>Ga0209486_10000042_pt1 | contig 61714 bp, 56 predicted proteins | sample NCCompost_FD_187518 | JGI IMG/M metagenome (GOLD analysis project Ga0209486, IMG submission 187518) | Agricultural soil microbial communities from Utah to study Nitrogen management - NC Compost (SPAdes) (version 2) | ecosystem: Environmental > Terrestrial > Soil > Agricultural land | place...
CCCACCACAAGATCGCATTCGACGCGAAAAATGCGATCAGCACGTACGGTGCGACGCGTTTTGCGTTGAGTAGTACTTCGTTGCAGAAAACCGCGGTGAACGGTGTTTGAAACGGGTTCCTCATGTCCCCTAGATTGTCTGGGGCAGAGACTACGGGGACTTCCCTGGATTGTCAAGGATACCGTTTCTCGGGTGGAGTCTTAATTTCCTCTGTGTACCTCTGCCATCCTCCGCGTCTCTGCGGTTGATGTTTTTGCGGGTTCTTTTACCGCAGAGTCGCGGAGGACCGCAGAGGTACACAGAGAAAAGCTGGCTAATTAAGACACCCCGTTTCTCGAAAGGTTGTTCATCGAACATGTTGTGAACCGCGAGGCAGTTCCGGCAACCCTAAAAGGTAAGATCTGGTCCAGCCTCGAGCCTCTGGCCAAAGACCCTGGCTCAACACGCGCCTTCCACCTGGCCGAGGCGTTGAAAGACGACAAAGAGTGGCAACGAGCGATTCCGCTCTGGCTCGGTTACATCCAGCACGCTTACCCGACGAACTGGGAGGGTTATAAAACAGACGCCATCACAAACCTGTTCACCGCCTACTGCCGCACCGGACAATGGCAGACTGCCGAAAAGTTTCTGTTTGCTCAACTGGATTTGTTCTGGCGAGTCATGCCCGATGCGTTAGCGGAGATTGCAGTCGCTGCTGCGCAAGCAAACGTAACCGACGACGCGATGCGGTTATGGCGCAAGAGCGCAAACATCGATCGACGAAATCTCGACCCTCTCGCGCAACTTGCTCAGACTAAGCTCAACCCGAAACTAGTGGCGATGTACTCGCAGATGAAGAAAGAAGATCCGCTGTCTACTATCCCTGATGCCGCCTTACGAATCTTGCAGCCGTAGTGATGTGAATTCGATCGTCTTAAACGCGTTGCCGTTGAGGTCCTTCTGCTCCTGGACCACGCCAACAGCGACGACTGCCTCCCCAGGCGACGGCAGGTCCGCTGCTTTCTCCATGCAGAACCTGCCGTTCCTGGTAAGAAAGTACGGTACGCGATCGGCAATTATTGCAAAGGCCAGCCCCGGCAAACAGGGTTTCGTCGTGCACGGGTTCGGCAGCAATTCGAGCTTGCCGGTTTTTTCGGTGGCCTCTGAAGTCATGCTTAAACCGTGTACTTGAAGTACTGCCAGTCACTCCACGGGCAAGTGCGGCCCGCAACTTTCGCACGCACACGCCAGCGGCCTCTCTGAGCGCCGACAAACATGTGTTCGAAATTGCTGTCGACAAGTGACCCGGAGACAAACCACGTCCGGCCCACTTCCGCCGCCCATTTACCGGCGGTAATCGCTCCGAACGCATCGATCTCGATGTTGTAGGTCACTCCCGGCAGACCAATCGGATCCCAACTAAAGTGAGTCAGACGTGGGAAATGATCAAAAACATCCTCAGTCACCGGTGTGCGCGGCTGAGGTACACAACCGGACCACCAATTGAGCGTCGGGTCACCGAGAATGGTCATGCCGTAATACCACTGACGTTCGCCGAGATCGTGGTCGGTGCCGAGCGCCTTCCACCAGTCGACAAATGCGTCGCCGATGTTCTTGCCGTTACCCATTGGTCCATAAAAGTTCTCGAACAGAAGCATCGACCCTGTCTTGGTGCTGCCAACTGCTGCGAGGCCGTTGCAGACCGAGCCGCCATTCTTATCGAAGATGTACCAACCTGCCATGTAGTCAGCCTGCGTGAAGAGCGCGTTGCTACAGGCAAACAGGTTGTAGAAATAAGCGTTCGGCGGATTTGTATCGCGCAAGTATGCGCTCGGAATCCACTCACCACCGCTGGGCGCGCTGATCGAATGACCACCGGGTGAACTGTGCGCGTTGATCTGCGCCCACGCTCGATGCTGTTGCACTTCAGCTTTGTACCGTGCGCCGGTGGTCGCGGTCGGATCGGTGACCGTTTCTATGTTAGACGGAACGAACATCGAGTCGAACGCGCAATCGCCGAAGCCAATCCAGTCGTCTTCAACGAAAGCGAGGGCTTTGTTGGAGTAACCAAACAAGCCTTTGCGATAAGCGTGGTTACGCGCGAAGTAATTGTTGATCAGAGCGGCGTCGTTGCCGTCCGCGGTGGGCGTCCAGATTCGGCCCACCCAAATCTCGGGCGCGACGTTGGTCGGGTGTTCGCTGAATTTGCCATCTCCGTCAGGATCGTTCCACGTGCCGGTGAGATCCATGTAGTAAAGATCGCATGGGAACTCAGCCGGACCGAAGAAGTCGTCAGACATTTCGAACCAGGCGGTTGGCAAACTGCCGACCATCACGACGCCGAGCGGGTTTCTGCTTTTAATGAAGTTGCGCAACTCAGCCGGCGTGCCACCGGCGATGGCATGGACCTCGGCCCAGTATCCTTCGTAGGCGAGATCCGCGACGTACTGGTCTATGGACGCCTGAATGGACGGAAGAAGAGTGCTGTTGACTAAAACAAGCACCTTCTTTGGGAGGTACCAAAGGATGGAAAAGTCCTTGAGGTAGCGAAGCTCGCGCACGAATGAAGGGCGGGCCTTCTCCGTAGCCTTCAGCTTTTTGGAAGGAACGATCCGCTGGTATTCCTTAAACGTTTGTGATTTCCGATTGTTCTTATCGATGAGTTCGAGTTTTCGCACGCGGCTGTAGTCGATCTTCAAAGGCCGCAGCTTTCGAACCTTATCAATATTGACGTGGGAGAAGAGATCCTGCTTTCCATTGTCGCCGTTACCATTTTGATCTTTTGGCATAGCTTAACCTTTCCGGGAAGTGTGTTGGAGGATGTGAGGTGATATGAGGGCATTACGTTCGTTGAGCTTGTTGGGGCAATCGATATGCCAGCCATGGAATCGTCGGAGAAAACAGCAGGAAAGAAGAGTCGAGTGAGATAAATGTCGACTCTTGTAGACAGCACGTCGGTTTAGTGTCTCGTGCTGTCTACATGTCTCTTTTGAAGTTTGTTAATTCCGACCGGTTGCGGTTGCGGGGCCGCCGAGTTGCGGTTCGTCGAGTGGCAGGTCGACCGTTATCGGCGCGTGATCGGAAATACGATCCTTTAAAGCTTCGTTGAGTTCTTTCAGCGTGCGTCCGAAGTGCGGCGCAAACCGGTGTGATTCGTTTTTCGCGTACGGCTCTGTAAGTGAAGGCGGCTTCACGAAAATCCAATCGATTTTGAACTTGCCGACGAAGGCGATCGTGCGCTCGACTTCGAAGGTCGTGATAAATCCCTTGTCACCGCGTTGATTCGAATTAGCGAGTGGACCATCTTTGCTGCCGATCGAACGGTCGGCTTCGCCGCGAAAGTCGAACGAGTTTCCGTCAGCAAAGCGGAAGTCTTTTAAAGTGCCGAAAAAATCGGCCTCAGGATTCTTGGCGACGAGGGGAATGTCTCGCACTGTCGGATCAGCTTGAGTGCGATACGTGTTCATTCCGGTCAACAGCAGCGAGGGCAGCTTCGTTCCGGTGACAACTTCCAAAGCCTGCCTGGCCCAAAAACTCTTACTGCCCAGGCGGTTCTTGATCGCGCGCTTTAGCGAGAGCGGCGTGCCGTCGTGCGTGGAAGTGTTCATATCGCCGGCAACGACAACGGCGCCGTTCGTTTCCTTGATTCGTGCGAGCAACTCTTCAAGTTGTTTGCGACGGCCTTCAGGTTTGGTTCGATCTTCCAGGTGTGTTGCCACGATCGTTAGGCGGCCACCGGGGAGTCGCTCGTCAACAATCTCCGCGGTCAACATCATTCGCCCACCGCGTCGCACTTCGCGTTGTACCTTCTCGCGGAACACCAGCTCGCCCGCTTTGCGCTTGCCTTCCTCGAGCGGCTGCACTCGCTTTAGTTCTTCCGTGTACCAATCATGCGGCTGGTGATCGAACGGTTGCAGACGCACGTTCTGTAATGGGAACCGGCTCAAAATTGCTGAACCGTGCATTCCGCGATAACGATTCGCGTCGACTGTTATCTCCAGGGCGAGTTCCCTTCTGTCCTTCTCCGATAATTCTTCGAACTTCTCGAGGCCCAACGCAATTGGATCAACTTCGACGAACTCAACGCCGTAGGCGTAATTCATCCCAAGCGCCGTCGCCAGATCCGCCGCGATGTTCCGATAGTCAGTGCGCTTCATGCCCCAGTCGACTTCGTTGAGCACGATTACGTCTGCGTCTTTCAGCAAAGCGACTTGCTGAATGATCGTGTTCCGTTCCTTGCTGCCGCGTGGGTTTGCGGTTGGGTCGATGAACTTCGCGAAGCTCGCCGGACTGGTTAATGCCGCGCGCACGGCGTCGTACTCGATTCCGCGCTCGATGTTCCATTGCACGATGCGCAGCGATTTGCCGAGGTTTGGCGTAGCCGGCAACACTGGTTTAACGCCGCGCCGATTGTTTACAAACGGCGTGGTCAAAAGTTTACGCAACTTGTTCTGCAATGCTTCAGGAGGCGTTTGCTGCTCGTATAACTGAACGATCTCGCTGTAGGTGAGTAACTCTGGTGATGGTTGCTGCGCACTCGCGCTGCAAGTGATTGCTAAAAAGGCGCACGAAACCATCAGCCAACATGAGTGCTTCGTCTTTGTCTTCACGTAAGCTCCTGAGAGTCGGGACTTTACTGCTTGTGTATTGCGTATTTCTTATACCCTGCAAGGCCTTAAAAAAGAAGCGGTCGCGCAAATGTCCGGAACATGAACCGCGAGATCGAGTTGATACTGAAGTCACCGATTAGCGTCCGCCCATGAAGGGCTTCGCGTCAAGCACTGATATTCCTGCAAAACCCTCACAGCATTCCTGGTCTCTTTCATCACTGCAAAATTATGGATCCGCCCAGTTTTTCGGATGATCAGCGTTGGCGCTGCTGTCGTCTGGTCGGCCAAAGTCGCGGTTTCCGGTTAGTTTAGCTGAGATTTCTCGAAGGCATGCAAGTTGCGCTTTAGCAGTTCGTCCACTCCCTACCCGACGTTAAAGACGCATTCTCTCCCCCGAATGCAACACAGAAAGGAAATCTCACGATGAAAAGGAAAGCCCCAACAGCTTCCAGCGTGTTTGTCAGATTACTTCTTTCGCTTCTGGTCGTTCTCACTTTGATCGGTAATGCACTCGCACAGGGAGGATCGACCGGCGCAATTTCAGGAACCGTAAAAGACGAAAAAGGAGCAGCGGTCGCAGGTGCTCAAGTGGACATCATCAATCCCTCCACTGGCGTTACTGAGCGAAGCACGACGACCGACGGCAACGGCAATTTCACCGTCACTTCGTTACCTCCGGCAACTTACAAGGTGGTAGTTACGGCCACCGGGTTCTCCAAAACAGAATTACCGGACGTCAAAGTCAACGTTACCGAAACTACAACCGTGACCGTCCCGGTTAAGGTCGGCGAGATCACGGCATCGATAACGGTTGAAGGCAGCGCAAGTGCAATTCAGTTGAGTTCGGCTACCACCGGACAAACTTTGCAGTCCACGACCATCAACGCCTTGCCGCTCGCGACCCGAAACTTCCTGACGCTGCTGACACTTTCCACCGGCGCAAACACGGAGATGTTTCAGTCCGACGCGCTCGGTCGTGGCGCCGTGACGATCAACGTCAACGGTCAGCGTCCCGTTAATAACAACTACCAGTTGGAAGGTATCAACGCGAACGACATCAACCTTCCAATTCTCGACAACGTACCGTTGCCGAATCCATCAACCGTGCAGGAGTTTAAGACGCAGACCTCGCTATACGATGCGTCACAGGGACGCAACGGCGGCGGCAACATCCAGGTTGCTCTGAAGTCCGGCACCAACGAGTTTCACGGTGACCTGTTCTTCTTCCTGCGAAACGACAAACTGAACGCCAACGACTTTTTCCGCAATCGGGATGGACAACCTCGTCCGCGATACCGGCAAGGAGTTTATGGTGCATCGATCGGTGGTCCAATTTACCTGCCGCATTTTGGCGAGGGTGGCGACGTTCTCTTGGACACCGCCAAACGACACTTCTTCTTCTTTAATTACCAGGGCACGCACGCTGCTTCCGGAACAGCCGCTGGGACAAACTTTGCGACCAACATTCCCGTGTTGCCAGCCAACCGCTCCGAGGCCAACCTGATTGCCACGTTCTTCCCCGGTGGATTGCCGTTGGGATTTACGGGCCTGAATCCGGTAGCGCTGGCGTATCTCAACTTACCCGGAAACAAGTGCCCGGGATTCGGCGGGAACTTCTGCATCCCGACGGTTGGGCCTAACCCGGGCCATGGTGCCGCAGGATTCAATGGTCCCGGTGGCGTTCTGAGTCTTGGTACCGTAAACAGAGCATCTCTGGGAACGTTCAAAGACAACCAATTCACAATCACAACGGACCATCAGCTAACTACCAACAACAAGCTGACATTCCGCTACTTCCAATCGACGAACGAAGCGTTGCGTCCGTTTGGCGCCGGCGGCACCCTCCGCTACGCGCAGTTTGCGCCGGGCAGAAACAAGTTCGTCAAACTTGGTCTAACGAGCGTTATTTCTCCACGCATCGTTAACGACTTCAAAGCAGGCTTCAACCGCTTTTTCTTCTCCCTGGGACCCGACGAACCGATCACGTTGTCAGATATCGGAGCGACACGCGGTAATTCGGCCGAGTTTCCGGCAGCCTACCAGGCGATCATCGCGGGCGCCTTCTCGATTGGAGCGGGTGTTAACGACGATCGTGGCGGTACGTTCAATACGTTCGTTCTCGGCGACGATCTCACCTGGACCAGAGGAAGTCATAGTTTCCGGTTCGGCGGCGAGGGTAGTTACTACGAGTTGAATCGTTATAACAACTTCGCGACTCGTGGTTCAGTTACTTTCGGCAATGCCACCGGGCTGGTTGGCTTCCAGAATTTCCTGCTGGGCCGAGTGACAACCACTCAAGGCCGTGCAGGTTTTTCGACGTTCTACTTTCGTGCTTTGGACCACTCGTACTACGTACAGGACGACTGGAAAGTAACCTCTCGGTTAACGATGAACCTCGGCTTCCGTCTGGAAGGCTTCAGCATCGCTCACGAGAAGTTCAACTTCCTGTCTAACTTCCGCGGTCTCGGCGACGGCACAGCGCCACCACTTGAGATCATCAATCCGGAAGACACTCCCGTGGTCGGCGATCCGGGTGTCAGCCGTTGTACGATGTTGGATTGCTTCAAGTTTTATCCAGCGCCGCGCTTCGGTTTTGCGTATGATCTCTTCGGCGATCAAACCACAGTGATCCGCGGCGGCTACGGCGTTTACTTCCAGAGAGTGTCGAACCAGTCGTTGTTGCAAACCTCGGGGGGTTCACCGTTCTCTGAGGACTTCAGCGCCGCGCCATTCTCGGTCACGCCGCAGAATCCATTCCCCGGTCAGCGTCCAAACTCTGACTTTCCGCTACCGACGGTCGCGAGAGTACCGCGGCTGACGGCATTTCTCGCGAATGGAACTCCGGTGTTCGATAGTGCGAGCGGTGCGCCGCTCGGTGGGTTCCGTTTCTTCCCGGAACGTGACTTCGTTGCTCCGTATGCGCAGCAGTGGAACTTCACAGTCCAAAGACAACTTCCGTGGCGGATGGTTGGTGAGATCGGCTATGTCGGCACAAACGGCAGGCGACTAATCGGCACAGGTGCTCCGGTTAATCCCGGGCAAATCTGCACGATCGCATCGCCCTGCGTGATTCCGGCGTCGCTCGCTTCTGACGTTTCGGCAGCGGACATTCCGGCCGGCACACCAGGCATTACGAGAAATGCTGATGGCAGCATCTCCATTACCCGTAGCTACGCTGAAAACATCAACGCTCGCGTTCCGTCTCAGTACCTGGGTCTTGCGACCAGCCGACTGTTTGCGCAAACGCAGCACGGATTCTCCGAATACCACTCCTTGCAGGCTTCGTTGGTTCGTCAGTTTTCCGACGGCGTGTATCTACAAGCGGCGTACACGTTTGGGAAGTCGATCGATAACGGATCGGGTTCGAGTTTCGGAGACGAGTTAAACGGCCTTTTGGACGTTGGTGATCTTTTGAATGCCGCGTCCAACAAAGGTCTGTCGGATTTCGACAGAACGCACCGGTTGGTCATCAGTTATAACTACGAGTTTCCATTTGCAAAATGGCTAAGCAGTTGGCCGCGCAAGCTCGTGGATGGTTGGTCCATAAACGGTGTGAGCACTTTCCAGTCCGGCACGCCTTTCCTGATCGCTGATTTCGGTGCCTTCACGCTGCAGGACACTGACTTCGTCAATGGCAGCCGCGCCACGATCGGTTCGGGCAACATCCTGACGACCGGCAGTGTACGCGATCGAATCGACAACTACGTCAACCTCGACGCGTTCATCTCGGCCGGCCGGTGTGTTAACGATCAAAATGTTGTCGTTAGCTGTTCCGATTCGTCCAGCACCGGTTTTTCGGCTCTTGGCAACATCGGCCGAAACGTTTTCCGCGGACCGTTCCAGACCAATCACGATCTTTCCATCGTGAAGCGGACGAACATAACTGAAACGGTGAACCTCGAGTTCAGAGCGGAAGCTTTCAACTTCCTGAACCATGCGGCATTCCAGAGCCCGCAGGCTCAAGGTGGTTCTTTTGGAAACTATGGTATCGTTGACGTCAGCACTGGCGACTCTTCAATTCTCGCCACGGCGAATCGTCCGCGCACCATTCAGTTTGGCTTGAAGCTAAACTTCTAGCGTGGCGTTAATTTCATCTGGAGGGCGCGGTCGGCGATCGTGCCTTCCAGATTCGTTTTTCCGAGACGTTAACGTGGTACCCGCTCCCATCATCTTTCGCCTCTTCCTGCTGATAGTCCTTTCTGGTTTTCTTGCTACCACTGTACTGGCCCAACGTGACAACGATCCGATGGCTCCAGGTTCGTTTTTTGAAGTCTCGGGACAGGTGCGATCGGCAGACAATAAAACGGTCGAGAACGTGATGGTGCGCATCGAGACGCACAGCGGCGCGCTGGTTGACCAGGGCACGACCGACAGCATGGGAAGATTTCGCTTCACCCGCCTGCGCTCCGGGCAGTACCGAGTCTCAACGAACGCGGGCACTCTTGTTTCTCCACCTCAGTTAGTAGACCTTTCTCGCTCAAGCCCTCGCGTGCACCTCTTGTTTCAGCTCGTACCGGAGTCGCCGACTTTCGCGACACCCGGAAGGGTCGGAGTAATCGACGCCCGTGTGCCGCTGGAAGCCAGGGCGGCCTTTGATAAAGGGCAGGCAGCGCTCGTTGATAAAAAATCCGATGCTGCTATTTCGCATTTCAAGAAGGCCATCGAAATCTATCCTCAGTTTTACGACGCCCACTTGTCGCTGGGCCACTTGTTCATGGAAAGCAGCGAGTGGGAGAAAGCTGAAACCAGTCTTCGTCAGGCAGTGATAGTCAATCCTAAAGCTGTTCGCGCGATGGCATCTCTCGGCGAGGTTTATCGTCGGCAAAAGAAATATGAACCAGGTACGAGGGTGCTAGCTGACGCATTGAAGATCGATAACAATTCGTGGGAGAGCAATTTCACGATGGGACGCATTTATTGGGAATTGAAAGATATCATCAATGCCGGCAAGTACGTCGCACGCACCATTGAACTCCAGCCCGATCTAGCAGAGGCCCGCCTGCTTGCCGGCAACATCTTCATGCGCGCCGGACTACCTGCGAATGCGTTAATCGAATACCAGGAATATCTCCGCCTCGTCCCGAACGGCGAATTTGCCGACCAGACCCGAACCCTGGTCGCGAAGCTTAAAAAATCCCTTCCGGACAAATAGCTCGCTATTTCACTGACACAAGGTGGCTTCGATTGTCGCTATCTGAAGTAGAGACAAGAAGGGCAAGGTTGTGGAAGTGAAGAATCGTGTAGTCAAACTGTTACTCGTCGTCATAGTTCTCGTCGTATCGATCGTTTGGGTCGGATACAGCTCGAGAAGAGCACGCTCAGGTGGAAGGACATTTGAGCGTACAACTGCGCGTCTCGGCGGATGGAGAGATGAGCAGCTCGCGCGTGCAATTCGCCAGGGTATTGGAAACGACGAAGGTGACGACCCAAAGCCGTCACCTTCTCACAATCAGATCGAATTGAGTCTCAGATTCAGACTCACGAGCAGAGCGGATTTGGGCGAGTGGTGTTGGGACCTGGACACGGTTCCGGATTGCATTCGGGACATTGGATTGTGCAGGTAGGTCGATCGCCCGCAAAGAGGTGATCCACCAGAACCTCAAACTCAATGCTTAACCGGAATGCCTCAATCAGGTGTTTACGTCCGTTATTATTGTTCAGCCAAAAATTGAAACCGTCCGGATCAGGCTCACGGAGGAAGTACGCCCGGTAGGAATGCGTCAGAAAGTCCGCCAATCCTGTGCCGATGAGGGCATTACAAAAGGCAGGATTTCTCGACTCGTATTCTGACGTCTGGCAATAAGTAGTGAGATCAGGCGCATCGTACGATGCCTGCGTCTCAAAGAGCGTGCTGACGAAGCGTTGTGCTTCCGGCAGCAAGGCACCCACCGATGCCGCAGCCACCAGATTGTCGTATTCAGCCTGCGCTTCAAAGCAGCTTGGAAGACGACCGAGCGCTCCCACGTACGCGCCTTCGATAAACTCTACATACGATCTCGGTATTGTCGGATCCGCTGAAGCGATGCTGCCGGGGACGTTAACGGGCGTAAGTCCAGGCATTACAACCACAAGCAGCATAAGCAGCGAACAAAGAAAACAGATCACAGTTCGGGGTGTTGTCGAAAACATGATTGAGGCTCCTTTCTTGTAGCACTCGAAAGCGCGAGTATTAGCTGGAAAGGCCGCGCAAACGAGCGGCGTGACTAGTTGTTGGCAAGCGCGATTATCACAACGAGGATGTGAGACTTGCTTCTAAAATTTTAAAAGGGGAGGCGTCGTTAAACCGAAAAGTCGGAGGCAGGCATTGTACGCCTTACCTCCGACCTTGTCTCGGTCTATTTGAATTACCGACTAAATTTTCGGATGAGCGACTACTGCTTCTTCGTAGCCTCTTTCAGTTTCGTATGAACGCGCTCGTAGTTGGCTTTGTAGATTCCTGTGTTCGGATCGTTGTTCTGCTCGCCGAGAATGCGCGCCTTGTCGTAAAGCGGTTCCGCGAGGTCGATGCGGCCGCCGCGTTCATACGCTTCAGCGAGGCTGTCGTACACGTTTGCTGAAGCCGGGTAACGTTCGACATTCGCCTTGAACACGGTAATCGCTTCATCCGGTTTGTTGGCGAAGATCAACTGGTAACCCATCTGGTTAATCAGGTTCTCAGGAGTGGGAATCGAAAAGCCAAATCGCTCGCTCAGTTTCTTGTAATGCTCGTCCGCGCCTTTCAACCCGCCGACCATCAATCCGCTCTCGGGATCCCGCGGACCTTGCCATCCAGCAAAAACCTTGCGCAAGCCCGAGTAGTGACTGCGAAGCACTACTGATCCATGATCTTCATCATCCATTCGTTCCGCTTGCCACTCGAAGCCTTTGATACTCGTCCGGCCTAGAACTTCTCTGAACTTGTCGAAGTTTTCGCCAATTCCACCCGGCTCGTTCCCCAGTGAAGTATAAAGCGTCACTTTCAGTTCCTTCTGGTTCTTCAAAAACTCTTCAGCGCGTTTAAACGCTTCCGCATTTTCCCATTGCAGCGAGGGACTCACGGCAATATAAGAATTGAACAAACCGGGTTTGCTGATCATCGCGTGAATTGCGAAGAGTCCGCCAAACGAATGGCCGGCCAGAATGCGATACGGGTGGACGCGATATTCCTTTTCGATGTGCGGAATCAGCTCAGTCTCGAAGAACTTCAGAAAGTTGTTCGCACCACCGGCAGTGGGGAATTGCAGTTCACCAGCGGCGTTCTTGTTGGTGGATTTCGCCGGCGTCAGATCTCGAGTCCGATCGGTGTTGGTCACTCCAACCACAATCATTTCCGGAATGCGACCATTTCTCGTGAGAAACTCAATGGTACTCGCCGTATGGCCCATGTGACCGTCGCCATCGGTCATGTAGAGCACTGGATAACTGGCCTTGTTAGTCGCGTACTCAGCGGGAGTACGCACGAGGATAATTCTGTCTTCACCAAGCACCGTGGACTTCAGCGTTAATCTCTTCACGGTGCCGCCGTCTGGTTGCGCGATTGCCGCCGATGAGACGATCAACAGAACAGCAATGCCGGACAGCACACGAAACAGTTTTGATCCGAGATGAGTAATCATAGTTGGGCTCCAAATTAGTGGATTGATCTACTTATGCTGTGGCAACGCAGTACCGGGGAGGTGCCGATATTACTAGATTCGCGCTCCTCCCTCCAGTTTATTCTCGTCGCTTTGTGCGGCTCCGAGTGGAAGCGACGTCCACTTCTCTCGCAGCTTCGTCGATCTCGTCAACGTTGACCACTTCCTCCACTGCACGATGATCGCGACGCTGGGTCTCCCAAAGCTGTTGTTGGTGAGCGAGTTCCACTGCTAGAGGCTCGTAAATTGGGCGTTGACCTTCGTCATCCGGATAGCCCCACAATCCTGTGTGACAGTGACGGTCGTCGCCCCACCCCGGGTAATCGATGATCGGATAGAGACAAAGTCCTTCGAGCTCAACACCTGCAGCCGCCGCAGCGCGCGCCTCCTGACCTATATAGCGCAACCATGATGGACGCGCATCACCTTCGATTCCCGTCTCAGCGATGAACACCGGTCTCTGGTAACGGTCATACACCTCGCGCAACATTTCGCGAACCGGTCGATGAAGCGGGTGAGACGGTGGCAGCAGCACGTCTTTGCGTCGATGCGAGCGCGGTAGATTCGGATCCTGATGGATCCACTGATTGTTAGAGTAGTAATTGACGCCGATAACGTCGAGATACTCAGGACGCCCGCCAAGCTCGGGATTGAGTTTGCCGGAGATCATGTCCCACGCCTGAAATTGCGCCTGACGGTAAGCTTCAGCAGCGGGCGCCTCCTCGGGATACGACGGATCGGGCGCGATGTGAATGATCGGCTCGGCGAGAGTGATGCGTGCGCTGGGATCTACTTCACGTACGGCTTCAACTGCTGCGATTGCCGCACGAACGAGTTGGGCTTTTAGTTCAGGACCACGACCCTTCGCGAACGGGTTCAGGAACCCCGCGTCACCACCGCCCCACGATACAAACGAGATCTCGTTGACCGGTGTGATGAAGAGAGGTCCGCCTGTTTCTTCGAAAATGACTTGCGCAGTCGCGCGCGCGAAACGACCGAAGCGGTCGACGAAATCGGAGCTCCAGATGTTTAGTCCGTCAGGCCAACCGTAGTGGTGTAAATCCCAGATGATTTGTGTTTCGGTTTCACGCGCCGCGCGAAGCATCGGCAGCAGACTCGAAAAATCGTAACGAAAGGGCGCGGTCTCGATCAGGTGCCAACGCACGCCGTCGCGCACGGTGCGCATGCCGGCATTTTGCAGCCGCGAATAATCTTCAAATGCAAACCGATCGTGCCGCGTGGAATTGATGAGATCAAGCCGCTGTCCGGCGAAACGGCCTAGCGCTTTGCGACGGGGCAGGCGGTGTGTCGAACACTCAAAACCACCGATCCAAAAACTTTGAAAGATCGAACTATCTGCCTGAGGGCGCGAATCGTCTGTTTCAACTACCGTGGTGCTCATGACCATTAATATACACAACGTGAGCGGCCAGATGTCTTCTTTAATTTGACTTCTGACCGCTCGACGGAAACACAGATTAACGAAGGATTCGCTATCGTGATGGCAGCGACTTTAAGTACTCCACGACGTCAGTCTTCTCCTGCTCTGTAAGTCCCAGACTGAACCGAGTGTTGTAGTGATTCACTACATCCAACAAGGTCGCGAAGCGGCCATCGTGATAGTACCGCCCCCGATTTGCCGGGTTCATGAAAACAGCATTCTCGCGCACGAAAATGCCTGCCAGGTTCATCGTCTTATAGACACCGTCCGGTGAACGATCTGCCTGGAAGCTGTCGATGCCCATTTCGGCGGGCGTGTGCAGGTTCCAACCCGGCTCGGTCCATAACGGCTTCACGTGACAATCGTTGCATTTCGCTTTGCCAACGAAGAGTTCGTCACCGCGAGCAGCGGCTGCGACGTTAAAGTCCACACCCGCTTCCGGCGAGGGCGCAGGAATCGCGAGTTGATAAAAGTGAAGCGACGGCAGTTTCTTAGTTATACGATCCTGCTCTGGCGAAATATGAGGCCGGTCGCCAAAACCATTCGCGGCTGCGATAGGAAACTTCGCTGGATTGTTTAATCTTGGATCGAAAAACCTGCCCACGCCATGCATCTCAAGGTTGGCGACAAACGCGTTCCAGTAACTGACACTTCCCCATGAACCGGTCCACGTATGTTCGTTGTAACCAGCGAGACCAAAGGCGTTAGGAATCAATGTTGCTCCCGGAACGTTAGTTCCAGTAACGACACCATTCGTGACTTGCTGTGGATTGAACGCTTTGCCGTCGAGTATTAACTGCGCGTCGAACTTGCCTGGACCCCAGCTATTCAACACCGCGCGAACGGTATCCTCGCTTACTCCGAGTAGGGTTGAGAACGGACTAAGATTCGGAGCTGCCGCTACGATCTTTCCGACATCGAGATCGCGGTTGGCCCAGCCGTCCAGCCTATGACCAACGGCGAACGTCAATGAATTATCGACCGTCGAATGACAGATCGCGCATGTGATGCCAACTGAATTCAGAGTATCGCCCTGAAAGAAACCTCTGAGACCGACGACCGCATCTAGTCTCAGCAGCGCAATCGTCGTCGCCGGATCGTTGAGGTTCACCTTGCCTTGCTTCAGTTGATTGATCAGAGGTTGCGGTAAAGCATCAACGTCCACTTTTAGACCAAGAGTCAATGCTGTGGTTGGACTGATGCCTGGACCAACGCCGCCAAGGGCGGCGCCTTTAATCGCCTGGTGAAGCTCGAGCTCACCGCCCCAAAATGCTTCGTCGCCGAAAGTATCGAAGCGAAAAGTGTTTCTTCCTTCTTGAAAAAGGTTGTTTGCGCTCGTAACAATCTGCGCGTCAAAGTTACTAAGCTTTTTCGCTTTGCCGCCAATCACAGCGGTTGACTTCGGTTTTTGTACCACCCCGATTCTGTGCTGTGCCTGGCTTGAGTTAGCCAGCACCAGCGCGCCTGCTATCGTCGCCAATGCCAACGCGATTACAGATAAGTTTCTTATTCGGCGTCGAAACGCGTGTTCCTCGCTAATCATAAATACCTCCATCTCCCAGTGTGCGTATGAACAGCTCGCCGCACGCGAACTGTGATGAATCGTTCACTCAACGTAAGCGAACGCAGGGGCAGAGGGCAGAGCTCCCGACTTTGCATCGAAGGCGAGGTCAGTGCTACCTTCCGAACAAAGCAAGAACTTTTTGCGCCTCCCTTGGACGTACAAGCGGGGGCAATTTGTTAGGGGATCTGGCGTTTTAGGATACGCCCTAAAAGCCATTCTGTAAAGAGGTGTCTGATGACTATTGGCAACGGGAAGGGCTTACGTTTTCCTTGCGAATGCGTGTCGGGTTTGCCCGGCGGATATACCGATCCATGGGCGGACATTACGAAACGAAAATTGCTGCCGAACGGGACCAAAGAGCAGATAATCACGCTCGTGGCTCACGAGCCGAAGACACTCTCACAGCTGGCTCAAGCACTCAATTTATCTCCGCCAAGCGTGCACACGCACATCAATGACATGCTCAAGAGTGAGCTGTTGCGTGAATCCGAGGAATACGAGAAGAAGCATCCCACCGAGCGTTATTACGAACCAAACTTCCCGATTTTTAAAGCGGAGGAGTGCGCCGAGTTTCAAACTGTTTGCGACGAGATGGCCCAGCAGTTAGCTACTATGTTTGAACGCCGCCAGGCAAAGATTGAAAAAGCCTTTCGCAAGACGAGCCTGCCGGATCATGGTTGGGAACTTTCTGATATCACTCATTGCTTGTATGCGAATATGTATCGAAGCGCTCGCACGTTGCTTGAAGAGCGCGGACTATTATCCTCACGAGAGAAGCATGCTAACGGCGCGGAATGGATCTTCTGGGCAGAGGAACGCGAATAAACTAATCCTCACGCGGTTTATCACCGGTGGCTTTTCTATACCACGCAGGATGATGAGTCCAGGCCCACGCTCGTGAAACCGTGCCGTCGATCATCGAGCGAAATGTACCCGGCTGCGCGGCCGTACCTTCATAAACGTGAATGATAAATCCGGCGAGCATTATCAGAGCGGCAATGTCATGGACCACGTAGCTGACAGCCACCAGCCAACGAGCCACGACGTCGTCAAACCACAACGGAATACCTGTGATTAGGAAAAGCACAGCACTTAGCACAATCAGCCAGAAATACAGTTTCTGACCGCCGTTGAAGAAACTTGTCTCCGGCAACTCCCGCGTCTCTCGATTCGAAACATAAGTCCGCAGTCGCTTCATCCAACGCGTGTCAGCTTCAGTCCAACGCATCGGTGCAAGCCAGTTTAGAAACTGAAAAAAGAAGGCGACGGTGAATACGAGACCAAACCACGGGTGCAGCAAGCGCGTCATCGCGCCACCACCGAACAGCGGCGTGAGCCAGCGATAAAGCCAGGGAGAATAGATCGCAAAACCAGAAAGCAACGCGAGGATAAACGAGATTGCTACCGTCCAATGCAGGACTCTGGTGTAGACCGGATGACGCAGTAGCTCACCACGATGGACCACCGTTCGTCCGTACTTCTCAAACTCTGCTCGCGCTTTATCGTCGAATCGTTCGACAGAAGAACTCATGGCACTTCCCTTCTGCCACTGCGCGCGGGCGCGCCTGCGGCTTCGTCCGGGTACTTTGTTAGCACCGGCGGCTCAGGTTGCGGCAACTTTGGTCCCACGGTGATGCGATGGAAGAACACCGCAAACACACCAAGAATCGCCATCAACAAGCCCGTAGGTTTAGCGAGCCACTTCCAAATCGTATAACTCGGTGGAATAACGGGATTCGCAGGCAAGCCGCCGTACAACTCGGCGTTAGTGATGTCGTGCAGCACGTAAATCACATGCGTGCCGCCAATCGACTGCGGATCGTAGACGCCGGCGTTCGCGAATCCTGACTCGTTTTGCAGTTGCGAAACGCGAGTACGAGCGATCTGGACCATGTCCTGCTTCGTTCCAAAGTGGAGACAGCCCGTCGGACATGCCTTGATGCAAGCAGGTTCGAGTCCTTGCCCGACTCGATCCGAACAGAGCGTGCATTTGAAAACCTTTTTCGTTTTCGGATTGAACTTGGGAATATCGAAGGGACATCCTGAGATGCAGTAACCACAACCGATACAGTTCTCCTGCTGAAAATCGACGATGCCATTTTCATACTTGATAACGGCGCCATCCGCCGGACACGCGCGCAGACATCCCGGATCCTCGCAGTGCATGCACTGGTCCTTGCGCATCAGCCACATCAAGTTGCCGTCGCGTTCATGCTCGACGAACTTGATAAGGTTCCAGTAGTTCCACTCCGTTGACGGCATTGTCTGGTACGTGTTGTCGAACGAAGTCTCGCGAAAGGGGTGATCGTTCCATTCAACACACGCGACTTCGCATGCCTTGCAGCCGATGCAAGTCGTGACGTCGATGTATTTACAGACTTCGGCGGCGCGTTGAGTGCCTCGACCGGGAACTGGACCCGGATGTGCCGAGATCTCCTGAATCTGCATCGTTTGCGGATTACTCATCGTCACACCTTCTCGATCTTTACGAGGAAGCCCTTGTACTCGGGCGTGAACGCATTGGGATCAATCGCCGCGGGTGACAACTGGTTGACCGGGTTGCGCGCGGTCTTGCCCTCGTCTTCCTTGATGCCGCGGTATCCCCAGTGAATTGGGATTCCGATCTGAAACGTCTCTTTGCCGTCGATCATCATTGGTTTGATCCGTTTCGTAACCATCGCTTTCGCAACGTATTCTCCCCGGGCGCTCGTTACCCTCACTAGTTCGCCACCACGGATTCCCATCTGGTCGGCCAGCTTCGCGGGAATCTCGACAAACGGCTCAGGCACGAGCTCTACGTTCATCGGATTGTTCTTGGTCCAATAGTGATAGTGTTCGGTTAAGCGGTAAGTCGTGCAGACAACGTTGAAGCCTTGCTCCGGTGTGCCGAATCGATCGAAGTCAGTCTTGTACTTCTTCGCCACCGGACTGTTTGACTGATTCGGGTGCAACGGGTTGGCGATCGGGCTTTCCATCGGCTCGTAATGTTCAGGAAATGGACCATCGGCAAACGCCGCGAGCGGACCAAAAATGCGGCCGACGCCTTCCGGATTCATAATAAATGGTCCCATGTGGTCTTTTGGGTTCGAATCCGCTTTGAAATCAGGAACATCGTTGCCGACCCATTTCTGTTGCGCCTCGCTCCACCAGATTTGGCGCCGTTCGACGTCCCACGGTTTTCCGTCAGCGTCGCACGAGGCGCGGTTGTACATGACGCGTCGATTTGCCGGCCACGACCATCCCCAATTTGGATAAATGCCCAAACCCGAAGGATCCTCCGTGTTGCGACGTTGCGCTTGTGGACCAGCCTCGGTCCACGATCCTGAATAGAGCCAGTTGCCACATGCGGTCGTTCCATCGTCACGAAGCCAGGAAAATCCCGGTAGTTGTTGCCCGGCCTTGATTGTCAGACCTGGAGACGCTTGTTCGTCCGTGAGATCAGCAAGCGCGCGGCCGTTGATCTCTTTTGCGAGTTCGCTCAATGAAGGATTGAGTGGCGTGGTGTAGGGCCACGAGATATTCACTACCGGATCCGGAAACCTTCCGCCTTCAGCGTTGTAGAGATCGCGAACCTTCAAAAAGATTCTGGAGAGAATTTCCTGGTCCAACTTTGCCTGCCCCGGCGGGGGCAATGCGGCGTGTTTCCATTGCAACCACCGCGCTGAATTGACGAACGTGCCGTCTTTCTCGGCGAAGCCGGCGCCGGGCAGTCGATAGACGGTGGTGTTGATCTGTTTCATCTGTTCCGGAGTTGTGCCCGGCGCCCTCCAAAACTCACTGGTCTCCTCAGGATAGAGTTCACACACTACAAGCCAGTCAGCTTTCTTGAGCGCTTCGATGTTTTTGTGCGAATTCGGACCGATGGCGACGCCGTTCATGCCAAACGCAAACAAGCCTTTGACTTTGCCCTCGTACATGAAGTCCCACATTTCAGTCCACGAATACTTCCGGTCGATCTTCGGGAGATAGTGATAGGCCCAATCGTTCTCTTTCTTCGCCGCGTCGCCGTAAAGCGACTTAAGAAACGACACCATAAACTTCGAGGTGTTGGACCAATAGTTATACGAGTCCCAAACGTCAGGTTTGGACGGCGTAGGCGTAGCGCGTTCCAGAAATGTCGCAAGGTCGACGTCTGAAGGAGCCGGAATCTTCAGATAGCCGGGAAAGATGTCGAAAACACCGCCCATGTCCGTCGCGCCCTGGATGTTGCAGTGACCGCGAAGTGCGTTCACACCTCCACCGGAGCGTCCGACGTTTCCGAGTAGCAGTTGCAGAATTGCGGCTGTGCGAATGATCTGCGTACCGGTTGTGTGCTGCGTCCACCCGACCGCGTAGATGATCGTCGCGGCCTTCTTCATATCGCCGTCTTTGCGAATGGAAGTAAACAACTCCGCGGCTTTCAAGAATTGATCTTTCGGAATGCCCGTGATCCGTTCGACCATTTCCGGCGTGTAACGCGAAAACTGTTTCTTCAACAACTGGAAGACTGTGCGTTCGTGTTGTAGTGAAAGATCGTAAGCCGTATTCGGCGGCAACTCCGGCGGAGGTTTTGGTCCACCTTGCGCAGCCGCGCCTGGTCCACCGGCAGCTTGATGGCCACCGCCAGTTTGACTGCTCATAACTCCACCAGCGGATGACGGACCTTTGTCTGGGGGCGTAGATGATCCCCCTGCGCTCGATCCGGTCTGCGATCCTCCCTGGCCCTCGAGATTGCCGCCCTGCTCGTAATTCCACGTTTCGGGATCGTAAACGGTTTCGCCGGCGTCGAAGCCCGAGAAGAGACCGTCTTCCGGCAGTTTAAATCCTGCTTTGATGATGAAAGCCGCATTGGTGAAGTTGACGAGATAGTCTTTCGCGATCCGATTGTTTTGAATCGCGTAATTAATCAGGCCGCCGAGGAAGGCGATATCACTGCCTGCTCGAATTTGTAGAAAGAGATCGGCGGTCGCCGCAGTCCGCGTGAAGCGCGGATCGACTACGATCATCTTCGCATTGCGTTTCAGCTTTGCTTCGATGGGCCATTTGAAGCCACACGGGTGGTTCTCGGCCGGATTACCACCCATGATCAACATCATGTCGGTGTTCTTGATGTCGACCCAGCCGTTGGTCATTGCGCCGCGTCCGAAGGTGGGCCCCAAACTGGAGACCGTCGGACCGTGTCAAACTCGGGCCTGCGTTTCGAAATAGCAGACCCCGAGGCTGCGCATTGTCTTGACCGCGAGATAATTCAGTTCGTTGGTGTCGGTACAACCGCCGGTCCAGCCAATGCCTTCGCACCGGTTGACCGTAAAGCCTTTCTGGTCTTTCTCCACAAACGTTTCATCGCGCGTTTTCTTCACCCAGCGCCCGATTTCATTGAACGCTTCGTCCCAGGAAATGTCTTCCCAGCGATCGGAACCGGGACGACGTACCTCCGGTTTCAGCAAGCGGCGATCGTTGTGAATTTCCTGCTCGAGCGAAGCGCCTTTTGGACACAGAGTGCCCCGATTTATCGGATGATCGGGATCACCTTCAACGTGGACAACTTGTGGAGTGACGTTCTTGGCCCTGTCACCAATCGTGTGAATGATGACGCCGCAACTAACGGAACAATACGGACACGTGCTGCGCGTTTCCGTCGTGCGGTCGATCTTCAAACCCTGCGTTTGTGCGTAAACCGGAGCGAGATCGAAGCCGAACGCAGATAGACCAACACCTCCCGAAATCGTGGTCCTGATAAAAGTTCTTCTGGATAGATCCACGACAGATCCTCAGTTGATATTCAGGGGTAAACGATTGGGGTAAGGGGCCAGGAAAACCGTGGGGAATTTCGTCTAATGAGATTAGGCAATCAGTGGAGGAAATGTCAACGCGCGATCATAAGCCAACCAGGTTCAGTTCGATCTTCGTGTACCCATGCTCAGTGGCCCACAGGTCCAATGGAGCGGCGGCAACTTCATCAACCAGCGGCTGAGCAGTACCCAGTCTCGTTAGATCGACGCCCTTTAGATAGTGTTTGCATGTGTCACACGCTTCGATCCGGACATGATCGTGGGTGGGTGTTTGAAAGTATGCAAGCTTCGACGGATGTTCTTCGCCGCAGTGGGCACACACTAAGCGGCGAAACGGCCATCTTGAGAGACACTTCGCACACATGAGATCGCGATTGCCACTCTCTGCACCCGCTTCCTTGTTTTGGAGGACGCTGAGTTGCGCTTTCCCACCGCAGAACGGGCAGCGCCGTTCAGAACTCGCCGCGTTCGAGTTCGTTAGACCGGGCACGGTCGATATGAATTGACCGTATGGTTGCAAGAAGGCTTTCGCGAAAAAATCAGTGTCGGAGGGTTCGTTCCAGTAGTTCAGTAACATCCGATCGACGTCTTCAGTTGATACGCTCTTTAAAGTTTGTGCCTGCTCGACAAGCGGTGGTGGACCCGCTGTCTCGACTGCCCACAGAATTGACGCGAATGCTGGTTGGAGCAACGATAAGTCGCGCTCCACCTCTCCTGAAAGAGACGGGATTTGAGTTGCGCAATACTGGTAGACCTGAGCCTGTGCCGGCAGCAAGTGCTGATAAAAGTGTAAAAGACCATTCGCGCCGTCGACCGTGCCGGCGAGTTCCGTGGCTCTGGCTATTTGCTTATCCCAAAAGTCGACTGTCAAGAAGTCAAGCAGCCTTCCGCGTCTCGGCCTGAATTCTCATGATAGAGACGCCTTCATTTGCCTCGTAGAAACCCTCCTGCCCATCGATACGCTTCATCTTGTCGGTCCCTCTGTGATGCAACGCAACGACCTCCCACTCGTTGGGTTCAAATACCGGACTGCCGGAACTTCCCGGTTCAGTCGGAGTTCGATAATGAACGAACGTGTCGTTGGAGGCCACGAGGTAGTTGTCTTGCAGCGAGATTTCCAGATCGCGCCCGCTTGGATGACCAATAATGTACATGCGAGGCGGCGGCTCATTCACCGTCATCGCCGAAGAGTGGAGCTTGAGAGCCGGAGGTTTCGGCTCCCCTTTCAACTTGAGAAACGTCGCGTCGAGTTGCGAGTACGGTGGAGTCCAGAACACAGCTTCCTCAACGTCGAAGACCTCGTCCATCGCTTGAAAGTGGACCTGGCAGTCTTTAGGAAAGATCGCTTTCGGGTGCTTGTTCGGATTCGGGTTCGTGGTAATTACGTGATCGTTGGTGAGAACCAGCACGCCCTGCTGACCGGGGAAAAATTCCGAGGCGTTCACTAACCACCCGGTACCGTGGCCCTGACCGTTGCGGCGCTCGATCCGCGCGACGGAATTGCAGCGCTCCAGCCCCTGCTTGTACCACCTTAAGGTCTGCATGCGATCCGATCCGAATATCGCTTCGAGCTTGTCTGCGTTGCGATCAATCGCTTCGGCTTCCGCTTTCAAGTCCTTCGGATCGCCTTCAGCGATGGCACCCGACTGGCGCAGGTGTCCTGTGCGCAGAACGGGAAGGAGGAGGTTTCCCGGAGGCTCCGTGTCCTTCAACTGCCAGACCTCGAGGAATTGTCGCAACGTGCTGTAGATTTCGAATGCATCGGCATCACGATGATCGATGTAAGTGCGGGCCGTACGCACCGCCTCATTTATCTCGCCGAGTGCCAGGTGTGCTTCAACCTTTGTCGCCCAGTCGTACGCGGGTAAATCGTCAGCGTTCTCTTTTTTTTCGTTTATGGCGTCGAGGATCTCTCTTGCCAGATCCGTTGACTCCGGGTACCCGGTTAGCGAAATGCCGTCTCGCCTGGCTCGCGCCAGCAGTGCGACGGCATTGATTCCGTGCCACCAGCTTTCACTGGGGTTATCAGAATAGACATCGAAGTACTCTTTCAGCGCATGTTCGAGGTTAGTTCGATTCGCCGGAGAATTCGGATCTTTGTTGTCGACGTAAACCTGCTTGTAGATGCGACCGATATGCCCGTGCGCTTCTCGATTGTCGAAAGTATTCGCGCGCGCCTGGTCCACGACCGACTCCAACAGCCTTTCAGCAGGGGTGAATATGCCTTGATCGATCAGCGCCTGCGCATAGTGACGACGCACGGGAAATGTATTCACGCCTGAGCGAATCATGGCTTCCGCCAGTTGCATCATTGACGCAAACTGTCGCTTGCGTCGCAGCATTCCGAGTAATTTCTTCGCTGAGTCGGGGTCGATCGTTGTAGGCTGCGATCTAATTACCTCGACAGTGTTCTTGCAAAGCTCCGCTGCTTCACTCCACTTGAACCGGGCGAGAGCGTCCTGAAGTTTTCTTTCAAGTTCCGGATCTTGCCACGACATGTTTGCCTCCAAAGTTGAGGTGGTCTGGGTCGAGCTATGGATAAGATTTGAGGATTCGCGACATCACCGTAAGAGTTCCGAGATGATATGCGTTGTGGTCGGCAACTAAAAGGGCTTCGCGCAGAATGGTCTGGCCATCGCCATGAGGTATCTTGGCGTGCAAATCAGTCGCAGGATCTTCGACGAGCGCTTCCATGTGTTGCAGATCTTGCCGAAACTCGTCGACTGTTTTTTGCCACGACGCAGATGTTCCCAGTTCGTCAGGCTGGGGCCAATAACCCTTCGGAAACTCTGGCGAGATATGGTCCGGATCGCGACTGAACTGGACTATGTCCCACTGCGCAAGGCGCATGTGTTCCAGCACCTGCCACGGTGTGTAGGGTAGTCCTTCGATTTGCCGGTTGCACAAGTCTGCGGGAAAGCTGTTGACGAAGTCGTCGAACGACATGTGAGCGCCACCGCCTCGCAAAAGATAGAGCACGTGCTTTCGTAAGGAGTCGTCTTCAGGGGTGGGTGGCATACTTGTTTTTTCCTGTGGGGACGTCAGGCGGCTTTCGAAGTATCGAATACTACCTGATCGTGAAGCCAGAGCTTTTCAAAAAACTCTCGTGCTTCGTTACTGTCGCTCTCGTTTGCAGTTTCCATGATCTCCACGACATTACGACGCCCGTCGATTGCGTCGAACATCTGTTTTTCGTGGATCTTGATGATGACGAACAGGTCCTGAAACACGTGCGTTTGATTAACAAGGACTCCTGCGGCGCCAGGCGGAAGTGACTGCTGCAAACAGGCGGTCCAAGGTAAACGAATCGGCACGTATTGCATGAAGGCGTCTTCGTCGAAACGAATCTTGGCGCCCGCGTGATCCGCATCGTTTCGATATGCAACGAAACTATGGTTGGGCATTAAGCCGCGCCACAATTCCATCTCCGCGTACCGCTCGCGCTCCGGCAAATCCGCGAGGCGAAAAGCGTGCGGCGTCCGTGAGATTTTACCGCACTCAGCCAGGTAAGGAGATTGCCAGTACCACCGCCCCAGCACCAGTTCATTGCTGTCCAGGAAGTCGAACAGTTGCGGTACTGAATATGAGCGATCGCGCGGATTTAGCAACGTGTCCGCCAGCGCATTGCCGTTGAACTCCCTTGTGCCGCCCTGCGCAGACAACAGTGGATGATGCTCGGGCAGCGCGCGCAGCACTGAGATGAGATCGCGGATCCCTTCAGTCGTCGTTTCGACTCCGACTGTGCGGCAGTATTCCTGCATCATGTAAATGCCGGCGCGACCGTAAGGCGCGTACACCATCAGATACATGGCGCCATCGCGATTCAACACCGATCGGAGCGCACGCAAACCTGCGTCGGGATCGGCGAGGTGGTGCAGCACGCCGGTGCAGATAATGTGATCGAAGCTGTGGTTCAGATCACCGGCGCTCTCGATAGACACTGGTCGAACTTCGAGATTTGTTAGGCTGTATTTTTGTTTGAGTCTCTCCGTGTGCTGCAGACTCGTCGTGCTGACGTCGATAGCGGTAACTCGCGCGCCGGGATGGCAAAGAGCGTACTTCGCCGCCTGCCATGTTCCGCATCCGGCGATCAGAACATCGACGTCCGCGCGGTATTCCCTGTTTGGCCACAACAGATGAAACTCTGAACGGCGAACATTGTCGTCTTTATATAGTTCCAACGCCCGATCGAGATTTTCGAGCGGTGGCGGAAACGGATGATTCGTGTAGAACTCGCGGACCGGATCTGCACCTGCGTCGAACGCACGCGCTTCCGAGGTTGCACTAAAAGATTCAGAATTCATGAGTTTTTCCCGAATGAGAAAGTGGTCGGGGATTATACACTGAAGCGCACGCTCGATTCACGTGCCCACCGGAGACGGGTGGTGTCTTAGTTTGCCAACACTCTGCGTACCTCTGCGGTCCTCCGCGACTCTGCGGTAAAAGAACCGCAAACATATAAACCGCAGAGACGCGGAGGGCCGCAGAGATACGCAGAGGAAATTAAGACACCACCCGGAGACGAATCGAATATTGATTGCACCGGAGGATGTGGCCTAATATTACTGCATGAGTAAGATCGAAATTCTCGAAGAGTTACCAAAGCTGACCAAACTCGAGCGGCAGGAGATTCGCTTAAAACTGACCGAACTCGACGCTGAGGATTGGCAGGACCAGGGTGACCCGCTGACCGCCGACGAAAAAGCGTTACTGGATGCGCGCCTCGCAGCGTATGCCACCGATCCGAATGCAGGCAGTTCCTGGGAAGAGGTTGAAACCCGTATCCGCGCTCGTCTACCTCACGGACCGGCTCATGAGACGTTTAATAGTAAGACCTGAGGCTGAGGCCGACATCACCAAGTCCGCAATTTGGTATGCGAGCCGGGAGCCTGAGCTCGGGCTCGAACCTTGCGGACATCCCAACACTCAATTGCGCTCGCCCTTCACAATCCCCGGGTTTCTGTGCATTCGTAAGAGTCCAGAAGTTCGTCGCGTTCTGGTCAAAAAGTTTCCGTATCGCATTTTCTATATTGTCGATCATGATTTGTTAGTTGTGTTTGCGGTGCTTCACGCAGCGCGTCACGAGAGGATTTGGAGACAGCGATTGTTGAATATCAATCGGCTGCTTCGACCGTGACCCACGTGCCGTTGAAGGCCGCGGTGCCGCAGAGGGTGTCAATGGCGAGGTGGTCGGTTAGATCGTTTATGCTGGTGCCGGAGTGTTGTTGGGCCACTTCGAGTTGAATCCCGGCGCGATCGTGGCCCCAGCCGTGTGGGATGCTGACGACGCCAGGCATCATTTCGTCGGATACTTCAATCGGTACCTCGACTGATCCTACTCGAGATTTCACCACGACTGTTTGACCACTTACGAGCTGTCGATGCGCGGCGTCGTCGGGATGCATCAGGATGGTGCATTGCGGTTTGCCTCGGAGTAGTCGTTCAGTGTTGTGCATCCATGAGTTGTTACTGCGCAGTTGGCGACGTCCGATCAGTTGCAGGTGTCCGTTAACTTCTGCCATTGGCTCGTTTAACAATTGCGACTTCACACGTGCGACATCACCAAGGAGCGCTTCAGGCGCTAAATCGATCTGCTTGTTGGCGGTGCGCAAACGTCCAGGCAGGCATGGCGAAAGTGGACCAAGATCCATTCCGTGTTTAGCGTTCTTGACCTTCCGCAGCGTCAGCCCACTCGAGAAAGGATTGAGCCGCGCACCGTAAGGTCCAAAACGCAGCCCGAGGTCGATCATCCTTTCTGGTCCAAGGAAACGCTTCATCAACGAACCCTTCACGCGGTCGGCAAGCCCTCCCTCCGACATGCGCGTTTGCAACTCAAGCAGGATCTCCCAATCGTCCTTCGCACCCGCAACTCGCTCAAAAAGCGGCGGCGAAAACTTGGCCGTGTTACGAACTGCAAGCACGTGAAAAGCGATGTCGTAGTGACTACGTTCGAGCGATGACGTCGGAGGCAGAATGATGTTCGCGTGCCGGGTCGTTTCGTTGATGTAGCAGTCGATCGACGCCATAAACTCCAAACCTGCGAACGCCCGATCCAACTCGCGACCGTTCGGTGTAGAGAGCACGGGATTTCCCGCGACTGTCACCAACGCCCTGATTTGACCTGCGCCTTCGGTCAGTATCTCTTCAGCTAACGCAGCGACCGGAAACTCTCCCCAAAACTCCGGCAGCTTGCGCACGCGAGTGTGTCGCCGCGCAAAACCTCCACGCGGCGCGAGCGATTTCGGCGCGTTGACAGGATCAAACGCGGGCCGCGTAAACATCGCCCCGCCTGGGCGATCGAGATTTCCTGTCACGATATTCAGAACGTTGATCAGCCACTGACAAACACCACCGAACTCCTGCGTGCTAACGCCAATCCTTCCGTAACACACCGCTGAGTCAGCTGCCGCAAACGCTTTCGCCAGCGAACGTATCTCCTCAGCCGCAATCCCCGTAATCGAAGCGACTCGTTCAGGCGTAAACTCCGCCACAAGATTCGCTACCTTCTCGACGCCCTTCGTAAACTCTGACAATGGACCAGGACGCCTCAACCCTTCTGCAAAAACGACCTGCAGCATCGCCAGCAACAACAGGACGTCCGTACCCGGGCGGATAAACAGATGCTGATCCACGAATCGAGCGGTTTCATTGAGACGCGGATCAATCAAGACGACTTTCCCGCCGCGCTGCCGGATCTCCTCCAACCTGCGACCCATTCCCGGTGCAGTCATCATGCTGCCATTCGAAACAGCCGGATTCGCTCCCAGAATCAGGAAGAACTTCGTTCGATCGAGATCGGGCACCGGCAGCAGAAGCTGATGACCAAACATCAGGTGCGACGCGAGATGGTGGGCCAGTTGGTCCACAGAGGTCGCCGAAAACCTGTTGCGCGTTTTGAGACTGCGAATGAAACCGGGCGCGAAAAGCATCACGCCGTAATTGTGAACGCCGGGATTACCGAGATAAGTCGCGAGTGAATCTTTTCCGTGCTGCGCGCGGATGCGTTTCAAGTTGTCAGCAACTTCCGCAAACGCTTCATCCCACGTGATCTGTTCCCAACCGCTTTCCGTGCGACGAACAGGATGCCGCAGCCGGTCTTTATCGAAGTGAATGTCCTGCAAAGCAACGGCTTTCGGACAGATGTACCCGCGGCTAAACGGATCATCCTTGTCGCCACGAATGTCGAGATGTTGTCCATTCCGAACAGTGATCTCGATGCCGCAAATCGCTTCGCAGAGATTACAGTTACGATAATGGGGCGTGCTTTTCATGAGACAGCATTAAACGTCTCGGCGAGAAACTGTTTTGTTCCCGGTGGTCCAGTCAGCTCCAACGCAACTGACTCAGCGCCGGATTCGATTGTGAGCGTAAATGTAAGAAACGGACAACACTGATGCTCGAGTTGAATGAGGTTCGTCAACTCAGTCAACGTCTCTCCCGCCAACGGAAACCTGTAGCTGAACCCATTCTCCAACTTCGTGACCTCGGCCATGGCCGCCCTCACAATAGCAAGCAGGCCCCTCCGCCGCTCATGAAGCTCCGCCGGCATCAGGCTACAGGCTACTGGCAAGTCGACCACTCGGAACCCCCCTCCGACACCAAACACTTTACTGCTTTTCTGTCTCCGCAGTATCTTCATTTAACCATGAAACCGGTTTTTAGGTTATTGAACGAAATGGTTCGCGATGGTGCGATTCCAAACTATGCCATCGGTGGCGCGATCGGAGCAGTATTTTACGTCGAACCGTTTGCTACCCAAGATGTTGACGTTTTTGTATTGATGGACAGTGAACCAGGTCGACTTGTGACAAGTATCCCAGGATGGACATATCTGAACGATCGCGGGTATACGGAGATACGCGGAGAAGCGATCGTCATCGGCAACTGGCCGGTACAATTCATTCCGGTAAGCAACGAACTGGAAGAAGAAGCTTATCTTAATGCTGTAACCGTCGACTTCGAAGGAGAGCCGGTTCGAGTGATGTTGGCCGAGCATCTGGTTGCTATTATGTTGAATACGGGACGCCTCAAAGACCGAGCGCGAGTTCAAATGTTTCTGTCACAGGATGCGGTGGACGTGGAAATCTTGGGCGAAATCATCAAACGATACGGCTTGGAAACGAGTTGGGCGGAGTTTCAAAATCTATAATCCATAATGAGCGAGCAAGCCAGAAAAAAATATCCCGACCTCACAGACTTTTATCAACGCAAAGAAGCGCGTCGCAAAGTCGAGGCAAAGCGCCCTGTGTCAGAGAAGCTCGCAACTGTTGAAAGACTGCGAGACCTGGAGAAATCTCTGGCTGATCTCCGAAAAGAGAACAAAGCGAAGCGAGCGGCAAAACAAATCAAGATTCAGATCAAGACCCGCTGAATGGGTTTCTACACTACAAAGTCATAATCCGGATCGATTTCTGGTGGGCCACCAGGATCTCATGAGTGTTATATGGGTGAGTGGGTTTGCCCGTAAGCTAAAAACCGAAGATCCACCGCCCTGTGAAAATCAGAGCGGCATTGCCAATCAAAAATGATTTTATGAAGGGTCATTTTTAACCGCTGCAACTCCTGACGTCTGCTCTCGGATAGCTGACCTTCTCTTTTCCATGCGTGACTTCAAGTATTCGAACATTGGTGGTGTTAATGATAGGAAGACTACGACGATTATTACCCATTCGATATGCTCATCCAGATTGATCCCCATCTTGTCTCGCAACAGCGAACCTAGATAATAACCTCCCAAAACCATGCTGGAGACCCAAAGCAAGCCACCCACTACATTGAACACGACGAATCTTCGATAGGGCATCTGAGCCGCACCTGCGACGATCGGAGCGAACGTCCGAACAATCGGAACGAAACGCGCGATGATGATGGTCTTCCCACCGTACTTCTCATAAAACTGGTGTGCCCTCTGCAAGTGGCTGGGACGAAAGAGCAAGGACTTCTGCCGTCTAAAAAGCTTTGGGCCCACCTTGGCGCCGGTGTAGTAACCGACTGCGTCTCCCACTACGGCGGCAATAAATAACGACGACAGTAGCACCGCAACGTTCAGCTTTCCGGTCGCAGCGAAAAGGCCCGCAACGACTAGGAGCGAATCGCCCGGCAAAAAGAAACCGACCGCCAGCCCGGTCTCGGCAAAGACTATGAACACCAATCCGACGTAAACAAATATGCCGCCCTTTGCAAGCAGCGTCTCAATTATGATCTTCGGATTGAGCCATTCCTTAAGGCTATTGAAAAGTTCTATTATCCAGTCCATAAACTAAACCAATTACAGATCGGACCAGCCATGCTGGCCAATCAGTGGAACAAACGCGCAACCACCGTGATCTTCCTCGCGCTGTCCTGTCGCTGTCTTGATTACTCGTATCAAGCGTTGACTATCACGCGAATCGCCGACAGGCACAACCAGCCGCCCGCCGATTTTGAGTTGCGCAATCAACGGCTCCGGAATCGTTGGTCCACCGGCCGCGACGAGTATGCCATCGTACGGAGCATGCGCGGCCCAACCAAGCGTACCGTCGAAACACTTAACAGTTGCGTTGTAGATTTCCAGCTGGCGAATCCGAGCCTGCGCCTCGCGCGCAAGATCGCCGATGCGTTCGATTGCATAAACTTGCGCCGCGATCATCGACAACACCGCAGTCTGGTACCCCGAGCCTGCGCCAATCTCCAACACACGACTATTCTGGTCGAGCTCAAGCAACTCCGTCATGCGCGCAACGATGAAAGGCTGCGAGATCGTTTGATTCGCACTGATCGGCAACGCGTGATCGCCATAGGCACGACTTTGCAATGCCTCCGGCACGAAGAAGTGGCGTGGTACGTTTCTGACTGCTTCGAGCACGCGTGGGTCTTTGATCCCGTAATGATCGCGTAAACGCGCAACCATACGTTCTCGGGGAATGGAGTACTCCTGGAGTGAAGCTGAGCGATGTTTGTTAGCTGCTTGCACCGGGAGAATTCTAACTTGCTTTAGCTCTTGTGGAGTAGTTCGGAGTCTTTCAGATAGTTCCAGGCTTCGATCGCAGTCAATGCTTGATGATCGGTCATGTCAGAGCGTAACGGCGTCACCGATACGTAACCCGATTTTACCGCGAAGTAATCAGTGCCCTCAACTGCGTTGGCGTTGAAGTATTCTTCACCGATCCAGAAGTAAGGCTTGCCGCGCGGATCGATGTGCTCGCTGATGATTGGTCGTGCGTTCTTGATACCTTGACGCGTCACCATCACGCCTTTGATCTCGCCGGGAGGTAAGTTGATGTTGAGCAACGTGCCTTCAGGTAAACCTTCCTCGAGTACTTTTCGCGTTGCAACTACAGCGAATGCCGCGGCGTGAGTAAAGTCGTAATTCTCGCGCGCCACCAGGCTTAACGCGACGCCGGGAACGCTTAGGATCGTGGCTTCCATCGCGCCTGCCACTGTGCCTGAATAGCTTGCGTCGTCGCCCAGATTACCACCGTGGTTGATCCCGGAGACACAGATGTCCGGACGTTCTGCTTCGTTGAGTATCTTATTTAAAGCGAGCGTGACGCAATCGGTAGGAGTTCCGTCAACGGACCAATGACGCTCGTCGAGCTGACGAATGCGCAACGGACGCGCCAACGTCAAACTGTGAGACGCTCCGCTCATCTCCGAAGCCGGCGCAACGACATAGACGTCACCGACATCCTTCAGGGCTTCCTCAAGTTTGATCAGCCCATCGGAGTGGATACCGTCGTCGTTTGTTATCAAGATCCGCGTCATACTTTCCCTGTATCCGTGTTAACCAACACGGACTTTCGAAAACTCGGGTTGAAGCGACTGGTGAGATTGGCGGCAGGGGAAGTGCTTTAGTCGCGCGGTATGCGCATCCGGCCCTTTTTCTTGTTTCGTTTGCGCGCCAGGGCCGACTTCAGTTTCGCCTTCTGACCGGGTGGAATAAAGAAGGCGTGCTTCTTCGCGTCTTTGATGATCTCCTCGGTCATCACTTTGCGCTTGAAGCGTCGGAGCGCGCTCTCAATTGATTCACCCTGATTAACAGTAACTATTGCCATTCGTTCTCAGCTATCCCTTTCCAAAATCGAAAATTCGGGCGCACTATTTAACCACAAACCCCCAAAAACACAAAAAGGCCGAACCAATTTTGGCGATTGATCCGAGCCTCTTTGTGCCCTCCTGTGGTCGAAAAACTAAACCAATACCGCCTCCGCGGGTTCCTCTTTCTTGCGGCTCAGACCCTTGATCTGGACCGGCTTGTCGGCTTCCTTCGCGATGGACTGTTTCTGTAACACCATCTCCTGATAAAGCTTGCGCATCATAACTGCTTCCTCATGCGCCGTCTTCGGACCTTCCATCTCCGGCTTATTCGGCCGGGTCAGGTCAACTTCATTCAGAATCAGGCCATGCGCCTTGTCGGCCATCGGCACGTCTTTGCCGCCGGCAAAAATTTCGTGACGGCCGTGCTCTTGATACCACTTCGCTACAGTCGCATTCTGGTGCATGTTCTCGATGATGTTCCGCCAACCAATACCCGTGTTGTACGCGCAGAACGAAATCTCACCTTCCTGCGTGCCGTACGGGATGATGCACATTTCGGTGCGACGGAAGTCGTAGTTGAACAGATCCTGGAACCACATTCCCGCGATAAACAGGAAGTTCCAACGATCCGAACGACGCGCCTGGATGTCTTGCACGGTACGATCGCCGCTGACCTTGCCGTAGCTCTTACCGGTCAGGCCAAACGACTTGTCAAACTTCTTGAAGAGTTCGTACAGCGTGAACTGCGATGGCGAGTTGTACGGGTTGTAGTGCTTCAACAGCGCCAGACCCATCATCAAGTTCGACATCCACTTGCCGCGCGCAGCATCGGTGATCTTCTGCATGTCTTTGACCAGACCCGGAATGTTCAAGAACTCCGGAACCGGTCGCATTTCTTTATTCTCTTTGTCGATCATCACCGCCGTGCCGACGCCACAATTCGGGTGACAACCGCAGGACACCTGACCCCACTCGGCATTCGGACCGTGTACGAGGTCCGCGAAATCCGCGAAAGCGCCCATCAAAGACAGCGGGAACCAGTCACGAGTCGGTTCAGTAATACCAACCTGATCCTTCACGTCGTGCGCCAGGTGCGAAAGGGTGTAGCGCTGTTGCAGGCGACGCTGTTCGGTGATCTCTTCATCGCGACCGGTGAATGAAACCGGTTGGAACGAAAGGAACGCAATCTTCTTCGGATTGTCGAGCGCGAAACGAATGATCGAACCAACCTGATCGTTGTTAATGCCGTTCACCAGCGTGGTGACGAGAACGATTTCGACGCCCGCTTCGTGAAGGTTGTTGATGGCGCGCATCTTCACGTCGAACAGGTTGCCGACCTGACGATGGCTGTTCGCATCGTTTCCGATTCCGTCGAATTGCAGGTAGACGTAACGCAGACCAGCTTCAGCAGCTTGGCGGCAGAACTCTTTGCTCTTCGCGAACTCAATTCCGTTGGTTGCTGCCTGAACGCTGTTGTAACCAACCTGCCGCGAATACTTGATCGCTTCGATGAAGTGCGGCGAGATTGAAGGTTCGCCGCCGGAGAACTGCACCGACATCTGGCGTCGCGGTTTGATCGTGATCGCGTTGTCGAGAATCTCTTTGATTTCATCCATACTCAGTTCATGAACGAAGCCAACCTGATTGGCGTCCATGAAGCACGGGTCGCACATCATGTTGCAACGGTTCGTTAGGTCAACGGTCAACACCGCGCCGCGACCGTACTTAACGGTGCTCGAACCGTGATTGTGCAGCTTCTCGTCGTTGTGCGCGTCGATATCGCGCCCCGGGAACATTTTCTCAATGTGCGTGAGGAACTTGGAGTCGATGGCCATCATGTCTTCGAAGTGACCATGGGTTGGACAATCTTTGATCATCCAGATCTCGCCATCGCGTTCGATGATCTGAGCTTTGATCTCGCCGACCTTCTCGTTGATCAGGTCGCTGACTTCCCTTTTTCCGCTAATGATTGCTTCGCGCGCTTCGATCACGCAGTTCGGACAAAGCGAGTCGGTGGTTCTGGGCCAACCGAGGGTTGGCTTGCTCTTTTGCCACGACTTGAGCAGTGGCTTGTCCGACCATTTTGGAGTAAATGAAGGATTAGGCTTGTACTTATTAACTGACTGAATTGCGTTGAAAATACCTCCCGCAATCAACGTCAATCCGCGCTCTGCATACTTAATCGGTCGCATCGGCTCTCCACATTTTTTAGTTTTTACTTGCGGCCTCGACAGACTAAGACAGGCAAGGCCGCGAACCTATGGGCAATGCCTGTGCCATTCCGGCCCTCACTTAGGCTAACCTAACTATCTAAAAGATTTAGCGGGAACTCGGAGAAACGTTCAGCGGGGAGATTCGTGTATCTTCTTGCTACAGGAGGGTTGGGCGGTGTCCGGGTGGGCCATTTTGTCACCGGTCTTTGCCCATGGCTGCAGCCATGGCGGCGACGATCGGATCCGTCACGCGTTTTTTGTAAAGCTCGTCGAGTTTACCGGGCGACAGGTCAAAATCCACCGGCGACTCCTGGATGCGCTTGATGATCGTGCCTTCGGAGAAACCCGCCTCGACAAGCCGGATGACGCCTTCGTTATCAAGGACCGGAGTCTTCTCAAGTTTCAGACTTGCTCCCGTTCCAGCAGCTTCACCTTCAGGCTTGATAATCTTTACGGTCGCTGATCCGGTGACGGTTCCTTCATTCGCGTTACCGCCGGTACCATCGCGTGACTCGCGTCTCGATTGCGAACCACCGCCGGAGCCGAAGATGTTCGTACCCGAACTCTGAGAGTCGCTGCCGTTCGCGGGTCTCCGGTTCGCGCCTCTGTTGAAGAACGCGTCGTCTGACACCCATTCGTCTTCGCTGATGACGAACGTTGAGTCGTGGCTCGAGAGCATGGCGAGAATGATGTTCTCGCTCACACCCTGGCGTTTGAGTTGGATCAGTTGTTCCGGTTCGAGTTTGAATGCGCTGGGCCGGTTATGAATGATGGCGATTACTGTTTTCTCTTTGAACCCGGCCTTGACGAGTTTTACGACCGACTCATTCGTAAGCGGACCTTGAGACTGTTGCTGAGCGTGAGCAGCAACTACAAAAAGGGAAACGCACAAACAAGTGGCGGCGAATATCTGTTTCATTCTGCGGGTTTCGCGGGTTTCCTCGTCCGTACGGTCGTCCGCTTGTAACGGTAACTGATCTTCTTCACGTAGTTACGTGTTTCGCTATAGGGCGGTACGCGGTTGCCAAACTTCGCGACCGCGCCTTCGCCGGCGTTGTAGCTGGCGAGAACGAGATCGACGCGATTATTGAAACGGTTTAACAGTTCGCGCAAATAGCGAGTGCCACCCGAGATGTTCTGCGCTGGATCGTGCGAACGTCGCACGCCAAAACGCGCGGCCGTTCCTGGCATGAGCTGCATCAAGCCGCGCGCGCCTTTAGGCGACACGGCGTGGGTGTTGAAGTGCGACTCCTGCTCCATCACGAGAAAGATCAAATACGGATCGACGTTGTATTTGCTTCCGTTCACGCGAATGAGACGGTCGAGTCCCGGACGGCCCGTGCTCCAACCTCTTTCCTTCTTCCCCGTTTGCGCGACGGTTTCCCGAGCTTCTAATTCGATCCGGTCAATGCGGCTGCGATCGATGAACATCGACATGCCACCGCGCTTGTACCACGCGCCGGCAGGAGATTCGCTCGCGCTGTCGGCTTCGACGCGGGCGCCGCCTTTTAAGTAGATCCAAACCGGCTGATCATAGTTTCCACTCTTCGGCGCAGCTTCGACGGTGACTTCGGGTGTTATTTCAAAATGATCGTCGTCATTCGTGCTCTTGAGCGGTGCAGGTGCAGCATCGGGCGCAGGCGGTGTAATGCGTTCGATCTTTTTAACTTTGCTTTTAGGCAGCAGATTACTCAGGCTACCCTGCTTGTACCAGATTCCCTGTGCCGTCTCTGTCGCTTCGTCCACGACGAGGTACGAGCCGTCTGCCATTTTGAGTCTGACTTCTTCACGAACTTGAGCAGATCCGTGAGTCGAACAGACCGTTACCAGAATTCCGACCAGTAATAGTCGCGCAAGCATGATTTACAGTTCCAATGGATCGGACGACGGTTTTTCGCGTTTTGTTTCCTGTTGCGCGAATGAATGCGACGTACCGAAATAGTTGCGCCAGGCGATGTCCACGATGTGCGGCGTCAGTTGCAAACCGTGCTTCTCAAACTGGCAGATATCGGTGGCGCGATCCATCAGGTCTCGCGGCTCGCAACCTTTCATCTGCCGGCGTTCGGTTCGATACTTGTTCAGGATGTAGTCCAACACCGGTTGCTCGACCTTGAAGTTGCGCTTGGTCGCCTGATAGCGAAAGATGTCGCAATAAGCGTTGGCCGTAGGTGGCTCAACGCGTGCGCGATAACCCATGCGTCGCAGGAACGCCTGGTCGGCGAGATCGTTCTCGTCGAGGTTCGTCGAGAACACGACGAGCTGCTCGAACGGTACTTCGATTTTCTTTCCGGTGTGCAGCGCCAGATAGTCCACGCGCCTTTCAAGCGGAACAATCCAGCGGTTCAACAGATCCTGTGGCGCCACGCGTTGACGGCCAAAGTCGTCGATCACGAGCGTCCCACCGTTTGATTTCATCTGAAACGGTGCTTCGTAAAACCGGGCGGCCTCACTCCACGTCAGGTCCGCGTTCTCCAGCGTCAACTCACCACCGACCACGACGAGGGGACGTTTGATCGGCACCCAGCGACGATCGAAATCAATCGGCGTCTCTTCTGCCGGCATTTCTTCGTGACAATGAGAGTCGAACACGCGGATGATCTGTCCGTCGATCTCGACCGCGTACGGAATCCAAATCGCACCTTGAAGTGCGTTGTTGATTCGCTCGGCTACCGCAGTTTTACCCGTTCCCGGCAAACCAGTCAGGAACAAAGAACGACGCGAGTTGATGACGCAGCCGAGTGTCTGTAACAGCGACTCCGGCAGCACGAGATCGTTAAAGGCCTCACGCACCGTTTCAATCGATGCCGTGTTGGAAGGTATCGACTGCAACTTCATCATGTGCGAGTAATCGCGTAACGATACCGGCGCTGGTCCAACGTAACCGCTAATCGACAACAGGCGCGACAGCCGGTCCCACCCATGGTCCAACATCGCGTAACGCGTCGAACCGATCGCCGACTGCTTCTTCACCTCGATCAGCTTTTCGCGATACAGCTGCTGAAGCAGATCTTCGGCAAGCGTTCGCGGCAGATTGATACGTTCGGAGATCGCCTGCGTCGTGGGCTCGGGCAACATCGCCACGTGTTTCAACGTCAGGTCGCACAAGAACTGCTCGGAGATGCCGGTGTCAGTCAGTTCCTCGGGAAGTGGCGGACCCATGCTTTCGACTTCCGCGCGCGTCAGAATTGTCGTATGCGACATCGTGAGACTCTCTTTCTAAAGAAGTTACTTCCCGTTTGTAACCAGCATGGTGCCGTTCGACGCGATCGCCAGCGCCGTGCGCGCGGCTTGTGAATCCGCAGCGCGGCCGACGCGGTTATAAAGATCGGCGAGACGCCGCAGGGCCATTGTGTTGTTCGGCTCGAGGTCACGCGCAGCTTCGTAGTAACGAATCGCGTCGTCCTCGCGACCAAAGCGCTCAAGCATCTTCGCGGTGTTGAGGTTGCCCGTGACAGGACCAGTCGCACGTGCGAAGGCTTTATAAGCCTCGTCGATCTTGCCCAGGCGGCAATACGCGAGACCGAGGTTGTTGAGAATACGTTCGTCTGCCGGCGCGAGTTTCGCAGCGCGCTTCAGGCGATCAACGGCAGCGCGATAGTTGCCGCGTTGATAAAGCGCGAAACCAAGGTTGTTCAGCGTCTCGGCGTCTTCTTCAAGTTTCACTGCGCGTTCGAACGATTCCTTCGCGCGTTCGCCAAAACCCTTCTTGTCGTAAGCAACGCCCAGCAGGTTGTGAGCTTCCGTAAGCTTTGGATCAAGCGATACGGCGGTCGAGAGTTCGGTAACGGCTTCACTGTATGAGCCATTCATCAGGTACTCGCGTCCGACTTCGAGATGCTCGCGAGCCGAACTGGCCGAAGTAGACGGCTTGAACGTTCGCGCATCGTTAATACGTGTGACGGCAACGCTCTCAAATCTTTCGGCGTCTTTTTCCGTCATGCGTTCGATCTTGTTCTCCTTATCGCCACCGGTGAACAGCCGTCCAAATGCCTTGAACGGCGCGGCGAGAACTTTGACAACCTTGTTGCCTTTTTTCTTCGGCTGCTCGTCCGCAGTCCCTGCCTCTGAACCTGAGTTTTCAAGAACGATCGCGTCCGGATCGCCCTCAAGTTCGTCCGTCGACGCGCTCCACATCGCGGTAGCGGCTAACGTCAGTATGAAAGCGATTAGAACGGCTATGATTCTGCGTTTCTTCATTGGTCCAACTCCTCTACGTCTTGGCCTCTAGTCCATTTTTGCTAGCACATCCATGAGGTTCAGGGCAGCGGGGCCAAGAATGGCAATGAAAAGCGTGGGAAACAGGAAACATGCGAGGGGAAACAGAAGCTTGACCGCGGCTTTTTGCGCTGCCTGTTCTGCTCGCTGGCGACGCTTAGTGCGCAGCCCATCCGAGAAGATGCGGAGACCCTTCGCGATGGAGGTACCAAACTTGTCGGTCTGAATCAGCATCGCTACGAGACTGCGCAGGTCGTCAACACCAGTGCGCTCGGCGAGATTGCGCAACGCTTCATCACGCTCACGACCTACACGGATTTCCAGGTTCGCTAATTCAAACTCAGACGCGATCGGCGGGTGCACGTCTCGCAACTCGGACGATACTTTCATCATCGCCGCGTTAAGTCCGAGACCCGCTTCAACCGACACAACCATCAGGTCGAGCGCGTCAGCCAATCCCCACCGCAATTCGCGTTGGCGATTCTTTGTCACGCGGGACAGGAAGTAACGAGGCACGATGAATCCGGCGATGAAAGCGAGAATGATGAAGATGAGCGCGTTGCCCAGCGGCTTCGCGAGCAAAGCACAAACGCCCGCAACGATCAGCGGAAAACCAGCCATGGTGGCCAACTGAATCGCGCGATAGATAATCGGCGCTTCAGACGAACGAAATCCCGCGTGCATCAATTGCTTTTGCAGCTTACGGGCTTCGGTTGCCGACGGCGGCAAGAGTTTGTTCAGCGGAGTCGCGAGCTTCTGCGCGATCTCAGTGGCCGGCCGATCTTCGGGTAACACGGCCGAATGCACGCTCTGAACAGTGGCTTCTCTACCCCCCGCGAGACGGCGCAATCTTTCAGTGGCCGCGCTCTGCGGTTTGTACAGCAGCCAGTAAACACCCAGCATTCCAAGCGAGATGCAGACGAAAGTGGAGATGGCGATTATTAGTAACATTTTAGTCCGTGGTCAGTGGTCAGTTGTCAGTGGTGGTCAGTTGTTTGTGTGAACAGCTCATCCGTACTACGGACAACTGACCACGGACAGCTGACTACCCATCAAATCTTGATGTTCAATATCTTTCTTACAATCAACATCCCCGTGATCTGCATGAACATCGCTGCCGCGATCAGATAATGACCGCGCGGATCTTTCCACAACACGCTCATGTACTCAGGATTCATCACTGTGACTGCCAGCGCCACACCAATCGGTAAAGCGCAGAGCAACCACGCCGACATGCGTGAGCTTGTCGTCAACGTTTTCAAATCGCCCAGGATGCGGAAGCGTTCACGGATCGTGTACGCGACCTTTTCAAGGATCTCGGCGAGGTTACCGCCGGTCTCGCGCTGGATCAGAATCGCCGTAACGCACAGCTTGAGATCGAGCAACGGCATACGCGCCGTGAGATTTTCGAGTGCCAGTTTCACTGACAGACCGAGGTTCTGTTCCTCATAAGCCTTGCGAAACTCGGTCGCCGTCGGATCGGGCATTTCGATCGAAACCATGTGCAGCGCTTCCGAAAAAGCATGACCCGCGCTGAGCGCGCGACTGATCAGATCGAGCGCATCCGGAAGTTGTTCGAGAAACGCGTCGAATCGTTTCTTGCGTTTCCACCAAACGTGGATGAATGGGATAGACGCACAAACAAGCCCGGCAAGAATCATGATTGGAATGAACACGGTCAGCACTGATGCCGCCAGTCCACCCAACATACCGGCCATGCCCGAAAACATCACCAGTCGCGACGGTGTGATGTGCAGATCCGCCTGGTCCAACATCCGCTTCAGGTGCAGAGCAGCCTGCAAACTGATCAGCGTGCGGTTGACCCATGGAATCTCGCTCATCAACTCGTTGCGAGCGAGCACAACATCCACGTCCTCGGTGTGAGCGGAGTGCAGCAGCGCTTCGGAGAGCCGTTTTTGCAGGCGCGCACGTTTCCTGTCCGTGCTGTGTGTCGCCAGGAGATAGGCGCCCAGCACGAGGAAGAGCGCAAATACGAATACGAGAAACGATATGATCATTTACATCTCCTCGAAGAAGACGCGGGGCAACTGCAAACCGCATGCTTTTAATCGTTCGGCAAACCGCGGTCGAATTCCGGTCGGCCGGAACCGCCCGATCACTTTACCTTCCTTGTCGACGCCGGTGCGCTCGTACATGAAGATCTCCTGCATCGTGATCGTTTCACCTTCCATGCCGGTGATTTCGGAGATCGACGTCACGCGTCGAGAACCGTCAGACAGTCGGGCGACCTGCACGACGAGATTGATCGCCGACGCTACCTGCTGGCGCATTGCACGATCGGAGAGACGCATGCCGGTCATCTGGATCATGGTCTCGAGACGGGCCAGAGCATCGCGTGGGGTATTTGCGTGGATTGTGGTCAAACTGCCGTCGTGGCCCGTGTTCATGGCCTGAAGCATGTCGATCGCTTCGCCACCGCGGACCTCGCCGATCACGATCCGATCGGGCCTCATACGAAGGGAATTGCGAACAAGGTCTCTCTGCGTAACTTCGCCGCGGCCTTCAATGTTCGGCGGCCGCGTTTCGAGCCGGACGACGTGTGGCTGTTGCAATTGCAATTCGGCCGAGTCTTCAATAGTGACGATGCGTTCGTTCTCGGGAATGAAAGCGGAGAGCGCATTGAGCAGCGTCGTTTTACCGGCGCCGGTTCCGCCTGAGATCAGAACGTTGAGTCGCGCGTGCACGACCATCTGAAGCATGTCGGCTATATCTTTTGTGAGCGCCTGGTTCTCGATCAACGAAACCATGCGCAACGGATCCGAACCGAAACGACGAATCGAAAGTACCGGACCATCGATCGACAACGGCGGAATGATCGCATTCACACGAGATCCGTCCTGCAAACGGGCGTCGACCATCGGCGACGACTCGTCGATGCGACGTCCGACTGACGAAACGATTCGCTCGATCACGCGCATCAAGTGTTCGTCGTCCTTGAACCGCACGTTTGTGGATTCGATCTTTCCGCGTCGCTCTATGTAAATCGTGTTGTGCGAATTCACCAGGATGTCGGAGACCGTCGGATCCTTGAGTAACGGCTCGAGTGGTCCCAGACCGAAGAGTTCGTGCTGAACGTCGTTGACGAGCCGGTCGCGTTCGGAAACCGACAACGGCATGCCTTCCTGGGCCAGAACGGATTCCGCCAAACGAGAAACTTCGGCGTGAACCTGTTCGGGGGTCAGCGTCGACAGCTTCGTCAGGTCCATCCGGTTGATCAGCGTACGGTGCAGGCGCGCCTTCATCTCCTGGAAGGAGTGTTGACCAGTACCGTCAGCTACGCCGCCGGGAATATTTTGATTGCCGATTAGTCTTTCACGTAGTGCCATGATGTTTTCCGGGTGCGGCCGTCGGCCGCGTCACTAAACCTTTTCCATTGAGGTTTGCAGGTTGAACTGCCGTTGCGCCGGCTGCTTCTTGAGGAGCGAGCTCAGGAAACCGCGACGCTGACTCGATTCTTCGATTGGCGCGACACCTAACGATATCTGCTGCGCGATACGACGAACTTCCATTGCGATCTTCGAAGTGGGTTCCGCCTGGACCAACGGCGTGCCGAGGTTGATCGAACTAACAGCCGTTTGGTAATCGCTGGGCACGAATCCCACGCACGGTTCTCCCAAAAACTTCTCCACCTGGCGCAAGTCGAGATCGATCTGTTTGCTCCAGCGATTCACGACGATGCGCACCTTCTTGCGCGGGTAACCCAGCCGGTCAAAAATCTCGAGCGCTCTTTGCGTGCTGCGGATTGCGGGTATGTCGAGCGTCAGGACCAGGATGATCTCATCTGACTGGTCCAGTGCGGCGAGCGTTATCGAGTCGAATGTGTGCTGTGGATCGAGTACGACATAGTCGTAGTGCTCGCGTAGTTTCTGGAGCACTTCGAATACGTGTTGCGGTTCGATCTCGTCGGCGGAGTCAGCCTCACGCGGAGCGGCAAGCAACCATAGGTTCTTCGAGTGATGTGTAACAAGACTGTTGATGAGCGTTTCGTCGAGGCGCTGACGTTTCTCCACCATGTCGGCAATGGAGTACTTTGCTTCGAGTCCGAGAAATAGAGGCAAGTCACCGGCCTGAAGATTGAGATCTACCAGGACCGTCTTGGAATTTGTCGCTGCGGCGAGGTTAGTCGCCAGGAATGAAGTACCGCAGCCGCCTTTGCTGGAAAACACGGCAACCATGCGACCTTTTTTCTTCGGTGCTTCGACCTGTTTGGTGGTGAAATCCGAGATTCGATCCAGCACCGTGCGCAACTCGTCGGCACTGATCGGGATGCGGAGAAACTCGCGCGCGCCCGCACGTAAACTTCGCAGGATCAAGTCAGGTGACGCGTCCTGGGCTGCGGAGATTAGTGCTGTGTTCGGGCATTCGGCGTTGAGGCGTTCGATGAACCGGACGGCAGTGTCCGCATTTGGACCAAGAGCGATGATCGCGGCCATCGGCTTCAACCGAACAATCTCTTCGTAGAGCTGATCGGCGTCGTTGCCGCCGGCGAGGAGTTGCACGCGCGATTCCGCTGTCAGGGCCCGGCGAATGTCTTTGAAGTTCTCAAGGCCCGTACTCAGCACTACTACTGAAATTGGTTCGGTCATTAGTTCCTCTTAGTGTTCATTCGAGCCACTGCCGGCGGCGGAATTGAAATTTCTGACAGGGTGCCGGGGGATTTGCGGCGGGACATCGCAGAACTCACAAGGCCGATGTCACTCGGGCGCGATGTGCGACAGGCAGGCTTACTCACGGAGCCGCCCGGCAGTGGTTTCGAAAGCGTTAGACATTAGTTCGGAATCAACCCGGCACTTTCACCGGTCAAGGTCGTCGAATAACTTGGCATGGTAATGGTCGTACCGACCATCGGTATCACCAACTGGAATTGATAGTTGGTGATGCTCACAGTCACGGTCCCATCGTTCAGACCAAAACCGTTGTAGGCGACGTTCACGTTCGCGGCGCTCAGGTTTGGAAGCATTGGATTGCCCGTGCCGGCGGCATCGCCAAACACGACCACATTTTTCACCTGATCCACATCGTTCGCTGTATGCAATACCGCGTAACGTGCTCCGCGACGAGCAGCGTCGGTGAGCGCGTTATGGGCCCACAACACTCTGCCAAACTCCAAAACAGCAAACATCGCGGTGGCAAACACCAGCACTCCAATTGCAAACTCAACCAGGGTTGAGCCTCTTTCGTTCTTCTTGTTTTTCTTAAGGCGCAGCATAGTTGTGCCTTTCATACAGACGGCGTTGTCAGCAGGAAACGCATCGTGACGCTCGGTTTCACTTCGATTGCGAGCGAGAAGTCATCGTTATTGAGCAACCCGCCGAGGTCGAAAAGCGGATCGTGTTCGTAGCCAGTGATGGATACGGTCACGGTCTCAGGTAGACCCGACGTGCCGCCTGCATAAGTGACGCTCACGTTGTCGGTGGTTAGACCATCAAGAATGGGCGAACCTGTTCCGGCAGTGTTTCCGTAGACGATTAGGTTCTTCGCGATTGCCTGATAGTTGGTCGAGCTGGTCACCGACTTGGAAGCCAGATAACGCGCCCCAATGCGTGAACCCTTCGCGAGCGTGGTGTACTCGTAGAAGTAACGACCAAACTCCGCGACGGCTGCAAACAACACCAACAGGATCGGAATCACGATCGCGATTTCCAGGAGCTGCACCCCTAGCTCGTCACGGCGAAACCGATTCAGCCACTGGAAGCGGCGCGAGCGTCGGGTATTGCGAATCTTTCTTATTCGATGGTGCATCATGGTTCCCGCCCTATTTGTAAAGGACCGGCGTGGCCATCAAGCCGTTCGTTGCTGGTCCATTGGGATCAAATTTGCCCTGGCCCAGCACCGGCACCGGGATAAACTCGGCAACCAGATCGCCACCATTGCCGCTTCCGACCTTGTTTTGTAAGAAGAAGTATCCGAAGCGATCAAATTTCACTACGTTACGACCCGGGTCGTACTGACCCTCCTTCACGATCGGGATAATTACGACTCGCCGGCCATCGAAACTCGTGTGATTGGGATTGGGAGTTTTAATGTCACCCGTTCCGGGGTTCAGGTACGTTTCGTAATCAATCCCCTCCTTGATATTCGAGTCCGGCGGCATCTCCTCGGGGGTCACCTGCGACGTTTGATATTCGTCGAAACGAGTATTGAGTCCCTGCCTCACAGCGCCGGACGTGAGTCCGGGTTTTGTGTCGACTGCGTATTCCTCGCCTGGGGAAGCGCATCTATCGACACCGGCCGCAAGACCGACACGAACGTCCTTACCACCTTCTCCGGCGACTGCGAGAATCTGGTAGTTACCTGGAGAAATTGAGTTATTCGTGCCCGCGCGGAACGTGTACGTTTGGCCAGGCGTGATCGGAGTGCCGTAGTCGATCACTGAGACAGGCAGGAAGTTACAGATAACGTTTAGCGGGACAGAAAATCCGGCCGTTGCAGTCGCAGTCAGGTCTTTGCTGGTTCCGAGCACCGACACCGCGAATGAAACTGGCACCGCTGATGGATCCGTCGTTACTCTCACGAAACGAATGTCCTCCGCTTCCAGCTGAGCAGACGCTTCGTCCATGTAGTCGGTGTCGTTGAGTTTTTTTGCAAACAAGACGTTCGCGCGGGGGAAGCTAACGCCTTCGTTACCGAAGTTGAACTTGTTCATGCTCGCCACGGCACGATCGACAGCTTTAGTGATCCCATCGGGCGAAGTGTCGAGTGCGGATACAGCGGCAAGGGCCGCTGCATCCGCTGCATTTTGAAGTTCCGCTTTTGTTAGATAGAACCTGCTGATATCAACTCCTAAACCTACTGCCAGCAGGAGTGCCAACATCCCGATTGCGGATGTAGCTAGAATTGAACCTCGCTCACGTTTACTTCCCGCTTGTTTGTTTGACCTGTTCTTCATGTGCTGCCCCCTTTTGCTGCAAACGAATACCTAAATTCACAAAGCAACTACCAGGGTCTGACTGAATCCGGATTGAAATCGAAACGCAACGTTTTCGCGATCGGTAGATCGGGATTGGTGTTGCGAACACTGCCGACTGATCCGGTAGTGCTGCTTTGCGTAGTCTCGGCAGCTTTGGTTTTGCGTTCTTCAACCTTGGCCGGAGCAGCCGGAGTCGAGACTGGCGTGGAAGCCGGAGTCTCACCGTTCTGTCCGGAAACCTTGTAACCGCTCTGGCCGGAGATGCCTTCACCCTTTGGCTCGACGCCCAATGGTGAGTTGCCCTTCAGACCATCAATGCCGCGCATGTTCGGCAGGTCGTCACCCTTGACTGGCTTAACCAGGGTCGCGGTGACGAAAAACATCAGTTCGGTTTCTTTCTTTTCGAAAGACTTCGATTTGAACAGATTGCCGAGCACTGGAATGGAGCTAACGATTGGAATGCGCGACAACGTCTTCGTTTCGGTGTTGTCGATCAAACCGGCAAGCGCGAACGACTGACCATCACGCAGTTCAACACCGGTCTTCGCACGACGGGTGCGCAGCGCCGGCACGACGAAACCGTTGAAACGGACGCCGTTGCTGAAGTCGATCACGGAAACCTCGGGCTCGAGTTCGAGACGAATGTGGTCTTCGTCGATGATCGTCGGTTTGAAATTGAGACGGACGCCATATTCTTTCCACATGATGGTGACGCCACTGCCGTTCTGGCCCATCTGGAGCACCGGCACCGGGAACTCACCACCGGCGAGAAAGCTCGCCTGTTGACCGTTCATCGCGATCAGGTTTGGTTCCGCCAACTCGCGAAACGCGCCTTCCTGACGCAGCACGCGGAGCATCGCGCCCGTGTTGATCTGACGATTGAAAATGAAGAGGTTCAGCGCCGGTTGGAGAACCGTGTCGATAATGGAGCCGAGCGGACTGGTTTCGGCACCGGCCATACTGCTTGGACCACCACCGCTGTTCCAATAACCATGGGTTCCTCCCGGAGGTTGCGACAAGAACGAGGTGCCGTAGTCGCGCAAGCGAGTGCGATTCACTTCGGCAACCCGAACCTGAAGCTGAACCTGGGTGGCATCGCTAACCGGCGAGGTCAGCATGTTGACCACTTTGAAATTCGCGGCTTCGACCACGCTCTGTACCTGAGCGGACGTCGCGGCATTCGTGACGCTGCCCGAGATCACGACCGAACCATTCGCCTGGCTCAGGCGGATGTCGTCTTTCGGGAACAACGCGCGAATCTGAGAATCGATCAGCGACAGGTTGGCGCGGACGTAAACGTCAAACACCAAAAACGTACCGCCGGTCTGTTCCCACGCGATGAAGTTAACCTGACCGAACGCTTTACCATTCACGAGCACCTGGTCTGGCGTGACTAGCACCGCTTCAGCGATTTCGGGATTCGAAACCGAAAAACGTCCGACCGGGCGATCGAAATTGATCACGCGCGACTGCCCAACGAGAACATTCACGGCAATCGACTCTTTGTTCTGACCGAACGACGCCTTATAGGAGTTTTCCTGGGCGTGGGAGATGGAATAACTAAAGATAGTAATCAACGACGCCAGCAATAAACTCACTCGGCGCGACATTGGGGAACGGCTCTGCATGATCTTTATGCTCCTTTTGTTTCTAGCGATCGTCGGTGCGATCAACCTCAAGAGTTACCCGGCGCTTGCGCGCCGGGTGCGAATTTTGAACTGACACTGAACTATGGAAATTCGACGTTCCGCTTTTTCGCGCCTTCGATCATTTCGACTTGCGTGCGCGGAGTCGGTTGAGGAGCTGGGGCGGTGACTGCTGGAGTCGAAACTGAAACACGGCGGCGGGCCGGCTTCGCTTCGCCTTTCGGCTGTTCACTCTTCAGTGAACCTGGTTCCGGCACGGGCATGGCGGTGTCGCCGCCTAACAGGTTGCGCTTGTTAGCGCCCGGCGTTTCTTCGTTGCCCTGGTCGATCTGGCTGCGCATGACGAGCTGGAGTTTGCCCTCAGTCGCGGCGAGCGCGAGCTTCTCAGCCTGCTCGGGAGTGACCTGGAGTGTGACGGCCTTGACGCTCTTAGCTTCACGTTCGTCCTCGGGCTTATCGATGTTCTGACCACTCGCGAGGACCTTGATGTTCTGCAACACGATCTTCGAGATCGGGTTCTGCCGGCTGTTACCTTCAGGATCGATCGTCACAACGACGTCAACCAGCGTACCCGGCTGAATGAACCCGGAGATGCCGGCCGCATCGTCGACCTTAACGGTCATCGCGCGATAGCCTTCAGGAATGATCGCAGAGAGACCAGCCGCGGTACCTTCCGCTGCCAGTCGTGATTCCGTGATCGGTTCGCGCGCTGCGATGTTCACCACCGCAACGCGGCCCGCCAGCTTTTCAGCGGAGTCGTAGGCGCCGTCGGGTGTCGACTCCTTTGGAAACTGGACCACCATGATCTGCTCGGGAATGATCTTGCTGCCGATCGGGATGGCCACTTTCGCCACGGCTACCTTATTCAGATTCTTCGTGTAGGCCTGGGCGCTTGATAAGTATTTGCTGACTGACACGGCAGCGAGCACTCCGAATATCAGCGCCCCTACCAAAACTATGAAGAAACGTTTGTTTCGCATGGAATCAACTCTCCGTTCTCGCTAGGTCCAGACCTAGATGGTTGCCGCTGTTAAGCGTGAAAGATCGCGGTTGCGATAATGGCGCCGATCGTGATCGCTGCACCGTATGGAATGGTGAGACGTCGATCAGCGGGGACACTGAATTTGGGCATTGGCCATCCCGGCAGTAAGCCAACCAGGATTTGCAACACCCGATGCATCGTCGTGCGGAAGACTCCGGAGCGCAGTACGGTCACCATCGCAAGTAGACCGCCCATTAGCACCACAACTACAAAAGTTGGCAGCACCAGTTTGGCGCCGATGATGGATCCGATCGCGGCGAAGAGTTTGACGTCGCCCGCGCCCATTGCTCCGAAGACGTGCAAGACAAACATCAGAATGAAAGCCAACACGCAGCCACCAATGCTGTCGAGAGCGCCGTTCAATCCGCCCATCGCGAGATTGATCGACAGTCCGCTAATCAGAGTGGCAAGTACGAATGGATTAGGAATGCGGCGATACCGCACGTCGTGGTAGATGATCACTACGGCGAGCGGAATCAGAATAAGTTCAAAAACTGTAGCGGTTGGGCTAAGCATCTCGGCTAACTTGCTTTGCGGGGCTGGAGCGGAAAGTTAGGGGCGCACCTGTGTAGTCAAAAGCTTCACAAGGCGCGCCACCCGATGGCAGTGACTTGGTTAACGTCAATTCATGACGTCTGCCAAAGATTCAATCTTCGTCCCGATACTCGATCCGAGGAATTCAAACGCCAATATTGTTGCTACTGCTACGAGAGCCGCGGCAACGGCGTACTCGGACAGCTCAAGCCCGGTCTCATCTCGGAAGAATTTGGTGAACATTTTCGATCCTCCCTGACTGAAGGCTTGGGCCTTCCTCAAGCCGGCAGCAGAACTTTCAAGTCGCTGCCGGCGCAGTCAGTTTCGCGGCCACTATTGAGCCTGGCCGGTATTGATCGTGTCACCGAGACTGTCGATCTTGGTGCCGATGCTGCTGCCCAAGAACTGGAAAGCGGCGACGCAAGCCAACGCGACGAGCGCTGCGGCAACTGCGTATTCGGAAAGTTCAAGACCGGTTTCATCACGCAAGAATCTCTTAATCATTTTGTTGCTCCTTTTTGGTGTTCGATTAGGCGTTATTGCTGCGAGTGAGCGGACAAGGGAATGCGACCTTGGGAAGCATCGTCGCCGGCGCATGTGGCACGCACGGAAGAGAGTGGAAGCGACGTGGCCGTGCGGCGGCCAAAGCCATTGATTCCACTCAACACCGCACTAGACAACGTCAGCAACAGCAGTAATACCTCGTTATCCCTGATCCCCGCGGTCTTGATGCTGACGAGAATAGCCAGCGCCAGGAACGGAGAAAGGATTACGAGCATTACAACTGATGCCAGGTTTCTAGTGGTGTTCGATTTCATAAGGTGTTTGTCAGCTCTTCAGTTGATGCGAGGCAATGTTGCTTCGCGACGAGCATGACTTTTACAACCGGTGTGCCATTGGACCAGTGGTGGTTTTGTTGGGGATTTTTAGTTCACTTGTAGCCTGCGGTTGACAAGCTCAAGTGGTCCATGAGGTGGCGGAAGCAACAAAATCCGCGGTTTAGTTGCGATCGGTGTTTGTCGCCCGCAGTTGACAAGAATGAGGCGTGATTAGAAAGAGGGTATAACGCGAGCGACACATACACTACGATCAGCTCGCACACGAGGTTCTTTTGAACTTGCGTCCAACAGTCAACCAATAAGTTTTGTGAAAAAGGTTACGCGCGGTACTGCATGCCGGGTTCGGTGTCTTCCTGGAGGAAGTCGCCGATGTCGATGGCGAGGCGTTTGAGTTTTTTGTAGAGAGTCTGGCGGGAGCCGAGGCCGAGAGCTTCGCTGGCCTTAGCGACATTGCAATCGTGACGCTTGAGCGTTTCAGTGATTACGCGGCGCTCGTAGTTGTCCAGCAGATCTTCAAGTTTCTCCACCGGCGCCACGTTACCGTTGCTTCCCTGCGGGAAGATCCGGGCGCTGATGTTCTGCGGTCGAATGTAGCCGTCGTCTTCTGCGTAAAGGACCAACCGTTCCATTTCCGCCGCTAACTCACGCACATTACCCGGCCACGAGTACGTCTCTAAAATCTGGATCGCGTCAGCAGTGATTCCAGAAATCGGGCGTTCGTTCTTGCGCGCGTAATGGCTAACGAAGTGCGAAATCAACGCCGAGATGTCCTCAGGCCTTTCGCGGAGCGGCGGCACCTGGATCGTCAACGTAGCAATTCTATAGTAGAGGTCCTCTCTGAAAAGCTTCTCACTCACGAGCTGCTCAAGATCTTTATGCGTCGCCGCGATCACTCGCACGTTTACTTTCCGCGGCGCGCGCTCACCCAGCGTGTGAATCTCGCCTTCCTGAAGAAACCTGAGTAGCTTCGGCTGTAACGAAAGCGGCAAGTCGCCAATTTCATCGAGGAACAGCGTGCCGTTCTCGGCCGATCGGATCAACCCCGCCTGGTCTGACATCGCACCGGTAAACGTTCCGCGGCGATGACCAAACAACATGCTCTCGATCAGTTCTGCCGGGACTGCAGAACAGTTGAACGGAATGAACTCGCTCTCCGATCGACGGCTGAGCCGGTGAATAGCCCGAGCCACCAATTCCTTACCGGTACCGGATTCACCATTTACCAGAATCGTCGAGTTGGAATCTTTAATGCGCTCGATGTTTCGAGCGACTTCACACATCGCGCGGCTGCTAAAAACCATGCCCGGCAGTGAACTCGACGGTGTCATCGTAGCCTGCCGCGTCGTGTTCTCGATCGCATTGCCGGGCGACCGGTGCGAGTGCGCGAGGTGCGCTACATCGCTTAGCGCGTTCAACTCTTTCGCTTGATGATCGGTAAGTGGTCTGACACACCGGCCGTACAGCGCCGCGCCTTCGCGCATGTTCGACGGCAGCGAAAGCAACAGGCAGATCGACTGATCCCCCTCTTGCGCAGGCTGCGGACGACCCTGACTAATGAAGATCTCGGTTACGACGCTTTCAGCGGTCGCGATCTCCTCGTCCTCTAAACCTTCGGCCCAGCGCAAACTCGGCTTGCCGGCATCTGAAGTGGCCCAGATCGATAAGCCGTAGGTCGGCGCAGTGGCCTCGACCATCAGGCTCATCTTGATCATCACCTCGTAAAGCAGATCGGGACCACCGTTTGCGGCCTCGCATACGGCTCGAACTATGGAACTTATCGGTAACTTGCTTGAATTCGAGTCGGATGTTGGGACGTCCGGCGCCAGGACCGAAGAATCAGACATCAACACCTCTTCCTTGTTGCACGTAGGACCGCTTGGACTGATTTTCAGTGAGGGTACCGCAATTGAATGGGGCGAATCCGTGTGGGTTTTGGCATGTTCCCACACGTTCATGAGTCTAGTTGTCGGCCACCGGGCCTGTCAACAACTTTAAACGCGCCGGATTTTCGTTCGCCATGCGTTCGCCAAATTCAGTGCTTTAAGCGCTGTTACTTCAAGTAAATGTTCAACTTACAGGCTTAAAGCATTGAAGCGAAATGTCTTGGAAATATCTTTACACCCTTAAGCACGGGTGCTACAGTCCGGCAAGTCGCTGCTAAGTCGTTTAGCCGCAACGAATTGACAAACCACAAACTACATTTAGTTGGGGCAGTGACGCCCAACTCACCAGCTATATTGTGGACAAACTCTCAAAGTTGAGTTAAGCAGCTTCTTAACTCTGACCATGACAATTCGAGTCCCGACCTTGGTTGAGATGAACAGAGGAGCCCAGATCAATGAAGAGACGATTGTCCCTGGCGGTGAGAAGCCGGTTGGGTCAGCAGTCAAAAGTCACGATACGACGAAAGCTGGCGTCCCGGCGAGTGGGATTGCAGAGACGGTTACGGCGATTAAGAGCGTAGTTAATAGGACGATTCATGCACTTGGTGCGTCCTTTGGGGACCCGAACCCCGGTACGTATTTAGGCGAATGGAATCGGCAAACAATTGGGGAGGCGTTATGAGCAAGGTCGCAAATACTTACTGGGTTGACGAGCGCATCCAGTCGCAGCGTGTGCTGCCGCGCTCGGGTGGTTCGCTGGCTTCTGTGCAGCAGATCTCGATGGAGATCATCGGCACGCGCACCGACGTGCGGCGCCGGGGAGGGTTGATTCCCTCGTGGGTGGTTTTCGGCATGATTTTACTGGCTACTCTCGCCGTTTGCGTGACCGTGAACATGCGAACGAGCGCGAAATTTCAAGTAGCCGCGCAGCAATTCTCCGCAATGCAAACCGATTTGGAAGCACTTCGCAATGTGAACCGGTCATTGAAGACCGAGGTCGAACGGCTTCGTAACGATCCAAGGACGATTGAATCAGCCGCACGCGCGAACCTGAACATGGTCCGCAGCAATGAATACGTTGTTCCTATCCACTAAGGGCGAGTTGATGAGTGCCACAAGATTGGATTGTGAAAAACAAAGGAGATTAAGTTTCATGCCTGCCGAAACCTGCCTGTAGATTTTCCCCTGCTCGACATCCACGCAACCGGGTACCCTTCCGTGTGGCGCGGCTGTGACTGCCATCGCAGCCGCGCTCCCGTCTTAAGAAAAACCAAAAAGCAACGAAACGTTGTCAGACCTTTGCAACCGCAAAGTCGCGGGCGGGAATAGGTTCGTGGGCGGATCGAAGCTGATAGATACCAAAAGCCGCAATGACCAGACTGAAGATTTGCACACCAGTCAGCATCGCAATGTTTTGCGTAAACCACGGCGACAGGTACAGGGCTAGAAGCAGGCACCGGTAGGCGAAAGGCAGTGAAACTGAAGTGTAACCGGACTTGTAAAACTCGGCCGTAAGCAGTAGAGCTGGCAAAACGAGAATCGTCGAGTCGTAAATTCCCATGTAGATGGTCAACACTGGAGTCCAGGTTAGTGTTAACGCCCAGAGGAGGCGACTTTGTGGTTCCTGTCGTAGTTGCCACCATTTCGAGACTAAGAACGGAATCAGCGCCAGCACGAAGATTGCGACGATGGCCCATCGCACGTAGGTCTGATTTGGCAGGAGTAGCCGCATAAAGAAATTGATGTCCACGTATTTCCAGGAACGCAGACCGGTTACGACGTTGGTGGTCGTGGTGCTGAAAAAAAGAAGTCGGTTAATGAAGTTTATGCAACCCTCTATGCCAACCAGTAGCCACGAAAACACAGCCAACACAACGCTGCCTGCTGCCAGTCCCGCTATCGTTAACCATCGTCCGGTTATGAACAGCATTGGCACAACGAGTAGAAGCAACGTCGGTTTATAAGCGCAGAGTGCCAGGATGGTGCCGCTCCAGAACCGGTTGCGGGGTTCCAGCGATATCGCTAATGCGAAGCAAAAGAAACCGACGGCCGAAGTTTGCCCGCCCGCCAGGCACTCAACCAGAAACGGCCAGAATGAAAGTGCGAGCAACAGGGCGGTTAACCAGATGTCCCGTGGAAGAGTCTCGAGCGACCGCCACAGTATCGAGAATCCGGCTATATATAAGGAGAGCGAGACGACTAGCCAGATGAAGTACGCCCAGGCGTATGGCAATCGCGACAGGACAATAAATGGCGCGATGAAGAAAGGCGCGTTGGCGTACATCAACGCTTCGTCGGGTGGTGCGTCGGGAAAGTTTTGTCTATAGACGCGATATTGCAACTCGAAATCGTAAATCCTGGCAGGGCCATGGCTGTGGAAGATCTGCCCGGCGACGTAAAACGCCCCGAAGTCGGCTCCCAGAAACGGCCCAAATATCGACTTGCCGCGCTTCGCTGTCGCAAACGAAACAGTGAGAACGATGAAAAAGATCGCCAGCACCAAAATGGCGATTTTGCGAATGTAATCTTGATTCAGACGCCGCTCGATGAAACGCCGCACGCGGTGAGCCCTTTCGCGAGAGTGGGTGCACCTTAACTTTGCACCCTCTGTTGAAAATTACTAATATCACGACGGTAAGTAAATCGAATTAATGTGAGAGGTCGAATGCCCGAAACAAAGGAACCCTCATCGCCGGTTGAGATCGAAAAGGAGCGGTGGGAAAACGAAACGCTCGATCCGACACTCGCGAAACGTCCCGAACGCAAGAAAAGCTTCCAGACGGTCTCGCTGAAAGAGGTCGATCGACTCTACACACCCGCCGACGTCGATGAGCTCGACTTTTCACGCGACATTTCATTTCCCGGTCAATTTCCCTACACGCGCGGCATCCATCCTACCGGCTATCGGGGCAAGCTCTGGACCATGCGTCAGTTTGCCGGATTCAGCACACCTGAAGAGACTAACGCCCGATTCAAATACTTGATGGAACAAGGGCAGACCGGACTGTCCGTGGCTTACGACCTCCCAACCTTGATGGGATACGACGCCGACTCACCGCTTTCGGAAGGTGAAGTTGGAAAATGTGGCGTCGCCGTTTCGTCACTCGCGGACATGGAAGTGCTCTTCGATGGTATTCCGCTCGAACAAGTCACCGTGTCGCAGACGATCAATGCGCCGGCATCCGTGTTGTTGGCGATGTATCTGGTCGTCGCGGAAAAACAAGGCGCGCGCTGGGACAAGATCTCGGGCACGCTTCAGAACGACATTCTAAAGGAGTACATCGCGCAGAAAGAGTGGATCTATCCGATCAAGCCGGCGATGAAACTGGTGATCGACACGTTTGAGTTCTGCACGGAACATGTGCCGCGTTACAACCCGATCTCGGTGAGCGGTTATCACATTCGCGAAGCAGGTGCGACCGCCGCACAGGAACTCGCGTTCACGTTGCGCGACGGAATCGAGTACGTCGCCTGGGGCGTAGACGCGGATCTCGAAGTCGACCGATTTGTTCCGCGCATCTCGTTTTTCTTCAACGCCCACAACGACTTCTTCGAGGAGATCGCAAAATATCGCGCTGCGCGCCGTATCTGGGCCCGCGAGATGAAGAACCGGTTCGGCAGCTCAAACGAACGCACGTTGCAGATGCGTTTCCACACGCAAACCGCAGGCGTATCGCTGACGGTCCAACAACCGCTGAACAACATCGTCCGCGTGGCGATCCAGGCGCTGGCGGGAGTCCTCGGCGGCACGCAAAGTCTGCACACGGACGCTTACGACGAAGCACTGGCGCTGCCGACCGATCGCGCGGCGCTGATCGCTCTGCGGACGCAGCAAATCATCGCGGAAGAAACCGGCGTCGTGAACACAATCGATCCGCTCGGTGGTTCTTACTATCTCGAATCGCTCACGCAAAAGATGGAAGATGAGGCGCTCGATTATTTCCGCAAGATCGATGCTATGGGCGGCATGGTCGGTGCGATTGAACGAGGCTTTCCGCAGCGGGAGATCCAGGACTCCGCGTATCAATATCAAAAGGCCGTTGAGCGCCGCGAGCAGGTGATCGTCGGCGTCAACAAGTATGAAATGACTGACGAGCCTTCGGAATTTCCGATTCTCGTGATCGACGAATCAGTCCGCACACATCAGCTGGAACGACTCGAACAAACGCGCGCGCAGCGTGACGCCAGCGCCGTGACGAAAGCCTTGGATCGTTTGAAGCTAGCGGCGCAGAACCACGAGAACACGATGCCGGCGACGATCGAAGCCGTACGCGCGTATGCAACGCTTGGCGAGATCTGTTCCGCGCTCCGCGACGTTTATGGCATCTATGAAGAGCCGGCGTTTTGATCATCCACTGCAACCGGCTTTCCACGCAAAGTCTTCTCTTTCTGACTCATGTCTCCCGCAAAGACGCAAAGGCGCAAAGCGCTACCGCGGTTATAGAGGATTTCTTTGCGCCTTAGCGCCTTTGCGGGAGACTATCTCCTCCGCAGTTTCACCCCTGGCAATTTGTTGACTAACGGTTAGAATGCACACATATGTCGAACCGAAAGATTCGTGTTCTGGTAGCCAAACCTGGACTTGACGGTCATGACCGCGGGGCGAAAGTGATCGCGAGAGCCCTGCGCGACGCGGGTATGGAAGTGATTTATACAGGGCTGCGACAAACGCCGGAGATGATCGCCGCCGCAGCGCTTCAGGAAGATGTGGATGCCGTCGGCGTGTCGATACTCAGCGGCGCGCACAACACACTCTGCCCACGGATCGTGCAGTTGCTTCGTGAAAAAGGCATGGATGATTGTCTCGTGCTGGTCGGCGGAATCGTTCCTCAAGAAGATCTGCCGAAACTGAAACAGCAGGGTGTGGCCGAAGTTTTCCTGCCGGGAACTAACACCGAGGACATCGTTAAATTTCTACGCGAGAATGTGAAACCGCGGGATTAATCCCGGGGCTCATTTCTTCGATCCGTGGTTCAGAAATTTCGCAATTCCCTGCTGACAATCCTCAGTCATGCGGGCGATCACATTCACATCAGCGCCCGTCTCCAACGCTTCGAGAAACGGCAGACCATCGACCTGATACAGCAGGCGCTTCGTTAATGCGATCCCGGTACGGCTTACTTCCGTAAACCTTCGCAAGTACGCATTCACTTCTTCGTCGAACGTGTTGTCGCTGAAGACCTGATTGATTAGTCCAATTTCTTTGGCGTAAGCGGCGTCGATCTCTTCGCCGCGGGTGATCAACTCGAAAGCGCGCTTTTCGGAGACGTTGCGACGAAGGATCGCCAGGACCATCGCCGGAACAAACCCGATCTTCACTTCCGGATATCCGAATCTGGCATTTTCAGAGGCGAGCACGAGATCGCAGGCGGTAGCCAGACCGGAACCACCTGCGAGTGCACGGCCACGAACGGCTGCTACGACCGGAACACGGATTTGACGGATTTGTAGGAACAGATCAAGCAACGATCGCGCATCATCCGCGTTGTCACTCATCGAGGCTTGCGCGATCTTTTGAAGTGCCGAGAGATCCGCGCCGGAACAGAAATCCTTTCCGGCACCTGTGATCACAATCGCTCGCACGGTCTCGTCGTCCGACGCTTGTTCAAGGCTGCGCTTGATCTCAGCGATCAGCTCGTCGTTGAGCGCATTTCTCTTCTCCGGCCGGTTCAGAGTAATGCGGGCCACCGCATCATTAACCGAATATAAGATCATCCGGTACCTCGATCTCCATTCTCAACAACGCCGTCGAAAACGTCTTTCCCTGCGCGTCTGTCATCAACGACAACGTACCGCCACCGCCAAGACTCTCATGCAGCAAAAAATTCAGCGCGCCGAGGTTTGGCAACTCAAACCTTTCGACCTTTCCATGACAAATGCCCTTGAAATGCTGCTTGACGCGTTCCGCTGTGACTTCACGGACCAGAATGGGATAAATCTCATCACTCAAAGCGATCAATCCGACATTCGCTGTATCGCCCTTGTCGCCGGAACGCGCATGGGCCAGTTTTACAAGTTGTGCTTTCACGCGTCGAGCACCTCGACTGATGGTGTGATCTCTTCCTTCCGAATCAGCGCGGGCCAGTAGGCGACGATCTCTTCCACTTTCGGCCGCCCGCCCGCAAAGCCCGTCACCGCAGGCGGTCCAGTGAGAATCAACGGTGCGATCTCTTTCGTAAACCGTTCCACCGCGTTTCGATCCTGGCCACGAACGCCGACGCGCAGCTGGACTTCCGGTACGTCGCTGCGCGGTGGCCCCGCAAGTGGTCCATGCGTCGCGCTCGCACCAACGAACTCAGTCAGAACCTGGTCGAACTTCAGACCCAGTCGATCCAAACGCGCGCGCAGTACGCGATCCGCAGCCTGCGCCTTGTCGTATGCGTCGGGCCACGAGTAAACAAGCGTCCCGACCGCTTTGAACCCGGCCGAGTAACTAATCGAAACTTTCAAGAACTCCGTCGCCGGCCGGCCTTCGATGCCAAAAACGCGCACCCGATCTCGACCTTCATACTCGAGCTGAATCGTCGTGAAATCCGCGACGCAATCCGGTGTGATGTACTCACGCGGATCGCCCATCTCGTAAACCAGTTGTTCCTTGATTCCGGGAATGACGACCCAACCACCGGTGCGCTCGTGTTTGGTTATAACGAAAGTTCCGTCAGGTGACGCTTCGACGATAGGAAAACCAACATCGGCAAGATTCGGAATGCTGCGCCACTCAAACTGGCAGTTGCCGCCCGACGCCTGGGCGCCGCACTCGATGATGTGCCCCGCGATCGTGCCCGCCGCGAGTCGATTCCAATCGTTCTCGGCCCAGCCGAACTCGTGAATTATCGGTGCGAGCGTGAGTCCAGTATCAGTCGCTCGTCCCGTAATGACTATTTGGGCCCCGGTCTTCAGCGCTTCGACGATGGGCCACGCGCCGAGATATGCGTTGGCGCTCTGAATGCGATCACGGACGGTCGACAGCGGTTCGCCGGTGTCCATGTTGCGCAATTCGATGCCGCGGGAAAGCAGATCGTCGAGACGCGGCATGATGTCGTCGCCGGTGACGATCCCGATTCGCACTTTCCCGCTCAAGCCGAGTTCGCGTGCGACGTCGATGACGGCGTTCGCGCAACCGCGCACGTTAACGCCACCCGCGTTCGCCGTAACCTTGATGCCGCGTTCGACGCAGGTCGGAAGAATGCGCAACATCAAGGGGACGAAATCCCGCGCATAGCCCGCGTTTGGATCGCGAGCCTTCTGCTTTTGCATGATCGACATCGTGACTTCCGCCAGATAGTCGAGCATGAGGTAGTCGATTGGACCACCTTCAACCTGACGCACGGGCGCGTCAGGTAGGTCTCCCCAAAAGCCTTGTCCTGCCGCTATTCGTATTTTTTGCTTCATCGGTTGGTGGTGATTAAACAATCACCACTACACAAGAAGCAAATGGTCTCCTTTCTATCAACCTCGTCTTGGACTTGGTGTTGGACTCGGCGTCGGACTTGGAGTCGCAGTCGGGCTTGGAATCGGACTCGGCATCGGACTCGGATTCGGTTCAGGGCTCGGACTCGGCACCGGTTCGGGACTGGGTTGTGGACTTGGTTCCGGACTCGGTTGCGGAGTCGGCGTCGCAGTCGGGCTCGGCGTTGGCGACGGTGACGGCGACGGTGTTTGAGCCGGAACCGGTGCCTCCGTAGGCTGCGTTGTAGACGGAGTTGTTGCCGGCGCAGCTACCTCCGTTCCCGTCGCGGGGGGTGTGCGAGTCCTGCGCCCACGTGCCGTTCGTCCCGGCGTGAAAGAACATTTGATGTTCGTCCCCGGCGCGGCCGTCAAAGTCAATCGAGTACCTTGCTTTCGCGCACGCAGCGAAAAGATTTGCGGCATTGTCGCCGGAGCGGCAGTCGCGCCCGTAGTCGCGGCTGGAGCCATTTCTCCAACTTGAAAAGCCACCGCGGTGTAACCACCACTCGACGAAGCAACGATGCGACCAGTCTTTCCATCCGCGGTCGTAAACTGGTTACCGGTGATTGTGAGCGTCGATTCGCCCATCAACCCTGCCGGTTCGCAATCGAATGTGCCTGTGTATGTGCCTGAAAGATCGACTTGAGTGGCCTGGGCGCGCGTGGGTTGCGGAGGATCCTGCGCACCCACACTCAAAGAAAATACTAAAGCTATCAAAAGCAGCACTGAACCAGAGACTCTTGTTCTCATGGACTTTTCCTCCCGTGGTCGCTATGCGGCGCAGAACGCACGTGCGCCGGAATCCTTTTTTTTAGGGGGTTTTAACGACAAACAGGCGGGAACGTCTTGATCTTAAACAACACCCGGCGGTATGACAAACTGCCCGAGGTGAGGGCCCCCGTAAGTCTGGCCGGTTCGCAGCGCGAGTTCCAACGCGAGACGCGTATCTTCGGGAGCGATCACTGCATCGACAAACCCGCGCGCGGCAGCATACTTCGCATCGAGTTCCATGTCGTACGTCTCTCGCACCTTGTCCATTTCCGCATGCAACGCCGCATCCGGCGACTGGCCGTTCTTCTTCAACTTCTCTAACTGGCTGCCAAACACCGCCTGCACAGCAGAGTCGCCTTCCATGACACCCATTCTTCCCGTGGGCCAACTAAAGATGAAGTCAGGATCGAAACCCTGTCCGGCCATCGCGTAGTAACCGGCGCCCGACGCATGATTCACCGTCAACACGATCTTCGGCACAACTGCGGTCGCCATCGCTTCTACGAACCTCGCTCCGGCGCGAATGATTCCCGAGTGTTCAGCTTCTGATCCAACCATGAACCCGGAAACATCCTGCACGAACAACAACGGCGTTTGATGCCGATTGCAAGTCTCGATGAAATAGGCGACCTTCTCCGCCGACTCCGTGTAGATGATGCCGCCAAACCGCGGCGGCTTTCCGCCCGGCGCGCGCACCATCCCGCGATGATTTGCGATCACCCCAACTTGAATTCCGCGAATACGCGCGTGACCCGTGATCATTTCCTTTGCGTAGTCGGCCTGAAATTCGTCGAGATGTCCGTCGTCAAGCAAACACTCGAGCAATTTTCGCGCGTCATACGGCTGACGATGGTCTTCGGGAATGATGTCGTACAACTCTTCGATCGGACGCAATGACTCACCCGGTTGTTGCCTCGCGCCTGCCGGTTCAGACTGAGGCAACTCGGAAACAAACTCGCGGATCTTCTCGATGCACGTTTGATCATCCGCGACTCGATAATGGGCCACGCCAGAAAGTTCGTTATGCGTGCGTGCGCCACCGAGTGTTTCGTTGTCGATGGTTTGACCCGTCGCTCCTTTGACGAGGTTCGCACCGCCGAGGCCCATAAACGACGTGCCCTCGACCATGATGATGATGTCAGACAATGCGGGAAGGTATGCGCCGCCGGCAATACATGGACCCATCACCGCCGCGATCTGCGGCACTTTCAGGTAACGCCGCATGATCGAGTTGTAATAGAAAATGCGAGCCGCACCGTATTGACCCGGAAACACGCCACCCTGATAAGGTAGATTCACACCCGCGGAGTCGACCAGGTAGATGATCGGCACACGCGAACGCATCGCGATCTCCTGCGCCCGCAGGATCTTTTTGATCGTCTCGGGCCACCACGATCCGGCTTTCACAGTCGCGTCATTAGCGACGACTACGACTTCCCTACCCTCGACTCGACCGACAACAGTCACAACACCGGCTCCCGGCGCGCCGCCCTCGTACTGATCGTACGCGACGAGCAGTCCGATCTCCTGGTGGTACGAATCTTTATCAAGCAGAAGTGCGATTCGTTCGCGTGCGGTGAGCTTACCTTGCTGGTGTTGGCGTTCAATCTTGTCTGGTCCACCACCGAGACGAAGCCGATTTTCGAGCTGCTTAAGTTCGTCCGTGAGCTGGCGCAGGCGTTTGGTGGTCTCGACGTTGGCGATCTTCATAATTAGCGAGTTCTTGATTGTGGTTGTTGCCAGATCATATTAAGCAGTTGGTTGACATTCGCCTTAGCGGGTACGCCTTCGAGAATAACAACTCGCGAACCTCGCTTCTCTATCGCGCCGCCACCACCTATTGGGTCTTTCCACGCACTTCGTTGGACTTCGCCATCCGACGTACCCGCTTGAATTGCGGAAAGGTCGCCGAGTCGCTTTACGATGCGTCTAGTGTAAGCAGCTAAGAACTCCTCCGCATCAGCCGCGGTGTCCCACACCGTTAGCTGGGCCAGAAACACGCCCGACTTTCGTGGGCCTTCGTAAATCACAAAACGATCGCCGCCCCAACCTGCCGCAGCCTTCTTCGACCACTTAGCGTCCTTCAGGTATTCGTCGAGCACAAGGTAGTAGCCCCACTCGCCGCTGACGTCATTATCGATGCGTTTCCAACGTGGTCCAAGTGCGCGCCTGAAGTCTGGCAACGTTACTTTCACCG
>Ga0209486_10000043_pt1 | contig 61512 bp, 59 predicted proteins | sample NCCompost_FD_187518 | JGI IMG/M metagenome (GOLD analysis project Ga0209486, IMG submission 187518) | Agricultural soil microbial communities from Utah to study Nitrogen management - NC Compost (SPAdes) (version 2) | ecosystem: Environmental > Terrestrial > Soil > Agricultural land | place...
ACTAAGCACTAAGCACTAAGCACTAAGCACTAAGCACTAAGCACAAATGCTAACAAAGAACCGGGTTACCGAAATCCTCCGTGCCCTTCGCGAACGTAACGTCGTCGTGCTGGGCGACGTTATGCTCGACGAGTTCGTCTGGGGCGACGTGACGCGCATCTCGCCCGAGGCGCCGGTGCCGGTCGTCGATGTTCGACGTGAATCGGTTCATCTCGGTGGCGCTGCGAACGTGCTCGCTAACCTGGTTGCGCTTGGAGCACGAGGCACCGTGGTGGGCGTGATTGGAAACGATGACGCCGGCAAGCGTCTGCGCCATGGTTTGCGCGAACTCGGGAGGGACGCTAATGACAACTTGATCGTCGACGAAGTGCGGCCCTCGACGATCAAGACGCGCATCATTGCGCACAGCCAGTTGGTCGTGCGTGCCGACCGTGAGTCGCGCACACCGGTGAGTTCGCAAATAGAAGAGCGGATCATTTCATCCGTTAAAGAAGCCTTGCGCGAGGCTGATGCTTTTGTAGTTTCGGATTACGATAAAGGCGTGGTGACGCCACGAATTCTCGGCGAAATCCTGCCGTTCGCGTACGAACGTGTTCCGGTTTTAGTTGATCCAAAGCTGCGCAATTTCAACTCTTACCGGCCGGCAACACTCGTAACGCCGAATCATCACGAGGCGCTGCGCATGAGCAACAGCGAAGACCACTCAGACGACGGCTCGCGTAACGCCGCCAGCGTGATCAGAAAAACACTTGGCTGCGACGCCGTGCTAATCACCCGCGGAGACCGCGGCATGATGTTGCTCGAAGGTGAGGGTGAACCTGTTTATGTCAAAACAGCAGCGCGCGAGGTTTACGATGTTACTGGCGCTGGTGATACTGTTATCGCCGCACTCGCCGCCGCTCTCGCCACGGGCGCGAGCATGATTGAAGCGGCTACACTCGCTAATCACGCCGCCGGAATCGTTGTCGGTAAGGTCGGCACCGCGACCGCGAACGCGGAGGAACTAATCGAAACTTTCGATTGATCTTGCCTGGGTCGTTCCATGGTAGGCAAAACTCTTCGCAACTATCGCATCACCGAAAAGGTCGGCGTGGGCGGACAGGGCACCGTTTATAAAGCAACTGACCTGAAGCTCGGTCGTACGGTTGTAATCAAAGTCATTCCGCCGGAGTTAAGCGCGAAGGAAGCAAACCTCAAACGGTTCGAACGCGAGGCCCGTCTTGCATCGTCGTTGGACCACCCAAACATCTGCACGATTTACGATCTCGATGAAGTTGATGGCGTTCACTTTATCGCCATGCAGCACGTTGAAGGAAGGAATGTGCGGCAACTGGTTGCGGGCCGGCCGTTGGAACTAAAAACTGCGCTGCTCATCGGGCTGCAGGTTGCCGACGCACTCGCCACCGCTCACAGTCGCGGCATCATTCATCGAGATATCAAGTCGGGCAACGTGATGGTGACTCCATCCGGACAGGTGAAGGTGCTCGACTTCGGCCTCGCCAAATTACTTGACGACACTGAAGCCGTAACGTCCGGCATTCATCGCACGGAGTTGACCGAGATCGGCATCCCCTATGGCACCGCCACCTACGCCGCACCCGAACAGGCGCGCGGCGATCGCGTCGACAAACGCGCGGACGTCTTCTCGCTCGGCGTTTTGCTTTACGAGATGCTGACAGGAACCTGGCCGTTTCGCGGTAAGACGACGATCGATGTCCGACACGCAGTTCTCTATGATCCACCGCGACCGATCTCCGAGCTGCGCTCGACTCCAATCCCGCCGCGTCTGACACAGATCATCGAACGGGCCCTCGCAAAAGACCCAAAAGATCGCTTTCAAAACATGGACGACTTCCGCAAAGAGCTGCGACAGGTGTTGCAGGAAGTCGATGCCGGGGTTGTCAACTATGAGACCGTTACGCCGGAGCCGCCTCGTCATCTTGCGGGAGCGAATCCGGTATCGCGCGCGGTTCGCTGGCTGAAGTCAATTGGGCGGAGCGAATCCCCGACGTCAGCGCCGAACGCGGCGTCGATTTCCAAGCAAGGCATCCACGAAACACCGCTCACCACCGTTGCTGACCAGGAAAAGAAGACTCTTGCAATTCTCTGCTTCCGTAACCTGAGCAATGATCCGGGGTCTAGTTTTTACGAGTTTTCGCTGGCTGATGCAGTCATCACCGAGCTGGCGAGGATCCGTTCGCTGGTGGTGCGCCCGTCGTCGGTGATTGCGCGTTATCAGGGTCAAACGAGGGATCCTCGTGAGATTGGTCAGGAGTTGAACGTGGGCGCCGTTTTGACGGCCGGGTTTATTCACTCCGGCGATCACTTCCGAGTGACAGCGCAACTGATCGATGTCGCTTCAGGCGAATTGCTGTGGAGCGACCGCATCGACACGGCCGCGGCGGACATCATCGTGGTGCAGGACACGATCGCTCAGCGAATCGTCGAAGGATTGCGCGTTGAACTCAGTCCAGCCGAAGAAGCAGGCATCGCGAAATCCTCAACGCAGAATCCTGTTGCTTACGAGCAGTACCTGCGCGGCCGCGACCTGTTTGCTCGTTTCATATTTCGTACGTTGTCGCGCGACGATTGCGACAGCGCAATCGAACACTTCGAACGCGCAATTCAACTCGATCCTAATTTCGCGCTGGCCCACGACGGTCTCGGCGCGTGTTACGTGAACCGCGTTTTCAAAGGATTCGGCGGCGCCGAAGATTACGAACGTGCGGAAGTCGCTTTCAAGAAAGCATTAGCGCTCGATCCCAACATCGTCGAAGCGCGCATGTTGATGGTGTTTGTTTACCTGTGGCGCGGCGAGAAGCAGAAGGCCCGCAACGAGGTGAGTCGTGCGCGTAACGAGGCGCCGAACGAACCGGTGGTCCACTTTGTGAAGGCGATGCTGCATCGACTCGACGGTGAGTACGGGCGTGCGTTGCGGAGTTACGATCGGCTCGTCAGACTGGATCCGGCCGCGCACGTCGTTGCGAGCTACAGTCGCGCGCTCGTACACATGTACATGGGCCAGTTTGACGAGACATTCAAGCAACTAGATAACGCCGGCGAACCGGACAATGCGCTGGTGCGAACGTTTCGCGCGCTCGCGCTTTACTACACGGGGCAAACTGATGCCGCCGCTGAGTTAATGCGCGACACAGTCGAGAAGCATCCAAACATGCACGGCATACGTCCATTCATGGCCATGTTTCTGAACGCACAGGGCAAGCATGACGAAGCGATTGCGCAACTGACGCCGGAAGTTAAACGCAATGGCGAAGTCGACGCCGATATCGCTTATTCAATTGGTTCGGTTTACGCGCTGGAAGGCCTGGCCAATGATGCTTTTGAGTGGCTGGAACGCTCGATCGCGCTGGGAAATGCGAATCATCCGTGCTTTGAAAACGACCCAAACTGGTCCACATTGCGCAACGATCCGCGATTCATTGAGTTAACATCGAGACACAAATGAATAAACAAACACGGATAGCTTCGGTCGTCATATTGTGCCTGCTTGTACGCGTGATGGCGTACGCTCAGGCGCCGGCAGCACCCAAAACACTTCCCGACCTTCAGGCACGCATCTCCGAAGTACTCGCCAAGCCCGAACTTGCTCCAGCGATGGTTGGCGTCAAGGTCGTTTCGCTCGACACAGGACGAGTGCTTTTCGAAGAGAACTCAGGGAAGTTATTGCGTCCCGCTTCGAACATGAAGCTCTACACGGTCGCCGCCGCTCTCGATAAATTGTCACCGGACTATCGCTTCAAGACGCTCGTATACAGCACCAGAAAACCCGACGCGTCCGGCGTGCTTCGCGGTGACTTGATGATCCAGGGGCGCGGCGATCCCACGTTCGCCGCACGGTTCAACAACGGCGATTATCTAAAAGCTATTAACGATCTCGCCGCGCGCATTGCGAGCGCCGGAGTGAAACGTGTCGAAGGCGATCTAGTAGGAGACGAGACTTACTTTGTCGGACCGAAATATGGATCGGGTTGGGAATGGGAAGACTTAACGTGGTACTACGGCGCTGAAATCTCACCGCTCACCGTAAACGATAACGCGCTCGATCTGTTCATCAAGCCGGGACGCGGCGTCACTGCGGCGGCCGTGATCACGACCGGCCCGCCAGATCCTTTGTTGACTATCGTCAACAAGGTCGTGACCGCATCAAAGGGAACAAAACGCGAACTCAACATTTATCGTGGTCTCGGCGAGAATAATGTCACAATTGTAGGCAACATCGCGATCGATGATCCCGGCTACACCGGAGCCATTGCCATCTCACATCCGGCGCTGCTGTTCATGTATCTGCTGCGCACCGCGCTCGCGCAGAAGGGTGTGGTGATAACGGGAAAATCGCGCACCACCGGAACCGTCAACCAACCCATCATTCCGCTAATTCCAGAGCTCGCAAAAACTATGGGAGCGCCACCCCCGAAGATTCAACTCGAGATCACCACGTTCGAATCGCCGCCATTCAGCCTGATCGCGGCGCAGACCCTGAAGCCGAGCCAAAACCTCTATACCGAACTGATTCTTCGCACTCTCGGCACAATGACGCTACCACCGGCGACGATGCCGCCTATTCGACAGACTTCGGAAAATCTCGGCATTGAGGCAGTAAAGGTGTTTTTGAAAACAGCCGGGATCGCAGCCGACTCGCTGCGTTTGGACGACGGCTCCGGATTGTCGCGCAGCGACATGATCACGGCCGACGCGACGGTGCAGTTGCTGAGCTTCATGAACAAACATCGGTACGCTGACGTATTCCGCGCTGCGTTGCCGATCGCCGGAGTCGATGGAACGTTGCGCAACCGCATGCGCGGCACACAGGCCGAGAACAACGTGCGCGCCAAAACAGGATCGTTGAGTTCGGCGGCAAGTCTGGGCGGCTATGTGACGACAGCAGCCGGTGAGAGACTCGCCTTCGCGATCATCGTTAACAACTACGGCAACGACGTCGATCCGCGCGCCACGTGCATGGATCCGATCGCAGTGCTGTTGGCGGCGTTCAACGCGAAGTCAGACGCACCAGCGACCACAACGATCAATGGAACCAAGCCACCCGACAAACCTAACCCTGAAAAGAAATAGGAGAGCCCCTGATGTCATCGCAAACAGTAATGAAGTCATGGAAAGACGTGCGGAACGGATTGATCGACGAAGTCGAGAAGATACCCGACGATCAAATGTTATTTCGAGCGACCCCCGACACGCGAAGCATCGCTGAAATACTCCAGCACATTGTTGAGACCCAAAAGATCCTCGTCGGCGAAACTTGCAGGGAAAACAGTAATTTATTTCGACAATCGTTTGCTGCGCACGGGCAGGAGTATGCTGCGGGCGTCCGGGACGTCACCGACAAACAAGGACTGATCGAACTTCTTCGCAGCAGCATGGAAGCGGCGGATGCAAGCGTTGTCGCCCACGCCGACATGTGGAATGCACCGATGAACGGTCTCACCGGGCAGCCGACCACCAAAGGCGCGATCCTGGCGTTCGCGTCCAGTCACGAGATGTATCACCGCGGCCAGCTAACCGTCTACGAACGCTTGTTGAAAATCGAGCCGGTGCTTACTGGAAGACTCAAGAAACTGTTCGCGGCATCGGGATCGTCCGACTAAACATGCCGCCGCAATTCACAAAGTTCCACGGGCTGGGCAACGACTATCTGGTGATTGAAACCGAGCAACTCGCTCGTGTCGACGATCTCGGCGAGTTTGCGCGGCGCATTTGCAACCGGCATTACGGCGCAGGCGGCGATGGCATTGCGATCGTCGGTAAGTCAGAAACTGACTCAGCTGATTTCAAATGTCGCATCTTCAACCCGGACGGCAGCGAAGCCGGACTTTCCGGAAACGGAACGCGCTGTGCCGTCGCTTATCTCCATTACAAAGGGCTCTGGGATAAAACTGAGCTGCGCCTCAGCACACGCACCGGTTTGAAACGTTACTTTCTGCGTGACCAACGCGGTCCAGGCAAATACCTGTTCGAATCGGAGTTGGGCCAACCGAAGTTCGACACTCAATCAATTCCCATGGCCATAGAACCGCCATTGGAAAAAGTAGTTCGTTATCCGTTTGAAGGATTCGAGATAACGGCAATGCAAATGGGAAACCCTAACTGCTGTATTTTCACTGACGACTTTGATTCTCTTGATTGGCGAACGATCGGCAAGCGAATTGAAAATCATCCGTCGTTCCCGGATCGAACGAATGTCGTCTTCGTCCGCGTCGTTGATAGAAAATTGATCGAGCTGCGGATCTGGGAACGCGGAGTCGGCGAAACGACAGCGTCTGGCACGTGTTCGTGCGCAGGCGCCGTCGCGGCGATGGTGAACAACAAGACCGACCGTGCCGTTCGCGTTTTGATGGAAGGCGGCGAGGTGCAAGTCCAGTGGCGACCAGACGATCAGGTTGTGATCACCGGAACCGCTGAAGTAGTCTATTCAGGCCAGTGGCTGGCGTAACACGGATTTACAAATGTCCAGAGCCCTCTCCATCATTCTCCTCCTTGCCGCGGTACTGTCGCTGCCTGCCTGCGGCGGCCAGGCAATTTCAAAAACTGAAGCGCATGCGCCGCAACCGCTAAAGCCGCCCAGTTCCGTTCCAATGTGGCTCGGAAACACGGAGCGAAATTTCTACGGTACCGGACCGTGGTCGGATGCCGCGCTTGAAGTTGTTTGGGAATTTGAGACGAAGTTCATCACAGGACGTCTGCACAAAGACCCATGGGGCGGATCGAGCTGGCCCGGCCAACCTTCCGTAGATGAACAACACGTCTACTTCGGCTCCGCTGACGGCAATCTTTACTGTCTCGACAAGAACACCGGTAGCCTGGTTTGGAGTTTCAAGACCAACGACAGCCTGAAAGCCACGCCGACGATCGTCGGCGATCGGCTAATAGTTAGCGGTCTCGATCACCACATCTACTGCATCGACAAGCGTGACGGCACGTTGGTCTGGAAATACAAGACCGGCTTCGAAGTTGACTGCTCAACGGTTGTCATCGATGGGCGCGTGTACTTCGGCAGCGAAGACGGGTTCTTCTACAGTCTGAATCTCGAAGACGGCACGCTAGTTTACAAAACTGACCGCCTCGGATCGATGGAAGGCAGTCTCACCGTCGTTGACGGACGCGCCTACATTGGCACAGAACATGGCGACCTGTTTTGTCTCAATTTGTCAGACGGCTCAACAGTGTGGAAGTCGCGCATCGGCGCCGATTCTAATTCGACGCCTGCTGTGGCGAATGGCTTTGTTTACACCGCTGCGGAGAATGGCGTTGTTTATTGCTTTCGGCAAGATAACGGCGAGCTCGTTTGGAAATATCAAACACTGGGCGGCATCGGTAAGGAACGTAACGGAATCTGGGCCAGCCCCGTCGTAGCGAACGACCAAGTCTACATTGGCTCAAACAACGGCTACTTGCACGCGCTGACCGCCGATAAAGGCGAACTCGTTTGGCGTTACAAGGCTCGCGGGCCGATCTGGGGCACATCGCCGCTCGTCGATGGACGCGTCGTATTTGGCGATAAAGCCGGATGGCTTCACTCGGTCTCAGCGGAAGATGGGCAGCAGATCAGCGAACTGAAGATCGGTGATAATATCAACGCAACTCCCGCAATACTCGGCGGGCGAATTTATATTGGCGCTTTCAATGGGAAGCTCTACTGCTTGAAGTAACTTTGCTCGTTTACCTGGTAGACAACACGATCGATGGTCAAGGTGCGAGCCCGCGCGAGTTGCGCGCGGTGTTGGGTCGATTGATTCCCGGCCTCGAAATCCTCACCGAACCATTTCACAGCGTTTCGCTCGAACGGGTCCGTAGTCTTCGTCCCTCCCACATCATTCTGAGCGGACAAAGCCACCCCTGGGACAATTACTCGCCTGAATCGCTGGCTGGAGTATTCGACGTGATCAAACACGCAAGCCAACCGATTCTCGGAGTCTGTGGGGGTCATCAACAGATCGCGCTGGCGCACGGCGCTGAAGTGGGACTAATGGCACGACTCGAACCTGGAGAGGGTTATGAAGGCGCCAAACGCGAGCGCGGGTTCCTGCCGATCGACAACACCGGCGAAGGTCTTTTCAAAGGTCTTCCCGCACAACTGACGGTCTGGCACAACCACTGCGACGAGGTGAAGCAGCTACCTAACGGCTTCCGCGCGACCGCTTCCAATGAAAACTGCAAAATTCAGGCGATGCAGGAGAAGGGGCGCCGGGTTTATGGCGTCCAGTTCCACCCCGAGCTATTCGATGAGGAACACCCCCAAGGTCGCCGGATCGTCGAAAATTTCCTCGCCTCCTAAGCCGTGTTATTTCACCACTTGAGTCGAAACGGTGCGATTTATCTCAAAAATATCACGGTTTTGCATTTGGACTCTCCCGACCCGTGTGCTAGCCTCATTGCCTGGAACAACGACATTAATGCTCGTTTTTCTTATCTGAGGCCAAGCGGCCAGTGAGATCTTTTCAGCGCACCGCATCAAGGATGCAAGCCCCCAACCTCGGCTGACTTCATTGCAGAACTCCTAGAGCCAGGGGACGAGTCATAGGAAAGAACGGACTCGCGCAGGACGCTGAAAGCAGAATAAATCGGAACGGAGACCCGAAAGTTTGAAAGCTCATTCTATTTTCAGCGGAAGCGCGTTGCTTTGCCTCGCTCTTCTCAATGGTTTTTTGATTTTTTCTGCTCGTCCACTCTCGGCAGAAACTCTTCCTTCCCAAGGTCAAACCCAAGCCAACAAGATTTCCAAACTCGCTGACGGCGCTGATGCTGCGCGTGTCGCAATGGAAGCGGCCGATAATGTGAAGCTGAGCCCGCCGGCCGTTGCAGAGGCAATACCCGACGCTCCCGTCCATCATTATGTGGCGACGGCGTACAGCCTGCGCGGACGCACGGCGAGTGGTCTGCCAGTAAGTAAAGGAATCATTGCCGCCGACCCGCGTGTTTTGCCGCTCGGTTCACGGGTGAAAATCGATGCGGGCTCGTGGAGCGGTGAATACCTGGTCGCCGATACGGGCGGCATGGTGCGCGGCAAGCGAATCGACATCTGGACCGCGAGCACGCGCGAAGCGATGCGTTTCGGACGGCGCACCGTAAAGCTCACCATTCTAAGTCTTGGCGGCAAGAAGCGAGCGGTTCGCTAAATCTACGTCGCTAGCGTCCACACCATCACTTTTCTCGAGTGCTTAGTACTTGTGCTAGGTACTTTGTTCGCGATCCGAGACGGGCTTCTCAAGCTGTCGACCCTGCGTTCGAATAACAAAGTACAACGGGAGTAGGTCGCGAAGTACAAAGTGCCCAGCACAAAGCTTTCCCACGTGGCGTGGTAAGATGCGCCGCACATGTCCCAAAAACAACAGATTCCGCTTGCTGAACCTCTCGTTGAAGTACGACGTGGAGCGATCACCGAATCGCGGCATCGCGGCCACGTCGCTGCTGTCGAACCTGATGGCGACGTCGTTGCGTCGCTTGGTGCGCCGCACGCCGTAACATTCCTCCGTTCTTCCGCAAAGCCGTTTCAGGCGATAGCGCTGTTGGTCAGCGGCGCTGCGGACCGTTTCGATTTTTCTGACGAGGAAGTCGCTCTCGCCTGCGCGTCGCACAACGGTGAACCGATGCACACCAAGATAGTAGCGTCGATGCTCGAGAAGATCGGCCTCGGTTCTGAGGCGCTCAAATGCGGGGTTCACGAGCCGTACGGTTTGGAAGCGGCGGCTGTCCTGCGGGCTCGTAATGAGGTGCCTAATGTCCTGCACAACAATTGTTCAGGGAAGCATGCGGGCATGCTAGCAACGGCGTTAAAGCTCGGCGCGCCAATAGAAAACTACGAAAGCCCGGAAAATCCCGTTCAGATCGCAATCGCCAACGTGGTGTCGCAATTTACGGATGTGTCCGTTGAAGACCTTGCGGTCGGCATCGACGGTTGCGCCGCGCCAATCTTCGGCGTTAGCGTACGAGCAATGGCCCTCGCCTATGCGCGACTCGTGTCCCCGCCATCGAATTTCGATAAACCGACCCGTGCAGCAAGTGAACGAATCGTGCGAGTTATGACGGCGTACGCGGAGTTGATCGGCGGCACTTCGGACCGGCTGGATACGGAGGTCATGCGGGCAGCGCGCGGCCGTGTAGTTTCGAAGGTCGGCGCCGAAGGTGTTTACACGGCGGGGATACTCCCATGCGAGCGATGGCCAAAGGGATTGGGACTGGCATTGAAGATCGAAGACGGTGACGACAAGCGCGCACGTCCAACAGTCGTGATCGAATCGTTGCGTCAACTCGGTGTGCTTTATGACGATTCGCTCGAAGCAGTGTCACGTTACGCATTCTTTCCAGTGCACAACCGCCGCGACGACGTCGTTGGCGAGATACGTGCTTCGTTTAAGTTGATGGAACAATGAACGCTGGAGCGGAACTAAACCAACCTCCATTGCAACGCGACGCGGTTGGAAACGTCGATGTCGATTCCGTACCTGACGTGATCGAGTGGTTCTTGAATAACGATCAGCGCGTCGCGGTAGTCAAGCACCCGTCGGTCGAGGAAGTGTTTCAATGGAAGCAGCAACAGAGCCAATTGCAGGGCGAGGAAGTCTTCGTTTTCAACCGCGCCGAAGATCGGCTCGCGATCGGGATTATTCAGGCACTGGCTGACAATGCCTCCGAACGCAATCTGCATGCATGGATCAGCCAGTTGCTGATGGCGCTCGATGCAGCGGCGAAAGCAAACGAGTCGACTGCCGAGGCTTACCAACTCGATCTGCGTAGCGGTGGGTCCATCGTGAAACAGTCCGAAAAGATTCCCTTCCAACGCGGTCGAGCGGAGTTTCTGGTTAATTGCTGGATCGAGACGTTGTGCACTGCCGAAGCGCGCGTGCTGGGCTGGTTGTATAAAGAATTCTACGGCAAGCCTTATGCTCCCTAATCCTCCTCAGTCCTCGCTCCGCGAATTATTCCCGATAACCCGAGGATACAACTACCTAAACCACGCCGCGGTTTCACCCCTCCCATTGCCGACGCTTCAAGCGGTCGAGACACAACTCAAAGACGTTCACGAAAACGGCTCGGTCAATTTTCAGGACTGGCTGTCGGTTAAAGAACAGGCGCGACGACTGCTCGCGGGCCTGCTCAGCGCGAGACCCGAACAGGTCGCGTTCATGCGCAACACTTCCGACGCGCTTTCCAGCGTCGCCAATGGGCTAACCTGGCGACAAGGTGACAACATCGTCACGTTCCGCGGCGAGTTTCCGTCGAACATTTACCCCTGGCTGCGCATTCGGGACGTGTTTGGCGTCGAGGTACGGATGTGCGAGGAGCGCGACGGACGCGTTGATTTCGCAGATCTAAGCAAGCTCGTCGATCAGAACACACGTCTGGTGGCGATCAGCCACGTGCAGTTCGCCTCGGGTTTTCGCATGGAGCTGGAACGTCTCGGCAGGTTGGTCCGCCAGCACGATGCCTTGCTCGTCGTTGATGCGATTCAGGCGCTGGGAGTCGTTCCGATCGATGTCGGTGCGGAGATGGTTGACGTCGCTGCTGGCGCCAGTCACAAATGGCTGATGGCTCCGGAAGGCGTCGGTTACCTTTACCTGTCGGATCGAGCGCGCGAGCGGGTTCAGCCGACGCTGGTGGGCTGGACCAGCGTTCCCCAGCCCGAGGACTTTCAAAACTTCGAACAGGACTGGAACAAGGGCACGCTCGCTTGGGAAACGGGTACCGGACAGGCATCCCTGATGTACGGCCTAAAAGCCAGCCTGGAGCTCTTAACGGGCCTGGGAGTGGCGCGAACAGCACGTTACCTCGAGGAGCTTACGGACCACCTGTGCGAGCGATTGCAGAGCGGACAGTACCAGGTTGTGAGCTCGCGAAAGGCCGGGGAAAAGTCTCAAATAGTCTGCATTCGTTCCGCGAGCGGAATGTCCGCGATGGCTCTATACGCTCACCTGAAAAAGCGAAACATCATCACCGCTCCTCGGGGTGATCGTCTTCGGATCGCCCCGCACCTCTATAACACGCACAAAGAGATCGAGGCCCTCGTTCACGCTCTTCCTTAAATGAGCGAGCGATTATCGTTCGATTGTACGGTCGCCTATGTACGGAACAGGTACAAATCGTGCGACGATCGAACGGTTCGGGACAAAACATTCCTCGTTCGAGGTTGTAGATCGCAAGTAAAACGTGGATTTTCCAGTCATCGGGCGATTGAATATTGAGGTGGCACGCTCGTTGCCAAAAGAGGAATCCAGAACAAGAAGGGTAGATAAGGGTAAATCGGGTCAGGCTCAGATAACTGCGGTGAGTGGAGGCTTTGGGGGAGGCATCCTCTCACAAGATTTAAAGCAGACTTAGACTCTTTTGGGGGAACGGATCTTAGTCTGTGGGCGCAGTTGACGAGCAACAAAAGCGGAGCTGCTGATTGTCGTCTTGACGGGGCTTGGGGGAGCCTCCCAAGAAAAATCAGCAGCCCGCATTTTTTTGCGGTCACGCTTTCCTTAAAAAGTTCGCAGATATGATTTGTTCCCTGCGGCCTCTGTGTATTGCGGCCCCGGCGTGACTAATAGGTAAACGCGGACAAAGCAGATGCACAGAGAAGACTCCTCTCAAACTCTCTCTTTGTGCAAAGCAGTCTCGGCAGTTAGTTAATCATCAAAAATCTAAGCTGCTAGTTGCGCTCGCGCAGGAGTCGCGCAGGATTGGTCTCTGCAGTAAGTTCGTCCAGATTGAGTCGAAGCATTCCACCAGCATCAGAAAACGCTGCCTCGCTCAGTTGAGCCCGGCGTCGAGTAAACAATAGCGCGCCGGCGAGACCACCGATTCCTAAACACGCCAGCAGCGCATAACCGGACGCTTTCAGCACCGCCACCAGCACTCCCAACGTAGTGTTGACGTATTCCTCTTGCGCTCGTTTCAGAATGTTAGGGTTCTCTCCGAGCCACTGCACCACCTGCTCGTACTTGACCTGATCGATGAGGTGCTTAGCCGATTGCTCGTCGGGAGCGTCGAAAACGAACACCGAGTAGTTGCCAACGCGGCGATACGCGATCGGGGCCGATTGGCCAAGTTTCCAAAGTTCATGGATGCGGGCGATGATGCGTTCGTCGTTGTCTTTCGCCAGCTGCGGCGTATTAAACTCAACAATCAGAACTTTACTTGGACCATAGGTTCCGAGCGCAGCATCCGCATTTCCTTGTGATTGAATCGCTGTGAAGACACCCTGCTGCAATCCCAACTGGTCGAGGTTAGAAAAGCTGTGCAGAAATACAGCCGTTTTCTGCGCTTCTCCCGGATTGGGAAGATGCTTGATAAGAACCGGTATGTCAGCTTCGCCTTTGTCCAGCGATGCATTTAGTTCCTGCGCAAACGCAGGTAGGTTTGCCGCGTCGCCTTTGAGGCTTCGCAACTTAACGAAGCGTGGGCCTTTGAAAAAGTAAATCTCATCGCCCTGCCGAAAACCAGCCGTGCCATAGTCTGCGGTTATTTGTGCCTTCGCCCGGGCAGCAAATAAACTGAGCACTTCGTACGCTTTTGCGTCCTGTGGGAAATGCACAGTCTCGACACGAATTCGCGCTCCGCCACTGCCGGCATAGTCCGCGTTCTCCGCGGCGTCGATGTCCGTTTCTGATATCGGCCGACCGAATAAGGACTCCTTCAGCAACTCGAAGTCACCATCCAATCTCATCGTAATGTGGAAGTTGACGAGGCGATCTGGCAACGTGCGGCGCGCCTTACTTCCGACCGCCACCATCGAAAGACTAATAATCAGGATTAAGACTGTAACTAAACGCAAACGCAGACTCCTCGAGCGGCCCTTTTGTAGTGCTGGAAAACAGTGTTTAGAAACCGCACAGGCTTTTGATGTTCCCGGCGACGATTAGGCAGCACGACCAAGTTTAATGCCAGCGTCTTAGTTCTCGCAAAAGAAGGTCGGCGTAGTGGCGCGGGCTGTTGATGTTGCGCATCACGGTGGAACCGCCGACGTCGCTGGCGTTATCGACGATGATGTCGCCGAAGCCGAGCAGGCGTTGCGGAATACTGGCGGAAACGGTCACGTCCTGCACCTTGCTCAAAGGAATGTTTCGCGTGGTTCGGGCCACCAGGCCGGTATCGATCTGCAGCTTGGCGTCGGTGACCGTGTAACGCACCATGTTTCGCCGCAGGTGGTAATAGCCGGGAATTAACAGGAGTGCGAGGGCGATCGGGATCGAAATGGTAGCAGGGACGCCCAGCGAAGCCAGCAGAAACACCAGCGCCAGGCCCGCGATTACGGTGATCGCGTAGCCCGTCTTGATGAAGATCATCGTTGGACGGACGCTAAAAACTGTTTGCTCGAGGTCTGAATCGATGCCTGGTTCCAGGGCTGACGCGTGGACGCGGGCGAGCCGAGTAGCTTCACCATCAACCGCGCCGCCGCAATTCGAACAGAAACGAACACTGGGGGTAACGTATGCTCCACACTTGGAACACGTCATGAATTTGTCCTCGCTCAGCCGGGAAAACGCCGTGCTTGACTTGAGTTTGCTCATCATACCTAAAGCCTCGCAAATACAAAACGAGGCGGAGACCGGTAAAGGTTCCCCCGCCTTTTGATCACAGATTGATTAAATTATTGGCTGACGAGTTGGAGTTGACCGTCCGGGAGGCGGACCATGAAGACGCTGCGCTCGTAGACTGTTAACGGCTGGGAATCCTTTATTGCGATTTGGCCTTCGCGCGCGGTTGCTGCCGCTTGAGGATCGCGAATGAGGCTATACCGACGACCGATTCGCCGAACGTATTCCTGCGTTTCGTTGTAAGGTGGCACCTGGTAACCGTACTTGATCACTGCGCCTTCGCCGGCGTTGTAACCCGCCAGCGCAAGCTTGATGTCACCACCAAACAAGTCCAGCAAAAACCGCATATAGCGAGCTCCGCCCTCAATATTCTGTTTCGGGTCCCAAATGTTGCTGACGCCAAAACGCGCTGCCGTTCCCGGCATCAACTGCATCAGCCCGCGAGCGCCTTTGTGAGACATCGCCCGCGCCTTGAAGCTCGACTCCTGATGCATGACCGAATAAATGAGCAACGGATCGACTGAATTGCGTTTGCCGGATTCGACGATGAACGAGTCGACCGTCGCATTCCCGGTGGTGAACTCTCCCAGCGAGGGATTTAGCGGCTTGCTCGTCAGCTCGACAAGCGCACCGGCTGGCGGCGTGTACGTGTAGTTTCGAATTTTTGTGAGCTTTTTGGGGGTTGGCAAAGCCTTCTTAACGGGTTCCGGTGGGGTCTGAATGCGGACGGCGTTAGCGAAGTCGAAGTTATCGACCTGGTAGGACTGAGCGGAGGCAGGGAAGCACCAAGCGGTCAAAATGGCAGGAATTAGGAGGAGCTTTCGCATAGGAGTTTGCGGGCAAGGGCGAGAACCGCCAGAGAAAGACTACCACGATTGTCCAACATTTGCCAACTGTGTTTAACATCCGGATTTGCGTAGTTGACAGAGCTTGTATGATGTGACCGCCCAGTAACTATTAACCGCGCGCTTCAGCGCGCCTCACAAAGGACGAAAACAGATGAAGAAACTCCTTACGCTTACTCTGCCATTTCTCTGTGTCTTCACGACAGCAGCAATGGCCCAGAATGAAACTTCCTCAGCTTTCGCAGCTCAAGCGACAAGCAAACAAACGAAACGCGGCCCGATATTTCGAGCCACCAAGGAACAGATCAATCAGGCGCAGGCGCTGCTCAAAACACGTGGCTTCTACTCCGGAGAACAGCTAGGAAAACTGGACGACGCTACGCGGGAGGGTTTGCGCAAATATCAACAGGCGGAAGGTCTGAAAGTGACCGGCACGCTAAACAAAGTCACGCTCGAGAAGATGAACATCGCGCTGACTGACAAGCAGAAAACCATGTAAAAGGGAGGTGATTCGTCAATTCCGTGTTTCCGCTGACGCGGGAATGGATCATGATCAACGGTCTGCGGAAACACGGATCAAGACGGATTGAGCAATCGTTCGATAACTTTGTAACTCTGTTCGAGCGCGACGCCGAGTTTCTCAGGTTGACTGCCGCCGCCCTCTGCCATGTCGGCCTTGCCACCGCCGCGGCCGCCCACGATTGGCGCAAGCTCTTTGATCACCTGTCCCGCTGGAACTCTTCCAGTTAGGTCGGCAGACGTACGAACGATGAGCGAAACCTTGCCGTCACTGCTTCTTCCGAGCACAACTACGCCTGACTTGATCCGTGCGAGCAACGTGTCGGAAAGCTGCCGCATTGCCGGCGCGTCAAGCCCACTCGCTTCACGCGCGACAACTTTCACGCCTGCAACCTCGCGCGACTCGTCGCCATTCGCCGAAGCGCTAACGGCGCCGCTCGCGATCCTCAACCGCAAATCCTCAGCCTCCCGGCGGGCTTTCTTTAGTTCGTCCTGAAGACGCGTCACAGTGGTCTGAAGATCCGATCGCGACGTGCGCAAACCTGACGTGAGTTCATCAACCAGCATTTCCGACTCGCGAAAACGTTCGTAAGCATCCACGCCGGTAATGGCCCTGATTCGCCGTACGCCGGAAGCGATTGATTCATCACTCGTAATTTTGAACAATCCAATATCGCCGGTCGCTCGCACGTGAGTGCCGCCGCACAACTCTCTCGAAAAGATCCCTTCGAGGCCCTTGATCGACAACACGCGCACGCGTTCGCCGTACTTCTCGCCGAACAAGGCCATCGCGCCCGATCGCATTGCCTCTTCGATCTGCATCTCGTCTGTTTGCACGGGCTCGTTGCGGAGAATGTGATAGTTGACGAGGCGCTCGATCTCTTCCTTCTCGGCCGACGTCAACGGCTGATAGTGCGAAAAATCAAAACGCAGATAATTCGGCGCGACGACGGAACCCGCTTGCTTCACGTGCGTTCCCAAAACCTCACGCAAGGCGGCGTGCATCAGGTGTGTAGCCGTGTGGTTGCGTCGCGTTGCATCGCGCTTTTCCACATCGACTTCAGCAGACACAACGTCACCGACTTTGAAACCGCCCTCGAGCACCTGAACCTTGTGCACAATCAACCCCTGGACCGGCGAGTAGGTGTCTTTAACTGCCGCCAAGGCCCCGGACGGACCAATCAACTGCCCGGAATCTCCGACTTGTCCGCCGCTCTCCGAGTAGAATGGCGTTCGATCTAACACGATCTCGTCGTCGTTGATTACCGCAAGGATCCTTGCGTCAGACACCTGAGTCGTTTCATAACCCTTGAACACAGACCGAGGTAACTTTTCATAAACAGGATTAACCTGCGCTCTCGCCTCATGTTTCGTGGTTACAGTCGTCTGTTGCAGATCCTGCAACGCGGCATCAAACGACTCATTGAAATCATCTTCGTCGACTACGAAACCCCGCTCTTCCAAACTAACTCGAATCAAATCTCGCGGCGTGCCGAACGTGTCGTACAACCGCGCGAGTGCCTTGTACTCAGGCATCGCGCCCTTTGTCGACGCGAAGAGTTCGTCGAGCTTGTTCAAGCCGACCGTCAGAGTCGAGCGGAAACGATCTTCCTCGAGCTTGACCATCTTCTGGATGAATTCGCGGTGCGCCTCGAGTTCGGGATAGTTTTCCTTCATCAGATCGACGACGAAGTTCGTTACCTGATTGAAAAACGGACCTTCGAATCCGAGCGTGTGGTGCCCCTGGTATATCGCGCGGCGCATGATCTTGCGCAAGACGTAGTTGCGACCTTCATTGCCTGGAAGGATGCCGTCGGCAATCGAAAACGCCGCCGTGCGCGCGTGGTCTGCGATCACGCGCATCGCAAATCCTTCCTTGGTCTCGGGTTCGTAGTGACGATCAGCTAGACGCGCGGTGTAATCGACGATCGGACGAATGAGATCAGTGTCGTAATTTGACTTTACGCCTTGCAGTACGACCGCCAGCCGCTCGAGTCCCGCGCCGGTATCAACTGACGGCGCCGGCAGCGAATCGAGTTTGTACTTGCCCGGCTCGACTTCACTGCGATCAAACTGCATGAAGACCAGGTTCCAGATCTCCATGATCGTGTCGCCTGGTCCATTCACATTGGCAGCGCTGTTCTCCGGATCGTCTGCACTCGGACCCATGTAGTAGTGGATCTCGCTGCATGGACCACACGGTCCGGTCTCACCCATCTGCCAGAAATTATCTTTGCGACCGAAGCGCAGGATCCGCGCGCGCGGCGCGCCGACCTTTTCCCACAAACGTTCGGCGTCTTCGTCCGGCGGCACTTCGGCGTCGCCTTCGTAAACCGTGAACCACAAACGCGCCGGATCAAGTTTCAACTCGTCGACCAGAAACTCCCAGGCAAACTTGATCGCGTCATCCTTGAAGTAGTCGCCAAACGAAAAATTGCCGAGCATCTCGAAAAACGTGTGATGACGCGCGGTTTTACCAACTTCGTCGAGGTCATTGTGCTTACCGCCGGCGCGAACGCACTTCTGCGACGACGCGGCGCGCACGTAATCGCGTTTCTCCATGCCGAGGAACGTATCTTTAAACTGATTCATTCCGGCGTTGGTGAACAACAACGTCGGATCGTCCGTAGGCAGCAGCGGCGACGAGCGCACGCGAGTGTGCCCGTGTTCTTCGAAATACTTCAGAAATGCTTCGCGAATTTCGTTACCAGTCATGTCGATTCGAGTTTAGCATTCATCCTGATCATCCGTGTACTCGGCTGCCCGACGAACCTTCTCGCTCACCAATTCGAAACCAAACCCCTGCCGCAGCAGATGATCGAACAGGCTCTTCGTTTCGGCCCGCGTCTTTGGCCGGCCCCGCAGCCGAATGCGTTTCTCGATAGCGCGCTCGATGAGTTGCTCCTCGGGAGTTTCAGAGTAAACGAGCTCGAGCGCTTCGTCGGCAACGTTGTTTTCGATCTGCTTGAGTTTCAGATCGCGTTGCAGCCGCCGGCGTCCTACCGGTCGCTGTTTGACCTTCGAAGAAGCATAGCTGAACGCGAATCGCTCGTCGTCGAGATAGCCATACTCGCGCAAACGTTCGATCACTGTTTCGACAACCGACTTATTCGCTCCAACGCCCTTCCCTTGAAGCAGTCGTTCTCGCAACTCCGCAACTGAGCGCGGTTTTGCGGCCAAAAGCTTGACCGCGCGTGCGAAGGTTTTGCGGCGAAGTTCGTCTGACATCGAGCGTCAAGCTTAAACGGATTGAAAGGAAAACGAAACACGGCTGATCTAGAATGTGCGCCATGGATGGATTGCTGGTTATCGACAAGCCTGCGGGTATCACTTCGCACGACGTAGTAGCGGGCGCACGACGGATTTTGAAGGAACGGCGCATCGGTCACACGGGCACACTCGATCCTTTTGCGACGGGTGTTTTGCTGGTGCTGGTTGGCAAAGCTACGAGACTGGCGCAATTTCTCAGCGCGTCAGACAAGGAGTACGAGGCAATCATCCGGTTGGGTTATGCAACTGATACCGGAGATCGAACCGGAACTCCTATTTTGACCCCACAGGGTGCCGCTGACCCAACTCGACCCGTCAAACTCGCCCGTTGGAGTGAAGAGCAAATCGAAACTGCGCTCGCCAGTTTGCGGGGTTGGATCGATCAGGTTCCGCCAATGTATTCAGCCAAGAAGGTCGGCGGTAAGAAACTGTACGAGCTTGCGCGCCGCGGCGAAGAAGTCAAACGCGAACCGGTCCAGGTTTGCATCCACGAGTTGGCTGCGATCAGGCCGGATGGCGAACTCATGAAGGACAACCTCGATGGCACCTTTGATTTTCATGTGCGAGTGGTCTGTTCGTCCGGCACCTATGTACGGGTGCTTGCTGAGGATTTCGGAAAGCGCCTGTCCGTTGGCGCTCACTTAGCTGAGTTGCGTCGTACACGTGTTGGAGATTTTAGCGTCTTAAGTGCCGTGACTCTTGAACAACTCAAAACGGGTTTTGGCGAGGAGGCAATAGGGACCATCCTGCTGCGTCCGAGCGCGGCGCTCTCGCACCTCCCTTTCGTGCATCTAAGTGGCGATGACGTGCGACGCGCACGCCACGGAATGGAGGTGAAAGTTGGGGAAACTGCGTGGTCCGACGGCGAGAAAGTGAAAATGTGCGACGATAAGGATCACCTGATAGCGATCGGTGATTACGACGCGATGACAAAGCACCTGCATCCCAGCGTGGTGCTTGCCTGATTTGCGTCTCCATGAATTTATCTGTCGCTCTTGAGCCTTGTATTATATACTGGCCGCCAAGGAAGCCCGCGATTCGCTTCCAACTAGTGTTCCCCACCGCGTCTTCCTTTTGAATGATCATTGAGAAATCAGGCTTCGAGGACGTAGCTCATGCTTACGCGCGCATGAGGCGTATCACGAGGCCGTGACCAAATGAACCGCAGTTCCCCGACGCCGAGCGGTTGCTTTACTTATAGCGTGGCCTCTCCCCACACGCTGTCCAATGCGCGAAAGCCGAAGAGGTTTCAAAGGCTATGCAAGAGCAGGATGGCAACAAGAAATTCAACATCAGTGAACGTTTGGAAGATCTGCGCCGCGAGCACGAAGCGCTGCGCTGGGAAGGATCGTTTCGCGATTACTTCGAGCTGGTCGCCCAAAATCCCCGTATCGCTCAACTTTCGCATGCCCGCGTAAACGACATGGTTCACGCGGCCGGTGTCGAACGGCTCAATGAGGGCACGCAACACGAAGTACTCTCATACAACTTCTTTTCAGACGAACTGTTCGGCATCGAAGAGCCGATCGCCAGGATTGTCGAGTACTTCAAGTCAGCCGCTCAGCGTCTTGAAGTTCGTAAACGCATCCTGCTTTTGATGGGACCAGTCGGCGGCGGCAAGTCGACGATCGTGAACATGCTCAAGCGCGGACTTGAAGAGTGGACACGCACGGATGGCGGCGCCGTTTACGCAATCAAAGACTGTCCGATGCACGAAGAACCGCTGCATCTGATCCCGCACCAGCTTCGCGCCGAAGTCGAAAAACTGTACGGTATCTACATCGAAGGCGATCTTTGTCCGCAGTGCCGTTACGCGCTTGAAAAAACCTACGGCGGGCGCCATGAAGACGTAAAAGTCCATCGCGTGGCCTTCTCCGAGAAAGAGCGCGTCGGCATCGGTACTTTTTCACCGAGCGATCCAAAATCTCAGGACATCACCGAGCTTACTGGTTCGATCGATCTCTCCACCATCGGGGAGGTCGGCGTCGAGTCAGATCCGCGTGCCTATCGGTTTGACGGAGAGTTGAACATCGCCAACCGTGGTTTGATGGAATTCGTGGAGATGTTGAAAGTTGACGAGAAGTTTCTGTACAGCCTTTTGACACTCTCGCAGGAACAGAGCATCAAGACCGGGCGCTTCGCAATGATCTATGCCGACGAAGTGATCCTTTCACATTCCAACGAGAACGAGTACATCGCTTTTGCCGGGAATCGAAAGTCAGAGGCACTCCAGGATCGCATCATCCTCGTAAAGGTTCCCTACAACCTCCGCGTCTCGCAGGAGGAAAGAATTTACGACAAACTGTTGCACCAGTCAGAAGCGCTCCGCAACGTTCACCTCGCGCCAAACACGTTGAGAGTCGCCGCGATGTTTGCGGTCATGACGCGACTTGAGGAACCCAAGCGCCAGAACGTTGATATCGTAAAGAAAATGAAGCTTTACGACGGCGAGGACGTCGAAGGTTACAAATCGAAGGACGTGCGCGAGTTGAAAGAAGAGACGATCCGTGAAGGCATGGACGGCATCTCGCCTCGCTACATCATCAATCGTCTTTCAAGTGCGCTCGTTCGCGACGGTGTCACCTGTATCAATCCGATCGATTCGCTGCGCGCGATCAAAGACGGCTTCGAACAGCACACCGGCATCAGCAGTGAACAGCGCGAGCGCTATCTTAACCACATTTCCCAGGCGCGCAAGGAGTACGACGAACTGGCGAAGATCGAGGTCCAACGCGCCTTCGTCTACTCGTTTGAAGAGATGGCCCGCACGATGTGCAACAACTATCTCGATAACGTCGAGGCGTTCTGCAATAAGGAACGGATCAAAGATCCCATCACCGAAGAGGAGATGGATCCCGATGAACAGTTGATGCGCTCGATAGAAGAACAGATCGGCATCTCTGAAAACGCGAAGAACACCTTCCGCCAGGAGATCCTTATTCGCATCAGCTCGTACGCCCGCAAAGGCAAACCCTTTGAATACAACTCGCACGAACGGCTGAAGGAAGCGATCGAGAAGAAAATTTTCGCCGACCTGAAAGACGTGGTGAAGATAACAACGTCAGCGAAGACGCCCGATCCCGATCAACTCCGCCGCATCAACGAAGTGGTGGACCGGCTCGTGAAAGAGCACGGCTACTGCCCCGTCTGCGCGAACGAATTGTTGACTTATGTAGGCACGTTGTTGTCGCGCTAAGCGCGTGCTTTCTTTCGGAAACCGAACGCCCGCGCTCCTCCGAGGGACGCGGGCGTTATGATAAGTGACGATGAAGAAACGTTACTGGATCGCGGGAACTATCGCAGTCGGCATTGCTGCCAAGTGGCTCATGCGCCCGCGCGATGCCGACTGGAACAGCAATCGCCACGTTATCTTCCATTCCGACCATTCGCATTTCGTAGACGTCGATGGCGTTCGTGTTCACTACCAGGAAGCCGGCGAGGCACACGCGCCGGCGCTGGTGTTGATTCACGGATTCGCGTCGTCGACTCTCGTTTGGAGCAAAGTTTTCCTGCGCCTCGCCGCCGCCGGTTTTCGCGTGATCGCCATCGACATGCTGGGCTTTGGCTATTCCGGCAAACCAAGAAACCGCGAATACACCATCGCCGGACAAGCAAAACTGCTGGTGGGTTTACTTGATCGCCTGAAGATCAAAAGCGCAAACCTCGTGGGCAGTTCTTATGGAGGAGCTGTCGCCGCAACTTGCGCGCTCGATTACCCCCGACGCGTCGAGAAGCTGGTCCTGATTGGAACCGTGAACAACAATCGTCCGCTCGGATACAAGCTGATGCGTGTCTTTAGCTCGCCTGTATTCGGCGACGTCGTCTCGCCGTTGTTGATCGGCTCGCGTCGTCTGCTACGCCGGCGAATGAAGCGAGTTTACGATCGTCACGAATGGGTGCTGGATGAACGACGCGTCGATGCGCGTCATTTGCCGTTGCGCGCCTCAGGCACGCAGCGCGCGATCATTCGCACAGTTCGTGGTTGGGACGCGGAACGCATCTCGCGCGAGGCGCATCTGATAAAACAACCGACGCTGCTGCTCTGGGGTGAAAACGATAGCGAGATCCCACTCGCTGATGGCGAGCGGTTGCACGAACAGATCCCCTGGTCGCGCTTGATTGTATTTCTCAATTGCGGGCACATCCCGCACGAGGAATACCCGGAGGAGTTCACAGGAGTCGTCGCCGATTTTTGTGGATGAAGCATTATGTCAATCCAACGCAATGACTGGTCACTGCAACGCAAAGGCATCATCGATCAGGAGCGCCATAAGGACCGCGTCAAAGAAGCGATCCGCAAGAACCTCGGATCGATCGTCTCCAACGAAGCCATCATCCTCTCCGACGGCAAGCGTACCGTTAAAGTGCCGATCAGGGCGCTGGACGAGTACAAGTTTCGTTTCAACTATCAAAAGGCGAAACACGTGGGCCAGGGCGACGGCAAAACTCGCGTGGGCGACGTCATTGGCCGTGAGAGCCGGGGCACAGGAGGCGGTACCGGCGCCGGGCAGGCCGGACAGGATGCTGGTTCTGACTACTATGAAGCGGAAATAAACATCGACGAGATCGCCGCGCTGATCTTTGAAGACCTTCAACTTCCGTATCTCCAGGAGAAAGCCAAGAAGGCGGTCCAATCGCGGAAGACGCAGTTCAACGAGATTCGCCGCACGGGAGTGATCGCCAACCTCGACAAGCGGCGTATGATTCTGGAAAACATCCGTCGTAACGCGCGTGAAGGAAACCCGCGCTTCGGCGACATCAAAAAGGAAGACCTGCGCTTCAAGACGTGGGAAGAAGTCATGCGTTACGAGTCGAACGCGGTCGTAATCGCCATGATCGACGTTTCCGGGTCGATGGGCGAGTTTAAGAAGTACATCGCGCGCAGTTTCTACTTCTGGATGGTCCGGTTCTTGAGAACGAAATACGACAACGTCGATATAGTCTTCATCTCGCATCACACCGAGGCGAAGGAAGTTACAGAAGAACAGTTCTTCACACAGGGTGAATCGGGAGGAACTGTCGTGTCGTCGGCGTATCAGCTGGCGCTCGACATTATCAAGCAGCGTTACCGGCCGGCCGATTGGAACATCTATCCGTTCCACTTTTCTGACGGCGACAATTATTACTCCGACAACGAAGAGGCAGTCAGACTCGCCGACGAGTTGATCTCGACTTGCAACCTGTTTGGATACGGCGAGATTGGTGAAGAGGGATCGTCGAGTTATCGGCGGTCTGCGGGCGCGTTGCTTTCGATCTTCAGCGATCGCTTGCACCACAAGGATCGTTTTGTCGGCGTGCGCATTGACGATAAGGAAGACGTTTATCCGGCGTTGAAGCAATTTTTTGGCAGACGTGGAGTGGAAACGCCTGCATAGATCCGGGTTCTGTGTTTTATGGAAGATCGCGAAATAAAGGATCTCGAAAAGGCAGTTGAGCAGATTTGGGAAATCGCTCGTGGTTTTGGTCTTGATCCCTATCCCACGAACTTCGAGATCGTGCCGGCGACGGTGATGTACGAAGTCGGCTCGTACGCGCTGCCCGGTCGCTACTCTCATTGGACTTTCGGCAAGGCCTACCATCGCATGAAGACGATGTACGACTTCGGGCTGTCGAAGATTTACGAAGTCGTCATCAATACTAATCCGTCGTATGGGTTTCTGCTCGAGACCAACAGCCCGATCCAAAACAAGATGGTGATCGCGCACGTGTTGGGTCACGTCGACTTCTTCAAAAACAACACCTATTTCTCGAAAACCAATCGACGGATGGTGGAAAGCGTTTCCACGCACGCCCAACGAATGATGGAATACGAGTTCAAACACGGTCGCAAGACAGTCGAACGTTTTCTCGACTCGGTACTGGCGATCGAAGAACACATCGATCCATATTTCTTCATCAAGCGCGAAGATCCGAACCAGGAAGATAAGCGGCGCGCCGAGCACCGTCCCCGGGAGGGGCGGTATGACGACTTGTGGCTCCTCGACAAGACGGAACGTGAGTTACGAGATCCCGCCGCGGCAGGCGAAAAGGGTGATGAAGAGCGTACGCCGCGCGAGCGGGTGCCGGAAAAGGACCTGCTTTACTACCTCATGAAAAACTCTCCGTCACTCGCGGCCTGGCAGCGAGATGCTATTGCGATGGTCCATGAGGAGATGGAGTACTTCGTGCCGCAGATGCAGACGAAGATTATGAATGAAGGTTGGGCCAGTATCTGGCACGCGCGGATCATGCGTGCCCTCGATCTCTCTGATAACGATCACATCGAATTTGCGAACCTGCATTCGGGCGTTGTTTCCCCGCAGAAGGGCCAGTTGAATCCGTACTACCTCGGCTACAAGATCTATGAAGACATCGAGCGGCGCTGGAACGAGCCATCGACGGAAGAACGAACGAAGTTTAATCGGCCCGGGAAAGAAGGACGCGACAAGATCTTCGAAGTGCGTGAGATCGATAATGATGTTTCGTTCCTGCGCAATTACCTCACCGAAGAACTGTGCGAAGAGCTTGACCTGTTTGTCTTTGAGCTGATCGAAGAAGAGGAATGGACCATTACCGAAAAGCGTTGGGAGAAAGTGCGCGATCAGCTCGTCGCGAACATGACTAACTTCGGTTTCCCGTACCTGCAAGTAGAAGATGGGGATTACAACGGCAACCGGGAGCTATATCTAAAACACCGCTACGAAGGCACCGAGCTCGAAATGCGCTACGCTCGTAAGGCGCTCGAACACGTGCACACGCTCTGGGGCCGGCCTGTTCATCTGGAAACGGTGATAGACGAGGAATCAACGGTGCTGCACTTCAACGGCGATGAGCACGGGGAGGATTGACGGAGAGCCGCGGGGTTGGTTTTAGTTTTTTGAGCTTTGTACTTTGTTCTTGGTGCTTTGTTTGCCGGCGTGTTTGACGACTTGAGACGAAGGTTGAATAGCAAACCAAGAACAAAGCTCAAAGTACAAAGCTCTAAAAACCAAAGCGCCCAAGACCTGATTTACTAAGTCATCTTTAAGGCTTGACCCACAGCAGGATCACGCCTCACGCGCCAGATCTTCGAGTCAAGATAATAGTGAATGAAGGCGTAGCCCCACAGGAATGAAATACCCAGCTGGACCGCCAATGATGGAGCGCCGTTTTGTAAACCTATGTAACCGAGTATCTGTCGTGGTCCCTGGTAAAGGATTCCAAATACAATTCCGAACGCAATGTAGTAGAGCACTCGACGGCTGATGAACTCCGCTACGCCGTACTTCTCGCGCGTCTCGGGCGTGTACTTTTTGTTGTGAAACCAGATCAAACGGTGGTACTGAAAGTTGTGATAGATGGTCAGTATCGCAACGATCGCGATCGGCTTGTGCGGCATCGGCGTCAGCAAGACGGTCCAGTGCATCGGAATCGCCGCCGCTAGCAACAGGTACTTCGGAACATTCAACGGCTCGCCAGTAATTGCGCGTTGAATCTGCCGTCCTAGCCAAATGAGAGCCAGCAGAATTGTTCCGGCGAGTAATATTTTAGCCAGACCACTCACGCCACCGCGCAGCAGTTCCGGCACGCGTGCCATCGCTTCGGGATCGCGCGCGATGAACTCGACGAAGGGGTAGTTGAAGGCAAACAGCAACAACAGCCGGTCGAGCGCGTTATCGATCCGCGCCAAATCGCCGTTCTTCTTTTTGTATAGCACCATGAAGCCATAGTGCTGCTTCACGAGATGGTAGTAAGCCCATAGCGCGGCGACGAAAAAGAACACAAACGCCGCGCCCGCCAGCACAAACACCGGTCCAATCGCAAAGAACAACAGCGAACCCCACAACAATTTCGCTCGGCTCTTCCGCTCCGTGCGATCGAAGTACGTGCGCGAAAACGTTCCGAACACGTGAGGCGCGTCGATCAGGATGGCCCACAGCGCAACCATCGGAACCAGCGGTACGATGCCTTTCACGTACAGAAACAGCAATGCATAGCTAGACACCACTGACCCGATGAACCAGACGAGATCGTCGCGAGCGCTGATTAACCAGCGCAACGAGATTACGTTTGCGACCGGTTTGGTTATTATTTCGGCACTGGCTGCCATAACTGAATTTGGTTTCGAACTGACAGGCATTCTATCATCGCCTCCAATTCGACAAGAAAGCCGATGAACAAACAACTATTCCAGGCGCATCCTTGGCACGGCGTAAGTCCGGGGCCGCGCACGCCCGAACTCGTCAACGCTTACATCGAGATTGTCCCAACCGACCCGGTCAAGTATGAACTCGATAAATCGTCCGGCCACCTGCGCGTCGATCGCCCACAGCGGTTTTCATCGATGTGCCCGACACTCTACGGCTTCATACCGCAAACGTATTGCGGGCGCGCAGTGGCTGAGCTCTGCGAACAGCGCACCGGCCGCGCCGGCATCGAAGGCGACAAAGATCCGATGGACATCTGCGTCCTGTCAGAAAAGACTTTCGCTCACGGCAGTTTCTTCCTGCACGCACGTCCGATCGGCGGACTCAGAATGATCGACGGCCAACAAGCTGACGACAAGATCATCGCCGTGCTTGAGGCGGACCTTGCATATGGACGCATCGAGAATATTGACGATGTTCCCTCCGGATTGCTTGATCGATTAAGACACTATTTTTTGAGCTACAAACAGTTGCCCAGCGATCCGGCCAAGAAAGTTGAGATTCCGGACGTGTACGGGCGACTCGAAGCGTTGGATGTGATTACCAGAAGCTTGCGTGATTACGGGGATGAGTTTGGCAGTTAGCTCATCGCTAGATCCTGGAGACGGGCTCTGCAATGCCGCACTTCGGACACACCAAACCACGGAGCCCTTCGTCTTCGACCCACTTAGCCAAAGGCAAGTCGTTGCGGTGAGCTTCGTGTTGATGTTGCTGGCGATGATGTTGTTTACGTTCCGTGTTCTCCGCGCAGCAGTGCTTACACAACCACCCATAACCAAGATTGAAGAAATGGGTGGTTTGATGCACTGGAAACCTCCTTTGAGGTTAACGACGCGATTCAGGCGACTCCATCAAGCGAACGGGCGCCGACATGCGTTGTCCGTCACGCCAGATTTGCACCTGCACTGTTTGACCAATCTGATACTTGTCGAGCACTCGGAACAGATCGTCTGAGTTGGCAACCTTCTCGTTGTTGATCCCGACGATGATGTCGCCGAGCTCGAAGTCGCCCATCTCTGTCTGTTGCATTCCACGCAGACCAGCCGCAGCGGCGCCGCCACCGCGCGCTACTTGAACAATCAGCACGCCATCAGATACCGGGAGGTCGACCTGGGCGCGGATTGTATCCACGTCGCGAGTGCTGATACCGAGTTTCGGACGACGCACCGCGCCGTATTGCAGAAGCTGTGGCACCACGCGTTTGGCAATGCTCACCGGCACCGCAAAACCGACACCCGCCGAGCTGCCGGATGGCGAAAGGATCTGCGAGTTGATGCCGATCATGCGTCCGCGCGAGTCGAGCAATGGTCCACCCGAGTTACCGGGGTTGATCGACGCGTCGGTTTGAATCGCACCTTCAATGAGGCGATTGTTTCGCGCTCGGATCGGACGTTGAAGGCCGCTGATCACACCGGTCGTTAACGTGCGGTCCAAGCCGAACGGATTACCGATTGCGAGCACCTTCTGTCCGACAACAAGCTTGTCAGAGTCGCCCATCGGAACGACTGTGAGTGGGCCAGGAGGTTTTTCAGTCAGACGAATGACTGCGAGGTCCGTATCAGGGTCGCGACCGACCACAACTGCCGGATAATTTTTCTTGCCACCGAGGCTAACCGTCAGTTTTTGGGCGTCTGCGATAACGTGATAGTTAGTCAGTATATTTCCCTGTTGGTCCAGGATTGAGCCGGAGCCTGAGCCTTGCTGCGGTTCGACAAATCCGAAAAAATCGCGGGCGTATGAGGTGGATTGGATAAACACAACCCCGGGACTCAGCGCGCGATAAACTTCGATATTGTTCTGTTCGTCGGTAACGCTTGACGGATCGGCGATTCCAGGTGGTGGCGCTTCTGAAAAAGCAGCTTGCGAAGGTTCGACACGTTTTGAAAAGCGATCGAAGATCACCACTCCCGCGGCTGCAAACAGTCCTGAAATAAGGGCGATTAATAAGATCTGGCGGGCGGAAAGTCTATACATAAGCTTCTTCCCTCTCGGAGTGATAATTTGGCTGGCCCATTATATCCGTGTTTGAGCAAACCGGTAACAAAACGCGGACACGGATTAGAAAACTGGGATGCTTAAACCAAGCGCGACGCAGCCCGTTGCTGCATGTACGAACATCAGGGCGACGTAGATCGCCAAAACAAAGGTCATTCCGCGTTTGGCGATGGTTAAGTGAGCACAGCGGTAGAGGATGTAGGCAGCGGTGGCGCCGATTCCGAGTTTGATTGTGAGGAAAGAAACGTCGCCGTGTTCGAGCAGTCGAGCCATGAGCGCGTTTCCCTCGGTGGCGACATTCAGTCGCAACCAAAGCAGTGTAAGCTGAGCATCGAGCCAGTTGAGAGAGAACAGGAGCAAGCTTTTTGAGAGTGGACCCATGGGAACCTCGGGGCGCTGGCCGCCCAGCTTGGCAAACGTTGTTAAACTCTTCTCCTAATACGCCAGAACCCTCAAAACCTGTCGTTTCGAGGGTCCTTGACGTCACGGGAGGAACGAGACTCGTCCTTATGCTTAATAAATATTCTGAATCGTCACTTGCTTCCTGAAACGGCGAGTCGCAGTCACGCCGCGAAGCCAACTCGGAAAGCAAAGCCGCGGCGAACAGAGTTCAAAAAAGCTAGTCCCAACGTGCTGAGAGAAAGCGATGACGATCTCAATCGCGGATACGCTACGCGAGGCGTCGCAAATGTTGCAAGCGGCCGGCGTGCCGGAACCTCGGCGCGAAGCCGGGTCGCTGCTTTCATTCGTGATGGGTAAAGATCGAACGTTTTTGATTAGTCACGCTAACGATCCCTTGGAGCAGGCGGAGCTGGATCGTTTTCGCGCAGCAGTCGAGCGACGCGCTGACGGCGAGCCGCTTCAGTACATCGCCGGAATACAGGACTTCTATGGTCGTGAATTTCGAGTCACGCCCGATGTGCTGATTCCCCGGCCGGAGACTGAGTTGCTGGTCGAAGCGGCGTTGGAGATGATCGGAAACGTGCCCGAGCCGTCGATCTGTGACGTGGGAACGGGATCCGGCTGCATCGCCGTGACGTTGCTTTGCGAGAGAACGGAGGCACGCGCCGTTGCAGTTGATGTTTCAGAAGCGGCACTGAGAATCGCTGCACAGAACGCCCGCATGCTGGGCGTAGACGACAGAATTGAACTCAAGATCTCGGACTGTTTTGACGGATTGGATAGAACTACATTCGATCTCGTCGTTTCCAATCCACCATACGTCTCCGCTTCATCGCTCGCGGGTTTGCAACGAGAGGTTCGCGATCACGAACCGATGGTCGCGCTTTCTCCGGGCGCGGACGGGTTGAGTGTCATTCGACGTTTGCTTCAGGACGCCCCTGCTTTCTTGAACCCGAACGGGCATTTGATCATGGAGATCGGATTCGATCAAGCAGAAGCGGTTCAGGAGCTAATCAATCCCAAATCCTGGCGGCTCGTTGAGATTCGCCCGGATTTGCAAAGTATTCCGCGAATAGTGATTGTCCGGAGAAGCACTTAGAACGGTGCCACAATCCGAAGGCCTGTGGTGTCTATCATCCAGAGCCTCGAAAAATAAACCCCAGACGAATGAAGGAGACCGAAGTCATGTTCAGGTTTTTAGGACGCTGTGTGTTGATTGCCGCGTTGGTGGCATTGGTCGTCGTTTCCGCCCTGGCACAGAAAAAGGAAGGGACACTAACTTGTCGCGATAACAATGGATACAGCGACAGGTTGGAAGGAAACTGCGAGATCCGCGAACAGACGTTGGCGATGAGTGGAGCGCCAATCGCCATCGACGGACGACAAAACGGAGGCATTTCCGTCAAAGGTTGGGACCAGGGCCAGGTGCTGGTGCGCGCGCGAGTGCAAACCGGCGCGCCGACGGCCGCGGAAGCTGCCGATCTCGCGCGACAAATCAGAATCGAGACCAGCGGAGCAAAGATCCATGCGAGTGGTCCTGAGAACCGCAGAAACTATCACTGGGATGTGAGTTACGAAGTGTTCGTCCCGCGTCGTGCGGATCTGTCGCTTGAAACACACAACGGGGGCATTTCGATCTCCGAAGTAAACGGCAAGATCGACTTCAACGCGCTTAATGGTGGCGTGGTGCTGCGAAGAGTTGGCGGCGCGGTCCGCGGCACCACAACGAATGGCGGACTCATGATTGAGCTTAGCGGCGATCGTTGGGACGGTGAAACACTCGACGTCAGGACTACCAACGGCGGCATTGTTTTGTCCGTGCCCGAGAATTATTCTGCGAACCTGCAAACAGGCACTGTGAACGGCAGCGTCAACGTCGATTTTCCCGTCACCGTTCAGGGTCAAATCAACAAGCAGATTGCTGTCAACCTGGGCTCCGGCGGCGCGACGGTCAAAGCGATGACGACTAACGGCGGCGTTCGAGTCAAGCGCGTCAACAGCAACGAATAGTCGTGATCCCCACGAGCCACAGCTTACACGGATCTGTATAATCTGTGGCTCGTGGACAAGTTTCGCATCACTGGTGGCCGGGCGCTGCGGGGGCGGGTGTCAATTAGCGGCGCCAAAAATTCCGCCCTGCCGTGTATGGCGGCGGCATTGCTCACGCCCGAAACCGTCACACTTCATAACCTCCCTTACGTTCGCGACATCATCACGCAGCGACGACTGCTGGAAGACATCGGCGCGACCGTCCTGACTCCCGAACTCCGAACACACAAGATCACGGCCGCGCACATCGAGCTTTTTGAAGCGCCGTACGAGTTGGTGAAAACCATGCGCGCATCGGTGCTGGTGCTCGGTCCATTACTCGCTCGTTTCGGCAAAGCGAAAGTGTCGCTGCCCGGCGGATGTGCGATCGGGACTCGTCCAATCGACCTTCACTTATCGGGATTCGAAAAACTTGGCGCCGAGGTTCGACTCGAAGCCGGAAACGTCGTCGCGCGTGCTCCGAGCGACGGCCGCTTGCGTGCAGCAGATATTGAGTTCAACAAAGTCACCGTCACAGGCACGGAAAACCTGATGATGGCCGCGACCCTCGCGCGCGGCACGACAACACTGCGCAACTGTGCTCTCGAACCTGAGATCGTCGACCTTGCCGAGTTGCTCAACAAGATGGGCGCGCGTGTGAACGGTGCTGGAACAGACACGATCCAGATCGAAGGCGTGTCCGCACTTGGCAGCGCTGAACACACGATCATTCCCGATCGAATCGAAACCGGAACCTTTATCGTTGCCGCCGCAATCACTAATGGTCAGCTCGAAATCAAAGACTGCCGCCCGGATCATTTGCGTGCTGTAATCGCGAAGCTCTGCGAAGTGGGAGTAGTGGTCCAGGAAGTGAATCCGACAACCTTGGAAGTGTCGTGTTGTCATGAGGGTCTTTCAGCGGGCAACGTTTCGACGGCGCCTCATCCGAGTTTCCCGACTGACATGCAAGCGCAGTACATGGTCCTGATGACGCAGGCGCGCGGCAGATCGGAGATCGTCGAAACGGTTTTCGAGAATCGCTTCATGCATGCGTCGGAGTTGCAGCGAATGGGAGCCCAGATTCACATTGACGGACGAAGCGCGATTGTTGACGGCGTTACGCCCCTCGCTGGTGCGCGCGTGATCGCTTCCGATTTGCGGGCATCGGCCTCCCTCGTGCTGGCGGGATTGATTGCGAATGACGAAACGTTGATCGATCGTGTCTATCACATCGATCGCGGTTACGAAAAGATCGAGGCGAAGTTACGAGCGGTCGGGGCGAACATCGAAAGGATCACGACGTCGGTGACAGCGGGTCTCGTCCAGGGAATTAACGCAGATTAAGGAGACGGGATTAATGGCGGAAAATAGTTGCTTGTTTTGCAGGATCATCGCGGGTGATATACCGGGTGATCTCATACACCAGGATGAACGATGCGTGGCCTTTCGCGACATCAACCCGCAGGCGCCGATGCATGTGCTGATAGTCCCGCGCGAGCACCTCGAATCCCTCGATGAAGCTTCGCAAAAAGACGAAGCGCTACTGGGCCATTTGCTTCGTATCGGCGCGCGATTAGCGAATGATCAGGGTTATGCGGATAGCGGTTACCGTACGGTAATTAATACCGGAGCCGGAGCAGGGCAATCCGTCTTTCACCTGCACGCGCACGTACTCGCGGGCCGTCCGATGAACTGGCCACCGGGGTAGCCACCAAAAAGGGCCACAAAGAGGCCCAAAAGAAGAGTCGCAAAAGGCACAAGAAAAGCGGGTTCAAATCGTTTGTCGAACCCGCTTTTGCTTTACCGGTTGATGTAGAGTGTTTGGCTTCTTCTTCTGAGCGTTTTGTGACTCTTCTTTTGAGCCTCCTGTGGCTAAGCTTTAGGCGCTACCGCACGCACAGACTGCGACACTCCCGCTTCATACTTCGTGAAGTTCTTATTGAAACGGTTGGCCAGATCCCTTGCCTGGCGATCGTACGCATCTTTGTCTGCCCACGTGTTGCGTGGTTGTAGCACCTCGTTTGGCACCTCAGGGCAGGAAACTGGAATGTTGACTCCGAAGATCGGATCCGGCTGAGTTTCAACCTGCGCGAGTGAGCCATTCAGAATCGCCCGAATCATAGCGCGCGTGTAGCTAATCTTCATTCGCTGACCCACGCCGTATGGACCACCGCTCCAACCAGTATTGACCAGCCAGCACGCTGCATTGTGCTTCGCCATCTGCTGGCCCAACAAGTCAGCGTAAACGCCGGGATGCAGCACCATGAAGGGCGCGCCAAAACAGGTTGAGAAGGTCGCTTCCGGTTCTTTGATTCCCTTCTCAGTTCCGGCAACTTTGGCGGTGTAGCCGGAGAGAAAGTGATACATCGCCTGTTCCGGCGTGAGCCGCGCGACGGGGGGTAGAACGCCAAACGCATCCGCGGTCAACATGATAATGTTGCGCGGATGTCCAGCGCGTCCTTCAGGCACGATGTTCGCGATGCTCGTAAGCGGATACGATGCGCGAGTGTTCTCAGTCTTGCTTGCGTCATCAAGGTCGATCTGACGCGTTACCGGATCGTAAACAACGTTCTCGAGGATCGTGCCAAACATGCGCGTCGTGCGATAGATGTCGGGTTCCGCTTCGGCGGACAGTTTGATCACCTTCGCGTAACAGCCACCTTCGTAGTTGAACACGCCGTTGTCGGACCACCCATGCTCGTCGTCTCCGATCAAACGTCGCTCGGGATCGGCGGACAGCGTGGTCTTGCCCGTTCCGGATAGGCCGAAGAAGATCGCCACGTCGCCTTCAGACCCGACGTTCGCGGAGCAGTGCATGCTCATCACTCCGCGTTGCGGCAACAGGTAGTTCATGATTGTGAACGCGCTCTTCTTGGTTTCGCCGCCGTAAGACGTGCCGCCGATCAAAACGAGTCGCTGGCTGAAGTCCATTAGTATGAACGTCGGCGAACGCGTGCCGTCGCGCTGTGGATCAGCCTGAAAACTCGGAAAGTTGATGATCGTGAAATCTGGTTGGTGCGGCTTAGTTTCTTTTAGGTTGCTGATGAACATCGTGCGCGCAAAAAGCGAGTGCCATGCGAGCTCGGTGATGACGCGGATCGGCAAGCGGTAATCCGGATCGGCGCCGACAAACGTGTCCTGCACAAATAAATCGCGGCCGTTCGCGTGGGCCATCATGCGTTCTTTGATTGCGTTGAACTTGTCCTGCGGAAAGTCTTTATTGACATCACCCCAGAAGACTTTGTCTTCACTTCCTGGCTCGCGCACGATTGCTTTGTCTTTCGCGGCGCGGCCGGTATGTTCGCCGGTGTCGACGATGATGTTGCCGTGGTCTGACAAAGCGCCTTCATTGCGGCGAGCAACTTCTTCGTAGAGTTCGGGTGTGTTCAGGTTCCAGTAAACACGGGCGGGCGCGTCGATGCCGTAGTTGCTCAATTCAAAGGCAGCGTTTTTGCGGCCCACATGTTTAGTGGTGCTTTCAGTGCGAGTGGAAGCCATTAACTCGTCTCCAATTCTAGAGAGGAAAACCGTGAGCGATGCCGGTCACTCTTCCGCCGCCTGTCGCTGTTTCGCGAGCTGCCGGAGCGCGTCGGCGAGATCGCGAGCGGTGCGCTCGATGCGATCGGCGGCCATTTGCAGAGAGTCAGCCTCGTCAGTTGAACGCAAGGGGACGATCGCGAGCGCTTCGTCGACTTGCTCTCTCAAACGGTTTGCCTCATTTTCGGTTTCTTGTTCTGCGCGGGTTCTTTGTGAAGTTGCGGCCTGCTGGTTCATGCTAGAAGTCATTTCAAGAAGGATTATGAATACAAAAACTTATGCTGGCGTTAGATTTTGTTATGCCAGGGAAGTAAGTCTGACATCTGGCGAAGATTCAGGCAAGTGCGGGTTTGGGTTTTGTTAACACTCTGAACAAAGTCGCGTTTTTGATGAATAGTAACCGGCCTGACAAGCAATCGTTCACGCCTCGGGAGTGGAAGCTGGTGCAACAGCTCAACACGCCGGCTAAGGTGCAACGCTACTTTAGCTCCCTTCCCTATAACTGGGAACGAGACGGAGGAACATTGCGATCGTTTCGCGAGTTGGTTAGAAAAAACGAGGCGCACTGTCTGGAGGCTGCGGTCGGGGCGGCTGTGATTTTGGAACAGCATGGGTATCCGCCGCTCCTGTTGGACCTGGAGTCAGTAGACTTACTGGACCACGTGCTTTTTGTGTTCAAGGATGATCGAGGCTGGGGATCGATCGCCCGCTCACGCGACATCGGCCTGCATGGACGCAAACCGGTGTATCGATCTTTACGCGATCTGGTGTGGAGTTATTTCGATCCTTACGTCGATTTCTCTGGGCGAATAAAAGGCTACGGCCTCACAAGTCTCTATGAGCTCGGCAACTACGACTGGCGCTTCTCACCGCGCAAAATGGCGAAAATCGAGGACCACCTCCGCTCAATCCCTCACAGCCCACTCCGCTCCTCTGATGCGCGTTACCAGAAACTACTTGCCCGTTACCACGCGTACAAGAAACGATTCCCGGATCGCTCCCCGAGTTATTACAACAGCCGTCCTAACTGGCTGCTGTAAAGCTCGCCCTTTTAACGCGCGCATCGATCAACATATGGATAACCACGGCAGTGATGATGATGATGCCGCCGATTAAGGCCCAGCCGGAGGGGCGCTCGCCCAAAACCAGAAAGACCCAAACGGGATTCAAGACCGGTTCGATGTAGCAGATGATGCCTGCGTCCAAAGACCTCACACCACGCGCCATTCCGACAGTGAACAAGACGTACGAGAGGCCAAGTTGAATCACACCCAGATACATCACGCTTAGCAAGTCGTGTCTCCCGACGCTGCCTAACGCTGCAACTCCCCAGGGTGCACAAACCAATACCACCAGCAGGTTGCCATAGATCACTGAAGACGCTCGGTTCACTTCTCGCGCGCGTGGATGCCGCAGCAACAAGAAATAGATCGCGAAAAACAGGCCGGAAGTAAGAGCCATCAGGTTACCCGTTACATCCTGCGGCCGCAGCTGGCCCACGAAGAAAAGCGCCATGCCGCCGATGCACACCAGAACCGTGATGAGATCGCGCGCGCGAAACTTCTCCTTGTAGACAAGCGGCTCGAGAATCAAAAGGTAAACAGGCGCGCTGTACTGAAGAAAGATCGCGTTGGCGGCGGTGGTTTGTTTCGTCGCCATCACAAATAGTATTACCAGCGCCGCATAGAGAATCGCGGCGGCGGCGGTAAGACTGTTGAGGTTAAAACCCTCACGCCGCGTCACAAACGCAACCGTGATCAGCGCAAAGAGCGATCGATAAGACGAGAGTTCGAGGCCGGAGAGTGAGGTCCACTTGATGAACAGACCGCCCGTGCTCCAAAGGAAAGCCGCTGCAAGCACGAACAGTAGCGGCGAAGAAAGGGAAGACGCTCTGGGACTATTTTCCATTTGTCATTGGCATTTCTCATTTGTCACTTTCTGACGCTCTGCGAATTTGAACGCTCTGCAGCCAAAATAAAAACGACAAACGGAAAATGAAAAATGGAAATGAGTCTGTTCGCGGGGCGTTGCACGAAAAGTAGCTAAGAATAGACCCTCGTCGGGATTCGAAGCAAATAGTTGTATAAAACACTTTTCGTGCAAAGCCTGTTCACGGATTGTTTTTCAAACCCTTGAGGTATTTTCCAAACACGCCGTTCCAGGGTGGAATCACGATCGATACCGCGCCGTGCGTCTGCGCCTGACAAGCCAACCGGATTAACGGCTTCGGCTCCGAAGTATCGATGTAACCAAATTCCTTGATCTTCTTTCCTTCACGAGCCGCGACGTCCGACAACTTCTCGGCGCCACCGAGTACACCAACCCAACACGTACCACATGAAGCGGACCGGCACTCCACCGGAATCGGCCCTTCAACCCGGCGCGGATCGATCTCACGCCAGTTGCGCGAGCGATCTTCAGCCGCGCCCCAAGCCAGATCCTGAACGTGATTCATCCGATACTTTGCCTCGTCGTCGTTTTCATCGAACGTGACAGTCCACTTCTTATTCACTGTGCGCAGGAACCCAAGCAGTCCCTGGCTATCGTCCTTCGCTCGCTCGCGCAAAACCTGTTCGGGCGACCTCCCCGCATGCCGGGCATCAATCATCATCTTGCCCGGCGCCTTTTCAAATGCTTCAAGCCCAGCCTGCTGAACCGTCATGAACGCTACGGCGGTAATGCCGACAGTCAACGATTGGTCGGTCTTGACCTGCCCCGCCACCTTCTTCGCTACAGCCAGAATCTGATCCGGCAACGATGCGTCCGCCTCGGATGGCAAGGCACGAAACTCCCGCGCATGCTGCTCGACCGCCCGTTTAACTTCCAGCCAGTAACGATGGCCGTAAAGAAACGTGTGCGACGAGTCGATCTGATCCTTCAACTCGTACGTACCCTGCATCAACAACATTTGCCGCAGCTTTTCCGGATCCTCTGCCGCTTTGAGCGCCTGAAACAGCGCTAACGGATAAAAAGCAAACCAAATCTGCGTCGCATTCTGATCAACTTCATGAATCGAACGCAGCAGCGTAGTCAACGCCGCCGACCACGCTTCTTCATCGTGTTTTGCAAGAAAATTATCAAATGGAGTCATGTTAATAGCCGGAATTATGTGGTAAAGTTTGTCACCGCCATGGATCAGAATCGGCCTGAAGTCGCCAAAACGGGACGAACCTTCGACAGTGCTTACAGTTTTTCGTTCAGCATCGCCGTCGGGCTTGTTTTGTTCATCGCCGGGCTGGTCATCAGCCTGACGCTCGGCCAGAGTGCCACCATTGGCCTCATCTTCGGCATCCCGCTGCTGATTGCGGGATTAGTGCTGCCGCTGTTCATGATGCGCGACCTTTTCCATCACAACGAAATCAACAGCGCGTGCCCGTATTGCGACGCACCAATCAAAACGTCAGACGCCACCATCCGCTTGAATTGCCCATCCTGTAAGCGCGTGATCGAAGTGCGGGAAATGACTTTGCAGCGCGGCGAGTAACACGTCTCCTCAGAAACCAATCGACAACTTGTTCCGTGTCAGGTAGTCCGCAAACGTAAAGGCGAATAGTATCGCCATCCACAACAACGCGGAACCCACGATCACCCAAACAAGCCGTGCACTATAACGCACGTGCATGAAGTAGAGCACGACGAACGTCGCTTTGGTAACGGCGATAGTCATCGCGATTATCGTGTTCAGTCCGTATGGAAAGTCGAGGAACGCGGCCCACACCGTCAACGCCGTACCGACGAGCAGTACTAAGAAGATCGTGGCGTAAACCCTGACTGAAACGATGTGTTCGCTCATCCGTGATACCTAATGGTCAAGGAGATGTCGTCCGAGCAAATAAAGAAGCGGAAACAAAAATATCCAAACGATATCGACAAAGTGCCAGTAAAGCCCGATAACTTCGACGGGGCCGTGATACTCAGGATCGAACCGCCGCTTCAGTGAAAAGATGATCAAATAGGTTAACAAGCCGGCCCCAATGATCATATGCACCGCGTGCATGCCGGTCATCGCGAAATAGATCCAGTAGAACATCTCCACCTGTTTCAGCGTCGCTCCTTCAAGCAGGTGAAGCTTGTGCGGATCGGGACCAAATTCTGCTCCCGGGATCAACTTCCCTGGAATTAGCCGATCTGTGTACTTTTCGTGATACTCAACGGCCTTGATGCCGAGGAACGTCACACCAAGAACCAACGTCAGCACCAGACACAGCACCTGAGGACGCTGTTTCCCCACCTGAGTGAAGTACACGGCCATCGCCATTGTAAAACTGCTCAGAATCAGCACGACTGTATTGACGGCGCCAAGCGTGATGTCGAGGTGATTACTGGCAGACGCAAACGCTGCTGGATAAAACGTTCGATAGAGCGTGTAGGCGAGAAACATCCCGCCGAAGAACATGATCTCGGTGACGAGGAAGATCCACATGCCGAGCGTGCCCGCTTCACGCTGCTGCTCCATGTTTTCAAAATGGTGCTGCAGCGCCGGGTGGCCGTGAATCGCTGATGTTGCCGAGTGACTCTCGATCAAAATACTGGTTGCTCCTTCAAATAACCTCAGGTGGCACGTTCGACTTCGCTGCGAAACTTACCGACCACTTCCGTCTCCTCGGGTGGCGCAAATTCGTAAGCCTCCCACGTCACGATCGGCGTTGTTTCAAAGTTCTCCGTGGGCGGCGGCGACTGTGTGCGCCACTCGAGTCCCGGCAAGTGCCACGGATTCGCTTCCGCACGTCTGCCATAACGCATCGACCAAACAAAGTAGATCGCCGGTATCAACATGCCGAACCCGAGAATCGAGGCCCCCGCCGTCGATAACACGTTGAACACCTGAAACTCCGGTGGATACGCGTGATACCGCCGCGGCATGCCGAGGTAACCAGCGACGAACTGCGGCAGGAACGTCAGGTTGAACCCGACGAAGGTCACGAGGGCACTGAATCGCCCCCAGCCTTCGGGATACATTCGCCCGCTGATCTTCGGCCACCAGTAATGAAGCCCGCCGAGATACCCCATCAACGCTCCACCAACCATGATGTAGTGGAAGTGGGCCACGATGAAGTAGGTGTCGCTCAAGTGCACGTCGGTCGCGAGCGACGCCAGGAAGAGTCCGGTCATGCCACCGACCGTAAACAGCCCGATAAAGCCAAGTCCGTAGAGCATCGGCGTGTCGTACGAGATCGACGACTTATAAAGCGTGGCTGTCCAGTTGAACACCTTGATTGCCGACGGTATCGCCACGGCGAAGCTCAGAAACGAGAAGATCATTCCCGCGTACACCGATTGCGGCGTCACGAACATGTGGTGGCCCCAGACGAGAAAGCTAAACACGGCAATCGCGATGCTGGAAAAGGCGACAAAGCTATAGCCGAAGATGTTCTTGCGCGAGAAGTTTGCAATCAACTCGCTAACCACTCCCATAGAAGGGAGGACCATGATGTAAACCGCCGGATGCGAGTAGAACCAGAACATGTGCTGGAACAGTATGGGATCACCGCCGAGTGCCGGGTTGAAGATGCCGACGCCTGCCACGCGTTCAAACGCCAGCAATAGCACCGTGATCGCGATCACCGGAGTGCCCAGTATCATGATCAGGCTGGTGGCGTAGTGCGACCAGATGAACAACGGCAGTCGAAACCATGTCATGCCTGGCGCCCGCATCGTGTGGATCGTGACGATGAAGTTCAGTCCGGTCAGAATCGACGAGAAACCGTTGATAAAGATTCCCAGACCGGTGGCGACCACGTAAGAGTTTGAAAACGTCGTGCTGAACGGCGTGTAGAACGTCCAACCGGTATCGACGCCGCCTGCGAGCAGCGCGTAGATCGTGATGACCCCGCCGATCAGGAAGATGTACCAACTGAGCAGATTTATCCTGGGGAAAGCGAGATCTTTTGCTCCGATCATCATTGGGATCAGGAAGTTTCCCAAGGTCGCCGGGATCGACGGGATGAGGAAGAAAAAGATCATTATGATGCCGTGCTGAGTGAAGACCTTGTTGTACGTCGTGGATGCGAGAAAATCGCCCTGCGGGGTCAACAACTCGAGGCGAATCATTAGTGCGTAAATGCCGCCGATGAAGAAAAAGAAAGTTATCGACACGAGGTAAAGCAGGGCAATACGCTTGTGGTCTTTGGTCAACAACCACGACTTCAAGCCGTATACCGCGTTCAGGTAGTTGACCTTTGACGGCGATGGTAATTCAAATGACTCTATTGGCTTCATTTCATTTCTTAAGAATCCGTGTTTACCTTATGCTCGGACTCGGAGATGGACTCGCGCTGGCCGGTGTTGTTGCACCAACATAGTGCAGCGACTTGATGTACGCCAACAACTGCACCAACTGGTCCTCGGTCACTTGCCCCTGAAAAGTTGGCATTATCGGTCCAAATCCCGCTACCAGTTTCGCCTGCGGATTTACGATCGACTCGCGCAGGTACCCCTCGTCGGCTGTCACCTTTGCACCATTGGTCAGAGTTATCTCACTGCCAAACGTGCCCGTAAGCGCCGGTCCACGCCCGCCTTCACCATTCGCGCCGTGACACGAAGCGCAACCGAGCGTCTGATACAGTTGTTGACCAGCCGCGGCCGGCGTCATCGTCCCCGTGTTGCCACCTAACCAGTTATCAAAGTCGCGCGGTTCCATGACGATCACCGATCCAATCATTCCCGAGTGATTCATGCCGCAGTATTCGGCGCAGAACAGGTGATAACGGCCTGGCTTCGTTGCTTCAAACCACATCGACGTGTATCGCCCCGGCACCACGTCGGCTTTCGTGCGAAACGCCGGCACGAAAAAGTCGTGAATCACGTCCTCGCTCGTCATGATCAACTTGATCTTCCGTCCCACCGGCACGTGCAACTCGTTGATCTCTCGCTGTCCCGTCGCGTGTTGGAGCTTCCACATCCATTGCTTGCCCACCACGTAAACTTCGATCGCGTTTTGCGGCGGCCTGTACTGGTCGAAATAGACCGTCGCGCCCCACAGAAACATCGTCATCGCAATCACTAAAGGGATAACGGTCCAAACAGTCTCGAGCTTGTGCGAACCAGCGATCGGCCGCGGGATCTCGAACGGCGTGCGCCGCCGGTAGCGAATGACAAAGAAGATCAGCGTGCCTGAAATAAGCAGTGCAAAGAAGAGCGTGACACCCGAAAGATAGAAATAGAGGGCATCCACCTTCCACGAAAAAGTGGAAGCGCTTTCAGGAACTAATGGAATCCACGACTGCATTACTGCACCGCACCCCTTGGGACCTGTTGCGTGTCTCGCCGCTTGAGCAAAAAGATCATCGCCACAATCCCCAGCAACGTGATGACGCCAGTTATCCGCAGCACGCGCATCACCGCCGCACCATACTTACCCGTCGTTGGATCGTACTGGTAACAATAGAGTGACAACTGCTCCGTTACGGAGCCAATCTTGTTTTGCGACGACTCGATCAATGCGAAACGTAAATCTCGCGCCGAGTAGTTGACGCCGTAGAAGTAGTGCGACAGTTTTCCTTCGGGCGTCACGACCATGATCGCGCTCGCGTGCGCAAACTGTTTCGTCGCTTCGTCGTAGTGATAGCGAAATCCAACCGCGTCAGTGATACGTTCAATGCTCGCTGGATCGCCCGTCAAAAAGTGCCAGCCGCTGTTGGCGCCCGCCTGCAACTTGTCAGGTAGATAATCGATGTAGACTTTTTTCTTCGAGGCCGCGAGCGCTGATGTTTCGCGCGGGTCGAAACTGATTGTCACCACGTCAAACTCTTTCCCGATCTGAAACGGTAAAACGCGAAACGAGGTGACCATGCCATTGATGATCTGCGTGCAGAGCATCGGACAATCGTAATAGACGAGCGCGAGCACGACTGGTTTCTGGCCGAAATAATTTCCGAGCTTCACTTCCTGCCCGTTCTCGTCGCGAAACACGAGGTCGAGGGGCAATTGCTGGTTGAGCTTCTGTTCTATACGCACGTCGCGCAGCGCTGTCGGCAGACCTGTTGACGGGTTTCCGCTTGATGGACGCGCGCCGTAGAGCGGCGAGCTCGGTCCAGGTTGGCCCAACTGGGCCAACACGGGCGACGCCGCGCTCACGCAGACCATGATTACCAGTAAACGAATTAAATAACTCATTTCAACTGCACCCATGCTCGACCGGAACTCGAATCAGTCGGCACGCTGATCCCATAGTCTTCCACTTTCCCCTGGGTCGGTCTCGCAGGCAGTCCCGCACCCAACACGACTCTTTTCATCGCATCTTCAATCGGCATTCCGACTGTGTTGCCGGCTGAATCTTTAACCCCGGTTTGCAGCGCCGTTTTCCACTGCTCTCGCAACACTTCATATTCCGCCTGCGGGTGCGTCAGCTCGAGCTTCACCTTCTCACCATTTTCGAGCGTGACCTCGAAGCCTCGGGATCCTTGCAAACGCGGCTCGGGAGGCAATCGATCCTCCTCTTTCAGGTTCTGGCTGGCCATCGGACCGGGCGCACGCTCTCTCGCTTTTTGGGCGTTGAAATACTCAAACAGGTACCACAGTCCGAATGAGCTGACGGCCAACGCCACTGCAAGCGCGACGACAAACGTCAACACGCCACGCGCGTTGACGTCACTCGCCTCATGCGTGACTTCTAAGTTGCGAATGTGCGAGACGTCCGGCGTCTCGGTGCGATGACCATTACCAGTACTCATCAGTGACCCATGTGTGCTTGTTCCAGCACCGATTCATATTGCGGATCGTTGATCGGAATCAGCGATCGTTTGCCCAATTGCCAGGTGAAAACCGCCAGCCACAAGCCGGCAAAACCCACTAACGCGATGGCGTCAAGCCACACCCAGTTATGTCCGCCAAAAGCAGGCGCGATCATCCAGATCAGGTCGACCATGCGCATTACGATGATCACTATCGCGATGATCATCAGCGAGCGCGGATTGCGCTTCACGTTGCGCGACAGCAGAAACAGAAACGGCGCTGCGAAGTGAAGTATCCCGATCCCAATCACTGTCGCACCCCACAGTCCGGGGATGCGCCGCAGATACCAGACGATCTCCTCGGGAAGGTTACCCGACCAGATGATCAGGTACTGCGAAAATGCGAAGTAGGCCCATAGCATCACCAGCGCCAGCAGCAACTTGCCGAGGTCGTGAAAGTGCAACGGTGCGACGATTCGCTTCAACGGCTCATTTTTCGAAAGCACCGCCAGCGCCGCGATCGTAAACGCGAGCGCACTCAAACTCCACGCAGCGACGAAGATGAAACCATAGATCGTCGAGAACCATTCCGGTTCGAGCGACATGTACCAGTCGACGGACGCGAAGGTCACAGTGAAAATCAGCGCTACCATTCCGGGTCCACTCAACACGCGCATATTCTTCGTGTAACGGTTGTCCCCCGTGCGATCCTGCAACAACGACCACCGGTTCAGAAGAAAAGCAATTGCGATCCAAACAGCGAAATAGATGACCGCGCGAATGGTGAAAAACGGAAAGTTCAGGTATGGCGTTTTGACCGCGACGACCGCATGTTTCTTGACTTCCTCGGGATCCATCCAATGGTGATACAGTGAGTGCGCACCGAGCAGGATCGGAATAAACAAAACCGCCATCACGGGCAGCGTTCTCGTCGAAGCTTCGAGTATTCGCCGGATCACAAAGCCCCAGCCGCCTCCGGTCAGGTGTTGCAGCATCAGCAGCGCAAGTGAGCCGACCGCGATTCCGGTCCAGAACGTCCAGCCGATCAAATAGGCTTCAAAGAACTGATCGTGGTTCCACGGCACGAGCATCGCCAGGATTAGCACCACGCCGGCAATCAACGCGCGCTTCATGAACTGCGACATGTTTGGAGGATTGAACGACGTGCTCATCAGTCGTGTCCTCCTGCTCCCGGCGAAGGCGATGGCGAAGCCGCAGATGCGGGCGACGCGGCCGGTACTGGAGAAGCGTCAGGTTGTGCGTTCGGGTTCTGCTGGCTTAGTTGTAACGCCCGGATGTAGGCCACTATGGCCCACCGATCCTGCACCGGAATTTGTGCCGCGTACGACGGCATCGCGCCCCAGCCGTTGGTGATGGCGTCGAAGAAGTGACCGACAGGAGCTTGCCGCAGGCGATCGTCGTTGAACGATGCGGCGCGACGGAAACCACGACGCACGACCATGCCGTCGCCATTTCCGGTCATTCCGTGGCAAACGCTACAGAAGATGTCGTAACGTTCGCGACCTCTTCGAACTGTGTCTTCGGTTACCGGGAACGGGAAAGTCTCCAGGTCATCCGGAAATGCGTTAACTTGACCAGCGACAGCCTGGGCCGCTGCGGGTGATGCAGCGGGCGAGGCGCTCGGCGTCGCACCAGACTTCTTGCCTGTGTAGTACTCAGTGTCAGTGCGCAGGAACCCGCGGGGAATCGTTCCCTGAATCGGCTGTCGACCCGACAGTCCGTCGGTAAAGAACGTCGTCCCACGGTAAGGCTTCATCTTGGGCTGGTCCTGCATGTCGCGACGACACCCTGTGCCGGCCAGGCACAGAACCGTCATGAAAAACAGAACCCAAGATCTGTGGTTAAACTTCCACATCGCTAACTTCCAGTGCATTCAAATCTCGCAACATCAACACAACCTTGGCATGATCAAACTTCGGATCGTTTGCTTCCACTGCGAGGAAAAATCGATCGCGGGTGGCCATCGCAAAGTTTGGCACATTGAAAACGGGGTGATACGGCTGCGGTAACTTGTTCAGTATCAACATGCCCAGCACCGCCGAGAACGCCGCCGCCAGCACGATGCATTCAAAAGTGATCGGAATGAACGCCGGCCAACTGTTGTACGGCTTCCCTCCAACGTTTAGTGGGTAGTCGATCACTTCCATGTAGTACTGCATGCCAAACCCTGCCAACCCGCCGAGCACACCGCCGATGAAAACGATCAACGGCAAACTGGTGTGCGTAAACCCAATCGCCTCCGACAACTCTTCGATCGGGTACGGCGAGTAACCGTTGATGCGACGGTAGCCTTGCTCGTAAACCTTTCGCGCCGCGTGTACCAGATCGCCTGGAGTATCAAACTCCGCGATCACGCCATAAAGCGGCGGTGCATGGCGTCGATGGGGGTGTTGCGCATGCGACGCGATCGGCCCAGACAACGGCGACGGGTGCTCAGGCTCATCACCCCCGCCATGTCTCGGATTTTCTGGGTCGTCGTTAGGCATATCGCTCGCGCTTACTCCTCAACTTCCGCGCTCGGCAGAATCGTTCGCATCTCAAAAATCGAAATCATCGGCAGGAACCGTATAAACAGAAACAGCAGCGTAAAGAAGAAACCGATGGTGCCGATGAACATGGACCAATCCCACACCGTCGGCTGGTACATACCCCACGACGACGGCAGGTAGTCGCGATGCAAGCTCGTCACGACGATGACGAAGCGCTCGAGCCACATACCGATGCTCACGATGAACGAAATGATCCACAGCGCGAGCAGGTTCGAACGTACTTTTTTCCACCACAGGAACTGAGGCGTGATGATGTTGCAGAGAATCAACGCCCAGTAATACAGGCTGTACGGACCATGCATGCGGTTCCATATCATGAACCGCTCATACCTGTTGCCGCTGTACCAGCCGAAGAACGCTTCCACGATGTAGCCGTAACCGACAATTAACCCCGTCGCAAGCATCACCTTCGCCATGTTGTGCATGTGGCGCATCGTGATGAAGCCTTCGAGTCCGTAGAACCTTCGCAGCGGGATCGTAAGCAGTAGTACCATCGCGAAACCTGCGTAGATAGCGCCGGCTACGAAATATGGCGGGAAGATCGTCGCGTGCCACCCCGGAATGATTCCGACCGCGAAGTCGAAACTGACTATCGTGTGTACTGACAAAACGAGCGGTGTGGCCAGTCCGGCGAGCAACAGGTACGCCATTTCGTAGCGATGCCAGTGACGCGCGGAACCGCGCCAGCCCATTGCGAGCATGCCGTACAGAAGCTGAAAAGGTTTACTGCGGGCGCGATCGCGAAGCGTGGCGAAATCGGGAATCAAACCGACAAACCAGAACATCGCGGACACAGTCGCGTACGTGGAAACGGCAAATACGTCCCACATCAATGGACTGCGAAACTGCGGCCAGATGCCCATCGTGTTGGGATACGGAAACAGCCAGTACATCAACCACGGTCGACCAAGGTGGAAGATGGGATACATTCCCGCCTGGGCCACCGCGAAAAGCGTCATCGCTTCGGCGAAGCGGTTGATCGATGTGCGCCAACGTTGTCGCAGGAGCAGCAGGATCGCCGAGATCAACGTACCGGCGTGACCGATTCCGATCCACCAGACGAAGTTGAGAATGTCGATGCCCCACGCGACTGGAACGTTCACGCCCCACAGACCGATACCGACGAAAACCAGGTTCGTGATCGCCAGCAACATCAATTGAAATAGAGCGAACGAGATCGCAAAACCAAAGAACCACGCCAGCGATGTCTTTCGTTTCAAGACGATCGAACTGATCTTGTCGGTCACGGAAGCAAACGTCATCCCCGGGTCGATGACCGGCGCGGTCGAATGCATCGGGCCTTCCGTGTATGGTTTTTGCGGTTCTTCAGCCACGGTGTTCAGTGATTTCCGGATTCGGGTTCTTTAAGTGCGCCAGGTAAGTTGTGCGCGGTTTGGTGTTCAATTCCTCCAACAGTCCGTAGTGTCGTTGGTCGGCTTTCAACCTGTTGACGCGGCTGTTTGGATCGTTGATGTCGCCGAAAACGATCACGTCGGTCGGACAAACCGCCTGACACGCCGTAACGATCTCGCCGTCATGCACTTTCCGCCCTTCGAGCTCTGATTGAATCTTTGCGTTCTGAATGCGCTGTACGCAGTAGGTGCATTTCTCCATGACGCCGCGGCTGCGCACACTCACTTCAGGATTGCGCATCAATTGATACAGCGGCTCGTCCCAATCCTGATAAAGGAAGAAGTTGAACCGGCGCACTTTGTACGGGCAGTTGTTGGAACAGTACTTCGTGCCCACGCACCGGTTATAGACCATGTCGTTCAAACCTTCGGCGCTGTGGACCGTGGCGTGTACTGGACAAACCGGTTCGCAAGGTGCGTTTTCGCAGTGCATGCACGGCACGGGCATAAAGCTGGTCCCTTCCGGCATGTTTGGACTATCGCCCTGGTAATAAGTGTCGAGACGGATCCAGTGCATCTCGCGACTGCGAATGACTTCGGTTTTGCCGACGACGGGAATGTTGTTTTCCGACTGGCAGGCGATCGTGCAAGCGTTGCAACCGATGCAATTGTTCAGATCGATAGCCATTCCCCAAGCGTAGTTGGGCGCGTTCTCAGCCTGGTTCTTGTAGTCGTAGTCCGGATAGATTGTCGGATGCTCGTGTTTCTCGTGCTGCCCCTCGTGAAGAAACTCTTCGAGCGTGCGCGAACGAATGATGTCGCGCGGTTCGGTACTGAAGTTCGGATCCTCGAGATTAAAGTGGAGCTGAGTCGTCGCGAGCGCGTGCTCAAGGCCTGTATTGCGGGCCTGAACACCTTTTACGAACCAAGGTTCGAAAGACGTCCGGATCTTGTAAGCGTCGAACCCAACCGGCGGAATGTCAGGATTACCTCCAACTTCACCCGCGAGACGACGGCCGTAACCGAGATGGACCGTGATCACGTTATCCGGCTGTCCAGGCATGATCCAGAGCGGCGACCTCATAGTCGCTCCTTGGGGACTGGTGAGATCGATCAGCGGAACGTAGTGCTCGCGGCCTTTCACGGCGCCACGATTCGTGTTGATACCGGCGATCTGTTGCGCTGTATTTGGACTGACGATCGCGACGTTGTCCCACGTCACTTTCGTCAACGGCTTTGGCAACTCCTGCAACCAGCCGTTGTTTGAGAAGCGCCCGTCGTAGATCGATGGATCCGTTCGAAACACTAATTCATAACCATTGACCGCCGCGGCCGGCGTGGATTGAGGCTTGGTCGCCTGGACCGAAACTGTTTTTGCGGGTAGCGCTGAGTTTGCGACATACCCATCGTGGATCGACTGCCGCCACCATTTCTCAAAATCCGCACTACCGGTTTGCTGCGACTGCCAATAAGCGCGCACGATGTCGTAAGGCTTGCGGTCGTACTGTTCCGAAAACACAGCCAGCATTTCGTATGCTGATTTTCCGTCATGAAGCGGCTCGATCAGCGGCTGCATGATCGTCACCGTGCCGTCATACGATCGCGTGTCGCCCCACGTCTCGAGGAAGTGCGCCGCCGGCACGTGCCAATGACACAACTCCGAAGTCTCATCCTTGTATTCACTCAGATGGACGCGCAGCTTCGCTTTCTCTAACCGCGCAAGATCAAGTTTCTTATCGATCGGCGTGTTATGGACCGGATTGCCGCCGATGATTACCAGCAACTCAACCCGGCCGCCGTCGAGGTCGGCCACCAGATCTTCGAGCGACTTCCTATGATCGACTGGATTGACTTCCAGCGGATCGGTGTAGAAGACCGTCTTACCAACATTGCCGAGCTTGCTGTTAAGCGAATGAACGAGCGCGTGAATCAGCGGTGGTTGACCATCGCCGGCGATGACTATGCTTGCGCCTCTGTGTTGCTCCAGATCACGCATCACCGGCTCAAGCCACGGATACTGGGCCAGCCCCTGCCGCGAATCCGCCGCCATCTCTCTTGTGATTCCTTCAATCTCGCTGGGCTTTATGGTCCACGCATGATCCGCAACCGCGCCGGTATTCGATGGCGTCGATTCAATCACGTAAAGCCGGTTCATCTCCCGATTAGCTTCGCTAACTCGCCGGCGGGCAAAAAACTCACGTGCGTAGCGCAGCGTCCCTGGCATCGCGGAAAGGAAATCACCATCGATCGAAACCACTCGTTGCGCGAGATCGAACCGGTAGGTCGTGTTTACTGGTTGACCAAAAGCCATTACGGCGCCTGCAAGCACGTTGTCTCGATTTGCTGGTTCGTACTGGTGCCACTTTGCCCGTGGAAACGCACGCAACAACTCGTTCATCTGGGCGCCAAGCGACGGCGAGGTGATTGTTTCAGTCAGGAACCGCAGACCCTGACCCTGATTCGGACGTTGCTCGTCGAGCGCCGATCTCATTGCGCCGACAAACTGCGTCCACGTTCGGATGTCTTCGCGATAGGTGATCGTCTGCGAACGATCGGGGTCGTAAAGACTCAGTATCGAGGCTTGCGAGAAGATATCGGTCGCGCTCGATCCTCGCGGATCGCGATACGGATCGTTCGCGGGAAAATCAAGCGGCTTGTTATTCGGATGATCGGGATTGCCTTCGATTTTCGTCGGCCGGCCTTCGTTGCTGCGCACCAGGATCGGCGTGGCGGCTCCGAAAAGTGGAGCGGCGGTCGCGAAAAATAACGGTTTGCCCGGAACATAGCCTTCCGGTTGGTTTACATAAGGAACGATCTTCTCCGGTGGTTGAAAAACACACCCGGTCATACCGGCGAGTGCAAGCGACGCCCCCATCAACTTGATAAAAGTGCGACGTTCGACTGGATCGTTCCAGCCTTCCGCTTGTTGCGGAAACTCACGCGCGACGAACTCACGAAACTGCGGCGTGTCAGCCAGTTCCTCAAGACTGCGCCAATACTTCTTGCCCGTGCGCGGCGTCTTTTGTTCCCCATCCTGCAACGACAGGATGTGATCGCGCATCAGTTTGAAGTTTATGTGACGATCGCTATCGCTCATTTCCGCACTTCTAATTTTCCTAACGATGACAAGTCGAACAACTCGTCAGTATCTCTTTACCCTGAACTTTGTATTCCGCTTTGCGCATCAGGCCGTCTTCCAATTCCTTGTCGCTCTTGTTTTCCGGCCGCCATGTCATGTCGAAAATTCTCTCCTTCGGTCGCAGGAACCTTTCCGGCTCGCGATGACATTCCAAACACCACTCCATCTGCAACGTCGCTGCCTGGAACGCGATCGGCATCTCGTCGACTCTGCCGTGACACGTTGAACAACCGACGCCTTTGTTCACGTGAATGCTGTGATTGAAATAAGCGTAGTCAGGCAGATCGTGTACGCGGATCCACTCGATGGGCTTGCCGGTGCGAAAACTGGCACGTACCGGTTCGAGATATGGACTATCGGCCCAGATCTGCTTGTGACAGCTCATGCACGTGTTTGTGGAAGGCAGGCCTGCGGAGGCGGCTGTCTCAACTGTTGTGTGACAGTAACGGCAATCGACGCCATCGTCGCCGACGTGGTGCTTGTGACTGAATTGGACTGGCTGTTGTCTTTCGACCCACTGACCCGTGTTCCACGACGAACGATTCAACTCAACCGCGACCCACAACAAGGCGAGAGCAATAAAAACGGCGCCGTAGATCGTAATTTTCGCCAGAGCGTTCGTACTGTGGTGGAAGATCTGGGGCATCGACGCAGGATTCGTGAGGGCACGTCACACCGATACAACTGGGAGACACAGTAGCCCACAAACCTTTCGCGCTTCTAATGTTTATTACAAAGTGCTTGTACTTTACCAAATCGATCGCAATTTTCAAATTGCGTCACATTTTCGTGGCGGAGGTGAATATTTGATGCGGAGATGAATTAGACAACAGAGTCGCGTGCGAGGAGCGCGACGCCGATCGGTGCCGCGTCGGGGCCGAGCTTCGCGGCGACGATCTCGGTCGCTTCAAAACAGCGGAGAAACGCACGTCTCTTAACTTCGTGAATGATGGGATTGAGGATTAACGGCCCCGCGTCCATAACACCGCCGCCGAGCACTATCCTCTCGATATTCAATAGGTTGATGACGGTCGCGACGCCGGTACCGATATATTTTCCGGTGCGCTCGATCATCATCAATGCGAAGTCGTCGCCTTCGTTTGCGGCGTGGGCAACGTCGTCGGCGGTGAAGTTTTTATTCAGTCCGAGGCGCGAAAGAGACGAGGTGGAGTCGCGATTCAGACGTTCGCGCGCGCGGCGTACGATGCTCGGTGCTGACGCGACAGTTTCCAAACAACCGGTGTTACCGCAAACACATTCGAGGCCTTCAGTGTCGATCGTGATGTGACCGACTTCTCCGGCAAAACCCGAGGCACCGGTCCACAGCTTGCCGTCAAGGATGATCGCGCCGCCAATGCCTTTTCCGATCATCATGTAAAAGAGATTATGGCTGCCGACGCCGGCGCCGGCTTTGAATTCTCCATAAGCCTCGGCGTTTGCGTCGTTTTCAATCTCGACGCGCAGGCCAGTCGCGCGGGTCAGTTCACTGTGAAGATTCTCGACCAGGGTCGACGGAAGGTCGCGTGGCGCGACGACGCGATCCTTTTGGCGATTCACCAGGCCGGGGACGGCGACGCCGATTGCGGCAACATTTTCGCTCGACGAACGCAGTAGGCGCGCAAGCTCCGCCAACTGACCAACCATGTTGGCCTGGGTGATGTCGGCGTCCTGGCGTTCGATTATCTGGCCCTCGTTATCAACCAGAGCCGCACGCGCATGGGAGCCTGATACATTGATTCCGATGAAGTTTGGTCCCGGAGCGTTCATTGCAATTAGTCTGGTCTGGGGCTGTTGCAGTTGCGTTGCACGAAGAATAGACGAGGGTCTCAGGGCTGTCAAACAGGTGGTTCTGAGAGTAGAATTAGGCTGCGCGAACTTGGAGCTTTGTACTTTGTACTTTGTTCGATAGTTGCACTCCGATTTCAAGTCGTGCGTTGAACATGCGAACAAAGTACAAAGCTCGAAGTACTAAGTTCTAAGCAACAAAAGTACCTGTGCAAATAAGAACTATCCTTCTTCCAACGGATTTTAGTGAATGTGGGAACTACGCCCTCTCATACGCGGCGTCGCTGGCGCGGACTTTTCGCGCCTCGATCATTTGCATAAACGTGATCGAACCGATCGTCCCCACGGTCGGCTACACGGGAATGGCGGAACCGTTGCCGATTGCCGACATCGCCGAACAACTCGAAGATTCCGCCGAGCGTGAGTTGCCGAAGATCGCGGGGTGCGACGAATGCGCGGGCCTCGACATCGAGGAGCTCGTTGTTCACGGTGAAGCTGCCTCCGAGATCGTGCGCGTTGCGAAAGAACGTGAAGTTGACCTGATTGTGATTGCGTCGCATGGCCGGACGGGTTTAGGCCGAATTCTTTTCGGTTCGACGGCCGAATCAGTGGTGCGACATGCCTCATGTCCTGTGCTGGTGGTGAAACCGCCCCAGGAAGAAGCACAAGAGAGTAGTCAATAACGAGCCCTCCAGTTTATTCTTGTCGCCGCCAGCAGCGCTGGCACACGGATCAATCCCGGATCTTGCATGCACCTCGACTTCCTTAATCAACTGCTGCTCCAGTACGGCGTGTACGCAGTTCTTATCCTGGTGATGATCGAGGGCGATATCACGCTGCTGATCGCCGGAGTGTTGGCGCACAGCGGGTTCTTCGGGGATTACAGTTTTGCCCAAGTCTTGCTCTGGGGAACCATCGGCGGGTGCGTCAGCGATAACCTCGCCTACTTCGCCGGCCGCGCATTCTGCGAAGGCGTTAGAGAACTCCGGTTTTACCGCGCCGCGAAGCCACGCCTCGAACGACTCACAAACAAATTCGGACCGCTCTCCATTTTTCTTTCGAAGTACATTTATGGCTTGCGCTGGGCGGCGTGCGTCTTCTACGGAGTCGGGCGAATGCCGTATCTCCGGTTCCTGCTGCTCTCGTTCGCGAGCTGTTTCATGTGGGTGTTTGTGCTTTCCGGCGCGGGATATTTTTTCAGCGGCGCTGTCATGGGATTGATCGGCGACTTCCAGCGTCTCGGAAAAGTATTGCTGGTGATCGTGGTACTCGGGATCGTCGGATTTTATCTCGCGGAACGATTCTGGATCTCGCCGAAAGTCGAGGAAGCGAATCCGGAACGCTTGCAGGAACTTGAACACGCGGCGACAGAAAAGCTACAGGATTTGCGAGAAGAGATTCAGGAACATATTCCGTTCAAACAGCATCGCGGCGAGCATAAAGAACGTAAAAGCGATGGCGATTGATTTTGTCTTTGAGCTTTGTGCTTAGTTATTGGTACTTTGTAGTGTTCTCAAACAAAGTAGTACCGCTTTACGGTCTAATACCATTTTCAAGTTGGCGAAACGATGATAATTGAGTCTACAGCCCCGCCCCGCGTGGACCTGGCGGGGGGAACGATCGACATCTGGCCTCTTTACCTTTTCCATCCGGGCGCGACCACAGTCAATTTCGCACTTTCACTCTACGCTCGCTGCCGCATCGAGACACGCGACGACGGACGCATCGTGCTCGAATCGCGCGACCGGAAAGTCGCGTTCGAAACTGAGCTTTCAGCGATTGAAGACTTGTTGCAGGAAGAGCGTCTCGAACTGGTCTCGAAACTCGTGCACTTCTTCAAACCGACTACAGGGTTTCACCTGGTTGTCGACAGCAACGTGCCGGCTGGAGCCGGACTCGGCGGTTCGTCGGCGCTGGCGATTGCGTGCATTGGAGCTTTGAATCGACTCGTCGGGAATCGTTACGATGAGCGGAAGTTCATCACGATTGCCGCGAATGTCGAATCGACAGTGATCAAGGTGCCGGCCGGTTTTCAGGATTACTTTCCGCCGATGTATGGCTCAGTGTCTTGTGTGCATTTTCGTGCTGACGGAATGGAACGCGAGGCGCTCGACGTAAATATTGACGAACTCGAACGTCGTATTGCGATCTGTTACACCGGCGAGCCGAGGCTTTCCGGGATCAATAACTGGGAGATCTACAAGCGTCATATCGATGGCGACGCGGAGTTGTTTGAACTTTTCGACGGCATTCGCGATTCCGCGCGCAACATTCGTGAGGCGTTGCTCGCGGACGATTGGGGCAAAGTCGCCGAAGTGATGAAGAACGCTTATCCGAACCGGAAACGCCTGGCGCCGACGATCACCACGCCGCAGATGGACATGCTGGTGGCGAAAGCGCTTGAAAATGGGGCGGAGGCGGCGAAGGTGTGTGGCGCAGGTGGCGGCGGTTGCATCGCATTTTTGTGCGCACCGGGAAGACGTGCGGACGTCGAGGCGGCGTTAGCTAGCGAAGAAGGCGCTGAAGTTTTGGACTGGAAAGTCGCACGCGAAGGGTTAACAGTTACCGAGACCTTTTAACCACAAAAGGCACAAGAAACACAAAAGGCACAAGAGACTTAAAGGGAAAAGGAGCCTTAGGGGCCTGGAGGCTTAAGAGGCCTGGAGACTTAAGAGGGCCTGGAGACTTAAGAGGGCCTGGAGACTTAAGGAGCAGAAAGGATCGAAAGAGAGTTCAGCGCCTGGAAGGTTCAGAGCTAGAAAACTCTTTGGGTCATTCTTTCTCCCGATCTTTTTTTTGTGCCTCTTGTGCTTTTTGTGCCTCTTGTCGCTAACCTCTTGTCGCTAACCACCCTCGGATCTTCGTTTCGCCGCCGCCGAAAGAGCTGCCAAGCGCGCCACTTTTTGTTCGAACGTCTCACCCGGAACTGGCCCGGTATCGACGACATCACCATAAGTCGAACGCTTCATCAACGTACGATCCGCAGCGCCGGTGGGTTTGTGTGTGTCTACTGAAGTGGCTGGAGCTGGAGCAGGAGCAGCTGCCGGCGCGGTTTCCCTGGCAGCCGGCGCAGTTTCCGTCGCAGCTGGCGCTGCTGGAACTTCTGCAACCGGAGCAGCAGTAGGCGCAGTTACAACAGGCTCTGGTCCGCCGCCTTCTTCCGCCCGTTGCTTGGCCGCAGCGGACACCGCTCTAAGTCGCGCCACCTTCTGTTCGAAGGTCTCACCGGGAACTGGTCCAGTGTCGGTCACACCAGCATACGTGGAACGCTTGAATAACTGTCGATTCGGATTCTGTCCCAGCGTTTTGTGTCCGCCGGGTTTCGCGGCCGCTGGTGCTGCGGGCGTTGCGGGTTTTGCTGCGGCTGGTGCGGCTGCCTTCGGCGCAGGGGTCGCAGCTGTCGCAGCAGGCGCGGCGGGTTTCGCGGCTGGTTTGGCTGCAGGCGCGGCATGACCGTGACCACTAACCTCGGTCTCGACCATCACATAAACGCCGCGCTCATTCTTCTTAATCACCGGGAGCGTCCCACCCGCTGCCTGCAACAATGCGGTCAACTCCGCTTCAACAAACCTGACCTGTTTGTTTGGATCGCGAACGTGGCCCAATGGCGGACCCATGTAAAGCGTCCCGCACGTCTGGCATTTGGAAAGGACGTCATCGCCACGCAGGTGAACCTCAGAGGGCTCTCCCGCGGTCCGCAACTGCTTCAAGTGGCCGTTGCACAGTTTTCCCTTTTCGTTCTTCTGGTTGCAAACCGTCTGTGCATTTACGATCCGTTTGGGGACGGGGGCAGACGTGGTCGCCGCGGAATCCAGCTTGCCCGTTGTGGTGTCGGTAGCTGCCATAGTTTGAAGCGAATCTTAGAAATCACAAATGAACATTGTCAAATGATATTCTCGCGGCAATGCTCGAAAACCTTAGCGGCAAACTTTGGCGGCTTCTACCTGGGCGGCTGCGTCGCTGGAGTATGCGCGCCACGCACGCGCGATTCACCGTCACTGCCGGCGCGATAGTCTTCAATGAATCGGGGCAGGTGTTGCTGCTGAAACATCGTTTTCGCGCGGGCAGCGGGTGGGGTTTGCCCGGCGGATTTCTCGAAGCGGGTGAGCAACCGCTCGACGCTCTGCGTCGCGAGTTGCGCGAGGAAATCGGAATGGAGATTAGAGACGTGGAAGTTTTCGCCGCGCGATCGTTTCGCAAACCACGGCAGGTAGAAGTGCTGTTTCGTTGCCGTCCAAACGGATCGCCGCAGCCGCGAAACATGGAGATCGAACTCGCCGAATGGTTTTCTGTGAACTCTCTGCCGCAAGGTTTGCCAAAAGATCAACGACGTTTCATCGAACGCGCCGCAGCCGATGGAGCAAAAGGACATGATTGATGTATGCTCTGCGCGCTATTGCGGGCCGGTACTTTGTGCTTTGTTCTTTGTACTTGGTTGGTGAATCCGTGTTTCAAACAGAGCACAAAGAACCAAGCACACAACAGGAGAACCAAATGGTCGAGCTGATTCCATCACCAGATTCGGTAATGCAGATTTTGCAAAAGACGGGAGCGTTTCGGGAGGGCCACTTCATTTATCCAAACGGAAAGCATTCACCTCACTACTTTCAAATGCCTCTGGCGTTTCGTTACTACGACACCGCCCGCGTGCTTGCCGTGGCGCTGAGCCGGAAGTTCAGGCTCGAAAAGGACATCTCCAGTCAACTGCCGAAGATCGCCGTGATTAGCCCGAGCTCAGGCGGGATTCCCGTCGCGTTTGGCGTGCGCGACGCGCTCAACTCGGAGCAGATCTACTGGGCTGAACAGGAACAGGGTCAACGCATGTTTCGGCAGTATGTGAACCAGGGTGAAGTGAACCCGTGCATCATCGTTGACGATATCATTCGCAGCGGCAGGGCAATCGAAGAAACAGTGACGTTAGTTAAGTCACTTGGAGCGCGAATCATAGGCTGTGGCGCGATCGTTCGATTCGAGTCTGCGCCGACGGAGATCGAGGGCGTGGAGATCAAGTCTCTGGTCAATTACGATGCGAAGATCTACGACAAAGCTGATGATTGTGTGGAATGTAAGGATGCGGTAAGCGCAGAGACAGTTAGATTCTAGGAACTTGTACTTTGTACTTCGTACTTCGAGCTTTGTGCTTTGGCCAGGAACAAGTACCAAGCACAAAGCTCAGATTTCATGACGGTTGGAGAGCGCTTTGTCCATCGTCACTTCATCAACGTACTCGAGATCGCTTCCCACCGGCATACCCATCGCGATCCGGGTCACGCGGATACCCAGCGGTTTCAGTAACCGACTGATGTAGTTTGCCGTCGCTTCACCTTCCGTCGTCGGATTCGTAGCAAGTATCACTTCCGTCACCGCCACACCGTCATTGTTTTCCGGTTTCAGCCGCGGCAACAGATTCGCAAGGTGCAACTCGCTTGGGCCAATGTGACGAATCGGCGACAGGCTGCCGTGCAGCACGTGATAAACGCCTTTGAAGCTGCGTGTTTTTTCCACCGCCACGAGACTGTGAGGCTCTTCGACGACGCAGATGACCGAATGATCTCGCGTCGGCGACGAACAAAAGCGGCAAGGATCGACTTCCGTGAGGTTGTTGCAGATCGAACAGAGCACGATGCGCTGTTTGACGTCCCTGATCGCCGCGATCAGCCGTTCGAGATCGGGTTCAGGCGTCCGCATCAGGTAAAACGCCAGACGCTGCGCAGACTTCTGCCCAATGCTCGGCAACCGCTTTAATTCGTCGATAAGTTTAGTTACGGGTTCGGCGTACTCTAACATTCGCTTTGTACTTTGTGCTTAGTACTTTGTACTTTGTTGTGCCCTTTCGCTTGCGAACAAATCACAAAGCTCCAAGCACAAAGCTCACGAGGTGGGCATAGAAACGGAGTCTTAACCCAACAGACCACCGAGTCCCGGCGGCAACATTCCACCCAACTTCCCTTTCATCGCTTCCTGCACTTTGCGGTTGCCTTCGTTCACCGCAGCCAGGATCATGTCTTGGAGCATCTCGACGTCGCCGTCCTTCACCGCTTCGGGATCGATCTTCAACGCCGTTATTTCATGATTGCCTTTCATCTCCACGGTGACCACGCCACCGCCCGCTGAAGCTTCGACGCGCAGTTCCTCCATCTCCTTTTGCATCTTCTCCTGCATCACTTGCGCCTGCTTCATCATCTGCTGAATATTCAAACCGCCTGGGAATTTCATTGCGTAACACCTCTTCGACAAATTGGCTGCTAAACTGTGGTCATCATCGTATCCGTCAATACAGCCGGAATGCAATACAATGACCCGCCGATGAGCAAACCAATCACAGATCAAACTCTACAAGCGAGTATCAACCTCTATTACGACCTCCAGCCTGCCTCAAACTCACCCGCGCCGTTATTGCTTGCGCTGCACGGTTACGGCGCGTTCAAAGAACAGATGATGCGCGAAGCGCAGCTAATGGCGCCTGACGGTTTCGCCGTTGCCTCGTTGCAGGCTTTTCACCAGCATATAAAAGAACCACGGCAACCGGGTGGTCCACCGCGTTATGGATTCGGGTGGTTAACCAACTATCGCAGCGACGAGTCAGTCACGATCCATCATCAGGCGTTGCTCGACTTGATCGACAAATTAACGCGTGAAGGAATCGTAGATCAATCGCAAGTGTTTCTGTTGGGCTTCTCGCAATCGTGCGCGTTGAACTACCGGTTTGCGTTCACTTATCCACAACATTTGCGGGGCGTCGTGGGGATCTGCGGCGGCATTCCCGGTGATTGGGAAACGAGTACGGTCTATCGCCAGTCGCCGGTCGATGTGTTTCACCTAACAGGGACGGAGGATGAGTTCTATCCGCCGTCGCGCGTCGCAGATTATGAAAAACAATTGGGAACGCGCGCGCAATCAGTGGTGTCTAAGAGTTACCAGGCCGCGCACGAGATCGTTCCAGAGATGCGCAGCGACGTGAAGCAGTGGTTGGCCCGACATGCAGCTCTATAACCTTCTTAGACTTCAACTCGCCTTGATTTTCGTGATCGCACTCGTGGCTGGGAGCGCCTGCGAGACGCGATATGAAGAACTAACGTTGAATCAGGGACCAGCCGTACCTCAGAGTCCCAAGATCAAACCGCTTCCGGACAACGCAACTCCACAACTCAAACAAATGCTCGAAGGCGCCATCGCGCAGGCTGGCGTGACGACCGGATATGACCCAGCATACGTCGCGCTCGACTATCCGAACGGAGACGTGCCGGAAAAAACCGGCGTCTGTTCCGACGTCGTCGTGCGCGCGTTTCGCAAAGCCGGGATCGACCTTCAAAAAGAAGTTCACGAAGACATGAAGGCATCGCGCACTGAGTATCCGACGAAGTGGGGTGCGAATGCGCCCGACAAGAACATCGATCACCGCCGTGTACTGAACCTGATGAAATACTTCGAGCGCCGCGGCAAATCGTTGCCGATCAGCAATGCCGCCGCTGATTATCAGCCGGGCGATGTCGTAGCGTGGGAGTTAAGTAACGGTATCGACCACATCGGCATTGTCACAAACATGCTTTCCGACTCCGACGATCGGCTTTTGATCGTCCACAACATCGGCGCCGGCACACGCATCGAAGACGTCGTCTTTGCCTGGACCATCAAAGGCCACTATCGCTTCTTCTAAATCCGTGTTCTTCAGACATCTGTGGTTCAAAACCTTGGCGCGTTACTCACAAGCGTGATATACAAGCGCGCGCTTTGACCTCTCCAAACGTTTCCGAACTCGAGCGCGACGTTGAGGCGCGTAGCGGCGTCCTGAAGAAAGAGCTCGGCCTTTTTGATCTAGTTCTTTCGCAGGTCGTTTTTGTGGTCGGCACGTTCTGGGTGGGTTGGGCCGCAAGGTTAGGTAACGAGCAAAACGTTTTTTGGATCCTGGCCATAGTAACGTTCTACCTGCCTCTTGCCGCCGTCGTAATCTTCCTTATCCGCCTCATGCCACTGGAGGGCGGTCTTTACCAATGGACCAAACTCGCCTTCAACGAATTCGTCGCTTTCATGGTGGGTTGGAACCTATGGGTCTTTGCCATCTCAATTCTCGCGGGCATCGGCTTGGTTGTTACAACCAATATCTCCTACTCGATTGGGCCAACAGCCGTCTGGATGAAAGATCACAGAACGATGATCATAACGATCAGTTTTATTCTGGTGATCGGCATGGTCGTGGCAGCAATGCGCGGTCTGGCTCTCGGCAAATGGATCCACAACGTCGGCGCCATAGTGCACCTCTTGACGTTTGGCATTTTAATTTTGCTGCCAATCATCGCGTTCTCAGCGGCAACCGGAGCAGAATACCGGCCCTTTGCTATACAGTTTCCGACCTTTTCTGAGTACAACATCAATGTCGCCAGCAAGCTCGCGCTCGGCGCTCTCACAGGTTTCGAATACATCGCGATCCTCGCGGGCGAAACACGTTCACCGGCGCGAAACATCGGCCGCTCCGTAGTTATTGCATCGCCGATCATCGCCCTCATGTTCATCCTTGGCACAAGTTCCGTGCTCGCATTTGTGGGGCGCGATGAAGCCGATGTGATTGGACCGATCCCGCAGGTGCTTTCTATCGGATTTCGCTCCCTTGGCTGGGTTGGAACAATCGGGTCGATCGCAATTCTCGGTATCACCGTCAGATCGATCGCCCTGATGAGTATTTACTT
>Ga0209486_10000044_pt1 | contig 60811 bp, 41 predicted proteins | sample NCCompost_FD_187518 | JGI IMG/M metagenome (GOLD analysis project Ga0209486, IMG submission 187518) | Agricultural soil microbial communities from Utah to study Nitrogen management - NC Compost (SPAdes) (version 2) | ecosystem: Environmental > Terrestrial > Soil > Agricultural land | place...
GGGGTAAATGGCGCGTCGCATGAAGGCGAATGGTAACATTGACGCTGCACGGATCAAACCATCTTTGGCTTGACAGTGTTTTATGCGGGTGTTTCAATACGCTTTGACAAGTTGACGTGGTGAGTTAAGGCGACTTGCGGCCACGTAAAATAATCCGCTAAACAGCTCGGCGAGTCTAATTCAAGCAGTTTTGAGGGCTCCGCGTTGTTAAGCGCGGGGCCTTTGTTATTGCTTATTCGAAATCAATGAGTTTCCTCGACACTTTAAAAGAACGAATCATCGTTTTCGACGGCGCGATGGGCACCAACCTTCAGGTGCAGAACCTGACCCTCGACGATTTCGGCGGCCTGCGCTTTGAAGGTTGTAACGAGAACCTGCTCGTAACCCGTCCCGACGCAGTCGAAAAAGTACACGCCGGCTTTCTCGAGGTCGGTTGCGACGTAATCGAGACCAATTCCTTCAACGGCACTCCCGTCGATTTCGACGAATACGGTATCGCCGATCAGGCGTACAACATGAACGTGCTGGCCGCGCGTCTTGCGAAGCGGATCGCCTCTGATTACGCCACGAAAGCAAAACCACGCTGGGTCGCCGGTTCGATGGGACCAGGCCGCAAGCTTCCGACGCTGGGCCATATCTCGTTCCAGGAACTCAAAGACGCTTACTCGGTTCAGGTACGCGGACTACTAGACGGCGGCGCTGACCTTCTGATCGTCGAGACCTGTCAGGACCTGTTGCAAACCAAAGCGGCCCTGGGCGCAATCTTCGCGCACTTCGCAGAGACGCGCCGTCGCGTGCCCGTCATAGCGCAGGTCACAATTGAAACGTTCGGCACGATGCTCAACGGCACGGAGATCGCCGCAGCATTAACTGCTCTTGCACAGTTTCCGATCGACGTGATCGGAACGAATTGCGGCACTGGCCCTCGACACATGACCGAGACCGTTCGTCATCTCTGCGAAAACTCGCCGCTCCCAGTTTCCTCGTTGCCAAACGCCGGATTGCCGTCGGTCGTCGAAGGCAAGATGCACTACGACGAGACGCCCGAGAGCTTCACGGCACAAGTGGTCCATTTCGCGAATGACTTCGGAGTGAACATCGTCGGCGGTTGTTGCGGCACCACACCCGCGCATCTCAAGCTGCTGGTTGAAGCGGCACAGCGAATCACTCCGAAGCAGCGCAACGCGACGCTGGTCCCTGCCGCGTCGTCGATCTACTTCCAACAGCCGTACGTTCAAGACGCGTCTTTTCTCATCGTCGGCGAGCGCGTAAACGCGAGCGGCTCGAAGAAAATGCGCGATCTACTCAACGCGGAAGACTGGGACGGACTGGTCGCGCTTGGAAAGGAACAGGAACGCGAGGGTGCGCACATCCTCGACGTCAACGTCGACTTCGTCGGTCGCGACGGCGTCGCCGACATGCACGAACTAGCTTCGCGCCTCGTAACGAACGTCAAGATCCCGTTGATGTTCGACTCGACTGAGTGGGAAAAGATGGAAGCCGGGCTGCAACACGCGGGCGGCAAGTGCATTCTGAACTCGACAAACTACGAAGACGGTGTGCCGCGCTTTCTGAAAGTCGTCGAACTCGCAAAACAGTATGGCGCGAGCGTCGTGATCGGCACGATCGACGAAGACGGCATGGCCCGTACGGCCGACGGCAAAGTGAAGATTGCGAAACGCGCGTACGAGCAGGCCACGAAGGACACCGGTCTGGCCGCGTCAGACATCTTTTTCGACCCACTAGCGTTACCAATCTCGACCGGCATTGAAGAGGACCGGCGCAACGCGCTCGAAACGATCGATGCCATTCGTCGCATCAAGGAGGATTGTCCAGGTGCGTTCACGATCCTCGGTGTTTCAAACATCTCGTTCGGTCTTTCGCCAGCGGCCAGAATCGTTCTGAATTCCGTCTTCCTTCACGATGCAGTTGAAGCCGGACTCCACTCCGCCATCGTCAACGCCAGCAAGATCGAACCCCTGAATCGCATCGGCGAACAGGAGTTAAAGGTCGCGCGCGAGTTGATCTACGACCAGCGCCGGTTTGAAGGTGATGTTTGCGTTTACGATCCGCTCACCGAGTTCACGAAGTTGTTTGAAGGCGTGAAGGCGAAGAGCTCGAGCAAGGCGTCGAAGGGTGAAACTGTCGAAGAGCGACTGAAGAATCACATCATCGACGGCGAGAAAATCGGTCTCGAAGACGAGTTGAACCGCGGCCTCGAGAAGCACTCGGCGCTCGACATCATCAACAACATCCTGCTGGACGGCATGAAAGTCGTCGGCGATCTTTTCGGCAGCGGCCAGATGCAACTGCCGTTCGTGCTGCAATCCGCCGAAGCAATGAAGGCCGCCGTTCGCTTCCTCGAGCCGCACATGGAGAAGAAGGGTGGCGCGACCGCGAAGGGAACGATGGTGCTCGCCACCGTCAAAGGTGACGTCCACGACATCGGTAAGAACCTGGTCGACATCATTCTCACCAACAACGGTTACAAGGTCCACAATCTCGGAATCAAGCAGCCGATCGACAGCATTCTCAAGGCGTATGACGAACACGGCGCCGACGCGATCGGCATGAGCGGGTTGCTGGTGAAGTCGACCTTGATCATGAAAGAGAACCTGGAGTTGATGAACGAACGTGGCATCAAGGTCCCGGTGGTGCTCGGCGGCGCTGCGTTGACTCGCAAGTACGTCGAAGACGATCTGAAGTCGCTTTATCACGGTCAACTGTTCTACGCGCGCGATGCGTTTGCGGGACTGCATACGATGGACCTGCTCGTCGGAGAAGACGGTAAGGCGGGAGCGGACGCGGAGAAGGGGCGACGGGGCGACGCGGTGAATGAGACCGCGGACGATTTGGAAGATCTCGTGGGCGAGGAGGCGAAGCTCGGCATCCGCAAAACAGCGAAGCCGCGCGTGATAGCCGATACAAGTCACACGACGCGTTCAAACGTCGATCCGAACGTTCCAATTCCCGAAGCGCCGTTTTACGGTTCACGCATCGTCGACGATATCCATCTCGAGGACGTTTTCGCGTACGTGAACGAGACGGCATTGTTCAAAGGCCAGTGGCAGTTCAAGCAGGGAAGAATGCCGGTTGACGAGTACAAGGCGCTCGTACGTGAGAAGGTGAAGCCGATCTATGAGGAACTGAAAGAGCGTTCGATACGTGACGAGCTGCTCGTCCCGCGCATCGTCTACGGTTATTACCCCTGCCAGTCGGAAGGCAACGATCTGATCGTCTACGGCGAGGACCAAATTGAACGCGTCCGCTTTACGTTTCCGCGGCAACCCGCGGGCAAGCACCTGTGTCTGGCAGATTATTTCGCGTCACGAGAGTCGGGTCGCATGGACGTCGTCGCGTTTCACCTCGTGACTGTAGGACGTCGCGCGAGCGAGTATTCGCACCAGTTATTCAAAGCAGACAACTACACGGACTATCTTTACTTCCACGGTTTAAGTGTGGAAACTGCTGAGGCCCTTGCGGAACTGTGGCACCAATGCATTCGTCACGAACTCGGCGTCGCAAATCATGACGCAGGCGAACTGACGCAGTTGTTCCGCCAGCAGTATCAGGGCTCACGTTTCAGTTTTGGTTATCCAGCGTGTCCGAACCTCGAGGACCAGCAAAAACTTTTCACCCTGCTGGAGCCGGGCCGGATCGACGTTTCGCTCACCGAAGAGTTCCAGCTAGAGCCGGAACAATCGACATCGGCTATTATTGTTCACCATCCGGAGGCGAAATACTTCTCGATAGAGTGATCAGTTCAGCACCCAACGTTCAACTGCAAACCACGGATCCGACGGATCCAGCGAATCCAACTGGGGAGGAACTGCAAGTTCTATCCTCATTCGAACGTTTCGCCCTTCGCCTTGTCGAACGGATGAACCGCGGTAAGTGGAAACGGTTTTGGACGTGGTGCCAGAGCACGATGGGCGCGGGTTGGATCCACCTTTCTACTTACAACATCATGAATGTGTACGGTCTCGAAAACGTCGAGGCTGTATCGCGCGAACGTCCCATCGTGCTGGTGGCAAACCACCGATCGTTTTTCGACATGTACGCAGTCTCGACCGTGCTGTTTCGGAATACGAGCTGGCGCAAGCAGCTTTTCTTCCCGGTGCGCGGCCGGTTCTTCTACCAGAACCCGGCGGGACTGCTGGTGAACCTGATCATGGGTTGGTGGTCCATGTATCCACCATTCTTTTCGACGGGCGATCATCCGTTGCCGGAGAAACGTCCGTTTGACAAGTACGCGTTTCGCATTCTTACGAATCTGGCACGAATTGGACCAGGCAACATCATCGGCTTTCATCCGGAAGGGACACGCAACAAGGGAACTGATCCGTATTCGTTTTTGCGGCCGCAACCGGGAGTGGGGAAGTTGATAATGGACGCGCAGCCGCAAGTGATTCCGGTTTTCATCGCAGGCCTTTGCAACAGTCTGCCGCGACAAGTAATGCGAAACTGGAACCGCGAGGACGTCATTCGTATTCACTTCGGGCCGCAACTCGATCTCTCAGAGCATCTCAACAAACCGGATCGACTGCGTACGCATAAAGAGATCGCCGATACCGTCATGCAAAAGATCGCCGAACTCGGCGAACAGGATCGAAAGTTGCTCGGAAAATAAACGATGTCGTTACCACTGGTAATCGTGAATCCGACGTCGGCAGGTGGCAATACGGCGGACGTGTGGTCGCAAATCGCCAGCGATGTGCGTTCGCAATTTGGCGCGTTTCAAAACGTGTTCACCGAGGGCCCGGGACATGCAGTGACGTTGGCGAGCGAAGCAGCGCGAAAAGGCGTGAAGCTGATCATCGCCTGTGGTGGTGACGGAACAGTTTCAGAGGTTGCGAACGGCATTCTCACGTCCGGTAAAGACGTTGAACTGGGTATCGTGCCGAGTGGCACGGGCGGAGATTTCCGACGAACACTCGAAATCCCTGCGCAAAGCCGTGCGGCTGCGCGCGTGTTGCGCACCGGACAAACGCGACAAATCGACGTCGGTCGCGTTTCGTTCGTCGATCACAACGGCGCCGAAGCGATGCGGTATTTTTTAGGCGTGGCCTCCTGCGGTATGAGCACCAAAGTGATCGAGCGCGTGAAGGCCGGAACGCCCGACTGGCTTCCCGTCAACACGCCGAAAAGACTCGGCGGCCGCATCTCGTTTGGCGTTTCAATGTTTCAAACGGCGCTACGCAACAAAGGCACGCGGCTGGTCGTCCAACTCGACGACGAACACGAACGGAACCTTGTAGTAGCAAATCTCTGTATCGCCAACGCGCGTTTCTTTGGCGGTGGTATGAAGATCGCGCCGGACGCAAAATTAACTGACGGGCAGTTTGACGTCGTCGGCATCGGAGACCTGAGTGCGCTGAAGATCTTTACCAGTGCGCCGCGCGTTTACCTCGGCGCACACCTCTCAATGCCGGAAGTGAGCCACGCCCTCGCCCGAAAGGTTGTCGTTCGCCCGCCCGATAGCTCAACCGAAGTACATTTGGAAGTCGATGGAGAACTTCCTGGAAAGCTTCCGGCGACGTTCCAGATAATTCCTCAAGCGCTAAAAGTTCGCAGCGCAGTTTAAGAAAACTCAAACAATAAAAATTTCTTTTCTTCACCTCATCAAAACCCTATGATGCTTGAGTCATGGATGAGCGACGTGCGAAGCCACGTTTGAGCGTGCGTCTCGATGCGGTTTGGCAGGGTGGAGAGGAACGTCACTCTGCTCGCGTCACCGATCTTTCCGAAGGCGGATGCTACCTCGATACCGTGGGAGAGGTAATGAGCGGCGAGATTGTGGCCTTTCGCGTATTGCTTCCTGACGGGGACTGGCTATATCTGGAAGGTGAGGTGCGGCATCACCATCATGGGCTCGGATTTGGCGTTAGGTTCGTCGACTTAAATGAGGAACAGACGGAGAATTTGCACTTCTTGCTAAAGTTGGCGAGTGAAGCTGGACCAGAAGCTGTTATCTCCGCTGATCTGGTCGAAGAGTGACCATTTTCCATTTGTCATTAATCATTTTTCATTTGTCGTTTGCGGAAAACGGAAAATGACAAACGACAAATGACAAACGGAAAATGAGAGTGAGTTCCCCCCAGAACCTCTCACCAAGCGAAGACACACGGCGGCAAGCGGCTTAAAACCAACACATAAATGGCGATTCAAGGCACGTTGAAAACGATGAGTCTGACTGACCTGCTCCAGTTTCTGGCGGCCGGCAGAAAGTCAGGCACACTGAAGTTCGATCGCGAAAACATCAGCAAGCAGGTCTATTTTGAAAACGGTCTCATCGTCGGATCCAAGTCAAACGATCCGCGAGAGTACTTGGGCCAGGTTCTGCTTCATTACGGCAAGGTTGACGAAGCGCAGTTACAAGCGGCCCGCGAGGCCCAGCGCACGTCGGGCGCGAAACTCGGCGAGGTGCTGGTCCAACAGGGATTTCTGACCGAGGATGAAGTACTCGACATCCTCAAGACACGCACGCTCGACGCCATCTACGACCTGTTTGTCTGGAACGAAGGTGAGTTTGAGTTCTACGACGACGAGCCGTTGCCCGAAGATTTGATTCTGATCGAAGTTGAGCCGACCACTGTGATCATGGAGGGAATCTACCGGCTCGACGAGTTGGCTCGCTACAAGACCCTGGTTCCGTCAGATCGAAGCATTGTGGAGCTTGGCGCCGGTTGGACCTCGTCGTTGAAACTGGGCAAGGAATATCGTCGCATTCTTTACTTCGTCGAGAAGCGCATGACCGTTGCCGAGATTTGTTATCACATGCATGCCTCGGCGTTTCATGTTTATGGCCAGCTTTTTACGTTAGTTGGCGAGGGCGTTGCGCGCGTGGCCGGCGAACTTCCGGAAGAGAGCGCGCCCAAGATTGCGAACGTCGAAGATCTACCGGAAAGCGTGACTGAGATGATCTGGGCCGCTCAGCGAAAGCTCGACAGCGATCCTGAAGCCGCGTTGCTGATCGTGCAAAAGGCGTTGCAGCAGCAACCTAACAATGCCGAAGCGCAGAGACTGCTCGTCGACGCGGAAGAAAAATATGTCAAGCACGTTTACGCGAACGATCTCTCGCCAAAGGCCGTGCCGCAGCTTTTGGTCGCGGCTTCCGACCTGACGTTGCAACAGATCGATCCTCAGGAAGGGTTTGTGTTGTCGCGAATCAACGGCTCATGGGATATCCAGTCCATACTTTCGATCTGCCCATTTCGGGAAGCGGACTGCCTGCGCATGATCAGAGACCTGTTGAAGCGCGGGATTATCAGTTTGGGTTAATTCACGAGTTCTTTGGTTTGACCTGATTACGTAAAACCTTCGCGCCACCGGATGCGCGACGTTGCGCCAGCGCGACAACGACCGCTCGCTCACAATCTCAAACCCCGCAAGACTAAACGTTTTTCTCCACCCCTGTTCACGCTGAAACGTGCATGGACCAGTCCGCCCGCGCCATTGCCGATCGTGGGACCAACAAACCATCCGGTCCCACCAGAGCAACGGAATGTCTTCGTAAATGATTGCTAAACCTCCTTCGCGCAACACTCGACTGACTTCGTTCAGCACGAGTACCGCGTCGTGCGCGTGATGAAGAACGTAACAGAGCAGCACCGCGTCAAAAGTTTGGTCCTTCAAAGGGAAATGGCGGCCGTCGTAAGGCAGGAAATTGATGCGCGCGTTGGTGCTGCTGCCGACGTCCAGTCCGACCACTGGCGTGCCCAGCAACCCGGTTAGATGATGCGCGATAAACCCGTTGCCGCAACCCACGTCGAGCACCTTGGCCCGCGGCGGTAGCGTGCGCGCCACTTCCAGCGCCATGTCGTAGGCGCGGCCCACCTTCCGGCGTCTGCGCATGCGCTGGAAACGGCGCTTGATAAATGTGCGTAGACTCATCATCGATCGAGATGAGTGCAAGCGGGGTGCCTTACTTATGATCGCCGAAATTCTGTGATAAACATCAGGTGCAATAAATATGCGTCGCAAATAATTGCCGACAATTGCTGCCGCAGATTTGCTCAGTTTAGAATGCTGGCATGGCTAAACTTCTCATGACTGTCATGTTACTAACGCAAACTCTTCCGGCGGGTTATTGGCCTCTCGAAAAGAGCCAACCCATCATCGATAAAACGCAGACGATCGCTCTTTCACCGGATATTTCAAAACTGACCGACGGTGAAAAGAAAGCCGTCGCGAAGTTGATCGAAGTGGGCCGCATTTTTCAAAAACTTTACGAAGAGCAGCGACATCCGGAAGCACTCTCCTCATTTCGCGCGCTCGAACAACTCGACAAGAGCACCGGTTCGAAGCCAGCTACGCAAAACCTTTTGACGCTCTATCGTCTGTTTCAGGGACCAATCGCCACCACGCTCGATAACAAGCGCGAACAGTTTCTGCCAGTGGAGCCCACGAAACCGGGGAAGAACGTGTACCCGTGGGGCATCACGAAGGAAGCGATCGATCAAAAGCGCGCTTTCATGCCCGAGCTGCTCGACCTGCGAACCGTGGTTCGATCGCAGGTAAATCTTAAGAGCGACATTGACGCACTCAAGAAGTACCCGGTGTTACAAACCCTGCATCCGAAATTGATGATCCAGCTTGCCGGTGTGAGGACGGGCGTGGACTTCCTGTACGCCGTGCCCTACTCAGTTGCTTATGCCGACGATCTGATGAAGGCGTATGGTCTATTGAACGAAGCGGCGGACGCCGTTGAAAAAGACGACTGGGAGTTTGCTCGTTTCCTGCGCAACCGCGCGCGGGATCTGCTTACTAACGATTACGAGTCAGGTGACGCGAGTTGGGTTACCGGCAGATTCAAGAACCTCAACGCGCAGATCGGTTCATACGAGACTTACGACGACGAACTCTTCGGCGTGAAGACTTTCTTTTCGTTCTGCCTGCTTCAAAGCCGGCAACAGGAAACAGCCGCGTTGCGTCAGGCGATGAAGGGAATTCAGGCGCTCGAGGATTCGTTGCCCTACCAGCATCACAAGAAAGTCAAAGAAGACATACCAGTCGGTGTTTACGACGTTGTCGCAGACTTCGGACAGTCGCGAGGCGGCAATACGGCGACGATTCTTCCCAACGAAAGTTATCTCGGACGTCGTTACGGCCGCACAATACTGCTGCGCGCAAACATCATGCGCGACACGAGTATCTTTGAAGGCACCTCCAGTACGTTTGCGGCCGCTGTTGGTGAACAGCAGGCGAAAGCGCTTACGCCTGACGGCAACTTCTACCGCACGCTGTGGCACGAAGTGGGCCACTACCTCGGCGTCGATAAGACCGGCGATGGCCGTGAGCTGGACGAAGCACTGCAAGACAACGCGAACACGATGGAAGAGATGAAGGCGGATCTGGTTTCGCTGTTTGTCGCCCAAGCGTTACACAAGCAGGGCTACTACACTGATGCGCAATTCCGCAGCGTTTACGCCGGCGGCATTCTGCGCGTTTTGCAAAACAATCGTCCCCGTCGCGATCAGCCCTACCAGACGATGCAGCTCATGCAGTGGAACTTCTATCTCGAGAATGGTTTGTTAAGTTTCGATCCGGCGACAAAGACCTTGCGCATCAACTACGACAAGTACCACGAGGTCGTGGGCAAGATGCTCGAGCGAGTGCTGGCTGTACAGTACGCGGGCAACAAGGCGGAGTCAGACAAGTTTATCGATCAGTACACGAAGTGGGATGAAAATCTCCACGCAGCGATCGCGGCGAACATTCGCGCGCAGCAGCGGTATCGCTTCAGGGTCTTCAAATACGCGGCACTGGAAGAGTGACGGGGAGACGGGGAGACACGGAGAAAGAGCCCCGCGTCTCCGCGTCACCGCGTCGCAGATCTCGACCTAGCGTTGGTTTTGAATTGCTTGTTGAGCGATATCGAGGTACGCACGCAGGCGGATTTCCGGAAGCCTAATCCGCTCCACCGCCAGCTTCGCGCGATCGAAATTGCTTAACGCGATCGTTGCCAGCGACGACGACAACTGGGTCGCGATACTGGCGATCATGTTGCCGTTTTGCAGGTTCAGCTCTTCCTGTTCGTAGAACTCCCCAAGAAACCCATCCACGCCGCGTGCGGCGGCGCTGATTTCGTTGAACTGATCTATTAGTGGATCGACGATGTCGAACGCGCGCTTCGCATCGAAACGGGAATACGCTTTCGCGATTTCCAGCAGGGCCTGCATCTGCGCGTGGTCCTGGGCTTGTAGTGACGGTGGCAACAAAGCACGTGCTTGATCCAGAAACACAATCGCCGTGGCCCGCTTGTGTCCCGGTCCGAACTGGGTTACCAACTGTGACAGCGCCTGTGCGCGTTCCTGGGTCGTCGGAAAACTCGCCACGCTTCTGAGAGCTTCCTCTATTTTTCCCTTTGACATTGCGCGATACATCTCTTGTAGGTCGAGATTGTAAAGCGCTTGCTGCCGCTGGTAAGGAGTGGTGACGTGATCGTTCACGATCTGTCTCGCGCGGGCCATGTCGCCACTATTCTGAAGACGGCCCGAGAGTTGAGTGAAGAGTTGTTCTCTTAGTTGCTGCGGCGCCTTCGACAACACTTGAATGACTTCGTCGACGGGCATGTTCATATTGTTGACGGCGTCGTAGTATTCCTGCACTCCCGGGTTCATCGAGTTGTTGATAGCTGACAGTTCGCTAAACTTTTTATTGACAGCAGCCGAGCTTCCATTCTCCAACGTGTCAATCTCTGCCCCCAGCGACTGCAAACCGTGAAGAAGACCCATCGCGTAATGGCGATCCGATGTGTAATGGATCGCCGTTGGAGATTTGAAAGCCAGCGCCTCTTTCAACGCTTTCTGCATCAGCTCACGGCGTTGTTGATCCGACAGGAGAGCCGTACGCCGCGACGAGCCGTTGGTTTCGGCACCCTGGTTGTCACCTGCCGGCCCGGATATTTGAATCAGACCTATGATTAAAGAGGCGGCTTGCGAATTGTTAGTTAAATTCTCGCCGAGCATTTTGTTGGCGACCTCACCAGCCAGTTCGGCTGCCATTTCCGGATTCTTTTGTCGGAGAGTGGCGATGGTGTGGACGAGAGCTGACGAGTATCGCGTCTTGAGATTCTCACGAGCGATTTCGAGCGTACGTTTCGGATCCTTCACAGCAATCTGATTTGCGATCTCCATTTCCATCGCCGCTTCGTTTGCTGCCAGATCGCGCTGATTGCCGTAAGGGTCGGCGAGCGGCGGCATCGAGCGCAGAAAGCTCAACGCCATCTCGGGCTGCCGAGTTGTCAGCGCCTGCACGATTTCATAGCGCAGACTCATTATGACGTGGTAGTTCTTGTTGTACTCCCGGGAAGCCGTATCGATGTTTGCCATCAACTCTTTAAATCCGGTTACCGCATCCGTGAAATACTTCAAAGCCCGCTTGTCATCCGACTCCCACAGCAGCAACGCCGCCTGCATCTGTGCTTTGACTCGTGTGTGAGGCAAGCGCACTTCGGCTATGGTCCCTTCGATCTCACTAAGCAAAGCGAGGCCGCGCGCTTTCAGTACCTCCTGACTCTTGCTTTCTTTGATCTCCTGCTCGGTCGCCGGGCGCAATTCAGTCAGCTCGATCTTGTATTTACCGGCCGGAACCGGTTCACGGCCCAACGGCGTTACTTCTATCAGGTAAGGTGATTTGCTCGCAGTGACAAAGGAAACGTCTTCCGTCCCATCGGTTCCAGTTGGTGAGTCGTATTCAGCGGGTTTCTTGCCGAGTGGATGATGGACGCGTACGACAACGTCGATGCCGCGTTGTTCGATTGTTATCTGGACCAGACTGTTCTCTTCGGCGACTACTTGGAAGGTGTGGGATTGTCCGGCTGAAAGCGTGCGCTCGAGCGGTGTGCCGAGCTGGAGCGTGGGTACCGATGATTTTTGAGCCGCGACGACGCCAATCGACGCACAGACAAGAATTAGTGCCCTAATCCAGCCCATAAAAGCTCCTTGTTTTTGTCTATCTTAATGCCCGAGGTTGACTGTCTTAAGACGCCCCAGCCGGGTAAAGAGTTCCCCGAAGATGGAACTTTATTTACCGAAGGCGTTGCCGCCAAGGAAGTTTTCTCGCAGGTAGACGACCGTCTCGTGCAGGGTCTCGCCGGGATCGCGAGGTTTAAAACTGAGCTCGCGCGCAGCTTTTGAACAGTTCAGGTACCAATAATACTGGGCCATTTCGATCGCGCCGGGCTCAACGGGCGAGGCAAGGTCCCACTGTTTGAAAAACGAATCGACCAATTGGGCTCCGGTGATTGCCACGCGCGACGGCAGCGCCAGTTTTGGCGCGGACACTTTTGTTAGCCGCTCCAGCCGTCCAAAGAACTTGGAAAAGGTCCAGTTTGCGGCACCCAGCAGGTAACGCTCGCCATGCCGTCCTTTCTTCATCGCAACCCGAAAACTGTGCGCCGCGTCGCGCGCATCGACGAAGCTGACGCCGCCCGTGGGCACGGCGCCGATCTTTCGCGCCATGAAGTCGAGGATCGGCTTGGTTGAACTAAGACGATCATCGCCGGGACCAAGTAGCAGACTCGGATTCATGATCACGAGCCGCAGTCCTTTGCCGCTGAATCGTTCAAGCGCCGCCATCTCCTGATAAGCCTTGCTGGCGTAGTACGGCCAGCGCGAGATGATGTCGAGCGGTTGCGTGAAGGTTTCGTCCGGAACAGTGTCGCCATCTTTCGTGACTGCGATCGTGCCGCTGGTCGAAGCGAGGACGATCGTCTTAACGCCCCCCGCTTTGGCGGCGTCACAAAGCAAGCGCGTGCCTTCGACGTGAATGTCGTACATCGAGCGGGCGTCTTCGCGTTCGCGCGAGACTTTGCCTGCGAGGTGATAGATGTCGCTGATTCCTTCGACGGCGCGTTTCGTGTCGTCAGCGTTGGTGATCGATCCGGCAAAGGTTTCGACACCAAGATCGACGAGCCAATCGGGTATCGATGTGGCCATGACGCGAATGTCTTTCGCGCCGTCCTCGATTAGTTGCCGAACGAGGTGCGAACCAAGAAAGCCGGTACCGCCAGTGATCAGCGTTGCTGCGCGTTGTCGTTTCTCGATGGCCGCGCGGCGCTTGGTCCCGGTTGTGACCATGCGCGCCGTGCGTTTGCCTGAAGTTTTAGAAGGCATCACGTTTGGTGCTTCGTGCTTTGTAGTTAGTGCTTTGTCAGTAGTCAGTGGTCAGTAGTCAGCTGTGGAAACCACGGACAACGGACAACGGACTACTGACAAAGCACTAAGTACAAAGCACTAAGTACCAAGTACTGCGACTGTAGGTTCTTCGGCCACATCCATCTGGGTCTTGCGTTCGGCTCGCCATTGTTTGCGCAGCAGTTTTGGATCGAACTGGTGTCGCGTGCGATCGCGCAGGTTTACCACCTCGTGCCGCACGCGCGCGGCGATCAGCCGGTACGCTTCGGCGCGCGGCATGCCTTTCGTCATCTCTTCCAGTTCTTCAATCTCGAGGAAACGACCGATGCGCGCGCCGATGTTGCGGTTCTTGATGATCGTTGTTCCTTTGGGCATCGCCTCGTACGTCCCGTCGAGAAACATCGGCAGAATGCCGACGCGCGCGTGCAGCGCGAGGTAACCGACAACGGGCTTGTAGTCGGCCATGATGCCGGTCATCGAACGCGTGCCTTCGGGGAAGATCAGCGCGTTGTAACCCTGATCGAGGAACGAGCGCGCGTGCCGCAAGGACTGTCTGAGCGAACCTGTTCGTTCCATGGGAACGAGGTTCGTGAAGTTCTCCATGACAGCGCGTTTGTACTTCGTGTCGAAGAAGTAATCGGCAGCAGCAAGCGCGACCATGTCCGTACCCGCCTCGCCGAGCGCCATCTTCGTCAGGCCCATGTCGAGGTGAGAACAATGGTTCGCGGCGACGATGAAATTCGTGTGCGGCGGAATGTTTGAGCGTCCTTCGTAGTAGGTCTTGAGAAACTGGTCGTAGAGGAAACGCTGGAGGAGGTCGCCTGCTTTCGTGCCGGCTTTTTGCACAAACGATGGGATATGAATCTCTTCGTCTTTCTCACGATCGGCAGTTCGCACTTCCTCTTTAACCGCAGCGCCGCCCCGACGGCTCACCACGGTCGTCAACTCGCGAATGTCCTGTATCTCGTTGAATCGCTCGGGCGCCGAGATCGAGCCGCCTGCGCCCTCGATCGCCGTTCCGAGTTCGACAAACATCAGGCTATCGAAACCGAGATCGCTCAACCGCGTGTCGATCGAAATTTCAGATCGCGGACGGTTCGCGACGTTCGCCACGAGCCCCATCAGCCACACCGAATCTGCGTCGGCGACTTCACGCGCCGTCGACTTTCGACCTGACTTCTGCGTCTCTTCGAGCGACTCCAGGATCTGGACCACTTCGCGCCGTTTCACTTTGCGAGTCGCGGTGCGCGGCAGTTCGATGTCGGTGAAGTGCATCACCTTGACGCGTTTGTAGTAGGGCAGGGAAGCGGAAACTTCGCGGAAGTGCTCCTCGACCTGGCGATGCAACGCCGCGCGTGAAAGCGAAATGTCGTATTCGTCGTCGGCAACTACCAGACATGCGACCTTCTCGCCGATGCCGTCAGCCAAACCAACGATGCTGAGTTCTTTGACGTATGGCGAGTTTTGGTAAAGCTCTTCGAGTTCGTCGGGATATACGTTCTTACCGTTCGTATCGACGATGATCTCTTTTGAGCGGCCCACGAGGTAGAGATTGCCGTCGTCGTCAACGCGTCCGAGATCGCCGGTGTAGAGCCAGCGTTCGACGAGCGTTTTTTTCGTTGCGGCTTCGTCTTCGTAGTAGCCCAGCATGATGTTTGGACCACGCGCGATCACTTCGCCGACACCGGTCGCGTCAGGTTCCGCGATGCGCACTTCAACGCCCGGTAACGGTTTGCCTACAGTGCCACTCAGCATGCGATTCTCGGGACGCGTGACGGTAAGCACTGGGGATGCCTCCGTTAATCCATAACCTTCAAGAATGGTGAAACCGAGACCATAAAAATCGCGCTGAATCTTCTCGCTCAACGCGGAGCCGCCGCTGATGAAGTAACGAATGCGGCCGCCGAGTCCTTCGTGAATCGGATAGAAGAGCACCTGTCCGGCGTTCACAGCAGTCTTGTCGCGCAGCCAGGCGTTGGCGCGGATCAGATGGTCTGCCGTTTTACCGATCCAGTCACTGCGTTCGTAAAGCCGGTTCTTGACGCGGCGATGAAGCAGTTCCCACAATGCCGGCACGCCGACCATCCCCGTTACGTGTCCGTTCTTAATCGCACGTGCGAGTGCGTCGCTCGTGAGTTCCGGAAGATAGGTAATCTGCGCACCGCGACTCAGCGGAGTAAGAAAACCGGTTGAAAACTCAAACGTGTGATGCAACGGAAGGACGGACAACACGCCGTCGCTCGTGCTCATGTCGAATACTGAGGAAAGCATCGACACCATACTCGACAGATTTCGATGCGAGAGCATCACGCCTTTCGGTTGGCCTGTCGTTCCGGACGTAAAGATCAACGAGGCAACACTCTGAGCATGTGCTTTTTGCGGCAGCAGTGCGATGCGTTCGTCTTCAGTCTGTTCGTCAGGAAGCTCGAATACTTCGTCGTAGGTCCAAAAGCGAGTCAGACCTTGTTCTTTAAGTCGCTCTTGTAGATCCGGATGGTCCTCGACGATGGCCTGGCTGGTAATGATGCCCGCTGCATTGCCGGCGCGCGCGAAGTTCAAGATCTCACTCGTAGAACTCTCGGGATCGCAAGGGATGCACGTCGCGCCAGCCTTCAGGACGCCGAAATACGTCATGCCCCACTCCGGTGCGTTGCTGCTGACGAGCATTACGCGGTCGCCCTGCTTGATGCCCTGACTCGCAAGGAACCCCGCCACGCGCGTAGCGAGCTCGCGCAGATCGGCATAGGTGTATTGCTCTTTGCGACCGTCGCGTTCGATGCGCATCGCGACGCGCGTGGCGTGACGCTTCGTCGACGTTTCGAATAGTTCCAGCAGATCGCGATACGTGTAGACGCGCTTCGGTTGCGCCCGCATCTCGTCTTCCAGAGTCGGGAATACCCACTTCGTCAGTCCCGGTAAGTGAATGTTGAGCCAGTAGTCGTACCAGTCAAACTTTTCGGGATTCCAGGTCAAAAAGGAGCGTTCGTCTTCGCTGATTCGGTCGAACAACGAACGCACGTTGTCGGAGCGAAAGACATACGCGTTCTCAACCGTAAATGGCCGAAACATGTCGAATGCTTCGGTCGTTTCTCGCGTCAGCTCTTCAACGCGTTCGACGTTGGTTTTTACGAGATCGATTACCTCGCCGAACCGCCCGCCGCCCCAGCGTGGTCGCACTCGATCCAGCAACGATGAGGCTTTCTTCGCCGCGGAATTGAACATCGGCACGGAAGTTCGTTCGTACTGCGACGTCGAAACGGGACGCGGCTCCATGCGCGCGGCGATCTGATTGAAAAACTTGACGCCGGTCTCTTTCTCCTGAAAGTGCTTACGCTTATCCAGACCGACGAGGCCGATGATTCGCTCCATGTTGTTGGGATTCGAATCGCCAGTGGCTGCCTGGAAGACGAGTCGTGGTTCTTCAACACAAGCCTGCGCGGAAACCGCGAGCATCACGGATGCGACTTGGTCGACCGGCGTGATGTCGAGGATCAGTTTATCGTTCGCGGGAATCTGCGTTTGGCCTTTGCGAATCAGGAAGATGATCGGCGCAGTGGTCGTAAAGCCTTCGTTCCAACCCGGGAACGGGTACGACATTGCCGACTCGACGATGCTGGGCCGCACGATGCTGCGAACGATGTCATTTTCGGCGGCGACGAGTTGTTCGCCAAGCGACTTCGTGTAGGTGTAAATATTGGGCCAACCCCAGTATGCTGCGCGTTCGACACCGAGATCGGTTAGTCGTGTTCGCGTCCAGACTTTTCGCTCGCGCGCGACGGCCAGACCGAGTGCATCGGGATCGTCTACGTCGCGTCCTTCTTCCATTAGCCGTTTACGAGCGGATTCGCGAAAACGCGCGGCCATCATCGCGTCGCGTGCTTCGTCTCGAACGCGATCGGCAAGCTTCGCGCAGTCCGCGATCTCCTGTTCGACGGAGAACTGAACGCCCTTCATCTCCGGCTCGTTGTGACGCGGGAAGTAACCAAAAACGGGGTCGCTTTCCCAAACGGCTCCGGCTCGATTACCCGCGACGAAACAGGTCGACACATGGACCAGCGCGGGTCGTTTCATTCGCTTTGCAAAAGCGATCACATTTTGCGTGCCGACGACGTTCGTCCGCAGGCCGCTTTCGAGTGTGGGATTGAAAGTTACGTTGCCGGCGGAGTTGATGATGATGTCGATATCGTCGGCAATCGCCTGCGCTTCTTCTTCGCTGTAACCGAAGTTGGTTTCGGCGATATCGCCGCCGCGAACGACGACCTTATCGTTGACAAAGCCCTCGAGTGCGCTGCCGTAGCGCTCGCGCAACGGATCGAACGGCGGCGCGGTGATGATGTTGTTCCAGAATCGTGTTTCGGACTCTTCCCGCGAACGCGCGCGCACCGTGAGATAGATCTTTCCGATGTTCGGAAAGCGATGCAGCAACATACTGAGCGTCACCTTACCGAGGAAGCCCGTACTTCCAATCAGGAAGATCTTGCGGTCGTTGTAAATCTCGGTCGGAGAGAGCTTCATTTTATACGTGCTTTGAACTTTGTGCTTTGAACTTTGTTTGCTTGCCCATAGGGCAACAAAGTACCGAGTACAAAGAACAAAGCTCCTTACTCCATGTCTGCGACGGCGATCACTGGCTGATGCAGCATCGTGATCTGCGCTGAATTCCCCATATAACTTCGCGCCATTGCGATCGCTTCGGTCAGGTTGTCTGCGCGTTCCCAACCAAGCATCGCCGGCACGTGCGCATTTTCTGCACCGGCGGCGATCACGCGGCCCACATGCTGGCGACCATTCTCGCCCCAGTACCACATGAAAAACGGATGCGCGCCGTGATAGGCGTTGCCGCGGCGGTACATCTCGATGTAGCTCGGATTGTTTGCAAACTCGCGTTCGTACTTCTCGCGCAGCACGAAAGCGTCACGAGTCTCCGGAAGTAGACGATTGAAAAACTCGATGTAGCTCGGATGAAAGTCGTGATCAAATTCGTCGTAGCACGGGTGATTGATGATCATCACGCCGCCCTTCTTCAACAGCGGCTTGTTGCGATAGAAATTGAAGTGATAACCGAGCGCCATCACCTGGACCAGCAACGGATTCAAAATCGAATAAACGTTGTAAGGTGAGATGTCGGGAATGCCGGTGATCAGAATGTCGGCCTGACCACGGATCGGAATCGCGTACTGTTCGAAACCTTTCGCGACGATGCGCTCGTGGACCGGTTCAGTCTTTCCCGCGTGGCACGCGATCATCTCGTACTGCGACGGTCGCGAGTGCAAGAGCTTTCGCCGTGCTTGGCGCGGCAGCTTGTTCATCGTGTACCGCATTGCTTCAAACTTCATGCGATCGAACGCGCTAAAGTCGTCTTCATTGCGCAACAAAAAGTCCATGTCTGCGCCGTACATCCGATTGTTGATGGCGGTTTCGATGTGGAAGACGTTTAGCGTCTCGTCGACGATCTTGCCGAGTTTGATGACCTTGTGATTCAACGCGGACCGAGCCGGATCCATGTAACTGTCTGAATCGCGGATCGTCTGCGGATCGTGGTGCATGCGCAACGACTCGTAATCACAAAGTCCAACTGCGACTGACTTGTGACCACCGTCCATCGGCACCAGATTAATGTTGACGTAAATCAGCAGGTCGCTTTCGGCAGCACGGCGATTCAGTACGAGTGGATCTTTGTGACGTGTCTCGCCGATCTTGATCAGACCATCGGCCCATTCGGCGTCGTGGTTGTAATAGCGGTCCGGGTAGTAATCGGCAAAGATTCGCGGCCCAGACATTCGCTTCATCTCCCACTCAGTCATCTTCCGGTGCAGCGAGTTGGCGATGATGATGTGGACGTCGTCGACACCATGACCGGCGAGCATGTCGCAGACGATTTCGAGAATTGTCTGGCGAATGTCGGGTGTGGCCATCGGCGGCAAGGGAAGACTGATGTCGTCAACGGCGATCGTAACGCGCATGCCGGGTTCGAGCTGCGCGAACAACGGATCGCAGCCGTGGGGGTGATTGAGCGCGTAACGGATCGCGGCCTCGCGGTTCGGCAGTCCCTTGATCGACGGATTTGGATAAAGAACTCGCGTACCGATCGGTAAATCTTCCAGGATGAAGTCTTCGCCGGACGGAATGATGCGCGGAGCGCTATCGCGGTCGATGTAGACGACCGATTCGTGGGTTTTTCTTCTGAGTTGAAGCGCCATAGGTCTTTCCAGCTCTTGTGCCTTTTGGCCTTTTTTTGTGCCTCTTGTGATTCTATTTTAAGTTCAGTATCGGCCAGTCGTGATGAAGTGCGGTTTGCCGCAACCTCATGTCGGGATTGATTACAGCCGGGTGTCCGACGATCGACAACATCGGCAGGTCGCTCATGCTGTCGGTGTAAGCGAAAGAATCGCTCAGGCTGATGCCCTCACGTTCCGCGTAAGTCCTGATCCAAGAGGCCTTCGTGGCTGCGGCCATCACGGGTGGCAAAAGCCGCCCTGTGGCGATGCCGTTCACAAATTCCAGCCGGTTTGTGACGTATTCCGTGATTCCCAGGTGCTCCATGAGCGGTTTCACCGACAAGTCTAGAGCGCCCGTTATCACGACTTGTCGCAACCCCAGGCTGCGCGACTTTTCAATCAGCTCGTAAGTGCCCGGAAAGACCGCGGGCTTGATTACGTTTTCAAATAGATCCTGTGCGAAATACCGGAGCCGGTCTTCTGACTGGCCCTTGTAACGCTTGAAATAGAGGTCGTTAAAGACTTTTCGGCTATACTGGTCCGTGACCGCGAACACCGGAAGGCTCAGAAACGTGGCCGCGCTCTTCTTGAAACTGGCCATCAGCCCCTGCTGGCGGCCCGCGTAGAACGAGAGGGTGTGCACCAGGTTTGTGCTCACCAGCGTGCCTTCAAGATCGTAGAATGCTGCCCCCGCCAACGCGCTCCTCCAGCGATTAGGTGAGCCACTATACCGTAATTCATTTGATTTTGAACAACCGAAAGCAAAAGTATTACAAACTGTATAGCGATTCTAGACAATCGGAGGGCCTTGAATGGTAAATCTTAAGAAAAGCCAGCAAAAACGACGATTTGCCTTGATTGGATGTGCTGTTTTTTCTATTGCATTGACTGGTATTTCATGCGACCGAGGTGGACCGGAAACGACCACCAACCTCACGGGTGGGACTGACGCCAAAATAGCGGCCGACCGTCTTACCGAAGCTGAGGCGCTGTGGGAGGGACGCGAAGATCTGGCCAAGGTGAGAGTGGCGGTGGCAGCGCTCCGGCAGGCCAGAACCGCTGATTACAGCAACTACGAAGCTGCGTGGAAACTGGCCCGGGCGAGCTTTTACGTTGGCGACCATACAGAGAACGACGACGAACGCGACAACATGTTTCGCGGCGGCACGGAAGCCGGAAAATCGGCGGTAAAACTCCAGCCGGACAAACCGGAAGGCCACTTCTGGCTCGGCGCGAACTACGGCGGGGCTGCGTCCCACAGCACCATCGCGAACCTCTCGAGTTTTAATGACATCAAGACGGAGATGGAAGCGGTGCTGAGGATCGATGAGACTTATCAGGGCTACAGCGCATACCTCGGTTTGGGCCGGCTCTACTTGCAGGCGCCGCGGATGTTCGGCGGCGACACTTCAAAGGCGATTGAGTATCTCGAGAAGGGTGTGAAGCTCAATCCGAATCACTCACTCATGCGCTATCACCTGGCGCAGGCGTACGAGTCGGACAATCGGGATGGGGAAGCTAAAAAGCAACTCGAAACGGTGATGGGCACGACGCCCGATCCGAAATACATGGCCGAACACAAAGATGCCGTGGAAAAGTCGAAGAAATTGTTGGAGCAGATTGAGGCGAACCGGCGTTGATTCAGTTATCGATTTAGCCTGCGAATCTCGTCGAGGGTGCGTTTGTGCTGTTCGAGTTTCTGACCGGCTTCAGCGAATTTACCTTGCGACATCAGTCGTTGGTAATCGTCAAACTCCAGAATTGCGCGGTTGATTAACTGTTGCATATTCTGAGCCGGCGTTGCAGACGGAGTTGGCGGCTGCGGTCCGTCGCCTGGAGTTTCCTGGCCTGAGGGAGGCGGGGTCGGCGCTGTGGCGGCTTCGCCAAAGAGATTGTTCATCGCGTCCGCAAACGTTGGACCATGCGCCAGTTTTTCCTGCGTCGCCAGCACTACCAAACGCAATTCCGGCATCGGACTCCGTTCCGCCTGCAAATAGATCGGCTCGACGAAGATCAACGAACGACCGATCGGTATCACCAGCAGATGCCCGCGAATTACGCGTGACCCTTGCGCGTTCCAGAGTGTGAACTGGCTCGACAGTTGCGCGTTCTGATCAATACGCGCCTCGATGTTTGTTGGACCATCGATGAGTCGTGAGCTGGGAAAGTTGTAACCCACCAGCTTCCCGTAGTTTTCGCCGTCGCTGCGTCCAGCCATCCAGCCGATCATGTTGTTTCGACTCGCCGGTGTGAACGGCAGTATCAGCACAAACTCGTTCTTCTGCTGCTCGCCCGGCAACTGCATCAACACGAAATACGGATCGATCGGGGCTGACTGCTGCTTTCCTTCGTTGTTGACGGTGACGTGCTGCGCGACGCTCCACACGTCTTCGCGCTGGAAAAAGACCTTCGGGTTCTGCGTGTGGTAGAGGCTGTAGACCTCGCCCTGCGCGCGTATCAGTGTTTCAGGATAACGAACGTGCGAGCGCAGATCGGCAGGCATTTCACTCGCTTCGCGAAATAGGCCGGGAAAGATGCGCCGGTAGGCGGCGAGCAAGGGATCAGCGTTATCGAAAACGTAAAAATGGACTGTTCCGTTGTAGGCATCGATTACTGCCTTGACGCTGTTGCGAATGTAGTTTATCGAGTGTCCGGCGACGTCGTGATGTGCAGAGTACGGGAAGTAAGACGATTCCGTGTAGGCGTCCATCATCCAAAACAGACGCCCTTCGTTACTGACGACAACGTACGGGTCTCGATCGTATGTCAGGAATGGTGCGACGCCGTTAACGATGTCGCGGATCGTTCGTCGCATCAGGACTCGGCTTTCACTGGTTACATCGTCAGAAAAAGGTAACTTTGACAAGTCCCCGAGGCCCCAGGCCAGCAGCATGCGCCGTCCCCAACCGCCGACGCGAATTCCACCCGTGCCCTGATACTTCGTCGTAGCGTTCGTATCGCCCTGCGGATAGTCAAACTCCTGAGTCCGCGTGTTGACGTAAACATAGCGGTCCGTCAGTTCACCGAAATAGATCTCCGGCCGCGTGATTTTTAGCTCGGGTGCAGATGATTGCACCGGCATGTTTGAGAAGACAAAATGCGGCAGACCTTCCGGCGTGAAGCCGTTAGCGGTGTTCATCGTGATGCCATAGCCGTGCGTGTAGATCAGTCGTTCATTGATCCAGTTGCGCGATTGCTGCGGCAGCTTTGAATCGTTGATCTCACGCGGCGCGGTCATCATTTGACGCGTGTGGCCGCCAATGACGTAACGATCGACGTCGACGTCGGGAAAGTCGTAGTAAGTGCGGATGGCCTGCACTTGTCGCAGTGCGTCCTGGAGGGCCCGCCAGTCCCACAGCCTAATGTTCTCGAGTGTTTCGCGGTTGTTGTTGATGTCGATCGCTGCGGTTGATGGATCGGGATCAAACTCACGAGTCTCGATCTGATCGAGTCCAAAACCGCGCCGCGTCCATTCGATGTTGTGACTGATGTACGGCGTTTCGCGTTCGAGTTCATTGGGCTTAACGATGAAACTCTGTATGTACCACGGGATCAGGACCACGCCGATGAGATAGACCGCGACCGGAATCGCGATCGCGATAAGTAACAGACTAAAGCGGCGCGCGACGAAGGCGTTCACGAGCGAGATAATCGCCGCGATGATGAGCGCTATCGAGACGAAGAGCAGCGCGGGAAGCGTGTAGTTTGCTTCCGTGTACGTAACACCGGAAAAAGTCGCATGGTCCTGCCAGAGAAACGGAAAACGCGAAAGGTATGTGCGCCAACTTAATACCAGCAGGACGAGGGCCAGGGCGCAACAAACTGCGCGAAAAGCCGCACCCGAAGACCAGCGCACGCTCGGCTTGAGTACTGTTTGCGGAAGCCCGAGCAGCGAATAGAGAATCGCCGCGATCAGAATGATGAACGTTACGCCGAGCAGCCACGAACTGAGCGCGTCGTAAAGTGGTAATGAAAACAGGTAAAACCCGAGCGACTTGCCGAAAATTGGATCGTGAAAAGTGGTTGCGGGCTGGTGCCAGTAGAGTGCGAACCGTCGCCAGTCGTCCTTGAGATCGAAACCGTAGATTAGACCAAACAGTATCGAAACGCCCCAGCCGAGTGGGCGAATGAATTTCGCTGGTGAGAATTGAAACGGTTGATTGTTAAGAATGATTGTGCGGTTTTCGAAGGCGTACGCGCCAAACAGTCGTTGAAAGAGCAGGAAAGTCGCGCTTAACAGCAACGCGGTCAGAACTGTAAAGACCGCGAACAGCGAGAGTTTCGTCTTGAACACGTACCAGTAGACTGACGAGTAACCGAGTGAACCAAACCAGAGGGCAGAAAGATAAACCGAGATTATTCGCGAGAACGAAAAGAACAGAATCAGGGCAGCCACGATGATCCAGATCAGGAACCGTCGCCTTCTGGGTGGGCCAACCTCGATTACATCTATATCGTTCGCGTTCACTCGCTGTAGGATACATTTAATAACTGTTTGGCTCAATGTGTTTTGGGCTCTGTCAGTGGTCAGTTGTCCGTTGTCAGTTGTTGACATGACTGAACCGACCACTGACTACTGACCACGGACCACTGATTTACGGTGCCAAAGTAGTCCGGTTCGTGTGCTGCCGTGTATAATCGCCTCGTTTGCCCCGTTCGCGGTGTTTACCTACAAATGCTGACGCCAGAAACAATTCTGCAAGGCCGGTATCGCATCGTCCGTCAACTCGGGCAGGGCGGAATGGGCGCAGTTTACGAGGCCATCGATCAACGACTCGATACGACAGTGGCGTTGAAAGAGACATTGTTTGCCGATGAACGTTTACGCAAGCAATTTGAACGTGAGGCACGACTCCTGGCGCGGTTGCATCATCCCGCGCTTCCGCGAGTCAGCGACCATTTTTCCGAGGGCGACGGTCAGTTTCTCGTCATGCAGTTCATCCCTGGCGATGATCTCTCGGAGAAGATGGCGCGCAAGCGCGGACCGTTTCCTACGGATCAGGTCCTGACCTGGGCGGATCAACTGCTCGACGCGCTCGACTACCTCCACACGCAAGACCCGCAGATCGTCCATCGCGACATCAAGCCCCAGAACCTGAAACTGACGCCGCGCGGACAAATAATTCTCCTCGACTTCGGTCTCGCAAAAGGCCAGGCCGGCGACATTTCGCGAGTGACGACGTCGGCCAGCATTTTCGGTTACACGCCAAACTACGCGCCGCTCGAACAGATTCAAGGACTCGGCACCGACTCGCGCAGTGATCTTTATTCACTCGGGGCCACGCTCTATCACCTGATGACGGGCGTGAAACCGCCTGACGCTTTGTCACGCGCTGCCGCAATGGTCAACGGTCAGCCGGATCCTTTGCAGATGGCAAGTGTTGCGAACGCGGCGGTCCCGCCTGACGTCGATACTTTTCTCGCGAAGGCGATGGCGCAAAATCGCGATCAGCGATACGCCACGGCCGCTGACATGCAGAGAGATCTTCACTCAGCGAGTCGTGTTGCCACTGTTGTCGATCGCGGTGAAGCGCAAACCGTGCTGTTTCCGCCTGCGGCGTCGAGCACGGTTGCGGCGATTCCGACCGAAACTGTTGCGGGGCGCCAGACGGTTCCTGTTGGCGAAACGACTGTGGTGAAGCCTGTCACCGAACGTAGACGCATCTTCCCATGGGTCGCTTCCAGTGCGGCTTTGATCTTGCTCGCGTGCGGTGTCATGGCATTCTTCGCGCTTCACGACCGCAACGGCTCCGTGGTCCAAACTCCAACGCCCGCTGAAACCTCTGCCACTGCGACGCCCAGTGTCGCGCCGACACCAGAAGATCAGGCGCAAGCTCAAGCCGAGGAAGACGACGCCGAAGAAGAGAAGTCCAGCGCGCCGGTTGCGAAGAAGCCTGAGAAAGCAGACCGCGCCGAAGCACAAAAGAAAGCACGTGAAGCTGACGCAGCACGCGCTGAGGCGGAAGCTGATGCGCCGGCGCACTCCGATCCGCAAGTCGATCCGCAGGTGCCGACGCCGCCCGAGGTGAATGCTTTTCCGCGACCGCGCAAACCAACGACTCGAGTGTTGCCTGGCGGGGTCACGATTCGTAACTTCCCGGACGGTTCACAAATGATTTCCATGCCCGATGGAACGCGCGTGTTTGTAAATCCTGATGGCAAGCGCACGGTGCTGAATCCGCGACGTGCGCCGCGTCAGCAGCAACCTCGTCAGCAACAACCGCCACCTACTCCAACGCCTTAATGTGTGTTGGCGTTTGAATCTTTCCCGCAAAGGCGCAAAGGCGCAAAGCAGGAAAGGCGGCAAGGACCTTAGATGCTTTCTTTGCGACTTTGCGCCTTTGCGGGAAACTTCTTTGGTCCACGAGGGGAGAAAACAATGAAAGCGTTAAGAGCCACACGGATCGTTTTTGTATTCCTCGCAGTTTGTGTCGCTATCGTTGCACTCGTTGCACCCGCTGGCGTGTCGGTGCGTGCGATCAATGCCAGTGATAGCCGCCGCGCAGCTTCAAACATCCGAGTCGCTCCGCCGGCGCCTGTCTTCAACGACAAAGATCGAGTCGCCGAACTCGCGCAACGACGTGAACGTGTGGCCCAGAGCGTCGGTCCGAAAGGGCTGGTGATTCTATTCAGTACTGAACCGCGCAATTATGCAAACGACGTCGACTATCCTTATCGCCAGGAAAACAACCTCTACTACCTGACGAACCTGAAGCAAAAAAACGCGACACTCGTGTTGTTGCCTGGCAACACGAAACATAAAGAGATCCTGTTTCTGCCGCGACGGAGTCCGTTGAGTGAAACGTGGAACGGACACATGTATAGCGCCGAAGAGGCGCACCAGTTGTCGGGTGTTCGCGAGATCTGGCAAAACACAGAGTTTCAACCGTTCATCACGGCTTTGCGGAATCGGCAGCCGTACCGACCAAAACCGGAAAACATCTTTATGTCGGATCTGCCTCGCGACATGGCGCTGAATAACGATCATGGTTTCAATACGTTGTTTGACGCGGCGGCCAAAGGCGAGGCTGGGTTGTACATGCTGATGCCGGGAAGTCGCGAAAGCCGCGAGTACAGGAACGAGCAGCGTTTTGCTGCGGACTGGGGTACGACCGCTTCTGGCTATGGCATTCGCAATGCCTGGAGCATCTTTACTGAGATGCGTTTGGTGAAGTCGCCGATGGAGTTGCGGATCATGCAGCATGCGATCGACATCAGTATCGAAGCTCATCAGCGCTCTTGGGTGTCGGCGATTAACGCGAAATGGGAATACGAGGTCGATGCCGAGGTCGCGTACACGTTCAAGCTTCGCAACGCAGACAACTGGGGTTATCCCGACATCGTCGGTTGTGGTCCAAACGCGACGACGCTTCACTACATTGAATCGCAGGGTCCGGTGAAAGCCGGAGACTTGATTCTGATGGATGTCGGCGCTGAGTACGATCATTACACGGCCGACATCACTCGCACGTTCCCGGTCAATGGAAAGTTTTCGCCGGCGCAGGCCGCGATCTATCAGATCGTTTACGACGCGCAGGAAGCAGTTGCTGCCGCTTCAAAACCCGGCGCAACGCTTTCGGACGTTAATAGAGCGGGAACAGAAGTTATCAAGGACGGTCTGTTGAAGTTGGGATTGATCACCGATCGCAATTCGAGCCAGCACCGGCTGTGGTTCATGCACGGAACGTCGCACTGGCTGGGCATGAACGTTCACGACGTTGGTGGTGGGGCGAGGTTTGTGCCGGGAGTTGTGTTCACCAACGAGCCGGGGATTTACGTTCGTCTTGACGCGTTGGACCAGATGCCACCGGGTTTTACTCCGTCTGAGTGGGAAAAATTCGTCGCCGCGGTGCGTCCAGCATTTGAGAAGTACAAAGGGATCGGCGTCCGCATCGAAGACGACATGGTAATCACGGGGAACGGCGTCCGCTGGATGAGCGAAGCCCTCCCGCGAAAGCTCGCGGACGTCGAAGACTTCATCGCGAAGGCCCGACGCCAGTCAGAGTGATTTAATCGATCCTACTTCGCACTCGCCAGCGCGGCTTTGATCGCGCGGCGGGTGTGGACCTCGGCCAGGTGGCGGCGGTAGTCGCCGGAGGCGTAGAGATCGGTGGTCGCGTTGATGTTGTCGCACGCTTTTGCTGCCGCCGCTGCGATGGTTTGCTCGTCGAGCCTTGCGCCCGCGAGAGCGGCTTCTACACCCTGCGCGCGGAAGGCTTTCGTCGACACACCTGTGATACCGACGCCAGCGCTGGAGCATGAGCCATCGGCGTTCAAACCGAGGTGGACCGCGACGCCGACCACGGCGTAACCCGACGCCGGATGTGGCACCTTTTGGTAAGCCTGTCCAAAACGTCCCGACGGCTTCTTAATACGAATCTCACGCAGTATCTCGCCAGGCTGAATATCCGTCGTTAGCAGATCGATAAAGAACGAGTCGGTCTTCACGGTTCGTTCACCGTTTGGTCCTGTCAGCACGAGCTCTGCGCCAAGCGCGAGCGCCGCTGCCGGCCAATCGCCCGCCGGATCGGAATGGGCGAGGCTCCCGCCGATCGTTCCTTTGTTCCGCACTTGAACGTCGCCGATCCTTCCCGCGCACGCAGGCAACAACGGACAGATATTCTTCAACAGATCCGACGATTCGAGTTGATAGTGCGTGGTTGTGGCGCCGATCAATATCTGGTCGCCTTCTTCACGAATGTAGGCGAGCGACTTGATCCGCGCGATGTCAACCAGCAATTGTGGCTGCGCAAACCGTAACTTCATGGCTGGAATCAGACTGTGACCGCCGGCCAGCACCTTCGCGCCATCCGGATCGGCAGCCAGCAACGAAACAGCTTCTTCGAGGGTAGCGGGCGCCTGGTAATCGAATTGTGCGGGAATCATTTCATGCTCTCCTATCGTCAGTGGCCTTTGATAACGCGCCAAATGTTCTCGGGCTTGATCGGCATATCGAGATGCTTCACTCCAAACGGCGCAAGCGCGTCGATGACTGCGCCAACAATCGCAGGCGTGGCGCCGATCGTTCCAGCCTCGCCGACTCCCTTCACGCCAAGTGGATTAACCGGCGTTGGCGTCTCGGTGCGATCGAGTTCAAAGTTCGGAACATGCGACGCGCGTGGCACCGCGTAGTCCATCAAAGTGCCCGTAACCAACTGTCCATCTTCGTTGTAAACAACTTCTTCAAACAGCGCCTGTCCGATCGACTGCACGATGCCGCCGTGCACCTGTCCATCTACGAGCAGTGGATTGATCACCCGGCCGCAATCGTCCACGGCGACGTAACGAAGAAACTCAATGTCACCCGTTTCGCGATCGACTTCCACAACCGCGATGTGCGTTCCGAAGGGGAACGTGAAGTTTTTGGGTTCGAAGAAGTAGGTGGCGGAAAGCCCGGGCTCGGTGTCTGGCGGGAGATCCTTCGCGATGTGCGCTGCAAGCGCAATTTCCTGAATGCTCACACTCGAGCGGCCTTCAACGTCCGGTTCCGGCAGAGCGCCGGCGGGCGCCTGGCCGACCGGCACAACGGGTTCGGATACTCCGGTGGCCGCTGCGGCTGCCGTTTTCTGCAACGAGTACTTCCCGCCTTCGAAGGAGAGTCGCGTTGCATCCGCCTGCAACATGTGGGCGGCGATCTTGTCCGCTTTCTCCTTCAACTTCTGAATCGCGACAAACACTGCCGTGCCACCGACAGCAGTTGCGCGGCTTCCGAAAGTGCCGATGCCGTATTGGACCACGCCTGTATCGCCGTGAATGACGGTGACGTCATTTATGTTGACGCCGAGTTCATCAGCGGCGATCTGCGCGAACGAAGTCTCCTGTCCCTGACCGTGCGGCGAAGCACCAGTCAGGACCGTGACCTTGCCCGTCGGTTCGATACGCACCGTCGCGCTTTCCCAGCCCCCAGCGGGCATTGCCTGTGATGGACCAAGCGCGCAGATTTCCACATAAGTCGAAACACCGATGCCGATCAAACGTCCTTCTTCTCGTGCTTTCTTCTGATCTTCGCGGAGCTTGGCGTAACCCGCAATCTGTTGCGCTTTATCCAACGCTCCTTCGTAATCGCCGCTGTCGTAGTCGAGACCGGTAGCGGTGTGAAATGGAAACTCGTTTGAGGCAGGAAAGTTCTTGCGCCTTACTTCCGTCGGATCAATACCGAGATCCAAAGCTACGAGATCGAGCGCGCGTTCGACGATGTAGGTTGCTTCCGGGCGGCCAGCGCCGCGATACGCGTCCGTGGCCATCTTGTTTGTGAAGCAGGCGGTGATGTTCATCTGGATCGCGGGGATCTTGTACGCGCCGGAGAGCATCAGTCCGGTCAACGTCGGAATGGCCGGCGTTAGCAGTTGATGATACGCACCGAGATCGGCAAACACGCTGTAGCGCAGACCAGTGATCGTCCCATCGTTCTTGAAACCGATTTCAACGTCGCCGATCTGTCCGCGACCGTGAATCGTTGCCTGGATGTTTTCGCGACGCGTCTCGATCCATTTAACCGGCTTGCCCAACTGCATCGAGATCCACCCGAGCAACGCCTCTTCCGCGTAAACGTTTAACTTCGATCCAAATCCGCCGCCTACTTCCGGCGTGATCACGCGCAACTTGTTTTCCGGAATTCCGATCATCAGCGCAACCTGCGTGCGCATCAGGTGAGGGATCTGTGTCGACGACCACAACGTCAACTCTTCTTCGCCCGGAAAGTAGCGCGCCAGAACGCCTCGCGGCTCCATCGCGATTGGTGCGAGCCGTTGATGCAGCACACGTTGTTTCACTGTGCGGTCGGCGGCTGAAAACGCGGCATCGATGTCGCCTTCGCCGGACGTCAACCGGTACGCGATGTTGTCGCCGAAGCCGTCGTGGATGACCGGTCCACCCGCCGCTGCTGCTTCTACATCGGTGACCACGGGCAGTTCGTCATAATCAACGATGATCTGTTCGCACGCATCACGTGCTACGTAACGATCGGTCGCAACGACGGCGACGATCGGATGGCCCATGAAATAGACTTTGTCTTTCGCAAGCACGCGATGATCGGGAACTTTGAGGTCCGGCAGTGCGCCCGCGCAGGGCACTGGTCCAATCTTGTCCCCGATGTCCGCGCCCGTGTAGATAGCGACGACTCCGGGCGTCGCCAACGCGACCGACGTATCGATGCCTGTAATCTTCGCGTGCGCGTACATTGAGCGCACGAACGCGACGTGCAACGTCCCCGGCAGACCGATGTCGTCCACGTAATGGGCCAAGCCCTTGATCAGTCGAGGATCCTCAGTGCGTTTCACTCGTTGTCCGACGTATTTGTTTGCCATGATCCCTCCGGGATTTGTTCTTGGTGCTTAGTGCTTTGTTCTTGGTTTTGGTCTTTGTCGGTGGTCAATTGTCAGTGGTGAGTTGTAAGTCGCAGGACCCGCTACAACATGGACTACTGACTACTGACTACGGACTACGGACTACTGACTACCTCCCGCCGCTTTCTTCGCGGCGTACTCAACGGCTTCGATGATGTGCTGGTAACCGGTGCAACGGCAGAGATTGCCTTCAAGTCCGTGGCAAATATCTTCGCGAGATGGATTGGCGTTGCGGTCGAGCAACTGCGCGGCAGCGACGATCATTCCGGGCGTGCAGTAGCCGCACTGCAATCCGTGTCGTTCCCAGAACCCTTCCTGGACCGGATGCAATTCGCCATTCTTCGCGAACCCCTCGATTGTCGTCACCGACGATCCGTCCGCTTGAACGGCGAACATCGTGCACGACTTCACGGCCTGACCGTCGAGCATCACCGTACAAGCACCGCACAGCGACGTCTCGCAACCGACGTGCGTTCCAGTGAGTTCCAGAACGTCACGCAGGTAGTGAACGAGGAGCATGCGTGGTTCGACCTCGTCACTGTGAGAGACACCATTCACGTTGAGATTGATGGTCTTTTTCATGTGTTTACTCCCGGATTAAACAAAACAACGAACTAAACGGTGGCTTTGTGGATGCGACGCTTCAACCGGTGGATGGTCCGGCGCACGACTTTGAGCTGCGCGTGATCGTGAGCCGTGAGCGCGGCCTCACGCTGTGTTTTTAACTGACGAATACGCGCCTTGATGCTGGCCTTGTCTACGCCTACAACTTCATGATGCTCGTGCTTAATGCCGAGCGCCTTTGCGAGTGCGGTGATCAGGTGCTGTTTGTTCAGCTGCGTGTACCCCTGGACGGCCTCGTGTTCGATGCCTTTCGCGATCTCGCGCAAATCGGCGAGGGTTTTATGTTTAAGTTCCTCGATTGTGTATGCCATTGAAAGCTCCTATGACTAGTTGGAATCCATTGCAAAGATCTGATCGAGATGGTGCTTCATATGGACCAGGTAATCGCGAACGAAATAATCCAGCGTCGCCGGGTCGTCCTTATCAACAGGATGCAGCGCAATTTGGTCCAGATTATGTCGGATTCGTGCTCGCGTTAAAGTAGCTTCGGGAATCGCCGCGATCACGTGCAGCAGATGAAGGTTATAGGAGCCCCACAGTTGGACCATGTCGCTCCACGCCTCGTCGATATACTTTTGCGCGTTGACCCACTTCTCCTGTTCGTAACCCGGAAAGACGAGGTCGTCAGTAAACTGCGCCCGCACAAAACGCTGGTGATTGTTGGCGGCAGAGTCGATTAAGTGACCCAGTACTTCCTTTATCGACCACTTGTCAGGCGCCGATTTCCGAGCGCTTTCTTCCGCGGAGATAGTTCGCAAACGCTCTGTCGCAGTAACGACTGTAGAGCGAAAATCTCCCAGAAACTCCTCAAGGTTACTGGCTTGGGTTGTCATGGCGAATTTTGTGCCGGGATAATACCACGGATGTTAAATCAAGGCTGGACTAACCGCGATCTTTTTGGTTCACTGTAACGTTCGTGACAACACCGTTTTTCCCACGGACGAACTACTTTAATCTCGGAGATCCCTCAAATGAAGAATACCCCCTCTCTGCGTCCCCTTTTTTTGTTCGGGTGTGTCGTAATTTCCCTTATCCTCGGCTCTTCCAGCGCGTTTGCGCAGGATGCCGGACCGTCAGAAAAACAAACCTATAACCAACTGAAGAATTTCACCTTGAGCGGTGGTTCCGCCCAGGTGAACGCGTTGGTATTGAAGAAAGATCGCACCGAAATCACGCTCACCGGCACTGTCTATTTCAGTGAACCGGTGAATGGTCAGACGACGGGCGCTGTCTTTATTGGTGAAGGAAGGTTCACCGCGGAAACGCCGCCAAACGAGTTCGAAAAAGACAACGTCAAACGCCTGCTCGGTGCTGAGAGCATTGAATCCGACTTTAAAACCGCCGTATTCAGGTTCACTGACGACACGGCCCAGAAAATTGGCCTGGCCACACCCGGTTCGGCTAACGATCGCGCCCAAAAACTTGCGCTCGAGAATGACGCGCGACTAATGCGGGAGACCGGCGCGAATTTCCCCGCACGTCTGGCAGTCTCACTGGTGAACGGTGAGAAACCCGGCTTCTTCGCAGCTACGTTCGACGGCGGCAGGCGAGGACGGTTTTCAATGCTCCTCGATTATCAGAACCGCATTCCCGTCGCCAACTTCGGTATCAACGCCGGCGAAAAAGGACTGATCTGGGCTTACAACACCGGAGTTTACGGAACTGAAGTTTGGCTCGCGTTCTACGGACAGGACGACTACCAGCGCGGCAACGTCCAGTACTCCGACGCGAACGACCAGATCGACATTGCCCATTACCGCATGGACGTTGACCTGCGCGAGTCCAGCAAGCGTTTGCGAGTTTTGTCGCGCATGCTTGTCCAGGCGCTTCAGCCGAACGTGCGCGCCATAAGCTTTAACATCGGTGAGAGCTTGGGTGAATACGACAACATGCGCCTGAAAAAACAGATGCGTGTGAAGTCGGTTAAGGCAAGCGGTACGGATCTCGGCTTTATCCAGGAAGATTGGGAAGGCGGATTCACCGTTCTGCTGCCGCAAACATTGAAGGCCGGCGATCAACTCGAGTTGGACCTCGACGTTGAAGGCGACTTCATGATGGACACGGAGTTCTGCAAGGATTGCCATTATCCGCGATCCAACACCACGTGGTATCCGCGTCATGGCTATCTCGATCGCGCCACCTACGAGCTCACTTTCAGACATCCGAAAAATCGTCGCGTGGCGAGCGTTGGCGCCCGTCTTTCCGAGACACCCGATGCTGAAGACAAAGACGGATTTGTCGCGAAGTATGAGATGAAACAACCGGTGGCGTTGATAGTTTTCGCACTTGGACCATTCAAACGTCACAACGACACGGTCAAGTGGGAAAAAGGCGGCGATCCAACGCCGCTCGAGTTCAACTCGTTACCGGGAGACCTCGCGGCGATCAAGGAAGATTTTATCCTGGCCGAGCTCAACAACTCAGTCAGGTATTTCACGTCGTTGTTCGGCACTTACCCGTATCCTTCGTTCGGCGCGGCATTCCATCCGTTCGGTTTTGGACAGGGATTCCCGTCGATGTTAATGATTCCGAATACTGATCGGGCGAGCAAGTACACCTACAGCTTCATCGCGCATGAAACAGCCCATCAATGGTGGGGCAACATCGTGGCGTGGCGCTCATACCGCGATCAGTGGCTTAGCGAGGGGTTTGCTGAGTACTCCGGCATTCTTTACACCGGACTGCGCGACAGCCGTGGCGCCAGGGAAGATCTACTGGGTCAGTTGCGTTCGTCGCTCAAGGATCCGCCGGTGACTTTGACCGGTGTCGGCAAGGGCCGTCTCGTGGACGTTGGTCCAATCATCCTGGGCCATCGCCTCAATACGAGTAAGACGTTCGGCGCGTATCAAACGTTGATCTACAACAAAGGCGCGCTGGTCCTGCGCATGCTGCATTATATGATGAGCGATCCGGCCACTGGTCAAGGCCAGCCGTTTTTCGACATGATGACCGACTTCGTCGAGCGTCATCGAAATCGGACCGCATCCACCGATGATTTCCGTGCGGTCGTTAATGAACACTTCGCCAAGACTCCGATCGCGAAGAAATACGGCATGACGAATTTGAACTGGCTCTTCCGCCAGGCGGTCTATCAATCGGAACTCCCGTCATACGAAATGCAATACAAGGTTGCGCCGGAAGGAGATGGAAAAGTCGTCGTTTCCGGAACGATCACGCAGAAGAATGCAGGTGAGAACTGGGTGATGGTGTTGCCGGTTAAATTTGGTTTTGGCGGCAACCAGGCAGCGATGGGAACAGTGATCGTCCAGGGACCATCTACTCCGTTCCAGATCAGGTTGCCTGCATCCCCATCGAAGGTCGAGCTCGATCCGGACCGTTTCATCCTTGCGGAGAATGTTTCTACAAAGAAACAGTAATCTCTGATCTATTGTGATTGGGAACTAACTCGGCGGCATGTTCGTTCAGGACAACATGCCGCCGGCGTTTATGCATCCCAGACTCACGATGAAACGGACGTGGAAAGCTTTCGGTGTTCTTGCCGCAGTTATCTTTTTACTTGTGGTGACCGGCGCGGGGGGCGCGCTGGCTGACACGGTAGTTTTCTACGTCCGCATCGCGAAACTCTACACGCAGGAACCTCACGCCAAAATCAAGATGCCTGTCGACGATGTGAGCAAGCGCGAGATCGCCGACACCTGGGGCGCGCCGCGTAGTGGTGGTCGAACGCACGAAGGTCAGGACATCTTTGCGCCGAAGGGGACAAAGATCCTTTCAGCAACGAATGGTTACGTCTACAAGATCGGTGAGAACAATCTCGGTGGACAAACAGTCTCTGTGATTAGTTCGGGCGGGCGAATCTATTACTACGCGCACCTTCATGAGTATGCACCGAACTTGAAGGTTGGTGATCCTGTAACGACTCGAACTGTGTTGGGTTTTGTCGGCACAACCGGTAACGCACAGGGAACGCCACCGCATCTTCACTTTGGCGTCTACACATTCGGTTTTGGCAATGCGATCAACCCGCTGCCTTTGATTACTGACCGCGCCGCTCCCGCACCGGCCCCTACCATGACCAGAACGAAACCTGCGGAAAACCGCCCGCGGTCACGTATGATCAGCCGCCGCGCGTAACCACAAGGGGCACAAAAGACACAAGAGGCTCAAGAAAGGACAAAGAGAGAGGAGTCGCTCTTGTCTCTTTTTTTGGTTTTGTGGCTCTTGTGCCTTTTGTGCCTTTTTGTGGTAATGTTTCGCCCAGTTCGCAGTTTCCAGGTCTGTATTCCACAACAAAAAGCCATTCGGAAGGAGTTCACGCATGCGTGCTCGATCTCGCGTTCTCTCTGTCTCGATTCTGGTCCTCGCATTCTTCGCAGCCGTTTTCGTTCTGGCCCCACGCTCAGAAGCGAACAACTCGTTTCAAGATCCTCCAGCGCCGCCCGCCGGCGGTGGTCAGGAGCAGCCGCAAGGCCCCACGGGCCGGCCCACTCCGTCGACTGATCCAAGGCCGTACGACCGTGTGATCACTAAAGACGCCAAGACCGATGAAGGTGTGTTTAAGGTTCACACCATCAAGGACAAGGTCTATTACGAGATCCCGAAGAGTGAACTCGACAAGGAGTTCCTTTGGGTCAGCCAGATCGCGCGGACCACGCTCGGCGTTGGCTACGGCGGACAGGCCATGGGAAACCGGGTCGTCAAATGGGAACGGAAAGGCAATCGCGTTCTTTTACGCAACATCTCATATGAGGTGGTTGCCGATCCGAAACTGCCGGTGTCTCGGGCGGTCCAGGCAGCGAACAACAACACAATCATCATGGCGTTCAACGTCGAAGCGATCGGCAAGGACGACGCGGCTGTGATCGACGTGACCCGCCTGTTCACTTCCGAAGTGACTGAGTTCAGCGCGCGCACACGTTTACGCGCTCGCGGTTTCGATGCGTCGCGATCATTCATCGAGAAGACGAAGTCGTTCCCGACCAACATCGAGGTCGAAGTTTCGCAAACTTACACTTCGCCTCCGGACATTAGTCCCGCGGGTGGTGGTGGTCCACAACCTGCTCCGAATCCGTTTGCGGCGGGAATGCGCGCCGGAACCAATGCGACCGTCGTCATGCACTACAGCATGGTCAAGCTTCCCGAGAAGCCGATGATGCCGCGCTTGTTTGATCAACGCGTCGGTTATTTCAGCATCCGCAAGTACGACTATGGTATTGACGAACAGCGCGCCGCCGAACGGCGTTTCATCACTCGCTGGCGACTGGAGAAGAAAGATCCGAACGCTGCGGTCTCCGAACCGATTAAGCCAATCGTTTACTACGTCGATCCGGCGACGCCGGCCAAGTGGATTCCGTGGATCAAGAAGGGAATCGAAGATTGGCAGCCCGCATTCGAAGCCGCCGGCTTCAAGAATGCGATCATCGCGAAGGAAGCACCATCTAAGGAAGACGATCCAAACTGGGATCCGGAAGACGCCCGGTATTCGGTTATTCGTTACCTGCCGTCAACGATTGAAAACGCATCCGGTCCGCACGTGAACGATCCGCGTACCGGTGAAATTCTCGAGTCGGACATTCAGTACTATCACAACGTTATGAACCTGCTGCGCAACTGGTCGTTCATACAAATTGGACCACTCAATGCAGGTTTCAAGAAGCTCCCGCTGTCCGATGAGTTGATGGGACGTCTCGTCGAGTACGTCGTGGCGCATGAAGTCGGTCACACGCTCGGTTTTCAACACAACATGAAAGCCAGCGCGACTTATCCCGTCGACAAACTGCGCGACGTTCAATGGCTGAAGACAATGAGCCATACGCCGACGCTGATGGACTATTCACGTTTTAACTATGTCGCGCAGCCCGAAGACAACATCCCGCTTGAACAACTGATTCCACAGGTTGGTCCATACGACAAGTGGGCGACGATCTGGGGTTACAAGCCGATTCCGGGCGCAAAATCTTCTGACGAAGAGAAGAAGACGCTCGATGAATGGGCGCGTGAACAGGATGCGAAAGCGTATCTCCGTTTCTCGACCGCCGAATCCTTCGGTTCGGATCCCGGTGAAAATACCGAGGCCGTGGGCGATGGCGATGCGATCGCCGCGACGGCGCTAGGTATCAAAAATCTGAAGCGCGTTGCCGATATGTTGTTGCCGGCGACGACGCAACCGGGTGAACCGTACAGCGATTTAAATGAGCTTTACGCCCGTATGCTGGGCCAATGGGCCATTGAGTTGACTCACGTCACGGCCATCGTCGGCGGCTTCAACTCACAGCAGAAACATGGTGGGCAGGACGGTGTTCGGTTCGTGATTGTCCCGCGAGAAAGGCAAGTGGCAGCCGTACGTTTTCTCAACGAGAACGCATTCGCCACACCGTCGTGGGCGTTGAAGGCCGACATCCTCCGGCGCATCGAACCGTCAGGTGCGTTGGCCCGCGTGAACGTAGCTCAGGAGCGCGTCTTGAGCTCGCTATTGAGCAACACGCGCTTCAATCGTCTGATCGAACAGGAAGCGATTGACGGCATGGCCGCGTACAAACCGGCTGATTTCATGACGGACGTGCGACGGGGAATCTGGACCGAGCTCGAAGGTGGACCAGTGAAGATCGACGTCTACCGGCGCAATCTCCAGAATTCGTACATCGATCTGCTGTCGACCAAGCTTAACGTGCGGCCGTCAGTAACCGACGACTATCGCGCGTTAATCAAAGCCGAGTTGCGTGATCTGAGCAACGCGATTGGAACGGCGATGCCGCGTGCACTGGATCGCCAGACACGCGCTCACCTCGCCGACGCGCGCGATCAGATCGCGAAAGCGCTCGATCCGAAGTTTGCAGTTCCCGCGGCACCGACGACGATTGGTTTTCCTTTCGGGCTTGACTACGAATTGCAGTTCACCTCAGATTCAAGTTCGATTGAGAATTTTGACTGGCGCAACTGCTGGCCGGATTACGCGATTCGCATCCGGCGTAATGAGTAGTTAGTAGTTGTGTTCGAACAGGTTGGTGGTGCGCTCGGTGACGCTGCCGGGCGCAGGCACCGCCGTTGTTGTAGAAGCGCCCTCCGTGAGATCGCGAGGTGGAGCAACCGGTTGGTCCAACTCGAGGTTTTGCCGGGGGCGAATCATTAGGCCCGCCAGAATGTGTCCGACGCCGCTCAGCGTCGGCAGCAAACCTACAAGCCAGATAATCCTCACTACCGGACCGATCTCGAAGGGAATTTGTTCGATGATGTGCGGCGGGAGCCTCAAGACCAGCGCGGCTGACAGGAAGTACAGGAAGATCGTCAGACCGATGCCGGAGAAGATTGATACGATGCCGGTTGTGAGGTGTTTCTCTCGTCTTTCAGCGGGCGTTTTCTTTGAGCCCAACTGAATAAGCGGCCGCGGTATTTCGTTGCCTTTTAGAAGTGTTTTGAAGTTCGCACCGCAGGAGCGACAAAACTGCGCCTGCGCTTGAGATTCTGTGCCGCATTGGTAGCAGTACATGATTTTCGAGACTCAACTAGCGAAACGTGCGTCAGCCAAGTTTAGTTCGCTGAAATCCGCTTAGATCTGTCGTCTAAGTTTCCCGCAAGGGCGCAAAGGCGCTAAGTAAGATGGTAAATGTTCTTTCGTTTTTCTTTGCGTCTTGGCGCCTTTGCGGGAGTTATTCGTAGCTCAATGCCTCAACCGCATCCTGACGAGCCGCACGCAGTGCCGGGTACAACGCGCCGATACTACCTCCCAATAATCCTACCGCCAAAGCAATCAGCACCCATCTTGGCTCGATCTCGATCGTCAAACTAGTGGTGCGCTCCACCGCCAGGCGCGCCAGCATCGTCAAACCGATACCGACCGCTACACCAAGAATACTGACGATGATCGCTTCCTGTTCGATCACCCACGCGATCGACGACTTCGACATGCCGAGCGATTTCAAAATTCCGATCTGCCGCGTACGCTCAGTCACAGTCGTATACATCGCCAGCAGGATCACCAGCATACTGATTGCAGCCGCAACACCGACAACGACCTTGATGAATACGTTCAATGCCGGAACACCGCTGGCGTAAAGCTCCGGAAGGTCGCGCGTGAATATCAGTTGATCGTCAGGGAAGCGCTGGAGAATGCTCGCCGCGACTTCTTCCTGTTTTGAAGGATCGTCGCATGCGATCAGAATCGCGGACGCCCGGTTGGTGGCGCCTTCCTGTTCCTGCATCGTCGACAACGGGATCTTGATGCGCCCGCCGCCCGGCGGTTCGTAAACACCCACGATGCGAAACGGACGCTCGAAAAGCTCAACGGTGTCGCCGACCTTTGCACGCCGCCGTTCTTTCCACTCGGGATCGACGATCGCCTCATCACCGGATTCCAATGCCCGCCCTTCCCGGATCGTCACGCGCGCGATGTTCGCGTACTCCGCGTAGTTGATGCCATCGATCAAGCGTTGACCAAACCCGGAGTCACTCTTGTCTATGGTTTGTCCCACCGGCGTCGCGGCACGGACCCCGGGAATCGCGGCCAACTCAGCGGCGTGCGAAACGGGCAAACGAAACCCGGACGCGCCGAGACCAATCGTTCCCGAAGCGCGGATCATGATCTCCGCGCCAATGTTTGATTCGCGCCGTCCGCGTTCGTGCAAAACTCCGCGCGACAGTCCGACTGTGAAAACGATGAGCATCACGCCGACTCCCGTTCCGAGAATGCTTACGGCAGTGCGCGCAGGTCGATGAGCAATATTTGAAAGTACGAGGCTATCCATAAGACGTTGAAGGCGCGGACTACGATCCAGGATACGACGCCACGCTTTTGGCAGCGTGCGCCACGTGAGAACGAGCAAACCAAAAGATGTCCAGGTAACGATCGCCGCCTTGCGGACCAGGGCCAACGCCAGTCCCGCGGCGGGCTCAAAACCCAAACCCTTTTGCAGAATCACTTCGGTGCCGCCTTCGTAGACTCCGATCGTCCCCGGAACAAAAGCAAACACCGCGTTTATGACTTTCGTGAGCGACTCGATGATGTAAGCCTGCGCCACGCCCGTTTCGAAGCCCAGCATCTTGAGTGCAAGAAAAACCTCCGTGACGCTTGCCACGTGGGCCAGCAGGTTACAGGCGACCATTACGAAGAACGCCGCCGGATGATGTTTGTAGAAGTCGTAAACCTTCGACTCGAGGTGATAGATGTGCTGGCGCTTCCTGAGTATGACTTTCGGGCTGAGTCGAAGTTGGGCCAAGCGATCGACGATCCAGGTCAACAACATCACGCGCCGCTTGGCCGCGATCGCCGCGACCAGGATTCCTAACGCCGCAGCGCCGGCGATTACCAGCAGCACCATGTTGACTTCGCGCGGCAACGGATACTTCACCAGCATCACCACGGCGCCGCTCAGAATGAAAAAGACGACCGAAAGGTTGTAAAGAAGATTGTCGACGACGAGAGCGGGCACACCGTACGTGAGCGGCACTCGTTTCCGGAGTAGCGCGACTTTGGTTGCTTCGCCGAGCAGTGGACCAGTGAAAGTGAGAAAGCTAATCGCCTCGCCGCCCAGTCGTGCGGCGAAGGCCTGGCGGAATGTGATTCGTCGATGTTCCGGTGGAACAGCCGCCCGCATTGAGATGGTGCGCAGCACGTGACGCAGTCCACTAAGTCCGACGATCACGAAGAAGCCGAACCCGATGCGCAGCAATGCGTCAAAGAGGGGTTGCACCCCGACGCGATTGATCACGTATACGAGCAGGCTGAGACCTAACAGAAAGGCGAGTGACTGAAGCCAGATTAGGTAGCGGCGAGAACTACTGGCGGGTGCAGCGTCAGGCGCTTCAGAGAGTTCTTCTTCTGCTTCGGCGGTTTGCCAGTTATTTGCCAGGTTCTCGGTCGATTCACTCAAGGCGCCGCGTTCACCCCATTAGTCGTGGTGTGCTTGTTGTTCAGTCCGTTCGGCAGCAGCTCTTTTACAACGCGCCCGGGAAAACGTCTGAATCCTTTGTTCAAAAGTCTCGGAGCGGGAGTGTTATCATCGCGTAATTCGCCCGTTAGTGCCAGCAGCGTCGGCATCAAACTCAAACTGTCGTAAGGTTCTTCGATTGTTAACGCCTGCGGGATCTTCGTGTTTGCGCCACCAGCGATCATAAAGACCGAGTGCGTTGAGATGCGGAAAAATGAACCATGATTGCCCCCTGGATTGAAACCGCGCACGTCGAAGTTCCAATGATCGTTTGCGACGATCAGCAGGTCAGGCTCGACCAGTTCGCGTTTGCGGCGCGCGTAGTGACGCATCAGTTTCTCTCGGTCGCTTAACCCGGGATCGTCCGGCGAGAGCCGCTCGTTGTGATGGCGCGCAAGTTCTTCATGCAAGCCGACGAAGCCGTTTGAATAATGTGTTCGATGCAACGCCTGGAGCCACTCAGTGTCGGTGTGCCACTGGCTGAGCCACGCGACGCGATTGTTTCCCGGCACCGCCAGATTCGGATCTTCAAACATCTGTAACGGCAACCCTGCCTGCCAATCGATTAACTTAAACTGCAGCTTACCGTCGGCGTCGTGTCTCAAATTACTCACAGGTAGATAACGAAGACTCAACTGACCGTCAGCGCCGCGACGCGATAACAGTAACGCCTGCCGATCGGCGCCCGCGCTGACCCAAATCACGTCTTCGTCGATGTCGCCCTCGTTGATTAACGGCAGGACGAGATCGCGCGTAAGTCGCGTGGCGATTAGATCGACAGGACGATTCGTGATGCCGCGCTGGACGTTGTTACGAACAGTAACACCGTGAAGCATTGCGATGTAATCAAGTCGCAGGAAACTGCGCGCGAGGTCGAGTGAACCGTCGCCGTTGAGCACGAGTCCATTCGGAGCAAGCCCGTAGACGTAGTTCTGAAGTTTGTCGATCGAATTGCGATCGCCCATCGACTCTTTTGGGATCACGTCGCGAATCCTGACCTTCGACGGCGTAAAAGCCTCAGATGAGAGCGAAAGAAGATTGCTTAGCGCCTGCACGTAGGCGGTGTATTCGCGTTGTTCGATCCGCCAGCGATCGTACTGCACCCAGATTCTTTTAGCGGCGTCGTCAAGTCCGGCGTTCTGTTGTTCTTTGGTGAACTTCTTCGGTTGCGACTCCCAGAGTTTGCGCTGCTCTTCAATGGCGACATTGAGCGCGCCCAGTTCGTTGCGCAGCTCGGTGAGCTTCTGTTTCCATTCAGCGCGTCTTCGGTCGATGACGGAAAAGAAGCCTTCGATCGCGGCTTTGCGGACTTCGGGACGCAGCTCGTTGCGCTGTAGTTGTTGCAGCAGGATGTGCAACAGGTTGAGATCGCTGTCGCGCAGGTGAAGCGAGGCGCGTTCGTTACCATCGAAATCGAGCATCGCGGTCGGATAGACCGTGCTCTCGCCTTTTAGATAGTAGGAATCTGGAGTTGTGGTAGTGATCAGCGGCACGAGGGGATTCACGCCTTTGATCGAGTAGTCGAGCATCAAACGACGTTTCGTAATGACGTGATGACCGCCACCGGCGCTGCTGCCGAGCAGTTTCACAATGTTGTAGCCCTGGCTATAGATCTTGTCATCCGTGTTGAAGCCGTGATCCGACACCAGAACCAGCGCTGTTTCGTTTGCTTGCGGGCTCTTCTGAATTGCTGTCCACACCTGACCAATTACTGAGTCCATCTGCCTGAGCACAAAGATCTGCGACTCTTTGTCGTTGTTGTGATGCGCGATGTGATCGAAATCAGGGATGAAGAGGTCTACGTACCGGAGTTTGGGATTGGCCAGTTTTTGTAGCGTCTCCCTGAGAAGCTGGTCGGTTAAGGCATTCCTCAGCTCAAAGCCCATCGTCCATTCATCAAAAAGTTCTTTTGGGGGTCTCAGAAATTTATTTTGGAGACCGCTTTGGAGCGTTGCGTAACGAGGACCGCGCAGAAACAGCGACATGGTCATGTAGCGTTCGTCGTGGGCGTAAGCGTCCACGAGCAGCGGCAGACCAAGCGAGTCGAGTATCTCAACGGCCGGCATGTCTACACGCGCGCCGACGATGCCTCCGAGGTAAAGCGGAAAGAAGTTCAGGTAATCGTAAGAACGAAGCGTGTAGCGATCGAACTCGACGTTACCTTTGATCTGTAGATGCTGACCGGTTTCAAGCAGCGACCATGAAGGCGCGGAAAGACTCATGCCGCGGACGTAAAAGTTCGAGAGCCGTGCGCCGCGTTGGTAAAAGATGTGATCGATCCAGGGCAATACACTCTTGCCCGACTGCGAGTCGTGCTGACGCGCAAGCTTGTCAACCATGTCGTAGGGCAGCCCGTCGCACTTAATTACGACGAGGCGCTGCGGCTGCGCGACCGCAGAGGTGTACGAAACCAGCAGCAGCACCAGAGCTAAAACGAGTGACGCGGGGACACGGTGACACGGTGACACGGTGAACATCACTGCGTCATCGGGTCTCCGCGTCCCCGCGTCCCCCAGTCCCCGCGTCTCCGCGTCTCCGCGTGCACTATCCGGCATGATCAAGGCTGCCCGACTGCGATTGGCGTGCCGCCGCCGAGAGTGGTGACGGCAATTGGCTGGTCGCGTCGAACACCGCGCAGGTACTCGCTGGCGAGGTCGCGCAGAGTTTGATCGACATCAATGTTTTTGGAGATGCGTAACAGTTCGTTACGCGCTTTCGAGCTGCGGATACGCGCGAGACCGTCAAGACACGTGCGCCGCGTCTCATTATCTTTCGTGCGCGCGAAGATTTTCGCAGTCACGGCGGCGGCCGCTCCGTCCGCCTGCTCGCCGTGATCGGCGATGAATTGCAACGAACGTTTCACGTCGTCGAGGTTCCAGGTTATGTCCACTTCCGCACTTGATTTCGCAATCTGCTCCAGAAACCTGGTGTGATACTCAAGACGCCGCGCGATATCAAGCCGGTGTTCCATGTCGCCCTCGCGCTCTTCACGATGAACATATTTCCCGAACGTGAGCACATTTAGGACGCGAAATGCGATCTGCGCTTTCGATCCATGTTGTAGCGGCAACATCTCCGCGCGCCGGTCTTGTTCGATCTTCGCCGCCAGACCTTTCGGATCTTTAGCGAAAGCCACCAGTGCCGCGTACTGCTCGAGCGCAATGTTCGCCTCGGCGTTAATGCCATTCTCAAACGGGTTCACAGAAATAGACTCGAGGCGCCCGCTCACTTCACTTCGTAGCGCGGGCTCCATCGCCTTGTTCAGGGCCAGCAACAATTTGAGTTGAGAATAGGTCGCGAGGCGCGATGGTTGACTGATGTCCATGCCGCGACGGCCGGTTACGAAGTCGAAAACAGTTTTGCCGAGGAAGTAAGGCATGTTGCCAAACTTCGAAACCGAAAGCACGTTGCGAGTCACATCGTTGATAACTCGCCGCGACATCTCGCGCTTCTTCGGATTGTAGTTATCGCGAAAGTCGACGAGCAACATCGGGATCTTGGGATTGTCGAGACCGTACAAGCCGAGCGGAATCATCTCGACAGCTTCGGCGCCCGGCGCGTCACTGGCGACCGGTTGATTGTCGGCGTCGAAATAGCGCGTTTCGACATAACCGTCCCACTTCAATAGCCGCTTGTCAGTCCAGGGATTCGCAATATTCAGAAATCGTCCACTGAAACGTGCCCCTTGTTGTTTCAACAGGTCACGTTTGGCGACCCATAAAAACGCGTGCGTGGCGCTACCGTCGGGCATCACGAGCGGTTCGAAATACAACGACTCCGTTTCAGCTCGCTGTCGCAGAAGTTCCCAGTTATGACCGCGCGCATCTCTCGTTGCCGCGGTGCGCTTCGCGTAGTAGCTCTGCAAGTTTGAATCGTCAACGAGTCCGCCAAACGCCTTGTCGGTCAACATCAGTCGCGCCTGGATTGTGGCCATTTCGTCTCGCGAAAAAGCTGACTGCCCTTCGACTTCCTGATAAAGCGCGAGCACTGAGAGTGCGCGAATGATGTGCGACTTGCGGTAGTCGCTCGTGTTGCGACGATAAGAGCTGGTCGATGCTTTGATCGGCGTTCCGTATGGATCGAGCAGGATGTTTTGCAGCGCGGCCCAGAAGATCTTGTTCCACACTTCGCGTTCGGGCGATGCGAGATCGAGCGCGGGCGGTGGCGTGCGCGTTGTGCGGTCCTTGTTGCCGACGCGCGCGTAGAAAAACGGAATCGCAGCCGCGATTTTTTGTTTCAACGAAGGTCGAGTGTAAGTCAGCGGCCAGACGTAGCGGAGGCGGTTGTTCTCGACTGTATTATCGCCGAGAGTGTCGCGCAAAATAGACACCAACGGAACCCATTTGTCGTTGTTTGTTGATTCGAGTCCGTCGAGTCTGGCAAAGACAGTTATCAGCTCGGCGCCGCCCTCGACCTCGATGCGCTCGAGTCGCATGATCTGCGAGAGGACTGCGGCCGGGTTGGTTTCGTCGACGGTGGGAGCGGCGGTAGGTGGGTCATTAAAACCCGACGCCCTGCTAATGGTCGAGAATATTGGCGAGATAACGAGCAGAAACGCGAATACTAAGCTCGCACTCCGTTGCCGGGGTCTAATCCTTTGGAAACTCATCCTTGTCTAATCGCACGCAACAATAGTTGGCAGATGGGGAGTTTGTATTGCATTCCGACGTACGGACTTCGCAAAAAACAAATACTTCGGTGGTTCGACCTCACCTTCTGCAACAGCTATGCCCTTCCGCGGGCCAATTTAATATACACGAGTCTGCATGCTGTTGGACCGATTTTCTGACGGACGTATGACAGACCTTGCATTGTAACAATCCGTTCTAAAGACGATTTTTGTCACTGCTTTGTTAATCGGATACTGTCAGTATTGCCAGTTCCGGCTATGAGATTACCTCGAGGCTGATTCGGTTGGATGCGAGGACTGTCCGGCTGTCTCGATGTCTTTTACTTCTTTCGGCGGAGACTGCCAGCCGTTTCGTTCGAGTAAAGTTAAGGCAAAACGTATCGGCACGGCGAAGTTTGAGGCCTGGTTCTCGGTGAAGACGGCGAAATTGACACCGATGACGCGCCCGGTTGGGCCAAAAAGAGGCGCGCCGGATCCGCCTTCGGCCGTTCGAGCGTCATAAACGATGCGTCGAACGTCTAGGTCGGTAATACTGCCCTGCGTTGTTAGCGGTTGAATACGTTTTGTTTCGGCGAGATACCCCAGTTGCGCCATTGGTGTTCCATATCGTTGCTGAATTCCGCGCGACTCTGCATCGTCGAGCAATGCTAGCAGCCGATCTGGACCAGACGGATAACCCATCATCACTACTGTCTTACCAACAGCAACCGCATCCGGATCAGTTTCGAGTGGCAGCACTGGAAGCTTTTCGGGCAGCTCCGGCAGATCGAGTAGGCAGACAGCGAGATCGTCCCGTTGTGCCGCCGCTTTGAACTTCAACGGAATTGCCTGCGCGTATTCGGGAAAATAAGCAATCAAGCGTTTGAGACGCGGTTGCGCTTTCAAACTGATGCTCTGCGCACGATCGTCAGCGATCCACGGTTGCACGATGTGACGGTTCGTCATCACGAAGCCGTTACCCACATGAAATCCGGTGCCGACAAATTCATACTCGGCAATCGCGGCATTGCCTTCCGGAGTTAACGACTCCGGTGCGCCACTCTGCACCGCGCTGCCGCTGTCGTTCATCTGAGCTTCAGCGTAACGAAGTGGACGGCCGGTGCCGGACTCAACGAAATAGAACGAGCCTGCGATCAAACAAACGCCGGCGCCGTATTCGCTGCGCAGTTTCACTGCCAGGGAAAGACTGTCCGTCAACGCCTTAGTGCGGTCGCTGATGTTCGTAAGTTGATCGTTAGTGCGTGAGACCTGATCTCTCATCTGACCGAGCTGCGTTCCCTGGTCCGCGATAAGCGCTCGGCTGCGCCGAATCTCTCTGAACATCGCAAAGCCCAGGTACAGAACCCCACCGACGAGAATCATGACGAGCGCCAGCGCGATCAGTTTCGTGCTCGGATTAATCTCGCGCACGAGTTCGCGGGTGAACTGTCGCAGAAAGACTTTTGCATCGTCTCGACGGGCGGTTGCTGCTGACTCGATCGCGGCGGCTTCGATAAACGGCGCCACGTGAGTTTCTCGGGATCCCGCTGGAACGACAGCGGGAAGGGCACGAACGGGATAAAAGTGAAGCACGAGATCGCCGTCGGCTACGCGGACCTCGTCACCATCGTGGATCTCCGCGCCCGTTGTAATCAATTCGCCGTTCAAGGTCACTGGGACAGACTCTTCGAAACTCGCGACGCTGTAAGAGCCATTCGCTCGCGTCAGTTCGAGCAGAACAGCATTCGCCAGCGCTTTAGGCAGACTGGAAGATCGAATTCTCAGGTCACAGTTGTCGCAGGCGCCAATGCGAATCTGATCGTTGGTGAGGATTTCGGTGTGCCGGTCGTCGCCCGAGGAGATGTGGATAACCAGGCCGGTAGCCATATATTTCTAACTTACCTCGATCATTAAAGCGGCGGCCGAATCAGGCCGCCTAACTGCTTCTTCCGCGGCTGTCTTCGGTCGCCCACGCCATGCATTCTACAGGAAGTCCAGCTAAAGGGTTAGCGGTAAAAGTGGGGTGTCCGTGATAGCATGAGGTCGAAGTGAGGTTGCACACCATTGGCCAATGTGGATTTCATCGACGACTGTGACCGGCTCATGGAATTGGCGCCGATCGCGTCGGCGAACATCCAGCGTCACGTGTTTATTTGTACCGGAAAATCATGCTCTGGTAACGACAGTGTGGCGGTGAAAGAGGCGTTTGAACGCGAGTTAAAGTCGCGCGAGCTTCAGTATGGGAAAGCTTCGAAGGGGTGTAATCCGAATGGCTCGGTGGTGCTAACTGAATGCGGTTCGGTTGGATTTTGCGCCGTGGGTGCGGCGGTGATGGTCTATCCGGACGGTGTGTGGTACGCGCAAGTGCGTGCTTCAGACGTACCGGAGATTGTTGAGGAGCACATCATTAACAACCGGCCGGTCGAGCGCCTCGCATTACTCCGAATTCCCACCAGTCCCAACTCTGCATAATCTCTGCGTCCTCTGTGTCTCTGTGGTCCTACACGCCTGTGCGATAGTTTACCAACGAGACACAGAGGACGTAGAGTCACTCTTCATCAGGTTTTGCTTTCCAACGAAGTACGGGTTTGCGTGCGGCGGCAGCTTCGTCAAGGCGGCCGATGCGGGTGCTGTGCGGTGCGTTTCGAACCAGCTCCGGATCCTCGAGGGCTTCGTTCGCGATCGATCGCATCGCGGCGATGAACTGGTCCAACTCCTGCCGGCCGACTGATTCCGTCGGCTCGATCAGCATCGCTCCCTGCACAATCAACGGGAAGTAGATCGTCATCGGATGGAAGCCGTAATCGATTAAACGCTTCGCGATGTCGAGTGTGTGAACGCCTTTGCGACTCTGACGCTTGTCGGTGAAGACAACCTCGTGCATTGGTGGACTGTTGAACGGCTTGTCGTAATCGGAGGTAAGACCGTTCGCGATATAACGCGCGTTGAGCACCGCCGCTTCGGTCGCTTCACGCAAACCGTCGTTTCCGTGCGTCAGGATGTACGCGAGAGCGCGCAACATCATTCCGTAGTTTCCAAAAAACGCTTTCACACGGCCGATCGATTTCGGTCGATCGTATTCGAGCTTGAACGTTGGTTCGCCTACAGTCCAATCGGTCTTCACGATGCGCGGCACTGGGAGAAACGGTTCCAGCTCCTTCGTGCAACAGCAGGGACCCGAGCCTGGTCCACCACCGCCATGCGGAGTTGAAAACGTTTTGTGCAGGTTCAGGTGAATAACGTCGACACCCATGTCGCCGGGACGCGCAATGCCGACGAGCGCGTTCATATTCGCGCCGTCCATGTAAACCAGTCCGCCAGCGTCGTGCACGATTTTGCAGATCTGTTTGATGTTACGTTCGAAGAGACCCAGCGTGTTGGGATTGGTCAACATCAATCCCGCGACGTCGCCGTGTGAACATAGCTCGCGGAGGTGGTCCAGATCGGTAAGACCTTCGCTTGTCGAACGGATCGTCTTGACTGAAAAACCTGAGAGATGCGCGGAGGCCGGATTCGTTCCGTGGGCCGAATCGGGAATCAACATGGTGCGCCGGCCTGATGCTGCCGCGCCATCGCGCGCGTCGAGAAACGCGCGAATGATCATGATGCCGGTCATTTCGCCGTGCGCGCCTGCGGCCGGCTGCAAAGAAACCCCCGGCAGTCCGGTTATCTCCGCGAGATGTTGCTCGAGTTCGTAGATGACCTGCAACGCACCTTGCGCGTCTTGTACTTCAGTGAGGGGGTGAACATTGGCAAACTCTGCGATGCGCGCGACTCGTTCGTTGAGCCGCGAGTTGTACTTCATCGTGCACGAGCCCAACGGATACATGCCGAGGTCGATCGAATAGTTCCAGCTCGACATCCGCACGAAGTGGCGAATCACGTCGACTTCGCTGACTTCGGGCACGCCTTCGAGGTCGTCGTCGCGCTGAAACTCGCGCGGCAGGAGATCGTCCACTGGTGATTCTTCAACGTCCAACGCCGGCAGGCGATAGCCAACCCGGCCTTGTTGCGAGCGTTCGAAAATTAGTTGCTCATTGGGACTGATGTGGGATGTAACTTTTGTAATTCCGTCGCTCATAACGATTTGTGCTTTGTTTCTTAGAGCTTTGTACTTTGTTAACAGCCTACGGACCACTGACAACTGACCACTAACAAAGAACAAAGTACAAAGAACTATTACCTATTAGAAACTTCGCTCAACCCTTCAACCAGCGCGTCGATCTCGTCTCGGCTATTGATCTCCGTCACGCAAACAAGAAAATCGTTCGGTCGATCGGTGAAGAACCGCCAGAGGGGAATGCCGCCTTCGATCCCTTTCTCTTTACCGAGACGCGCAAGCAGCGCGCCCGCGTCGAGTGGACCACGCACGACGAACTCGTTGAAACGAGGTCCGGAGAAGGGAAGTAAAAAGCCATCGAGTGATGCGATACGGCGCGCAGCGTACGCGGCCTTTTGCAGACACTGATGCGCGGCTTCCTGGATGCCGCGCCGTCCCATTGTTTCCAGGTAGACCGTAGCGGCGAGTGCGATCAGACCTTCATTCGTGCAGATATTTGACGTCGCTTTCTCACGTCGAATGTGTTGCTCCCGAGTCGCCAGGGTGAGCACGAAACCGCGATGTCCCTTTTTGTCGTAGGCCTCCCCGACGAGCCGGCCGGGAATTTGGCGCGCGTACTTGTCGCGCGTCGCAAAGAGGCCGACGTATGGTCCACCAAACGACAACGGCACTCCGAACGATTGTCCTTCGGCGACGACAATGTCGGCGCCGCATGCACCTGGCGACTTCAGCAGACCCAGCGACATCGCTTCCGTCACCGCGACGACGAGTAACGCGCCTTTCGCATGTGCGGCGTCTGACAATGCTGAAAGATCCTCGACGCAGCCAAAAAAGTTTGGCGATTGGACCACGAGCGCCGCTGTGTGATCGTCCACGGCTTTCGCGAGCGCCGCAGCCGATTGACCAGTCCGCGCATCGAACGGAACCACTTCCAGATCGATCCCCGCGTGTTGCACATAAGTGTGAACTACTTCGAGATACTGCGGATGTACCGAGCTCGTCGCAATCACTTTCGAACGCCGCGTCACGCGTTCCGCCATCAACACCGCTTCGGCGAGCGCCGTTGAACCGTCGTACATCGACGCATTCGCCACTTCCATACCCGTCAACTGGCAAACGAGAGTTTGAAACTCGAAGATCGTTTGCAGTGTGCCCTGCGAAATCTCCGGTTGGTACGGCGTGTAAGCAGTGAAAAACTCGGAGCGCGAAATAATGTGATCGACGATCGTCGGAATGTAGTGAGAATACGCGCCGCCGCCGAGAAAGCTCGGCCTGCGAGCGGCGGCGTTGCGTCTGCCCATTTTTTCAAAGCGATTGAGTAACTCGATCTCCGAGAGTGCGGCGGGTGTGTTGAGGGGCCGCTTCAATAGCAAATCCTGAGGTATGGAATCGAATAAATCTTCAGCCGATTTGAGCCCGATGGCTTCAAGCATCTCTTTGCGCTCTTCCGGCGAGTTAGGAATGTAGCGCAAGTTTATTCGCTCTCAGCTTTCGTAAAATCTTCGTACTCCGCGGCGGTAAGCAGGCTGTCGACTTCACCCGCGTTCGCCATGCGTAGTCGGACCATCCAGCCTTCGCCATACGGATCAGAATTGACCTTTTCCGGTTCGTCCGCAAGCGATTCATTGATCCGTGAAACAGCGCCGGACACTGGCGTGAAGATTTCAGACACCGCCTTAACCGATTCGACTGATCCAAACGACTCACTGGCGCCAAACTCCTCGCCCGCTTTTGGCAACTCGACATACACCACGTCGCCGAGTGAGTTTTGGGCGTAGTCGGTGATGCCGATGACGGCTTCCTCACCATCCACCCTGACCCATTCGTGGTCCTTACTGTAGTGCAGGTCTTCTGGAACGTTTGCCATGGTTCCTCCAACTGGTTTGAGAATTATTTAATGCGTTTGTAAAACGGCGTCTTGACGATCTGCGCGCCAACAAGTTTGCCGCGAACGTCGATCTTGATCTCCTGTCCGACGGACGCGTGCTCAACCGGGACGTACGCCATGCCGATGTTCTTTTTCAGAAAGGGCGCGGGACTCCCCGAAGTTACTTTTCCAACTTTTTCATCGTTGACGAGCACGTCCTGCTCATCTCGCGCGATGCCGCGTTCGGTTACCTCGAAGCCGACCAGCTTGCGTTTGATTCCTGCTTGCTTCTGTTGGGCCAACGCTTCGCGTCCGACAAAGTCGCTTTTGTCGAGTTTGCAGATCCAACCGAGGTTCGCTTCGAGCAGCGTAGTGTTTTCGTCAATCTCGTGACCGTAAAGCGCCATTCCGGCTTCGAGTCGGAGTGTGTTACGCGCGGCGAGTCCGCAGGGAAGCACTCCGGTCGGCGCGCCTGTGTTTCCAGCGTCGAGAATCTTGTTCCATAGTTGTTCGGCGCGCTCGGCGGATGCGTACACTTCGAAACCGTCTTCGCCTGTGTAACCCGTGCGCGAGACGATGCCACTGACGCCATCAACTGTGCCGGGACGGAAGTGGTAATACTTGATCTCCGAAAGCGGCAGATCAGTAAGTGATTGAAGGATCGACTCGGCGTCGGGGCCTTGCAGTGCAAGCTGGCAATATTCAGCACTCGCATTGTGCAGCTCAACCGATTCGCCGTTGTGGTGCGATTTGATCCAGTCCCAGTCTTTCTCAGTTGTTCCGGCGTTAACTACGAGCAACAGATGATCGGCGGCGAGACGATAGACGAGTAGATCGTCGATTACTGTTCCTGACGGTGTCGTGAGCGCGGAGTAATGCGCCTGACCGTCGACAAGTTTCGTAACGTCGTTCGAAGTCAAACGATTGACGAAAGCGATCGCGTCACTGCCGCGAACGTCAATCTCGCCCATGTGCGACACATCGAAGAGTCCGGCGTGTGTGCGCGTGCGTAGATGTTCTTCGATCGTACCGGCGGGATACTGGACGGGCATGTCCCAACCGCCGAAGTCGACCATGCGTCCACCGAGTTGCCGGTGGGCGTTGTTGAGTGGGGTACGTTTTAGTTGCGGCGCTGTTGCGGTCAAATTAATCACTCGCGCGGCTTGCTTCGAGGCCTCACGCTGTTTTTAATCAGTGAATAAAGGTGAAGCCGCAAACTAGCATGCGACGTGCGGTGCGTCAAGCGATGGTCATTTGACCGCAATGCGAATGACTGGGAGTTCTGGCGAAAAGAGAATCAATACTATCAGTTTGTTTTGGTTGAAGAGTTTTTAAGGCGTCTTGAGCGAGATGAATTTGGCATTGATAACGGTTAACGTCGCCCTAATTGCGTCTCCTGGTTCCGATGATTTGCACTTCGTTTGACGGCACGGTTGGCGTTGGCCTCGGAGACTCGATAGATGGAGGAAGTAAAAATAAGTCATACTCGGCATTTTCTCGAAAGCCGCCATCGATTGCGATAACACGTTTCGGCGATATCCTTCGCTGCTTAATGAGATACCGTCTAGCCTCATTTGCCATTCTTTTACCTTCTCCGGGGTAAGAGTTTTTACCAGCATAAGTAACAACATATCCGCGAACTTGCGTATTGTTCGCCAGTTCAAAACTAAAGTTGTCCAAATGAGCATTCACAGCCTCTTTATTTCGAGTAAAGATTTTCTGAAATGGCCTGGGAGGGTGGACACCGTCATAGGGGGGAAATCCTTTGCATCGCTTTCCATTTTCGTTGCTCGGCGGGAAATGGGTGACGTCAGTCACGTGACCGTCTTGTACTGAAAATACAATGCCCTTCTCAACGTTGGTGTAGTAAACGGTCGCTTCGTTACTATATCGTTTAACAAATCCATCTAGATCTATTCCCGTGTCAGAAAGACGGGGATAAACGAACGGTCTTACGGTAACCGACAGTACTGTATCCTTGAAAACATCCCATCCGTCTGTAAGTCCAACGCAAGGAGATTTGGCATAGGCAACAGTAATCGCTTCTGTGGTTGTTCGGAACATACAACTCCAAGGGTCATCACAAGGTCCATAAACACGTTCGACATCGGCCCGCGTTGAATGCAAAGGTCTAATGCCGAACTTGTTCTGCAAAAGACCTTGTGGATTTACGGCGAGTAGCGTCCCCGCGAAAATACAAATACAAACAAAGACTCGCATATTTGACCACCACAACCTGTTAGGAATACAACGCTGTCGCACATACTGATCAAAATCACGGACCCACGCTTTCTTGCCAGAATCTGCGAGGAATACAATGCTCTCGCACATACTGATCAAAATCTTTTGACCCTAGGGTTCTTGCCGCATCGTCCATTTCTCCATCTCTGTAAGTTTTCCCAGTCGCCCCGGAATCGTTTGGGGCATTATGAGTGAGTTCATGTATTAAACTCAACACGTACATGTAAGGAGTTTGCTTCACCGAAAACGGATTCGCAGTATTTATGTACCTGAGAAACACAACACTATAACGTTGGCGGGTACGCCAGTTGCCGGGATCGGTGTAATAGTAATTTGATAAACCTCCACCGCCCGCTACCGGTTGTTTTTCCTGTGGTATGACTTCATGAAATTTGTCCGGTGGCACGTCAACAAAGACTCCTCCACCATCTGATCTTTCAACTTGTTGAATACATCGAGAATATCGGTTGAACTAGGCGCAAACTTCGTAGCTGTCAACTTCAGCGACGTCTGTCCCTGTGCGTAGGCCACGCGTAATTGATCGTTCCAGAAGGTTGCCTCGGTGCCGCCTGGTGTTCGCACCAGCGCCCAGGCGAAAAAATTTGCGATGAATTGATCGTCAAGCACAGGTGGCGGCGCAGGCGCACGTCTGCTGGCGTGCGCGCGTTTCGTGCGATTCATTGCCTGGCCCAACTCGCCGCGCGTGCCGGGATCGCCGACGCGTCTCCCGTTCCAGGGCTCCAGCGGCACTTTCGGTGAACGAATCGTGGATGGAATCGGCGGCGCCGGCTGACGCTCTGAAAGTGATTCCCTCTGCACATCTTCGAGATCCGGCAAACTACCTTCCGGTTTGCCGGGCCGAGGCTTTCCATGTCGGTTCTGTTGCGGACGCTGCGCTGCATCGGACGCGAGTAACGAGGCATTCGAAAACGTTAAGAGCGAACCACAGACGATGAGAACAATTGTAACTTGCAGCATCCATGGAAGAGTGAAGCGTGAGTGCGTGAGGACCTCCGGAGCGTTTCCGAAAAACGAGCGGTTGCTTAATCAATTACTCTTAGGGGAAAGCAAAGTGGGCAGTGGGCTCGTCTAAATCGTCTTCGGTGACGGTGGGACGATACGACGATTCAGTTCGTATTGGACCGCGGAAATTTACTCTCGCGAGTTTCAGATGTCAATGCTTTTTTCGCCAAGCCCGAAGTACATAAGATAAGCCTTGGCGCAATAGCTTAGTAACACGGATACAGTGAATTGAGATCTTAGTTGCGGCCGTCGACTTCGACCTTTTGCACGGCGCCACCGCGACACCAGAAGACGACGCGCATTGTGTCGGGCCGGCCGTCGAGGGAGGCTTTGACGAAGGCGGCGTTTTGGCGCAGTGCGGATTCAAAGTCTTCCAGCATGCGCGGGTCGCGCGGTGAGTGGACCACTTCGGCCAACGATGCAGCACCGTTAGTGAACACGTCCGTGACGACCAGCATGTCATCATCAGGCGCGTAATAATTCGAACCAGGATGTGCGTAAGCGCGGGTCATCTTCGCGAGGGCGCCTTCAGGGTCGAGGCTCGGTGACTCAGTACCGTAAGGGGCACGCGTGGCCGCAAGAGACTCGGGCGTGACCGGCTTACTCAAATCGTAATAGCCAAACGCTCTAAGATCTTGATCTCCAAACTCACTGGTTCCGAGCATGAGCACTGCATGACGTTGAATCGCAGCTTCACGCAGCGCCACAAAATGCGGGCGCAGCGCGTTAAGCATCAGGAAGAACATGATCACCGACGCAAACGTGCCGACGGTGTAAGGCATCACACGTGGTCTAAGGAACCCCGCGAGGCTGGTACCAAATGACGGACGTGGAGCCTGCCTGCTAGCGGCTGCTTCGATGTAAAGCGCGTTGGAAATCGAAACGGCCAGATCGACGGGCGGTGTCGGGCGAGACAAAAGACCAAGGCCGCGAGTCAACGATCGCAGTTCTGCTGCCTCAGCTCGACACACTGGACAGCAATCCAAATGCTCATCGATCGCCACGCGTGCCGGCAGAGATACACAATCGTCAACGTATAACGAAAGCGACTGTCTGGTTTCTTCGCACAACATAAGAGAACTTCTCATTCCACTGGCATTGCCAATGTTTGGATGGCTGACCGACCCCGGCTGCTCCCTTTTGTCAAAAGAAGCAACTCCGACAAGTTTAGGGCAACCCCTTCAGGCTCGAGTGAGCGATGCAATCAAACGGGTGTTGCTGGCCACGTTTTCAATACGCTCTCATCTTGCCACTTCGGAAGCCTTGACCCCGCCGTTTTTTCACTTCGACCCATTTGGCACCGAGTTTCGTGAGCCGGGGCGGGTCAGCCATCCTTTACAAAGATCCTTCCAGCTTGCGCCGGAGTTCCTGGCGTCCACGCGCCAGTCGAGACTTAACAGTTCCCACGCTGATGTCGAGTGCGACCGCTATCTCCTCGTACGCAAAACCTTCAATGTCGCGCAGCACTACTGCCTCTCGATAAACGCGGCGCAAACCACTTAACGCCTTCCTCAATGCCCGTTCTCGTTCATGCGCGAGTGCGCCGTGCTCGGGGTTACTGGAGTTACCAGAACTAAGCTGGGCAATCAGCGCCGAATTTCCCGCGGCATCCGCGGCATCAATTGAGACTGTCGAGTCTCGATGTCGCCGCCGCCACCACCGCCACCGGTTTCGCGCCTGATTAATGGCGATGCGATAAATCCAAGTCCGCAGATCTGACTCACCACGAAACTGCCCGATGCTCTGAAATGCCCGCAGGAACGTTTCTTGAGTCAGGTCGCGAGCTTCTTCAGTGTTCTCGGTCAGGCGGTAAAGAAGACCGTAGATCTCGCCGGAGCGCTCGTTTACCAGTTTTTCGAAGGCCGCCGGGTCGCTGCGCTTCAATCTTTCAATGAACTGATCTTCAACCGCTGGCCGAGCTTCGACCAAGGTCGCCGGTGCAACCTGCTCCATTTCCATTTGCCCGCGGAGGGCTATTGGCTCTCCGTAGCTCACCGATTACCCCCTGGGGCGGGAATCAGAGCAGTCCAAATAATTTGCCCTTTCCCGGACAGGCTGCCCTTTTGACACCGTGACCGGTCGATTTGTTCCCGAAGAAAATTCATCGGTAATTTAGATGCGTTTTTGGACAAACCGAGATAGTTCGGTTGCCTTGACAACTTTTCATACGCGCCATTAGAGTGACGGTTTTCGCTATAATACACCCAAAACAAAGAACGCAGCCGACTGTGGTGGCTTGCACGAGGGATATAAGTGGCAAAGTATAAAAAGAAGGTCGTCCGTAAACTTCAACAGGACAAGTTCCGCGACACTACGATGGGTCTGTTTGACCGGCTGGGCAACCTGCTCGAGGGCCGGGGACGGACGATTCTTTACGGACTCGGCGGATTGATCGTAGCCGGGTTGCTTATCCTTTTCTTTGTTAAGTGGAGCAACCGCAAAGCCGATGAGGCCCGGCAGGCACTGGGTCGCGCCATCACCATCTCGACCGCAAATGTCGGCGCGCCCATGCCCGGCGTAAGCGAATCCAGCGTGACTTTCAACAGCGAGTCGGAACGATCGCAGCGGGCCATCGAAGAATTCGAGAAAGTGGCCGCCAAGTACGGTGATCCATACCGCTCACAGGCCCGCTACTTCATCGCCTCCAACCGTCTCTCAGTCGACCGGCCGAAAGGAATCGCCGAACTGACTGACCTGCAAAACAACAGCGTCCCGGAAGTCGCGGCGTTGTCGAAGTTCGCCCTCGCGCAAGTGAAAGAAAGCGACGGAAAACTCGACGAAGCAGCCCAGATTTACAGCGAACTTGCCCGGTTGAATGGCCCGACAATCACTCAGGAAACAGCAAACCTCAAACTCGCCAAGGTCTACGAGAAGCAGGGAAAGACGAAGGAAGCGACTGACATTCTGTTCAATATCGTCGATGCTGCTCGCAAGGCGAAAGGTGTGGACAACCAGCCTGCACCAGTTTCCGCTGCGGCACGGGAAGCAGAGACTGAGTTGAAGAAACTCGATCCCGAGCGCCACAAACAGTTGCCATCTGAGGTCCCCGCCTCGTTAGTTGGTTGATTCCGCTACACAAGTACCACGACGAGGATGGATAACCTAACTCATTCACTCGTCGGATTAACTGCGGCCAAAGCGGGTTTGGAGAGACTATCTCCAGGAGCAACTGCCCTCTGCGTCCTCGCCGCTAATGCTCCTGATTGCGATGTAGCCATTCTGCTCTTTGGAGATCGTTGGACGTACCTTCACCATCATCGCGGAATCACTCACGCCATCGTCGGTGTCGCTGTTCTTTCCTTGTTCCTACCGTTAGTCTTCTACGGAATCGATAGACTGTGGGCTCGGTTTCGCGGGCAACCTGCGAAGACGAAGTTGAAGGGCCTCATGGTGACGTCAGTGCTCGTGACCGCGACTCATCCGTTGCTGGATTGGACCAACAATTACGGTATTCGGTTCTTCCTGCCATGGAGCTCGAAGTGGTCCTACGGCGATCTCGTTTACATAATCGATCCGTATATATGGCTGCTGCTGGGTGGAGCGTGTTTCTTGTTGTCGGCCAAAACGATGGGTGGGAAGATCGTTTGGACAGCGGTGGCGGCGGTGCTGACTGGGCTCGTGATTTTTGCTCCTCGTGCTGCTGGTCTGCCGCCTTTTTTCGTTGCGTTTTGGGTTGCGGCTATCGTGATTTTGATCGTGTTGTTCGTACTTGGCGCTGGCCGGAGATTTGGGAACAAGATCGCAATCGTCGCTCTTGCCATCGTACCCTGTTACTGGACTTTTCTTGGTTACGCACATTCTCGAGCACTCGCAAGCGGATATTACCAGGCGACGAACGTCGTGCAACCGTCGAGTGAACCGATCCAACGGCTGTCTGTTATGCCAACCCTCGCCAGTCCACTACATTGGGATTGCGTATTCGAAACTGATCGCGCGACCTACCGCTTTGGCTTGCGGCTGATGAGTGACAACTTTCCTCGAACGCGAGTCATTCGCTATGAAAAGCCTTCGGGACCTTTGGCAGAGGTAATGGAGAATGTCTCGCAGGATCGACCGGTACAGATCTTTCTGGGTTTCGCACGATATCCGGTGGCGCGTCTCGCCGATCCAAACTGCACGACCGACACTCTACTTCAATTGGCAGACTTACGTTACACTGAGCCGGGCAGCCGGCGAGGCACTTTTACACTCGAACAACCGGTTGATTGTCCAGCGAACGATATGGGAGGCAGATGAGCGAAACCAACGAGTTCTCAAAGGATTTCGAGACGCTGCCGGCCCTTGCCGAAGTAAGCCAGCAAAGAGAACGGGCGCGTAAACAACCGAGTATCGCCAGCGTACGTGTCTCACCCGGTCCTTATATCACCGTCGCCGCTGTACTCACTTTCTTCGCCGCTCTGTTACTGCGCATTCAATACGACGGTTGGGCTTTGCTGCTCGTCTCGGCCGCATGGTTGATCCTCCCGCTGCTCGCGTATACGGATCGAATCGTTTTCGACGGTCTTTCACTGCGACGACAAGGACCAATCTCGTCGCTGCTTCATTTGCTTACCGGTTATCGCAAACAACTTTGGATCGACGACTTCGAAACCGTCGAAACGCATGCGGTGCGAACGTTGCGAAGTGGCGGACGAGTGCGGTACCGCTATCGCACGCAGATTAGCGGCAAGGGCAGGGAGTTTGTCATCGTTTCCGGTGGACGCGAGTATCGAAGACTCGTGCGCGAGCTATTCCCGCTTATTCACGAGAACAAGCTCGACAACCGCAGCCGAGATTTGCGCGATTATCTTCACGAACCGGGATTTCTGAATCGAAAAGCCGAGCTCTCGCAGCTCGCGTCATCGGCTGTACTCGATGTTACCGACTCGGATTTCAAAGTAGGCGGCAAGCTGCATCAGCGTCGCGAAACGGAGAAGACCGAACCCACTCCGGAAGACCTGGAAAGAGCTCGATTGCTGCGTCGGTTAGGCAACGAACTGCGCGTGTCGGGACGTTTGCGTGAAGCGGGCGAAGCGTTTCGCCGCGCGCTCAACGTTAGACCGCATGGAGCCGGGTTGATTTATGACTACGCGCGTCTGCTTCGTTCCCAAGCGAGCGCGAATGCTGATGCGCGGTTGTTAACGAGAGCACGGGCCGCATTGCGTCTCGCGAGTATTCGCGCGCGAAATGACGTAGTCCTTTTGCCGTTGATTGGCGAGAGCTTTCTCGAGTGCGGCGACGCGCGACAAGCGAGGCTCGCATTACAAAAAGCGATCGAGATGGACAGCGGGAATTTTAAAGCTCGTGTTGGTCTGGCGGATATTGCCTTACGGGAAGGGAAGTTGGCCCACGTCATTCACCATTACCAGGAAGCCGCGCGCGATGCGTCCGAGCAAGCGCTTGCGCGCTATGCCCGGAACGAAGGTGAGTACTACATGCACCTCAACAACGACGACGACTACCTGGCAACGGAACTTCGCAGGATCAGTTGGCTTCAGAGCGTTACGCGCATCCGGCGTTTTGCTTTGCGTGTGACGAACGTCAGCGTTTTGATGGCGCTGATTGCCGGACTGGTCGACCCGGTCGCCGGAAGCTTCGCGTGGTCAATCGCTTCCTCCGCTCTCGCCGTCTGGCTCGTCTCACTACTCGGCACGCGAATGCTCTTCAGCCGTGCGAAACTTTCCTAAGACTTCTTCTTTTTGGACGACGACTTCTTCGCTGCCGACGCCACATCGGGTTTCGGTGTGATCGTGCGCGCTTGTTGTTCGGCCGCAGACGCGACAGCAAACGCCTGCACCGGTTCAGGACTTAGCAACGCATCC
>Ga0209486_10000045_pt1 | contig 60564 bp, 54 predicted proteins | sample NCCompost_FD_187518 | JGI IMG/M metagenome (GOLD analysis project Ga0209486, IMG submission 187518) | Agricultural soil microbial communities from Utah to study Nitrogen management - NC Compost (SPAdes) (version 2) | ecosystem: Environmental > Terrestrial > Soil > Agricultural land | place...
GGCGCGCCCGCCAGCCAGGCCGCGACGCCGCCGGGCCCGGATGCAAAGCCGCCGAGCCCCAGCACGACGCCGGGACGACGCCGCTGGAGGGCCCGACGCGCCTGGGCGACGGCGCGCAGCAGCCGGACCGGCGCCGTGAGCCAGCGGCCGAGGCCCTTGCCCCGCAGTCCCTCCACCTCGATCCACTCGACCGCGTAGCCGGCGGCGGGCACGAGCCGCGCCTCGATGCCGCGCTCAGTGCCGAGCCAGACGATCTCGCGCGTGGCCCGCAGCGCCTCGGCGATCGCGAGCGCCGGGAACACGTGGCCGCCGGTGCCGCCCGCCATGATCAGCACGGTGCGGCTCATGGCGAGCGTCCCTCCGGCGGGATCGCGCTCTTGCCGGAGGCGACGACCTCGTGGTGCACGCGCAGCAGCATGCCGATCCAGGCGAGCGTCACCAGCATGCTCGACCGCCCGTACGAGAGCAGCGGCAGCGTGAGCCCCTTCGTGGGAAGCAGGCCGAGGTTCACGCCCATGTTCAGGAACGCCTGCAGCCCGATCCACACGCCGAAGCCGGCCGCGAGACAGGCGTGCAGCGGCATGCCGGCGTCTGCGGCGATGCGCGCGAGCCGGAGGCTGCGCAGCATCAGCACCAGGAAGGCGAACACGACGACGACGACGCCGAGCAGGCCGAACTCCTCCGCGAGCACGGCGAACACGAAGTCCGTGTGCGCCTCGGGCAGGTAGAAGAGCTTCTGGATGCTCGAGCCGAGGCCAACGCCGAGCCATTCGCCGCGGCCGATCGCGATCAGCGATTGCGTCAGCTGGAAGCCGCCGTCGAATGGATCGTCCCAGGGATTCAGGAACACGATCATGCGCCGCAGCCGGTAGCCGCTCGTCAGCGCCAGCAGCGCGATGGCGGCCGCGCCGCCCGCGCAGACGACGAGGAAGTCGCGCAGCCGCGCACCGGCGACGAACAGCACCGCGATCCCGGTGACGCAGAGCACGACGGCCGCGCCGAAGTCCGGCTCGATGAGCAGCAGCACCGCGGCCGCGACGAGCACGGCGAGCGGCTTGAAGAAGCCCTGTGCCGAGCTGCGAAGCTCGGTCTGGTGACGCACGGCGAAGATCGCGACGTAGGTGACGAGGAACCAGCGCGCGATCTCGGAAGGCTGGAAATTCAACGGCCCGACGCGGATCCAGCGCCAGCTGCCGTTGACCTCGTGGCCGATGCCGGGAATCCGCACCAGCACCAGGAGCGCGAAGCTCGCGACCAGCAGCCACGGCGCCATCCGCTTCCAGGTCGCGATCGGCACGATCAGCATCGCGGCGCCGAAGGCGCAGCCGAGCAGCACCGAGAACAACTGCCGCTCGAAGTGGAAGTACGGGTCGCCGGTCAGTCCCTCCGCGACGATGAGCGAGGCGGACGACACCATGACGAGTCCGACGAGCAGCAGACCGGACACCGTGACGAGGATCACCGGGTCGAGCGCCAGCCGCTGCTGGCGGCCGGCCGAGCGCGAATACTGCAGGGCGGCACCGGTGCTCATGGCGCCAGCTCCCGCACGGCCGCCGCGAAGGCCTCGCCGCGGTGCGCGTAGTCACGGAACATGTCGAAGCTCGCGCAGGCCGGCGACAGCAGCACGGTGTCGCCCGCGTGCGCGACTGCGGCCGCGGCGCCGACCGCAGCTTCCATCGACGCCGCGAACGTCACCGCGCAGCGGCCCTCGAGGGCGCCAGCCAGCAGCCGCGCGTCGCGGCCGATCAGGATCGCCTGCTTGACCTTGCCCTGGCAAGCCGGGCCGAGCGGCGCGAAGTCCTGGCCCTTGCCTTCCCCGCCGGCGATCAGCACGAGCGGGCCGTCCATGCCCTCGATCGCCGCGACGGTCGCGCCGACGTTGGTGCCTTTCGAATCGTCGATCCAGGAAACGCCGCGCAGGTCGCGCACGCGCTCGGTGCGATGCGCCAGGCCGCGGAATTCCTGCAGCACGCCGGCCATCGCCGCGCGCGGGAAGCCACAGACGCTCCCGACCGCGAGCGCGGCGAGCGCGTTCGCGGCGTTGTGGCGGCCCGGCAGCGCGAGCGCCGCCAGCGGCAGGATCGGTTCGGCGCCCTCCGCCAGCCAGTCCTCGCCGGCCTCGTGCAGCAGCCTGAAATCCGCGTCCTGGCGGCGCAGGCTGAAGCCGACGGTACGCTGTCCCGGCCGCGGCATGCGCACGACGATCGCGTCGTCGAGATTCACGATGGCGGCGGCGGCGCGCTCGTAGATGCGCGCCTTCGCCGCGGCGTACTCGGCGAGGTCATGGTAGCGGTCGAGGTGGTCGGGGCTCACGTTCAGCACCGCGGCCGCCTCCGGCTGCAGCGACCAGGTCGTCTCGAGCTGGTACGAGGAAAGCTCGAGCACGTACATCGCCGCCGGCGGTCCCTCCAGCAGGTCGAGCGCGGGCTCGCCGAGGTTGCCGCCGACGCGGACCTCGAGCCCGGCAGCCTCCGCAAATGCGCCGACCAGCGTCGTGACCGTGCTCTTGCCGTTCGTGCCGGTGATGCCGACCACGCGGCCGCCGGCCTCGCGCGCGAACAGCTCGATGTCTCCGACGAGGTCGAGGCCCTGCGCCGCCGCCCTGCGCAGGAACGGCTCCGCAAGCGAGACGCCGGGCGACACGACGACCTGGTCCGCGCCCGCGAGCACTGCCGGGTCGAAGCCGCCGAGCGCAGTGGCCGCCGCGGGCACGAGACGCCGAAGCTCCGCGAGGCCTGGCGGATTTTCACGGGAGTCGGTGACGACGAGCCGATGGCCCCGTGCCGCGAGGTGGCGCGCGCACGACACCCCGGTTCGGCCGAGGCCCACGATCACGCTGAGTGGAGTGCGGACGGCCTGCTGCATCAGCGGAGCTTCAGCGTGGCCAGCCCGATCAGGACCAGCATGAACGAGATGATCCAGAAACGGACGATGACCTTTGGCTCGGCCCAGCCTTTCAGCTCGTAGTGGTGGTGGATCGGCGCCATGCGGAAGATGCGCTTGCCGCGCAGCCGGAACGACGCCACCTGCAGGATCACGGAAACGGTTTCGAGCACGAACAGGCCGCCCATGACCGCGAGCACGAGTTCCTGGCGCACGATCACGGCGACGACGCCGAGCGCGGCGCCGAGGGCGAGCGCGCCGATGTCGCCCATGAAGACCTGCGCCGGGTAGGTGTTGAACCAGAGGAAGCCGAGGCCGGCGCCGATGATCGTCGCGCAGAAGATCAGCATCTCGCCCGCGCCCGGCACGTAGGGGATCTGCAGGTAGCCGGCGAAGTCGACGCGCCCCGTCACGTAAGCGAAGACCGCGAGGCCGCCTGCGACCATCACGCAGGGCATGATCGCGAGCCCGTCGAGCCCGTCGGTCAGGTTGACCGCGTTGCTGCTGCCGACGATCACGAAATACGTGAGTAACAGGAAAGTCGCCGCGCCCATCGGCAGCACGACGCTCTTGAAGAACGGCACGTAGAGCGAGGTCTCCGACGGATTTTCCGCCGTCTGCCAGAGCGCAATCGCGGCGGCGAGTCCCGCGAGCGACTGCCACAGGTATTTCCAGCGCGCGGCGAGACCGCGCGGGTCCCGCACCACGAGCTTCAGGTAATCGTCGTAGAAGCCGATCAGGCCGAAGGCGAGCGTGACCGCAAGCGCGATCCAGACGAAGCGGTTCGAGAGGTCGGCCCACAGCAGGGTCCCGGCCGTGACGGCGATCAGGATCAGGGCCCCGCCCATCGTGGGCGTGCCCTTCTTGCCGAGGTGCGACCCCGGGCCGTCGTCGCGCACGACCTGCCCGATCTGGCGCTCTGCCAGCATGCGGATCATGGACGGGCCGACGAACAGCGCGATCGTGAGCGCGGTCAGTGCGGCGAAAATCGCGCGCAGCGTCAGGTAGCCGAAGACGCGGAACCCGCCGTAATACTCGGACAGCCAGGCGAACAGGTCGAGCAGCATGCCGGCTCCCCCTCAGTTCCCGTTGCCTGCAACCGGCAGCGGCGTCGCGGGCAGCGGCGCCACCAGCCGCTCGACCACGCGTTCCAGGCGGTTGACCCGCGAGCCCTTCACGAGCACGGTCACGCCGGATTCGAGGCTCGCGGCCAGCGCGTCGGAGAGATCCGCCGCATCCGCGTACCAGTTCGCGCGCGCGCCGAACGCGTCCGCGGCGTAGCGCGCCGCGGCTCCCATGGCGAAGAGGCGCGTGATCCCTGCGCGCCGTGCGTAGTCGCCGATGCCGGAGTGACTCGCAACCGTCTCGTCGCCGAGCTCGGCCATCTCGCCGAACACGAGCCAGTGCTCGCCCGGCAGTCCCGCGAGCACGTCGATGCCGGCGCGCACGGAGCTCGGGTTTGCGTTGTAGGAGTCGTCGATCAGCCAGGAGCCGCGCAGGCCCGGCTTCAGCTGCAGGCGGCCGGAGACGGGCCGCATGCGCTCGAGGCCGGCGACGATCGCCGGCAATGCGGCGCCCGCGGCGTGGGCCGCGGCCGCCGCCCCGAGCGCATTCGACACGTTGTGGCGACCGGCGAGCGGCAGCCGCACCCGCGCCTCCGCGTCGCCGATCGCGAGCGTGAACACGGTGACGAAAGCGCCGGCCTCGATGCGGCCGGCGATGGCTTCCGCGCGCACCTCGGCGGTGGCATCGACGCCGAAGCGCAGGTTGCGGGCGCCGCGCGGCGCCATCGACTGCCACATCTCCGAGAACGGATCGTCGGCGTTGACGACGGCCGTGCCGCCGGCGTCGAGGGCCGCGAACATCTCGCCCTCGGCGCGGGCGACTCCTGCGAGGTTGCCGAAACCCTCGAGGTGTTCGTCGCCGGCATTGGTGACGAGTGCGATGGCGGGCTTCGCCACCGCGGCGAGCGCAGCGATCTCGCCCGGGTGGTTGGCGCCCATTTCGATCACCGCATAGCGGTGCGACGGCGAGAGCGAGAGCAGCGTCAGCGGCACACCGATGTGGTTGTTGAGGTTGCCGCGGGTCGCGAGCGTCGGGCCCGTGCCTGCGAGGATCGCCGCCAGCAACTCCTTGGTGGTCGTCTTGCCGTTGCTGCCGCCGACGCCGATCACGAGTGCGCCGCTCCCCGCACGCCAGGCGGCGGCGAGCGCGGTCAGCGCCGCCTGCGTGTCGTGGACGACGACCTGGGGCAGCGCACCGGGGGCCGGTTTCGAGACCACCGCGCCCGCGGCGCCGCGCGCCGCCGCGGCTGCGACGAACTGGTTGCCGTCGAAGCGCTCGCCGGCGAGCGCCACGAACAGCGCGCCCGCCTCGATCGTGCGCGAGTCGGTGGAGACGCCGGCGAACGCGGCATCGGCGCCCTCGAGGCGCCCGCCCACGGCCGCGGCGACCTCGGCAAGCCGCCCCTTCACGCCGCACCCCCTGCGCGGGCGCGCAGGCGTTCGCGGTCGCTGAACGCGCGCCGCTCGCGGCCGACGACCTGGTATTCCTCGTGTCCCTTGCCCGCGACCAGCACGGCGTCGCCGGGCCTTGCCTCGGCAACGGCCGCGTCGATCGCCCGCGCACGATCGCGCTCGATGAGCGCGCGCCGCGGCTCGCGCATGCCCTCGAGGATCATCGCGACGATGCGGTCGGCGTCCTCGCCGCGCGGGTTGTCGTCGGTGACGATGACGCGGTCGGCGAGCCGCTCGGCGGCCTCGCCCATCAGCGGGCGCTTGCCGGGATCACGCTCGCCGCCGCAGCCGAACACGACGAGCACGCGGCCGCGCGCGTGCGCGCGCACGGCGGCGAGCGCCTTGGAGAGCGCGTCCGGGGTGTGCGCGTAGTCGACCACCGCGAGCGCGCCGTTCGGCAGGCGGTAGCCTTCCATGCGTCCGGGCGGCGCGCCGCAGGCGGCGAGCGCCGCGAGCGCCGCGTCGACGCCGAACTGCCAGGCCGCGAGAACGCCGAGAGTGACGGCGAGATTCTCGGCGTTGAACGCACCGATCAAGGGCGAGACCAGGCGGCGTTCGCCGAAGTGTCCGCGGATGTCGAGCTCGAGCCCGCGGTCCGTGGCCTGCGTCCTGCCGACGTGCACGAAGCGCGCGGCCGCAGGCGCGTCACCGCCGACCGCGACCGCTGTGAGCTCGACGCCCGTCGGCAGCGCCGCGGCGAAGCGGCTGCCTGCCGGGTCGCCGACGTTGATGACGGCGTGCTCGAGCCCGGGCAGCCGGAACAGTCGCGCCTTCGCCTCCGCATAGCGCTCCATCGTCCCGTGGTAGTCGAGGTGGTCGCGCGACAGGTTGCAGAACGCGGCGACCCGCAGGCGCACGGCGTCGACACGGCGCTGGTCGAGCGCGTGCGAGGACACTTCCATCGCGACGTGGCTGGCGCCGGCGTCCGCGAGCGAGCGCAGCTGCCGGTGCAGCGAGATGACGTCGGGCGTCGTCAGCGCCCCATCCGCGACCGCGGGCGGAAAGCCGGCGCCGAGCGTGCCGAGGTAAGCCCCGCGCCGCGCGAGGCGCCCGGCCGCCGAAGCGAGCAGCCACGCGCAGGTCGTCTTGCCATTGGTGCCGGTGACGCCGGCGACGGTTAGCCGCGATGATGGCATCCCGTAGAACCGGTCCGCGAGGCCGCCGAGGCGGTCGCGCAGCGAAGTGACCGCGATGAACGGAATCTCCGGGTCCGCCACGCCGGGCTCGCGTCCTTCCGCGGGATCCCAGAGGATCGCACGCGCGCCGCGCGCGGCGGCCTCGCCGGCGTGCTCGAGCCCGTGCCCGCGGCCGCCCTTGAGCGCGACGAACGCGTCGCCGTTCCCGACCGTGCGCGAGTCGAGCGTGAGCCCGGCGACGGCCATGCGCGGCGCGGCCGCTATCCCGGCGAGCAGCTCGTCGAGGTGCATGCCGTCGCTCATTGCACGCCTCCCGCGTGGCCGACGGGCATCACGCGCGCGAGGTCGTCCGGCGCGACCGACATCAGCCGCAGCGCCCCCGACGTCACGGCCGAGAACACCGGCGCCGCGACGTCGCCGCCGTAGTAGAAGGGGCCCTCGGGCTCGTCGACCATGACGACGACGGCAAGCCGCGGCGCGCTCGCCGGCACCACGCCGCCGAACACCGACAGGTAACGGTCCCGCGAATAGCCGCCCGGAATCGCCTTCCACGCGGTGCCGGTCTTGCCGGCGACGCGATAGCCGGCCACCGCAGCCTTGGTGCCGGTGCCGGCCGGCGTCACGGCTTCCTCGAGCAGGCCGATGAGGTCGCGGGCGACGCGGGTCTGCATCACGCGCGCGCCCGCCGGGGCGACCTCGGTGCGCCGGAACGTGACCGGCCGGTGCAGGCCGAAGGCGCCAACCGTCGCGTAGGCCTGGGCGAGCTGCAGCGGCGTGACCGACAGCCCGTAGCCATAGGCCATGGTCGCGATGTTGATCGGCTTCCAGTTCGCGGTGCTCGAGAGGAGCCCCGCGGATTCGCCCGGAAAGCCGCTTTCCGTGACCTTGCCGAAGCCGAGGCCCTGCAGCGTGCCGTGCATCTGCGACTTGTCGAGCGAGAGCGCGATCTTCGCCATCGCGACGTTGCTCGAGCGCGCGAGCACCTCGCCCATGTCGATCGTGCCGAGGTCGTGGTGGTCGCGGATGACCCGCGATCCGACCTTGAAAGGGATGGCGTCGATGCTGCTGTTCGCGTCATAGCGCCCGGACGCGAGCGCTGCGGCGACTACGAACGGCTTGATGCTCGAGCCCGGCTCGAAGATGTCGGTCACCGCGCGGTTTCGGTAGCGGGAGACCTCGTACTGCGTGCGGTCGTTCGGGTTGAACGACGGCTGGTTGACCATCGCGAGCACCTCGCCGGTCGCGATGTCGAGCACGACCACGGTGCCCGCCTTGGCGCTGTGCTCGCGCATCGCAGCCTTGAGCGCGCGATAAGCCAGGTACTGGATGCGCAGGTCGATGCTGGTGACGAGGTCCTCGCCCTGCAGCGGCGCCTTCAACACCTCGACGTTTTGGATCACCTGCCCGCGACCGTTCTGGATCACGCGCTTTGCGCCGTCGATTCCGGAGAGCGAGCGGTTGTAGGCGAACTCGACGCCCTCGAGTCCCGCCTCGTCGAGGTTGGTGAAGCCGAGCAGGTGGCCCGTGACCTCGCCGTTCGGGTAGAAGCGCTTGTACTCGCGCATGAAGTAGACGCCGGGAATCGCCAGCTTGCGGATCTTCGCGGCCTCGGCGGGCTCGAGGTGGCGCGCGACGTAGAGGAAGTCGCGGTCGAGGTTGCTGGTGACGCGCTGGCCGAGCCACTGGCGGTTCAGCTTGAGCGCGCGCGCGAGCCGCACGATGCCGTCGCCGGCCTCCGCGAACTCGGGCGGGTTGACCCAGACCGTGTCGACCGGCGAGCTGACCGCGAGCGGCTCGCCGAAGCGGTCGACGATCGCGCCGCGGTGCGCCTCCAGCTTCGCCGTGCGCTCGTGGCGCATGTCCGCCTGCTTCTCGATGAACTCGTGGTCGAGCACCTGGAGCTGCATCGAGCGGCCGACCAGCACGAGCGCAGTCAGCGCGAGGAGGCCCGCAAGCATGCGCGCGCGCCCGCGGAACTGCGGCGCGTCGAACTCGATCTCGCCGTCGCGCCGCCTCATGGCGCGACGATCCGCACTTCGTCGGGCTTGGCGAACTTCATCTGGCGCCGGTTCACGGCGACCTGCTCGACGAAGGCGGGATTCGACCACACGCTCTGCTCGAGCTGCTGCTGGCTCCAGGCGATGTTGAGCGCGTCGCGCTCGGCGACGATGCGCTCGAGCTGCACGAACAGCGTGCGCGACTCGTGGCGCGCGCGCACGACGGCAACGGCCGACGCCAGCACCGCCGCCCACAGCAGCGGCAGGCCGAACAGCAACCAGCGCCGGCTCATGCGGGCAGCCTCTCGGCGGCGCGCATCACGGCGCTTCGCGCGCGCGGGTTCCTCGCGACCTCGGTCTCGTCGGCGAAGGTCGCGCGGCCGACGAGCTTCAGACGCGGGCGCGCGGATGCGGGCAGCTGCGGCAATCCCGCGAAGACCGGGTCCTCGCGGCTGCCCGAGCGCATGAAGCGCTTGGCGATGCGGTCCTCGAGCGAGTGGAAACTGATGACGACCAGGCGCCCGCCGGGCTTGAGCGCCGCGACCGCCTGCGGCAGCGCGCGCTCCAGCTCGCCGAGCTCGTCATTGACGTGGATGCGCAGCGCCTGAAAGGTCCGCGTCGCCGGGTGCCGGCCGGGCTCGCGCCCGGGCACGGCGGCGGCGACGATGCCGGCAAGCCGGCCGGTCGTCTCGACGGCGCCCGACGCGCGCGCCGCGACGATCGCGCGCGCGATACGCTTCGCGTGCCGCTCCTCGCCGAGCCGCGCAATCACGGCCGCGATCTCGCGCTCGTCGGCAGCGGCCAGGAACGCCGCCGCGCTCGTGCCGGTATCCGGGTCCATGCGCATGTCGAGCGGGCCGTCGCGCATGAAGCTGAATCCGCGCCGCGCGTCGTCGAGTTGCGGCGAGGAGACGCCGAGGTCGAAGAGGATTCCGTCGGCGTTCGCGGGACCGACGTGCTGGAGCAGCTCCGAGAAAGGGGCCCGCACGAAGCGCGCGCGCGCGTCGCCGGAGAAAAGCACGGCGGCCGCAGCGGCGGCCTCGGGATCGCGATCGATGGCAACCAACCTTCCCTCTTCGCCGAGCCGGCCGAGGATCTCCCCGGCGTGTCCACCACGACCGAACGTCGCATCCACGTAGCAGCCGTCGGCCCTGATCGCGAGCGAGTCGATCGCCGCATTCCGCAGCACCGGCGCGTGTTCCCCGCCGCGCGGCTCCGGGAGCGGCACGCCGTTCGGCGCTGCGGTCACAGCGAGAGCGATGCCAGCTCCGCCGGCAGTGACGTTGGAAATTCCTCTTTCAGCCACTGCTCGCGGCGCTCGTTCCAGCGCTGCTCGTCCCAGAGTTCGAAGCGGCTGCCCTGCCCGATCAGCATCGCGTTCCGCTCGAGCTGCGCGAATCCGCGCAGCGCCGGCGGCACGAGCAGCCGGCCGTGCCCGTCGAGCTCGACGTCGGTCGCGTGTCCGACCAGGAGCTCCTGCAGGCGCCGCGCGTGCTCGTTGAAAGTCGGCAGGCGCATCAGCTTGCGTTCGATTTCTTCCCACTCAGCCAGCGGGTAGATCAGCAGGCACTGGTCGCGGTCGATCGTGACCACGAGGCGCGAGTCGCCGCGCTCGGCCAGGCGCTCGCGGTACCGGGTGGGAATGACCATCCGGCCCTTTGCGTCGAGGGTGACTTTGGTTGCGCCGCGAAACACGATTTGAAACGGGAACTTGTCCCATTCCCCCCCACTTTCTCCCACTTGCTGCCACTATAGGCAGCGAGAATCGTAGGGTCAACGGGTTATGTCTAAAAATTTTGTGACGTATCAGACACTTACGAACATCGGCGAATTCCCACGCGGGTACAAGCCATAGGTACTTAAATCAGCGAGTTACGCGCTGTTCCTACATACGTTTGTAGGAAAGCAACTGTTTTTTTGTTCAGGGTGGGGAAAAAGGGAGCCGACCGGTAAGCCGGGTTCTGTCGTGGGCAACCATTCCTCTGGGATGCGCGTCGCCGCGCACCTCGAGCGGCCTACCCGGAAGCACGCGCTGGCCGCGCGCTGCGGCTTGCGCCGCATGCTTCCCTATTTGGCCTTGCTCCCGGCGGGGTTTGCCTTGCCGTCGCCGTTGCCGTCGACGCGGTGCGCTCTTACCGCACCATTTCAACCTTGCCGTCGCGCTTGCGCGCGCTTGGGCGGTGTCTTTTCTGTTGCACTTTCCGTGGGCTTGCGCCCCCCAGGGGTTACCTGGCGCCGTGCCATGTGGAGCCCGGACTTTCCTCCACGCCCTTGCGGACGCAGCGATTGCCTGGCCGACTCCCGCTCACACAATAGTGCGTCCATAGCCGCACCTCAAGTCGCATGAAGTCGGCCCCCGGGAACCCGGCTCGCTCGCGCAGCCGGAACTTACGCGCTCGCTCGCCGGTTCCCGGGCGCCGAATTCGCGCGACATGCGGCGCCACGATCGACGCGCATGCGTGCGGCCGGGACCCGAGTGAGCGAATGTCCGATCTTCTGAGCGAACGAGCGCGTCCCGGCCGCGCAGAACGCACGCCGTCTGCGAATCCGAGTGTCACGGAGACTTGACGACCGATTTTCCTGCGATCTGCAGCGCGCGCGAATAGGCGTCCGCGCGACGCACGCCTGCCAGGCTTGCCGCCGCCGCGGCGGCCGCCGAAGGCGGCAGGTGGCGCAGCAGCACCGTCAGGATCTCGTCGAGCTCGGCGGCACCCGGCTCGGCAGGCGGCGCACCCTCCACGAGGATCACCGCCTCTCCCCGCGCGAGGTCGGCGTCGTCCTTCGCACGCGCGGCGAGCTCTCCGAGCCCGCCACGATAAAACGTCTCGAAACGCTTGGTCAGTTCGCGCGCGACACAGGCGCGGCGGCCCGCGCCGCAGGCCTCGCTGAGGTCCGCGAGGCACTCGGCGATGCGATGCGGCGCCTCATAGAGGACGAGCGTCCGGGTTTCCGCCGCCAGCTCCGCGAGCCGCCGCCGCCGCGCCGCGGCGCGCGCGGGCAGGAAACCCTCGAAGCAGAAGCGGTCACAGGGCAGGCCCGATGCGGACAACGCGGCGATCGCGGCCGAGGGTCCCGGCACCGGAGAGACGGTGATGCCGGCTTCCACCGCGGCGGCGACGAGCAGGTAACCCGGGTCGCTGACAAGCGGCGTGCCGGCATCGGAAACGAGCGCGATGCTTTCGCCACCCTGCAAGCGGGTGACGAGTTCCGCGACGCGCGCGCGCTCATTGTGTTCGTGCAGGGACACGAGCGGCCGCTCGAGGCCGAGCTCGCGCAGCAATCTTCCGCTGTGCCGCGTGTCCTCCGCGGCGACCGCGGATGCGCCCGCGAGAATCTCGCGCGCACGCGCAGAAATGTCGCCCATGTTGCCGATTGGCGTCGCGACCACGTACAGCACGCCCGGCCCGGTCACTATAATGTCCTCCCCCCGACCGCCGCGGGCGGTCGAACGATCCTCGCCAAGGGCCGCTGCCGATGCAAGCGAAACTCCGCCTCGCCAGGATGACCGCCATCGCGGCCCTCGCCGTCTCCCTCGCTGCCTGCCAGATGACGGGACTTCCCTCGCTTGGCGGTGCCGGCGCCGCGGCCGAGCGCGCGGAGCGGCTTTCGCGCCAGGGCGACCACGCTGGCGCTGCGGAGGGCTACGAAGCCGCCGCGCGCGCCGCCGCCCCGGACGCGGTCAACGCCTACTGGCTCGCGGCGGCACGCGAGTGGCTGCTTGGCGCCAAGATTGACGCGGCAGAGGCCGCGATCGCCAATCTTTCGCCTCCGCTCTCGGCCACGGACAGCCGCGAGCAACGGCGGCTCGAGGCCGAGGTCGCGCTCGCGCGCGGCGACACGGCGCGCGCCGCGGGAATCCTGCGCGGCATCAGCGGCGACGACGCCGCGACGCTCGCGACGCGCGCGCGCGTGCAGTTCGTCAGCCTCCGGGTTACGGATGCCGTCACGAGCCTCGTCGCTCGCGACAAGCTGCTGACCGGAGCGGCGGACCGCCAGGCGAACCAGCGGATGATCGTCGACGGCATCCAGGTCGCGGTCGTGCGCGGCGCCGACGCGCGGCCGCCCGCCGGCACCGAACCGGTCGTCGCGGGATGGCTCGAGCTCGGCCGGATCCTCGCCGACGCCAAGTCGGGCGCGCTCGGCACGCAGCGCCGCCTTGCGGAATGGCGCGGGCGCTACCCGGCGCATCCCGCGAGCGAATCGCTGTGGAAAGTCGCGCCTGAACGGCCTGCGGTGCCGGGCGGCCAGCCACGGCAGGTGGCGCTCCTGCTGCCGCTCTCGGGACGCGCCGCGGCCGCGGGCGGCGCCGTGCGCGACGGATTCCTCGGTGCCTATTTCGACGACGGCGGCGCCGCGCGGCCCCGCATCCGCCTCTACGACGTGGCCGAGGGCGATGCGCCCTCCGCCTACCTGCAGGCATTGGGCGACGGCAGCGACTTCGTCGTCGGTCCGCTGACGCGCGAGGAAGTTGCCGCGCTCGCGACGCTCGCGGACGGCCGTGCGACGACGCTCGCGCTCAATTTCCTGCCGGACCACGTGCAGGTGCCGGACCGCTTCTACCAGTACGCGCTGTCGCCCGAGGACGAGGCGCGGCTCGCGGCGCGGCGCATCGCCGCGGACGGACACTCGAGCGGCGTCACGCTCGCGCCGCAGTCGGATTGGGGCCGCCGCGTCACGGCGGCGTTCGTCGAGGAGTTTACGGCCGGGGGCGGCCACGTCGTGGACCAGGCGGAATACCTGCCTTCCACCGCGGATTTCAACGAGATCATCCGTGGGCTGCTGCGCACCACCGGGCAGCGCGGCAGCATCCCGCGCAGCGACGCGCAGTTCGTCTTCGTCGCCGCGCAGCCGGTGCACGGGCGGCTGATCCGCACGCAGTTGCGCTTCAATTACGCGAGCGCGCTGCCCATGTATGCGACCTCGGATATCTACGATCCCGCGGGCCCGGGCAACGTCGACCTCGACGGCGTGATCTTTCCGGACATGCCCTGGATCATCGACCCGCTCGGCGCCTCTGCGGTCGCGCGCGACGCGGCCGAGCGGGCGTTCCCGAGTCGCGGCGGGCAGCTCTCGCGCCTCTATGCCTTCGGGTACGACGCCTATCGCCTGGTCGGCGAGCTCCCGCGACTGCGGAACGGAAGTTCAGGACCATTGGCCGGCGTCTCGGGGCGGCTCGCCCTGGATCCCCAGGGCCGTGTCCGCCGCGAGCTCGACTGGGCGCAGGTCGTCGGCGGGCGCGTCTCGCCCTGGCCACCCCTGTCGCTGCCGCCGGGCCCGTGAGCACGGCGCCGCATCTCGCGCTCGGCCGCGCGGCCGAGGCGGCGGCGGCGCGTCACCTGGAACGCCTGGGCTACCGGCTCATCACGGCGAATTTCCGGGCCCGGCGCGGCGAGCTCGACCTCGTCGCGCAGGAAGGCGACGTGCTCGCGATCGTCGAAGTCCGCTACCGCGCCTCGGACCGCTACGGCGGCGCCGCAGCCAGCATCACGCACGCAAAGCGCACCCGCATCATCCGCGCCGCCCGCGTCCTGCTGGCCAGGAATCCGCCACTGGCAAAGCTTCCGGCACGCTTCGACGTGATCGAAGTCAGCGGACCCATCGACAAACTGCATTGCGAGCTCATCCGGGCGGCATTCAGTCTCTGACGTTTACGCGCGCCGTGCGCGAAAATATCGCTTACTTGATGACGCGCAGCTTGGGCCGCGGGCTGGACTCGCCGGCGCCGGCAGCAGGCGGCGGCGTTTCGCCCTCGTCCTGGAACAGCATGCCCTGCCCGGTCTCGCGCGCGTAGATGCCGAGAACCGAGGCGATCGGGATGCGGACGTGCTGGGCGACGCCGCCGAAGCGCGCGGAGAACTCGATCCACTCGTTGCCGAGCTTGAGGCCCTGCGTCGCCTGCCAGCTGACGTTCAGGGTGATGCGGCCGTCGCGCACGTAGGCGCGAGGCACTTCCGCCGACTGGCTGCCGGCGTCGACCACGAGATGCGGCGTCTGGTTGTTCGCGGTCATCCACTCGTGCATCGCGCGCACCAGGTAGGGCCGCCGTGGGGTTGGCGCCGCGGGGACCGTCACTTCACGTCCTTCCAGTATTCCTTGTAGAGGAACCAGGTGAATGCAGTGAACATCAGGAGGAACAGGATGACCCAGACGCCGAGCGCCTCGCGCTTCGCCTTGGTGGGCTCGGCGACGTATTCGAGGAAGGCGACGGTGTCGCGCACGAAAGAGTCGTAGGCCGCGGCGGGCAATTCTCCTGGCACGCCCGGCTCGAGGCCGACGAGGTGCTCGACCGTCGCGCCGTCCTCGCCGGTCACCTTCTCGTAGCGCGGGCGCTGCAGGCCCTGGAGCCCCGCGAGCACGTGCGGCATCGCGGTCCCGGGGAGCACCGCGTTGTTCACGCCGGTCGGCCGCGACGGGTCCAGGTAGAACGCGCGCAGGAACGTGTACACGTAGTCCGTCCCGCGGCTGCGCGTGATCAGCGACAGGTCCGGCGGCGCGTTGCCGAACCACACGCGCGCCTTCTCGGCGGGCATGGCCGTGTCCATCGTGTCGTAGATGCGCTCGCCGGTGAACATCAGGTTCTTGCGCAATTCGTCCTCGGTGAGCGCGAGGTCGGCCGCGAGCTGGCTGTAGCGCATGTACTTCGCCGAGTGGCAGCCGAGGCAGTAGTTGACGAAATTGCGCGCGCCGCGCTGCAGCGAGGCGAGGTTCGAGACGTCCGCGTCCGCCGGCTGCAGCGGGTACCCGCCTTCCGCGGCGCCAGCCACCGCCGGAAACGCCGCCGCCGCGAGCACGACGGCGCGCAGGGCCTTCACGAGTTCACCCGCGCCGGCTCGGGCTTCGTGCGGTCGATGCGCGAATACCACGGCATCGCCAGGAAGAACGCGAAGTAGAGGATCGTGCCGATCACCGAGAGCGTCGTGAACGGCGCGACGGCGGGCTTCAGGCCGCAGTAGCCGAGCATGATGAAGTTCGCCGCGAACACCATCAGTGCCGTCTTGTATATCGGCCCGCGGTAGCGGATCGACTTGACCGGCGACTTGTCGAGCCATGGCACGAAGAACAGGAGCAGGACCGCGGCGAACAGCGCGAGCACGCCCCAGATCTGGGTGCCGGCGAAGGCCGGAATGGCCCGCAGGATCGCGTAGTACGGCGTGAAGTACCACACCGGCGCGATGTGCTCCGGTGTCAGGAGCGGGTTCGCCGGCTCGAAGTTCGGCGCCTCGAGGAACAGCCCGCCCATTTCCGGCGCAAAGAACACGACGCCGGCGAAAATCACCAGGAATACGCTGAGGCCGAAGAGGTCCTTGACCGTGTAATAGGGATGAAACGTTATCCCGTCGACGGGGTGGCCGTCCTGCCCCTTCGTTTTCTTGATCTCGATGCCGTCCGGGTTGTTCGAACCCACCTCGTGCAGCGCGAGGATATGCGCGACCACGAGGAAGATCAGGACCAGCGGCAGCGCCACGACGTGCAGCGCGAAGAACCGGTTCAGCGTGATGTCCGAGATGAAGTAATCGCCGCGGATCCACTCGATGAGCGCGTCGCCGATCAGCGGGAACGTGCCGAACAGAGACACGATCACCTGCGCGCCCCAGTAGGACATGTTGCCCCAGGGCAGCAGGTAGCCGAAGAATGCCTCGGCCATCAGGGCGAGGTAGATCAACACGCCGAAGATCCACAGCAGCTCGCGCGGCTTGCGGTGCGACCCGTAGAGCAGCGCCCGGAACATGTGCAGGTAGACCACGACGAAGAAGGCCGACGCGCCGGTCGAGTGCAGGTAGCGGATCAGCCAGCCCCACTCTACGTCGCGCATGATGTACTCGACCGAGCCGAACGCCTCGGTGGCCGACGGCTTGTAGCTCATGGTCAGGAAGATGCCCGTGACGATCTGCAGGGCCAGCACGAACAGCGCGATCGACCCGAAGTAGTACCAGAAATTGAAGTTCTTCGGCGCGTAGTACTGCCCGACGTGCTCGTTCCAAAGCTCCGTCATCGGGAAGCGTTCGTCGATCCAGGCGCCGAGCCGGGCGAGTCTTCCGCTTGCGGGTACCGTCGCCGGCCTCGGGTCCGCCATCACGCGTCCTCCGCCTGGTCGAGGCCGATCACGATGTGCTGGTCATCGGCGAAGGTGTACGGCGGGACCTCGAGGTTGGTGGGCGCCGGCACGCCGGCGTACACGCGGCCCGAGAGGTCGAACTTGGAGCCGTGGCAGGGGCAGAAAAAGCCGCCCGGCCAGTCGGCGGTCAGCACGCCGTCCGCGCTCGCACCTGCCGCGAACCGGTTCTGCGGCAGGCAGCCGAGGTGGGTGCAGACGCCGAGCAGCACGAGCAGCTCGGGCTTGATTGCGCGCGCGGAATTCTTGGCGTAGTCGGGCTGCCGCGAATTCTCCGAGTCCGGGTCGGCCAACATCCCGTCGTGGGCACCGATACGCTCGATCATCTCGGGCGTGCGGCGCACGACGAGGACGGGCTTGCCGCGCCATTCGATCTTGAGCATCGCGCCCGGCTCGAGCTTGCTGATGTCGATCTCGACCGGGGCACCGAGTGCCTTGGCGCGCGCGCTCGGCTTCCAGGAGGCCAGGAACGGCACCGCGGCGAATGCGACGCCCGCGGCGCCCGTCAGGGCGGTTGCGGCGGTCAAAAGCTGGCGCCGCCCCTTGTCGATTGCCTCGCTCATCGGTCGATTTTCGTTCGTTGGAGGGATTGCCGCATTATACACGGGCGTTCGTGAACGATCGGAGGGCGCCGCGCTGATGTCGGGCATTTCGGGCTGGTTGCGCTGGATCTCACCCTGGGTCGCACTGGGACTCGCGGCCGCGCTCGCCTGGGTGTTGCTGAAGCCCGCGCCGGACATTGCGCAGCCTGCGACGACACCGCCCGCCGCCGACGGCGCCGCCGATACGACCGAGCCGCAGGGCGCGCAGGATGCGCCGCCGCCCACACAATTCGTGAGCTACGCGGATGCGGTGGATGCGACGGCCCCGGCCGTCGTCAACATCAATACGGAGCGGCGCGTCGTCGTCAGGAACGTGGCCGGGCTGCCGCCGCAGCTCGCCCAGTTGTTCGGCGACGTCTGGCCGGACTACCGGGAGCGCGTGGAGCGAAGCCTCGGCTCCGGAATCATCTACGACGTGCACGGGCATATCGTCACGAACTACCACGTGATCGCGCGCGCCGCGCAGATCCAGGTGCAGCTCAAGGACGACCGCGTGGCGCCCGCAAGCCTCGTCGGCGTCGACCGGGACACCGACATCGCGGTGCTCAAGATCGGCCTTGGCACGCTGCCCATCATGCCGCTGGGGCGCTCCGACCGGCTGCGCGTCGGCGAGCCGGTGCTCGCGATCGGCAATCCGCTCGGGCTCGGGCAGACCGTGACCCAGGGCATCGTGAGCGCGACCGGCCGCGGCCAGCTCGGGGTGACGACGTTCGAGAACTTCATCCAGACCGATGCGGCCATCAACTTCGGCAACTCCGGCGGCGCGCTCGTCGACGCAACCGGCAAGCTGGTCGGCCTCAACAGCGCGATCGCCGGCCGCCAGGCCGACATCGAGGGCATCGGCTTCGCGATCCCGGTCGACCTGGTGCGTGGCGTCGTCGACGCGATCATCCGCGACGGCAAGGTGGTGCGCGGCTGGATCGGCGTCGTGCCGCGCGACCTCACGCCGGAGGAAATCGAGCGCGCCGGCGTGCCCGAAGGCTCGGTCCTCGTGCGATTCGTCTACGAGGGCAGTCCAGCCATCACCCAGGGGGTCGCCGGCAACGACGTGATCACGCAGGTAAACGGCAAGGCGCTGCGCGGCGCCCAGGACCTGCTCGCGCGCGTCGCGATGCTGAAGCCCGGCCAGCCGATCCGGCTGCGGCTGTGGCGGCGCGCGCCCGGCGAGGCGGAGGGCCAGGAGCACAACGTGCGCATCGTGGTGATGGAGCGTCCGCAGGAGGCCGGCGCCATGCGCTCTTCTTAGGCGTCAGCGATCGGCGCGCCCTGTCGGCCGGGCGGGAACCCCTCGCTCACGCCGCCGGAATTTACGCGTTCGCTCGGGGGACCCGCCCGGCCTCCGCGCGCCGTTCACTAACGTTCAGGTCGCGGGACCCGCCATGCGCTGGATGTCGGCGCCGAGGCTGCGCAACTTTTCCTCGATGTGCCCGTAGCCGCGATCGATGTGATAGATGCGCTGAACGTCCGTCGTGCCCTCGGCGACGAGCCCGGCGAGCACCAGGCTCGCCGACGCGCGCAGGTCCGTCGCCATCACGGGCGCGCCCGAGAGTTTGGGCACGCCGTGGATCACGGAGGTATGTCCCTCGATGCGCACGTCGGCGCCCAGGCGGCGCAGCTCCAGCATGTGCATGAACCGGTTTTCGAAGATGGTCTCGACGATCGTCCCGACGCCGTCGGCAACGGAATCGAGCGCGGCAAACTGCGCCTGCATGTCGGTTGGAAAGCCCGGGTGCGGCGCTGTGCGAAGGTCGAATGCGCGCGGCCGTCCTTTCATTTCGACCTCGACCCAGTCGGCGCCGACACCGACCTTGGCGCCGGATTCGCGCAATTTCGCGATCACCGCGTCGAGGTGCGCGGGCTCGGCCCCGGTCACGCGCACGCGGCCGCCGGTGATGGCGCCGGCGACCAGGAACGTGCCGGTCTCGATGCGGTCCGGCAGCACGCGGTGCTCGCAGCCCCCGAGACGCTCGCGCCCCTCGATCACGATCGTGTCGGTGCCGGCGCCCGTGATCCTTGCGCCCATCGCGACGAGGCATGCCGCGAGATCCACGACTTCCGGCTCGCGCGCCGCGTTCTCGAGCACGGTGCGGCCCCTGGCCAGCGACGCTGCCATCATGAGGTTCTCGGTGCCGGTCACCGTCACGGTTTCCTGGACGATGCGCGCGCCGGAGAGCCGCCCCGCACGGGCATGGATGTACCCGCCCTCGATCGAGATCTCGGCGCCCATCGCCTCGAGCCCGGCAACGTGAAGGTTCACGGGCCTGGCCCCGATGGCGCAGCCGCCCGGCAAGGACACCCGCGCCTCGCCATGACGCGCGAGCAGCGGGCCCAGGACCAGGATCGACGCCCGCATGGTCTTGACGAGCTCGTAGGGTGCGACGGCCTCGCCGAACCGGCGGGCGTCGACCTCGACGCTCCCGCCCGCGCCCTCCGTGACCGCGACGCCCATCCGGCCGAGGAGCCGGATCATCGTCTTCACGTCGTGCAGGCTGGGGACGTTCCGAATGATGACCGGCGCGTCCGCGAGCAGGCCCGCCGCGAGAATCGGCAGCGCCGCGTTCTTGGCGCCGGAAGCGCGCGTTTCGCCCTCGAGGCGGCGGCCGCCGCGGATCTGGAACTTATCCAAGCCGGCGCGGGCTCAGCCCGTGCGCCGCGCCCACTCGTCGGGCGTCGGGGTGTCGAGCGACAGGGCATGAATGGCGCCGCCCACGGCGTTGCCGAGCGCGCGGTAGACGAGCTGGTGACGCTCGAGCCGGCCGAGACCCGCGAACTGCGGAGCGACCACGAGCGCCGCGAAGTGCACGCCGTCGTCGGAGGCGACGCGGACCGTCGCGCCCGGAAGCGCGGCCTCGATGTGCTGGGTGATCTCCGCCGGCGACATGGCGGCATTCTAAGGGCTGCGGGAGGCCCGGTGTATGATGCCGCACCGCACCCGGAAGCCGCTCGCACACGATGAACGACGCCGCCGAAAGCCAGCGACTGATCGAGATGGGACGGGAGGCGCTCCGGATCGAGGCCCGCGCAGTGGCCGCCCTGGTCGACCGCCTGGGCGACGACTTCGGCAAGGCGTGCCACATGCTGCTCGCATGCACCGGCCGCGTGGTCGTCTCCGGGATGGGCAAGTCGGGCCACGTCGGCGGCAAGATCGCCGCCACCCTCGCCAGCACCGGCACGCCTGCATTCTTCCTGCACCCGGCCGAGGCCAGCCACGGCGACCTCGGCATGGTCGCCCGGGGCGACGTCGTGCTCGCGATCTCCTACTCGGGCGAGACCGTTGAGTTGCTCACCATCCTGCCGCTGTTCAAGCGGATGGACGCGCGCCTCATCGCCATGACCGGCAACCCGGCTTCGACGCTGGCGCGCGAGGCGGACGTGCATCTCGACGTCAGCGTGCCGGCCGAGGCCTGCCCTCTCAACCTCGCCCCGACCGCGAGCACGACGGCGGCACTCGCAATGGGCGACGCGCTCGCGGTCGCGTTGCTCAAGCACCGCGGTTTCACCGAGGCGGACTTCGCGCGCTCCCACCCGGGCGGCACGCTCGGACGCCGCCTGCTGCTGCACGTTGCGGACGTCATGCGCCGCGGCAAGGACCTGCCGATCGTGCGGCCCGAGACGCCGCTCACCGAGGGCCTTCTCGAGATGTCCAGGAAGCGTCTCGGACTCACGGCCGTGGTGGACGGCGCGGACCGGGTCGTCGGCATCTTCACCGACGGAGACCTCCGGCGCGCGCTCGACCGCGACCTCGACGTGCGCTCGACCACCATGGCGGACGTCATGACGAGCGGCCCCCGTTCGATCGGCCCGGGCGAGCTCGCGGCCGAGGCGGTGCTGATGATGGAGAAGCACGCGGTCAACGGCCTGCTCGTGCTCGACGAGTCCGGGCGGCTGGTCGGCGCGCTCAATGTGCACGACCTGCTGCGCGCGGGGGTGATGTGACGCAGGCCGCGGAGGTCGCGCTCCTCGTCCTCGACGTGGACGGCGTGCTCACCGACGGGCGCCTGTGGTATGGCCCGGACGGCGAGAGCCTCAAGGCCTTCCACGTGCGCGACGGCCACGGCATCAAGGCGCTCAGCGCCGCCGGTGTCGCCGTCGCCGTGATCTCGGGCCGGCGATCGGCGGCTGTTGCAGCCCGCATGCGCGAGCTCGGCATCGACGACGTGACCCAGGGCGCCAGCGACAAGTCGCTCGCCCTCGCCGAGCTCCTCGAGCGCAGCGCCGTCGACGCGCGCCGCGTCGCCTGCCTCGTGGACGACACGCCGGACCTCGGGCTGATGGCCGCGGTCGGGTTGCCCGCGGCGGTAGCCGACGCGCACCCGGACGTGCTCGCGGCGGCACGGCACGTGACGCGCGCAGCCGGCGGACGCGGTGCGGTGCGCGAGTTCTGCGATTTCCTGCTGGCGGCGCGGGGACTCAAGTCGTGATCGCGCGCCTCGTCCTGTTCGCGGGGCTCGTGGCCCTGATCGCGGCGGTGGTTCAATGGCGCGTCGTCGATCGCGAGCCGGCAGCATTCGCCGAGGACACGACCCGTCCGGGCTATTTCCTGACGGGCGTCGACCTCGAGGAGTTCGGCACCGACGGGAAGCTGCGCATCGGGCTGCAGTCGATCTCGGCTACCGAGGAACCCGCGAGCGGGATCGTGCGCCTGGCCGATGTCGCAGTGGATTACCACGCCCCGACCGGCCGCGTCTGGCACCTGACCGCAAACGAGGCGCGCGTGCCGCCGGGCGGGCGCACCGTAGAGTTCGAGGGCGACGTCCGGCTCGCGGGCCAGCCGGGCGAAGACCCGGTCGCCGCGGAACTGCGCACCGCGCGCCTGCAGCTCGACACCGTGACCGAAGTCGCCGACACGCGCGCGCCCGTCGAACTCGCATTCGGCGCGCACCGGATGCGGGCGCTCGGCATGCGCGCCGACCTCAAGGCCGGAACACTGCGCCTGGAATCCGACGTCAATGGCCGCTTCACACCGTAGCCTTACCGCAGTCGCCCTGCTCGCCGCCTGCGTGGCCGCGGCGGCGCAGGATCGCGAGCAGCTGCCGATCCAGCTGGAGGCGCGCTCGCAGGACCTGGACTTCCAGAAAGGCGTGCTGAAGTTCGACGCGGTCACGATCACCCAGGGCCAGGTCCGCATCACCGCCGAGCGCGCGGTCGCGAACGGGCTCGATTTCAAGGACAGTGCCTGGGAGTTCAGCGGCAACGTCCGCATTACCATGCCCGAGTCGACGCTTGCGAGCGAAACGGCGAACGTTCGCTTCGCCGGCGGGGAAATCGCGAGCGCCGTCGTGACCGGGGCACCCGCGACCTTCGCGCAGGAGCGCGAGGGCGAGAAGTCGGAGGGCCGCGCCAATCGCATCGACTACGACCTGAAGCGCGGGACCGTGGAGTTCTCGGGCGAAGCCTGGCTGAAGGACGCGCGCACCGAGGTCACGAGCGAGACGCTCGTATACAGCACCGCGACGCAGCGCGTCATCTCGGACGAGCCGGTACTGATCACGATCCAGCCGGGTGAACGCGCGCCTGAAAAGCCGAAGCCCGAGACATGAGCGAGCTCGTGGCGACGGAGCTCGAGAAGAGCTACCGCAAGCGCAAGGTCGTTTCCTCGCTGTCGATCTCGATCGCCAGCGGCGAGGTCGTCGGCCTGCTCGGCCCGAACGGCGCCGGCAAGACCACCGCCTTCTACATGATCGTCGGCCTCGTGCCCTGCGACGGCGGGCGCATCACGCTCGACGGCGAGGACATCACGAGGCTGCCGATGCATGCGCGCGCGCGGCGCGGCGTCGGTTACCTGCCCCAGGAGCCGTCGATCTTCCGCAAGCTGTCGGTCGTCGACAACGTGAAGGCGATCCTCGAGACGCGCCGCGACCTCGACGATGCGGCGCGGGACGAGGCGCTCGAGAGCCTGCTCGAGGAGCTGCACGTCGCCCACCTGCGGGACCACGTCGGGATGAGCCTCTCGGGCGGCGAGCGGCGGCGCGTCGAGATCGCGCGCGCGCTCGCCGCGAATCCCGCCTTCATCCTCCTCGACGAGCCCTTTGCGGGCGTCGACCCGCTCTCGGTGCACGACATCCAGCGCATCGCCCGCCACCTCGCCGACCGCGGCATCGGCGTGCTGATCACGGACCATAACGTGCGGGAAACGCTCGGGATTTGCAGCCGGGCGTACATCGTCAACCAGGGCACCGTGCTGGCCTCCGGATCCGCGGACGAGATCCTTGCAAATCCCGACGTGCGCAAGGTCTACTTGGGGCAGGATTTCAGGCTCTGACGGCGGACCGAAGGGGACGCGCCCCTTTGACAGCAAGACCCATGTCGGTTGAAACGACGAGTTCGTCAAAGGGGCGCGTCCCCTCCGTGCCACGATGAAGCCTACTCTGCAGCTCCGGATCGGCCAGCAGCTGACGATGACGCCGCAGCTGCAGCAGGCGATCCGCCTGCTGCAGCTTCCGACCATCGAACTGCAGGCCCAGGTGCTCGAGGCGCTCGAGACGAACGTCATGCTCGAGGCCGAAGAGGACTTCGAGGCAACCTGGTCGGCCGAGGCGGCGGTCGGAGATCCGGCCGCAGCCGGGGACGAGGTCGGCGACGCCGAGCCCACGGTCGAAATCGGCGACGACTGGACCGAGCCGAGCGCCACGGAGTCCGAGTCGCCCTGGTCGGGAAGCGGCGATGGCGAACTCGAGCTCGCCGACGAATCGGGGCGCACGCTGCAGGACCACCTCGCGTGGCAGCTCGAGCTCGCCCACCTGCCGCCGGATGCGCTGGCGATCGGCCGCGCCATCGTGGACGCCGTCAACGACGACGGGTACCTGACCGAGACGCTCGAGGCGATTGCCGAGACGGTCGCGGGCGACGTGCGGACGGACGCGGCGGGCATCGGCCGCGTGCTCGCCATCGTTCAGCAGCTCGATCCCGCCGGCGTCGGCGCCCGCTCGGTCGCGGAGTGCATCGAGCTCCAGCTGGCGCAGCTCGACCCGGCGACGCCCGGAATCACCACCGCCCGTGCCTTGGCGCACCGTCACCTTGAGCTGGTCGCCGGCCACGAGCTCGGGGCACTGCAGCGCGAGCTTCACGTGACAGGCGAGGAACTCGACGTCGCGCTTGCGCTGGTGCGCAGCTGCCACCCGCGCCCCGGGGCGGCATTCCAGGCGACCCGTACCGAGTACGTCGTGCCCGACGTCTACGCAAGGCGCACGCCGCAGGGCTGGGTGGTCGAACTCAACCCGGCGGCACTGCCGCGCATCCGCGTGAACGAGGGCTATGCCGGCATGCTCACCCGCGCCGCGGACCACGCGGTGCTGCGCACCCAGTTGCAGGAGGCGCGCTGGCTGCTGCGGAGCCTCGAGATCCGCAACGACACGATGCTGAAGGTCGCGCGGACGATCGTCGAGCGCCAGCAGGCATTCCTCGACCGCGGCGAGGAGTCGATGCAGCCGATGATCCTGAAGGACGTGGCAGAGGCCGTCGGCATGCACGAATCGACGATCTCGCGCGTTACGACGGGCAAGTACCTGCACACGCCGCGCGGCGTCTTCGAGTTCCGGTTCTTCTTCTCGAGCCAGGTGGCCGCGGATGACGGAACCGGGGTTTCATCGACGGCGATCCGTGCCAAGATCAGGAGGCTGGTCGCCGCGGAAACGCCCGGCAAGCCGCTTTCGGACCAGAGGATCGTGGAGATGCTCGCGGCGGACGGCGTGCAGGTCGCGCGGCGCACCGTGGCCAAGTACCGCGAAGCGCTCGGCATCGCGCCCTCGAGCGAGCGCCGGCAGGCCGCCGGGCGCTGAACGGGAACATACGACAGGCGACACGGAGGACAGGACCATGCAGTTGACGCTCACCGGCCACCACATCGAGGTTACGCCGCCGCTGCGCGAGTACGTCCGCAAGAAGCTGGACCGCGTGCTGCGCCATTTCGAGCGTGTCGTCGACGTGCGCTGCATCCTGACCGTGGAGAAGCTGGAGCACAAGGCCGAGGCGTCGATCGGCGTGAGCGGCGCAGTGATCTACGCCGACGCGAAGGACGCCGACATGTACGCCGCGATCGACGCCCTCGCGGACAAGCTCGACCGCATGGTGCGCAAGCACAAGGAAAAGCTCGTCGACCACCATGCCGCGGACGTCGCGCGCGGCCGGCTCGACTGACCGCGCAGGCAGCATGACCCGCCTCGTCGTCGTCAGCGGCCTGTCGGGATCCGGCAAGAGCGTCGCGCTCAACATGCTGGAGGACCTCGGCTGGTACTGCATCGACAACATCCCGGCGGGCCTGGTGCAGGCGCTCGTTTCGCACTCGCTGCGGACGGAGGAGCCGATCTACCGGCGCCTCGCAGTCGGCCTCGACGCGCGCAACCGCCCCGACGACCTCGCCTCGATACCTGCGCTGATCGCGGACCTTTCCCGCTCGGGCCTGCGCTGCGAGGTCGTGTACCTGCACGCCGAGGACGAGGTCCTGCTGCGCCGCTACGCGGAGACGCGCCGGCGGCACCCCCTCGCCGGCGCCGGCATCAGCCTCGCCGACGCGATCGCCGAGGAGCGGCGGCTGCTGCACCCCTTGATAGACAGCGCCGACCTCGTGATCGACACATCGCGCATGAGCGTGCATGCGCTGCGCGATTCGATCGCCAGTCGAGTCGAGCCGCGGGCGCCGGGCCGGCTGTCGATCCTGTTCGAGTCGTTCGGCTTCAAGCACGGGACGCCCGGCGACGCGGACTTCGTGTTCGACGCACGTACGCTGCCGAATCCTTACTGGGAGCCAGCGCTCAAGCCGCTCACGGGCCGCGACCCGAAGGTGATCGAGTTCCTCGAGGCGAGCCCGCGCGTCGGGACGATGGTCGCGGACCTCGTCCGCTTCATCGAGGGCCGGCTGCCTGAATACGAGGAGGCCAACCGCGGCTACCTCACGGTCGCGATCGGCTGCACCGGAGGCCAGCACCGTTCCGTCTACCTCGTCGAGCGGCTTGCGGCCCATTTCCGCCCGAAATACCCGCAGCTCCTCGTGCGCCACAACGCGCTGCCGCAGTGACCGAGCCCGCGCCCGCGCCCGACGACCGCGGTGCGCGCGTCGCCGCGATCCAGGAGGCCCTCGCGTCCGGGAGCCTGCGCGGGGCGGACCGCATGGTGGACGCGCTGCACCCCGCCGAGGTCGCTCACCTCCTCGAGTCGCTGCCGCCCGCGCAGCGCGCCGTCACCTGGCAGCTCGTCGACGCCGGGGCGCAGGGCGACGTCCTGGTCGAGCTGTCCGAGGAGGTTCGCAGCGAGCTGGTCGCCGGCATGGAGCACCGCGAGCTGGTGGCGGCGACCGAGGGCCTTGCCGTCGACGACCTCGCCGACCTCCTCGCCGAGCTGCCGGAAGCGCTCACGCGCCAGGTGCTGCGCTCGATGGACCAGCGCGACCGCGATCGCGTGTCGACGCTGCTCGCCTACCCCGAGGACACGGCGGGCGGGCTCATGAACACCGACACCGTGACCGTGCGCGCCGACGTGCCCATGGAAGTCGTTATGCGGTACCTGCGACAGCGCGGCGAGCTGCCAGAGCGCACGGACTGCCTGTTCGTCGTCGACCGGCATGACACTTACCGCGGTGCGCTGCCGTTGACGCGCCTCCTGACGGCCGAGCCAGCGGCGCTCGCGAACAGCGGCATGGACCCCGAGGCGCCGCCGATCGCGCCGGAGATGCCGGCGCACGAGGTCGCGGCGCTGTTCGAGTCGCGCGACCTCCTCTCGGCCGCGGTCGTTTCCGCTGAAGGCAAGCTCCTCGGCCGCATCACCGTGGACGACGTGGTGGACGTCGTGCGCGAGCAGGCCGAGCACGCCTCGCTCGCCGCGGCCGGCCTCGAGGACGAGGAGGACGTCTTTGCGGGCGTGCGCAAGTCGGCGCGCCGGCGCGCGCTGTGGCTCGGCATCAACCTCGTCACCGCGCTGTTCGCGTCTTGGGTCGTCGGCCTCTTCGAAGCGACGATCGAGAAGGTCGTCGCGCTCGCCGTGCTGATGCCGGTGGTTGCGAGCATGGGCGGGATCGCGGGCACGCAGACCGTCACCCTCATCATCCGCGCCATCGCGGTCGGCCAGGTGCAGCCCGCGAACGCGCGCTGGCTCTTCTACAAGGAGCTCGGCGTGGGCGCGCTGAACGGGCTCGCCTGGGCCGCGGTGATCGCGCTCGTGGCCTGGTCGTGGTTCGGCACCTGGGACGTCGCCGCGGTCATCTTCGCCGCGATCGTCATCAACCTGGTGGCGGCGGCGATGGCGGGCGTGCTGATCCCGTTGACGCTCAAGCGCCTTCGCATCGATCCCGCGCTCGCCGGCGGCGTCATCCTCACGACCGTGACCGACGTCGTCGGCTTCGCCGCCCTGCTCGGGTTCGGCGCACTGTTCCTCACGTAGCAATCCTCAGTCGACCTGCGCTCCATACGCGGCGTCGAGCCCGAGGAAGGCGCTGATCTCGGTGCGGCGCCGGTTCGCGTCGCGCTCGCCCGCGTGGATGAGCGCCTGCGTGAACGGCGACTCGAACAGCAGGAAGGACAGGAGGCGGCCGCCGCGTGAGCCGCGGGCGCCGAGCACGCGCAGGAGCGAGCGCAGTGTGCCCGGCACCGCGGCCTGGTGAACGAGCGCGGTCTGGGCGGGGTCCTCTTCAGGCTGCAGAAGCAGTGTCTCGACGTGGCGCATCCCGAGCGGGGCCGGCCCGGGTCGCGCGTGGGCGAGCATCGAATTGATTCGGGCCAGCCGCTCGAGGTCCGCCTGCAGGCCCTCCATGAACAGCGCGTCGAGCATGAGGCCGAACTGCTCGGCCATGTTCGGCGGCGGCCCCGCGGCGATCCGCGGCCTGGCCGCATGGCGCACGCCGATCACGAGGATGCGCTCCGCGCCGAGGTGGATCGCGGGTGCGAGCGGCGTCGCCTGGCGCAACGCGCCATCGGCGTAATGCGCGCCGGACATGGCGACCGGCGGAAACAGGAACGGCACGGCGGAGCTCGCCATCAAGTGGTCGAGCCCGATCGACGCCGCCACCCCGCGCCGGCCCGCGCGGTCCCAGGGCGCGAACGGACGCGAGCTCTCGACGAACGTGACCGACTCGCCGCGCGTCAGCGAAGTCGCGCTGATCGCGAGCGAGTCCGGCTGCCCGCCGGCGATCGCCTCGCGCAGCCGCGCGAAATCGATGTTGCGCGCCAGCAGTGCGCGCAGCGGCGAGTTGTCGAGGAGCGCGCGCGGCACCGGCAGCAGCCATCCGCCCGAGGCCAGTGCGAGGGCGAGGTGCAGGCCCGAGCGCAGCATGTCGATCGTGCCGGCGCGGTACACCTGGCCGACCCGGAAGCCGCCCCAGACGCGCGCGAGCTCGGCGGCGGCGCGTACGAAGCAGCCGCCGTTTTCGGCCAGGACCGCGGCGTTGATCGCCCCTGCCGACGTGCCGCAGACGACCGGAAAGGGCAGGATCGCGCCAGCCGGGTACCAGCCCGCGATCGCCTTCAACACTCCGACCTGCCAGGCGGAGCGCGCACCGCCCCCCGGCAGCATGAGCGCGATCCGCGGCCCCGCAGCCCCTGTGCCGCTCATGCGCGGGAACCCCCTTGCCATTGCGTGGTCATCGGATGACAGGGCGCGATACTATGCGAAATGCGCGCGCCGCTCCCGCGGCGCAACCTGAACCGGAGGATTTCCCATGATGCGAATTCTGCAGGGCGCCGCCGCCACCGCGCTGACACTGGCGCTCGCGGGCGCTGCGCTCGCCGTGGACCCGCCCGCGGTCGGTTCCCCCGCCCCCGCCTTCAAGCTCCAGGACCAGGCCGGCAAGACGCACGCCCTGTCGGACTACAAGGGCAAGTGGGTGGTCCTGTACTTCTACCCGAAGGACAACACGCCCGGCTGCACGACCCAGGCCTGCGAGTTCCGTGACAACATCTTTGCCTACCGGGAGATCGGCGCCACGATCCTCGGCGTCAGCGTGGACGACGTCGCCTCACACAAGGCGTTCTCCGAGCAGCACAGCCTGCCGTTCCCGATCCTCGCCGACAGCGACAAGACCGTGACCACCGCCTACGGCACGCTGAAGGAATACGTCGGCATCGCCAAGATGGCGCGGCGCGACACCTTCATCATCGACCCCGAGGGCCGCATCGCGAAGCACTACCAGGATGTGAAGCCCGCCGGGCATTCCGAGGTCGTGCTCGCAGACCTCAAGCAGCTCGTGAAGTCGGCGGCGCCTAAAAGCTAGCACGAAGGGGCCGGACCCCTTCATTCCCGCCAGCCAGATGGCCGATCACGACGCAAAGAATGAAGGGGTCCGTCCCCTCCTCCGCTTCGACGGTTCCGCAAGCTATGTGGCGACCGCGGAGCTCGCGCTCGCGGTCAATGCCGCGATCACGCTCGCGCGCCCGCTGCTCGTCAAGGGCGAACCCGGCACCGGCAAGACGCAGCTCGCCCTCGAGGTCGCGCACGCGCTCGATGCGCCACTCTTCGAGTGGCACGTCAAGTCGACGAGCAAGTCCCAGCACGGGCTCTACGAGTACGATGCGGTCTCGCGCCTTCGGGACTCCCAGCTCGGCGACGAGCGCGTCAAGGACATCGCCAACTACATCGTGCCCGGCATGTTGTGGCGGGCGTTCGACAGCGAACGGCGCGCCGTGCTCCTGATCGACGAGATCGACAAGGCGGACATCGAGTTCCCGAACGACCTGCTGCGCGAGCTCGACCGCATGGAGTTCTACGTCTACGAGACGCAGACGCTGGTGAAGGCCCGTCATCGGCCCGTCGTCTTCATCACCAGCAACAACGAGAAGGAGCTACCCGACGCCTTCCTGCGCCGCTGCTTCTTCCACTACATCCGCTTCCCGGACGCCGAGACCATGGAGCGCATCGTCGCGGTCCATCATCCGGGCCTCAAGAAGGCGCTGCTCGGCGAGGCGCTCTCCGCCTTCTACCGCATCCGCGAGGTGCCTGGCCTGCGCAAGAAACCCTCCACCTCCGAGCTGCTAGACTGGATCAAGCTTCTCGTCGCCGAGGACATCCCGCCAGAGGCGCTGCGCGCCGGCGACGCGAAGGCATCGATCCCGCCGCTCTATGGGGCGCTTCTCAAGAACGAGCAGGACGTGCACCTGTTCGAGCAGCTTGTGTTTCTGGACCGGCGCGCCGGCCGCCCCGGCTAGGCCTCGCCGGCGCCCCGCGCCATGCTGATCCGCTTCTTCCTGATGCTTCGCGCCGCCGGCGTGCCGGTGGGCTTGACCGAGTTTCTGGCGTTACTGGACGCGCTGTCGCAGGGGACTGTCACCTTTGCCGGTCTTGCGGCAAAGGGGACTGTCCCCTCCGAAGACCTCGCCATGACCGAGCAGTTCTACTTCCTCTCCCGCGCCGTGCTCGTCAAGGACGAGCGCCACTACGACCGCTTCGATCGTGTCTTCGCCGCGCACTTCAAGGGTGCGGAGGCCGTGTTCGAGGCGCTGCTCGCGGCCGACGTCCCGGCGGATTGGCTGCGGCAGAACTTCGCGCTGAACTTGACCGACGAGGAAAAGGCGCGCATCGAGGCGCTCGGCGGCTGGGACGCGCTCATGGAAACCCTGCGGCGGCGCCTCGAGGAACAGAAAGGCCGCCACCAGGGCGGCAACCGGTGGATCGGCACCGGCGGCACCTCGCCCTACGGTCATTCAGGCTACAACCCGGAGGGCGTGCGCATCGGCGGCGAAGGCGGCAACCGCCGTGCCGTGAAGGTCTGGGAGCGGCGCGAGTTCGCGAACCTCGACGACTCGGTGGAGCTCGGCACGCGCAACGTCAAGCTCGCGCTGCGGCGCCTGCGGCGTTTCGCGCGCCAGGGCGCGGCGGAAACGCTCGACCTCGACGCCACTATCGAATCGACCGCGCGGCGCGCCGGGCTCCTCGACATCCGCATGGTGCCGGAACGCCACAATGCGGTGAAAGTCCTGCTGTTCCTCGACATCGGCGGCTCGATGGACGACCACGTGCGCATCTGCGAGGAACTGTTTTCGGCTGCGCGCGGCGAGTTCAAGCACGTGGAGCACTTCTACTTCCACAATTTCGTCTACGAGTCGGTCTGGAGGGACAACCGCCGACGCCATGGCGAGCGCACGCCATTGCCACAGCTGATGCGCACCTACGGGCGGGACTACCGTCTCGTGATCGTGGGCGATGCGACGATGAGCCCCTACGAGATCCTGCAGGCGGGCGGCAGCATCGAGCACTGGAACGAGGAGCCGGGCGCGGCGTGGATGAAGCGGCTGCTCGCCACGTACCCGCGCCATGCCTGGCTGAATCCCGAGCCGCCGGACCGCTGGGAATACACGCCCTCAATCCGGATCACGCGCGAGCTGGTCGAGGACCGGATGTTCCCGCTGACGCTTGCGGGGCTGGACCGCGCGATGAGAAGCCTGCAGTAACGTAGCTGCCGTCTCGGACTCGAGCGACGAGAAATAGGTCAGCGGAGCGCGCGGGCGGGTGCCAGTGCCGGAGGCGTGACGAGGTACCGATCGAACCACTCCAACGTCTGCTTCTCGACCTGGAACCGCGGCAGGTTGCCGTGGCCGGCCTCGAACATCACGTGCTTCTTCTGGTCCGCGGGCGAGCCCAGCAGTTCGAACAGCCGCTGTTGCGACTCGGGCGTGGCATCGATGTCCCAGCGGCCGTTCAGCATCAGCACCGGCTGGGTCACGTGTGGCAGGTAGTTGTACACTTGTTCGCTGGCTGGCAGGTCACTGCGGATGGCCGCGCCGCCGCTGTAGAGGACGGCCGCACCGATGCGCTTCTCGACCGCGAGGAGCGGCAGCATCGTAATCGCGCCGTAACTGATGCCGTACCAGCCGAGCGTGCGGGATTCGATGTCTTCGCGCGTCGCCAGATAGTCGATCGTCCGCCCCAGCTCCGCGCGCCAATGGCGCAGTTGCAGCCGGAAGCGCTCGGCGGAGCTCATCGACCGCATGCGCTCGGCCGACCACTGGCGTTCGAAGGCGCCGTCGAAAGCCACCACGGCCAGCACCCAGCCGGACTTCAGCAGGAAGTCGAGCGGAACGCCGCCCCCCGCCGGGTCGAATGCCTCGGTCGTGACCGGCGCGATGAACTCTCCCAGATGGGGCAGGTAGAAGATCACGCCGGACGGCGAGCGACGGTCCGTCGGCAGGAAGAGCTGCACCGCGAACGACGTGTTGTCGTAGCCGGTCGGCAGCGTGACCCGCTCGGCCGTCCACGCGGAATTCGACGTATCGGGCATCGCGACGCGCGGCACGATCGTCGTCGCCCGGTAGTCGAGTTGCTGCGCGAGAACCGCGTACGCGGCATCGCCGACCGGCTCCACGGCTGCATCTTCGTCGGCCTGCGCGCCGAAGGTGACGACGGCCGCGGCGAAGGGCCGGCGCAGGTCTTCTTTCTCGGGCCCGGCCTGCGCCGGCTGCATGCAGCGGATTCCAGTGGCGGCGGATCGGTCGGACGGCGGCGCCTCGCTTGGCTGCAGGTACAAGTACGGCGGCTCGTCGAACGCGCCGCCCGCGACCAATCGGCCCAGCGAACCCTGGTTCCACAGCCATTCGCGCGCGTTGCCGGCCATGTCGTAGGTGCCGTGCGGCCCGATGCTGCCAAACCGGCCGACGGGTGCGAGTTCCCGACCACCGAAGTTGCTGCTATGCACGATCGCCGATGACGTCGACTCCCAGAACTCGATGATCGATCCGGCGGCGCGGTACCAGTGATAGGCCGTCGGCAATTCCTTGCCGCGGAATCGACAGTACGCCGCCGCCTCGTACCAGCTGATTCCAGTCACGGGGTGGTCGGCCGTGCCGTCCGGAAAAGTGCCCGCTCGCCACGTCGATGGTCCGGGCCGGCCGGTCAGGTCGACGAACCCCACGGTGGCAGCCAGCCACTCGTCGCCGTCTTCGAATGGCAGATCCCGCCAACGGCTGGCCTCCGTGTATCCGCCTGCATCAACGAATTCCCTGAAGTCCCGATTGCGGACCTCGAAGCGATCGATAAAGAACGCGGGCACTTCGACGGGATCGTCGCCGAGGCCGCGGACAATTGCGGGGATAATTGCTGGAATCGCCGGCACTAGCACCATGCCATCCGGCGACGTGGTCGAGTCGGCGAGCGGAATCGTGAGGTCGACGCCCTCCACGAGCATCCGGCTGTCGGCGTCGGGGGCGTTGCCGAGCTGCAACCCGGGATTCCGCAGCGTCAGCAGCGCGGAGTCGTGACTTTCCTTCTCGATGCGCCAGAGCCCGACACCGATCGGCACGGCGACGTCCTTTAGCGGCGTCTCGCCGATGAACCGCCAGTCTTTCTCCCCGCCGGCATAGGGCCGGTGAAACACTCCCGCCCCGTCCGGCGCGGTGTCGAGCGTGACCTTCGCAGAGAACGACGGCTCAAGCTCGCGAAGCACCGGGTCACGCGGCGTGACGCCTTCGATTTGGCGGGCGAGTTCAAACGCGGCCGCGTAGTCGTCGGCAGCGATCAGCGCCTGCAGTCGCGGCAGCGCGTCCTCGCGCGCCCAGCGCTCCTGGCCACGCTGCTGCAGTGTCCAGATGAGCAGTGCCATCATTCCGACCAGTGCCGCCAGCGCCGCGAGGCCGCCAGCCGACACGCGGCGGGTCTTAAGCCGCCAGGATAGATCGTGTGCTCGTCCGTCGGCGAACGGCCGCAGTGCTGCGGCGAAACTGGCTGCGTCCGGATAACGTTCGCCCGGGTCTGGCTGCAGGGCCATGTTCACGACGTCGCGCAACGCGCCACGCAGGCGTCGGGTCTCGCCGGTCGGCGGTCGCGTGGGCTGGGCGGGGCGTGTTGCGGTCAGAAGCTCGTGCAGCACGACCCCAAGCGAGTAGATGTCGCTGCGAGCGTCGATGGTTTCTCCCCGCAACAACTCCGGGCTCGCATACTCGGGCGTCAGCGGGAGGCCGTAAACGCGCGTGAGGACCGCGCCGTCCGACTTCGGCTGCAGCAGCCGCGCCGTACCGAAGTCCAGCAGCCGCACCTCGCCTGGGCCGGTTACCAAGATGTTCGATGGCTTGAGATCGCGATGAATGACGTCCCGATCGTGCGCGTAGGCCACCACGTCCAGCACCTGCAGGAACACCTGGATGCGAGCCGCTTCGTCGAGCCCGCGCGCGTCGCACCACGTCACGAGCGGCTCGCCCTCCACGTACTCCATCGCGATGTAAGGCACGCCGCCGACATCGACGCCGGCGTCGTACAGGCGGGCGATTCCCGGGCACTCCAGCGCGGCGAGGATGTTGCATTCGAGCGCGAAACGCGCCGTCATCTCCACGGGCCGGTTGTGCAGGCGGGGAATCTTCAGCGCCACCTGGCGCTCGAACGCGCCATCGGTGCGGCGCGCCAGCCAGACGTCCGCCATGCCGCCAGAGCCTAATGGCCGCACCAGCTCGTAGGCACCGAACCGCTCGCCCGCCTGGCGCCTGGCCGCTCCTCTTTCCTCGCGGCCGACTGCCTCGATGTGCGGCGGCCGGTCAAGCGGCCCTTCCGCTCCCGTCTCCTCGAGGAGCAGCGCATCGCGCAGCGTCCGCACCAGCGGCTGGTCACCGTTCGGCAGTGAATCCAGCCAGACGTACCGCTGCTCGGGCGTCAGGGTCAGCGCCTCGTCCAGCAACTCCCCGAGGCGCGCCATCTCCCGATTCGACAGGATCATGCGACGCCGGCCCTACTCCATCGCCGCCCGCAACATCAGCCTGGCTTTCAGCCACAAGCGCTGCACGGTGCGTTCGGTGACATCCAGCGTCTCGGCGATCTCCTGCTCGCTGTAGCCGCCGAAGTAGCGCATCTGCACCACCTGGGCGAGGCGCGCGTCGACCTGTGCCAGCGCCTCCAGCGCATCGTGCACGCGCAGGATCTTGTCCTCGCCCGCCGGCAACTGGTCCGCTACCTGCGTCGACAGCGTCAGGGGCCGCCGTCCGGCGCCACGCTTCTGCGCGGCACATTCGCGCGCGCTGGAGACGATCACGGAACGCATGACCTGGGACGCAAACGCAAAGAACGCGCGCCGATCGTCGGCGCGCAGCGCACCGCCGCGTACATAGCGCAGGTAGGACTCGTGCACCAAGCCAGTCGTGTCCAGCAGGGTATTCCGCCCGCCATCACGCAGCCGCGCACGGGCCAGACCCTCAAGGGCCGGATAGGCCACGGCGAACAGCGCGTCGCGGGCGCCCGCGTCGCCGGTCCGTGCCTGCCGGAGCAGCCGGGTAATCTCCGTCATTGGCGCCTCTCAGGGCCCATTACCCCTCGGTTTGAATTCTACTCGGTCGAATGTCGGGTTCAGACCGCCAATTGCGTCCTGATAGGTAGCTACGAATCGAGTTTCGCAGCAATGAGCGGAATTCCAACTCACGGGAGAAAGTTGATGCAAAACAATGCTTACGGGGTAGCCCGGCGCGGAGCTCGCGCTCTCGCTGCGGGCGCTTTCGCAACGGTGATTATGGCAAGCGGAAACGCGGCATTGGCGACCGGTGACAGGAGCTACGCCATTTCCGGCAACAGCGTGTTCTCCGACTGCGGCAAGGAAGGGTCCGACTTTGCGCTCCTGATGACCGGCGACCTGGAAGGCTGCCTGAGCATGTTCATCCAGGGTTACACCTGCAAGGAGCGGAATGGCTTTGACCACTACACGGAACGCGGTCGCGAGGTTTTCCTGGGCACGTGGCGCGGCAAGAATGGAAGATTCGTCACGGACTACACCGTGAATGCGGCCTACGCGAATGGCTTCTGCCAGTCCTTCGATTTCACTCTCCAGTTGAGCGGCAGCTGCACCCACAACATCCACGGACGGAGCGGCGTATTCGCCGATGCGGAGGGGATATTCACGCTGTTCGACGTGATCGTCGGCGTGACGGGCGATCCGGTCACCGGTTCGTTCGCGCCCGGCTCCGGGGCGAACAATTTCGTCTATTCCGGGCGCATCCGCACGGGTGGAACGAACAGCTCGTCGCCGGCGGCGTTCGAAGACCTCGCGTCGGCGGAGGCTCGTTCTTCCCTTGCTGCAGGCGTCGCAGCACGGAAGGCTCAATCGCGTCGCGCCTGCTGACGCTCACGGGTCTCGGAGGACGGTGCGTGCGCTTCGGTCGGCCGGGGCGCGCGCACCGTTACGGTCAGGGCGCCGGCTGCCTGTAGACGACGCCGCCCTTCATCACGAAACGGACGTCCTCGAGGAGTTTCACGTTCTCGAGCGGGTCGCCGGCAACCGCGACTAGATCCGCGAGTAGCCCTTGCTCGATCTTCCCGCGGTCCGGCGTGCCGAACAGCTCGGCGTTCACGATGGTGGCGCTCCGGATCGCGTTGAGCGGCGTGTCGCCGTGCGCGACGCGCGCCGTGAACTCCTTCGCATTGTCGCCGTGCGGGAAGACGCCCGCGTCCGTGCCGAAGGAAACCTTGAGGCCGTGTTTCAGGTCGCGCTTGAAACTCTCGATCGCGAGCGGCCCGAGGTAGTCCTGCTTCGCCCTGAGCGCCGGTGGCAGCTCCGTGGTCTTCAGCGTGTCGATGAGGTACAGGTTCGGCACGACGATGCTGCCGTTCTTCTTGAGGATCACCGCCGCCTCGTCCGTCATCATCGAGTTGTGCTCGATGCTGTCGATGCCGGCCTCGCTCGCCGCGATGATCCCCTCGGTGCCATGCGCGTGCGCCGCAATCTTCAGTCCGTGGCGATGCGTCTCCTCTGCCGCGGCGCGGAGCTCCTCGAGCGAGTACTGCTGCGCGCCCACCGGACCCTCGAACGAGAGTACGCCGGCCGTCGCGCAGATCTTGATCACCTTGGCGCCGTGCTTGATCTGGTAGCGCACGGCTTTCAGCACTTCGTCGACGCCGTCGGCGGTGCCGGAACTGAACCCGGGCGGCGTGATGCCGGGGCCGAGGCCCGTCGACTGGTCGCAGTGACCTCCCGTGACCGACAAAGCGTGGCCCGCCGGTATCACGCGCGGCCCGATCGCCCAGCCCTTGTCGATCGCGTGCATGAGCGCGACGTCCGAGAACCCGAGCCCGGTGCCGAGGTCGCGCACGGTCGTGAAACCGGCCAGCAGCGTCTTCGATGCGTGCGGGAGCGCGCGCAGCGCGAAGTCGCCAGCCGTGAAGCGCACGGGCTCCGTCTCCCAGCCCTCGCCGATGATGTAGTTGAGGTGCGTGTGCGAGTCCATGAGCCCGGGGAGCAGCGTGTGTCCCGGCAGCGCGATCGTCTTCGCGCCCGCGGGCTTCGCCGCGGGGTTCACCGCGGCGATGCGATCGCCCTCGATCACGATGACGGCGGGCGACACGACGCGGCCCGCGACGACGTCCACGTAGCCGTCCGCCTCAATCACCACCGTTTCAGCGTGGACTGCAAATGCGGCGGACAGGCAGACGAGGCCCAGGGCCCGGCGTAAATAGAGCATCGGAGTTTCCTCGGCGATATTCGTGCGGATCAGCCGGCCGGCGGTGGCGCGGGGAACGTGACGTAAGGGCCCGCGGGCTCCTTGTCGGGCGGCACGTATGCCGGGGCCGGCTTCCCCGAAGGGCCGAGGTGCTTCAGGTACGCGTAGATCGCCTTGACGTCCGCATCGGACATCGCGCGGATGTTGAAAAACGGCATCGGGGGCCTCAGCGGGCTGCGCGAGAGCGCGACGAATTCCGCCTCCGACTTGCTTGCCGCCGACAGCCGCAGGTTCGCCGCATATGTCGTGCCCCAGGGGCCGCGCCAACCAAGAGCGTCGCCCGTCAGCCACTTCGATTCATCGATCATACCGTTCGCGAGCGCGTAGCCCTCGGTGTGGCAGTCGTTGCAGCCGGCAATCTGCACAAGATATTTGCCGCGTGCGGCCTCGGGAGACGGCTCGGCAGCCGGCGCCGCCGCGCAAGCAAGGATCGATCCCGCCGCGAGCGCGGCGGAGAGCAGCTGGTTCAAATGCATGTTCCCCTCCCCGAATGCAGGACGCGTGGATGATAGCGCGCCGCGCGAGCTCACGCGCCGGGCGGCAGGAGTGCGAGGACGTGCGCGACCCGCCCGGGCAGGAACGGCATTGCGCGGCCCGCCGCCCAGTCCTCGTTTCCGGCACGATAGAACGGCGACAGTGGATGGCCGCTCTGCCCGCCCGGCATGTGCAGATAACCGTCCTCTTCCCGTCCCGGCGATACGGCGAAACGCTCGGACGCGCCGAATCCCGTCCCCTGCGCGCGGGGCGTCGACCAGTCGCCCGGCAAGGCGACCCTTGGCATGTCGAGGAAGCTCGAACCGATCGGCAATGCCGCGCTGATCGGGTGCCGCATCTCGAGGGTGTTGACCTTGCCCCAGGTGCAGCCAGCGAGATCGACGCATTGCCCGGGCAGGTCGCGCACCGTGTCGGTCGCGACATCCGAGAGCCAGGCGTCCCAGTCCGCGAATCGCGGGTCGAGCAGATTGACCGGCCGCTCCTGCACGAGCCGCAATGCCACCTCGGCGAAAGGCTCGGGTGTTTGCCAGCGAAAATCAGGCCAGCGGGCGATCGCCTCGGCCGCAATCGTCTCGAACGCGCGGGCCGTAACCTTCTGTTCGAAGTCCCGCAGCAATCGATAGCCCGCGTCGTCGATGGCGGCATGGCCGCTCCAGCCGGCAACGAGCCTCGCCGCCTCGCCCTCGCCGGCGCGCTCGAGCGCGCGCTCAAGAATCGGCCGCCAGCGCGCGACATAGTCGGCCCGATCGTCGAGCTGGATTGCCAGCATGTCGGAGACGGAAGCACGCTCGAGTGCCGCGAGGCGGTCACGAATCTGGCGCGCGCGCGCCGCGGATGCGTAGTCGCCGTTCCCGATCAGCGCAAACGCGGCTTCGCCCACCACCCTCGCGTTGGCGCTCCAGGCGATTCCACCCGGCGGGTCGAGCAGGCGCGGGGATTCGGCGCGCGGGATCCAGCCGTCCCAGCCCGAGCCTTCGATGTGCCAGGCTGACGGGCGTGAAGGATCAATGCCCTGGCGTCGTGGCAGGCGGCCCGAGAGCACCCAGCCAATGCGGCCGCGCTCGTCGGCGATCATCACGTTCTGTCCGGGCATGCCTGCGCCGCCGATGATCGCCGCGGCCGTGTCCAGATCCGTGGCGCGTTCGAGCCGAAGCATTTCCATGTCGGTCGCGCCCGGACGATGCGCGGTCCAGGCCACCGCGATTTCATGTCCTTGGACGTCGTCCTCGTAGTCAATGACTGGTCCCCAGATCGTCTTGCGGACGACCAGCGTCTCGGGCTCGCCGCCCGCGACCAACAACGTCTCATTCGCCAGCTCGAACCGGCGCGGCCCGGCGGGCGTGAGATAGCTGTCCGCGTCCCGGCCGTGTTCGAGCCGGATGACATCCTGGAAGTCGCCATAGCTGTTGGTGAACCCCCAGGCGACATGCCGATTGCTTCCGGCAACGATCAGCGGAACGCCGGGCAGGCTCACGCCCGTGACGTCGAGGCCTTCCGGCTCGACGACGAGGCGGGCGCGATACCAGATATTCGGCACGCTGAGCCCCAGGTGCATGTCATTCGCGAGCAGCGCGCCGCCCGCGCGCGAGCGCGAAGCCGCGACGGCCCAGTTGTTGCTGCCGACCATGAATTTGTGCCCGCCGGGTTCGAGCGCCGATTGCAGCCGTTTCCCGCGCTCGCCCTCGAGGCGCTCGAAAAGCCCGCGATCGAGCCTGCGCAAGTCGTATTCCGCCGCGGTCGGGATCGGCATCTGCGGCAGGCGGCTGCCGTCGAGTGCGGCCTCCGCCGCGGGTTCCGGCTCGACGACGAATCGGAAAGCCGCTTCGGGCAGCACTGCCGCGAGCCGGTCACGGCGTAGTTCGTCGCGGGCGGCAACGAGGCCCTGGAGGTCGATCCACATCGCATGGACCACGAGGATGGAATCCTCCGCGCGCCAGGGCTCGGGAGCCTGGCCGAGCAGCAGGTACTCGAATGGGCGCGCGCGCAGCGACTTCATGCCCGCATTCACGCCGCCCGCGTACGCCTCGAGCAGCGCCCGATTGCCCGGGTCGAGCTCGGCTATCACGGCCCGCGCTACTTGCCTGAACTGGTGCAGACGAATTCGGCGGTCGGCGTCGAGCAGGCCCGCGCCGAGCAGGGCCGCGAGTTCGCCAGCCCCGGTGCGACGCAGCAGGTCCATCTGGAACAGGCGGTCCTGCGCGTGGGCATAACCCGTCGCGCGGGCGACGTCGATTCTCGACTCGCCGCGGATCACCGGCACGCCCGCCGCATCGCGCTCAATGGTCGCAGGGGCGCCAAGGCCGGCGAGCGGCGCGTCGCCGTCGATCGCCGGCAGGCTCGCACGCAACGTGAACCAGGCCGCGGCGATCGCGATTGCGAGGAGTGCGGCCAGGCTGCCGAGGATCCAGGCGAAGATCCGGGCGGGGCGGCTCATTCGGGCTGGCGCTGGACCTTGAGGATCTTCATCGAGTTGGTGCCGCCGGAGACGCCCGAGAACTCGCCCTTGGTGACGATGATGAGGTCGCCCTCGGCAGCGAGCCCGTCGGTGAGCAGGCGCTCGAAGATCGCCGCGTAGATCCGTTCCGGGCGCGGGTGCGTGACGTCGAACTCGACCGGGTACACGCCTCGGTAGAGCGTCACGCGCCGCTGCGTCGCGGCGTGGCGCGTGAAGGCGTAGATGGGGATGTCCGCGCGCATGCGCGACATCCACAGCGCGACCGATCCCGACTCGGTCAGCGCGACGATGGCGCGCACGTCGAGGTGGTTCGCGGTATACATCACCGCCGCGGCGATCGCCTCGTCGGTGCGCACGTGCTGGCCGTCGGTGCGCAGCTCCGGGCGGTTCGAGAACTGCCACTTCTCGGCGCCCTCGATCACCTGCGCCATCGCGCGCACGACGCGGCCCGGGTGGCGGCCGACCGCGGTCTCGGCCGAGAGCATCACGGCGTCGGTGTCGTCCATCACCGCGTTCGCCACGTCCGACACCTCGGCCCGAGTCGGCACCGGCGCGTGGATCATCGACTCCATCATCTGGGTCGCGGTGATCACGAGACGGCTCTTCGCGCGCGCGCGCGCGATGATGTGCTTCTGCAGCCCGATGAGCTCCGCGTAGCCGACCTCGACTCCAAGGTCGCCGCGCGCCACCATCACGGCCGCGGTCTCGTCGATGATGGACTCGAGGTTGTCGATCGCCTCGCGGCGCTCGATCTTGGCCACGATCCGCCCCTCCCCGGCCGCGCCGCGCAGGAGGTCCCAGGCTTCGGCGATGTCGTTCCGGTCGCGCACGAAGGAGACCGCGAGGTAGTCGACGCCGAGCTCGGCGGCCAGGCGGATGTCGTCGCGGTCCTTGGCCGTCAATGCGCCCGCGGAAAGTCCGCCGCCGAGCTTGTTGAGCCCCTTCATGTCGGTGAGCTCGCCGGCAGTCTGGATCCTCGTGTGCACCTGCGTGCCCTTGACGCCCGTGACTTCGAGCGAGATCAGCCCGTCGTTAAGCAGCAGCGTGTCGCCTGCCCGCACGTCGCGCGGGAGCGACTCGTAGGCGACGCCGACGATGCGGTCCGTGCCGCCGACGGGATCGTGCGCGGTGTCGAGCGTGAAGGGCTCGCCCTCGACCAGCGTCGCGCGGCCGGTCCCGAAGCGCTCGATGCGCACCTTGGGTCCGCGCAGGTCCCCCAGCACGCCGACGACGCGCCCGGCCCTGGCCGCCGCCTTGCGGATCTTCTCGACGCGGCGCGCGTGATCGTCGAAGCCGCCGTGCGAGAAGTTGACGCGCACCAGGTCGACGCCGGCCGCGATCAGGTCGGCGAGCGCCGCGTCCTTGTCGGTCGCGGGGCCAAGCGTCGCAACGATCTTGGTCCGTCTCGGCATCTGTACTTACCTCGGCACGGCGCCAGGCTGCCGGCCCGCGGCCCGGAGCTCGAGCGCGGCGACCGCGGGCAGGGTCTTGCCTTCCACGAATTCGAGGAAGGCGCCTCCACCCGTCGAAATATAGGAGACTTCGCGCTCGATGCCGTACTTTTCGATCGCGGCGAGGGTGTCGCCCCCGCCCGCGATCGAGAACGCCGGGCTCTTCGCGATCGCCCCGGCCAGCGCCCTGGTTCCGCCGCCGAAGGCCTCGAACTCGAAGACGCCGAGCGGGCCGTTCCAGATGACGGTTCCGGCCGCCACGACGACGTCCGCCACCACCCTGGCCGACGCCGGCCCGATGTCGAGGATCATCTCGTCCGCGCCGACCGCGGCCGCAGGCTTCGTCTCGGCCTTCGCCGTCGCCGCGAACTCGCGCGCGACCACGACGTCCGTCGGGATCGGGATGCCGACGCCGCGTGCCTTCGCCTGCGAAAGCAGGCGCTTCGCGACGTCCACCATGTCGGGCTCGTGGAGGGACTTGCCGACCGCGAGGCCGGTCGCGGCGAGGAAGGTGTTGGCGATGCCGCCACCGACCACGAGCTGGTCCACCCTGGCGACGAGGCTCTCCAGCACCTGGAGCTTGGTCGAGACCTTCGAGCCGCCGACGACGGCGACGAGCGGGCGCTTAGGGTCGTCGAGCGCGCGCCCGAGCGCGTCGAGCTCCGCGGCGAGCAACGGGCCGGCGCAGGCGACGGGGGCGGCCAGGGCGACGCCGTGCGTGCTCGCCTCGGCGCGGTGGGCCGTGCCGAAGGCGTCCATCACGAACACGTCGCAGAGCGCGGCCATGCGCGCGGCGAGTGCCGGGTCGTCCTTCTTCTCGCCCTTCAGGAAGCGCACGTTCTCGAGCAGCACGACCTCGCCCGGCGCCGCGGAAGCGGCCTCGAGCTCGCCGTCGTGCAGCCGCACCGGCTTGCCGAGGATCCCGGAGAGGGCCTTGGCGACGGGCGCGAGCGAGAGGGCGGGATCGCGCTCGCCCTCCTTCGGCCGGCCGAGATGCGACATCACCAGCACGCGGGCGCCGCTTTCCGCGGCGGCCCGGATCGTCGGCGCCGCGGCGCGCAGCCGCGCATCGCTCGTCACGCGACCGTCGGCGATCGGCACGTTGAGGTCCTCGCGGATCAGCACCCGCTTGCCCGCGAGCGCGAGGTCGCCCATGCGGATCGCTTTCACGTGGAGCCTAACCGGCGCGCGCCCAGGCGAGCGTCGTGTCGAGCATGCGGTTCGAGAAGCCCCATTCGTTGTCGTACCAGGCGCAGACCTTGACCAGCGTGCCATCCAGCACCTTGGTGAGCGGGCCGTCCACGGTGCCGGAGGCCGGGTTGTGGTTGAAGTCCACCGACACGAGCGGCTCCTCGGTGTACTCGAGGATGCCCTTGAGCGAGCCGGTGGATGCCTTCTTCAGCACGTCGTTCACCTCAGCGGCCGTCGTCGCGCGCTTCGCGACGAAAGAGAGGTCAACGAACGACACGTTGATCGTCGGCACGCGCACCGAGAAGCCGTCGAGCTTCCCCTTCAGCTCCGGCAGCACGAGGCCGACCGCGGCTGCTGCGCCGGTCTTGGTCGGGATCATGGACATCGTCGCCGAGCGCGCGCGGCGCAGGTCCGAGTGATACACGTCCGTCAGCACCTGGTCATTGGTGTAAGCGTGCACGGTCGTCATGATGCCGGACACGACGCCGAGGCCCTCGTGCAGCGCCTTCACCAGCGGCGCGAGGCAGTTCGTGGTGCAGGACGCGTTTGAGATGACTGTCATCTCCTTGCGCAGCGTATCGTGGTTGACGCCGTAGACGACGGTCGCGTCGACGCCTTCCGCGGGCGCCGAGACGACGACCTTCTTCGCCCCGCCCGCGAGGTGCTTGCCGGCCTTCTCCTTGTTAGCGAAGAGGCCCGTGCACTCGAGCACGATCTCGGCGCCGAGCTCGCCCCAGGGCAGCTTCGCCGGGTCGCGCTCGGCTAGCACGCGGATGCGGTCGCCGTTCACCACCATGTGGTTGCCGTCCACCTCGACCTTGCCCGGGAACGGGCCATGAGCCGTGTCGTGGCGCGTCAGGTGCGCATTCGTCTTCGCGTCGCCGAGGTCGTTGATCCCGACGATGCTGATGTCGCCCTTGCGCTTGCCTTCATAGAGGGCGCGCAGGATGTTGCGTCCGATGCGGCCGTACCCGTTGATGCCTACCTTGATCGCCATAGTGCCTACTCTCCGTTTAACGATGACTCCGCCGCCTCCACGACGGCGGCGGACGTGAAACCGAAATGCCTGAACAGGTCCTTGCCCGGCGCCGACGCGCCGAACCCGCGCATGCCGACGACGCGGCCGCGAGGCCCGACGTAGCGCCACCAGCCGTCCGTGACGCCGGCCTCGACCGCGACGCGGGCGCCGACGCCGGGCGGCAGCACGGCATCGCGCCAGGCGGCATCCTGCGCGTCGAACACGCTGGTGCAGGGAATCGAGACGACCCGCGCCCTGCGGCCGCGGCTTTCGAGCTCGCGCGCGGCCTCGACCGCAAGCGCCACTTCCGACCCGGTCGCGATCAGGATGCAGTCGGGATTCGCGCCGCCATCGACGAGCACGTAGCCGCCGCGGGCGATGGCCTCGAGCTGCGCCGCGTCGCGCGGTTGCTGCGGCAGCGACTGCCGCGTCAGCGCGAGGACGGTCGGCGCCTGCCGGCGGCGGATCGCCGCGCCCCAGGCCGCCCAGGTCTCCGCGGTGTCGCAGGGCCGCCAGACTTCCATGCGCGGAATCATGCGCAGCGACGCGAGATGCTCGACCGGCTGGTGCGTCGGGCCGTCCTCGCCGAGGCCGATCGAGTCGTGCGTCAGCACGAAGATGCTGCCCGTCTCGATGATGGCGGCCATGCGCAGGCTGCTGCGCGCATAGTCCGAGAAGACGAGGAACGTGCCGCCGAACGGCACGTAGCCGCCGTGCAGCGCGATGCCGTTCATGATCGCGCCCATGCCAAACTCGCGCACGCCGTAGTGCAAGTAGTCGCCGGCCGGCTCCGCGGCGGTGTACGGCGCGCTGCCCTTGATTCGGGTGTTGTTGGAGCCGGTGAGGTCCGCGGAGCCGCCGAGCAGTTCCGGGAGCTTCGGGCCGAGGCCGTTCAGCACGGCCTGCGAGCTCTGGCGCGTAGCAACCGGCTGCGCCGCCGCCTGCGCCGCCGCCTGCGCCGCCGCGGCGCCCTCCCCGATCCAGGCCTCGAAGCCCACAGGCAACGTCCCAGCCGTGCGCCGCAGGAACTCGGCGGCAAGTTGCGGGTGTTCCGATTCGTAGGCCTTGAAACGCCGACGCCAGCGCGCTTCCGCGCGCTTGCCGGCCGCGCGCGCATCCCAGCCGGCACGGATCTCGTCGGGGATGACGAAGGGCTCGTGCGGCCAGCCGAGCGCCTTGCGCGCCAGCGCGACCTCCGCGTCGCCGAGGGCGGCGCCGTGGCTTTCTTCCTTGCCCTGCTTGTTCGGTGCGCCGTAGCCGATGACGGTCTTGCAGCAGATCAGCGTGGGCTTGCCCTTCTCGCGCCTCGCGCGGCGGATCGCGCGCGCGACCGCCTCCGCGTCATGGCCGTCGACCGCGCGTATCACCTGCCAGCCGTAGGCCTCGAAGCGCTTCGGCGTGTCGTCGGTGAACCAGCCCGCGACCTCGCCGTCGATCGAGATGCCGTTGTCGTCATAGAAGGCGATGAGCTTGCCGAGGCCCCAGGTCCCTGCGATCGCGCAGGCCTCGTGCGAGATGCCCTCCATCAGGCAGCCGTCGCCGAGGAACACCCAGGTGTGGTGGTCCACGATCTCATGGCCGGGACGGTTGAACGACAGGGCGAGCTTCTTCTCTGCAAGCGCCATGCCGACCGCGTTTGCGAGTCCCTGGCCGAGCGGGCCCGTCGTCGTCTCGATGCCGATCGCCAGTTCGTGCTCGGGATGGCCCGCGGTGCGCGAACCGAGCTGGCGAAAGTTCCGGATCTCGTCGATGCCGAGCGGGTAGCCGGTCAGGTGCAGGACGGAATACAACAGCATCGAGCCATGGCCGTTCGATAGCACGAAGCGGTCACGGTCGGCCCAGCCGGGGTTGCCGGGGTTGTGCTTCAGGAAGTCGCTCCAGAGCACCTCGGCGATGTCCGCCATGCCCATCGGCATGCCCGGGTGTCCCGAGTTGGCGCGCTGCACGGCATCCATGCTGAGGGCCCGGATGGCGTTGGCTAGCTCGCGTCGGCTCGGCATCGGGACTCCCCGGCGGCAAACGCGTATTGTCGCCCATGGCGTATAATTTTTCGATGTCAGGGGACTACCTGTTCACCTCCGAGTCGGTTTCCGAAGGACATCCGGACAAGGTTGCCGACCAGATTTCCGACGCCGTGCTGGACGCCGTCCTCGCACGCGACCCCGAGGCGCGCGTCGCCTGCGAGACGCTCGTGAAGACGGGCGTCGCAGTGGTCGCGGGCGAGGTCACGACCCGCGCCTGGGTGGACCTCGAGGCCCTGGTGCGCGGCGTTATCTGCGACATCGGCTACACGTCTTCCGACGTCGGATTCGACGGCCGGACCTGCGGGGTCGTCAACATCATCGGCAAGCAGTCACCTGACATCGCGCAGGGCGTCGATCGCGGCCGTCCCGAGGAACAGGGCGCCGGCGACCAGGGCCTGATGTTCGGCTACGCCACCGACGAGACGGCGGCGCTCATGCCCGCGCCCATTCATTACGCGCACAAGCTGGTCGCGCGGCAGGCGAAAGTCCGCAAGGGCAGGCAGCCGAAGCTGCCGTGGCTCCGGCCCGACGCCAAGAGCCAGCTGACCTTCGCTTACCGCGACCATCGGCCGGTCGGCATCGAGGCCGTCGTGCTTTCCACCCAGCATGCGCCGGACGTCAGCCAGAAGGCCCTGCGCGAAGCCGTGATGGAGGAGATCATCAAGCCCGTGCTGCCGGCGCGCTGGCTCAGCCGCCGCACCAAGTACCACATCAACCCGACCGGCCGCTTCGTCACCGGCGGACCTGTCGGCGATTGCGGCCTGACCGGGCGCAAGATCATCGTGGACAGCTACGGCGGCATGGCCCGTCATGGCGGCGGCGCGTTCTCGGGGAAGGACCCGTCCAAGGTCGACCGCTCCGCGGCTTACGCCGCACGATATGTCGCGAAGAACCTGGTCGCGGCCGGCCTCGCGCAGCGCTGCGAGATCCAGTTGTCCTACGCAATCGGCGTGGCGAAGCCGACCTCGGTGTCGGTCAATTCATTCGGTACCGGCCGCATTCCGGACGCACGTCTCGAAAAGCTCGTCGCGGCCCACTTCGACCTCCGGCCGTTTGGCATCATCCGCATGCTCGACCTGATCCACCCGATGTACCGTGAAACGGCGTCCTACGGGCATTTCGGGCGCGCACCGGTCGAGATGGAATACGATTGGCAGGACGATGCCCGCGGCAGCGGCCGCCGCCGAGACCGGTTCACGGCTTTCAGCTGGGAACGGACGGACCGGGCGGAGGCTCTGAAGAAGGCAGCTCGTCTGTAAGAGGGGACGGTCACCTTTTCCGCAAAGCCGGTAAAGGTGACCGTCCCCGCCGTCCTCCGAGGAGCGTTGCAACGGGTTCTGCCCGCCAGGCTCGAGGGACGCGAATGGCAACGGCGCTCTCGCTCGCAAAGGAGAGAAATGACCATGAATGCCGTGATCAACACCCAGTTCAAGGACTACCGCGTGGCCGACATCGGCCAGGCCGACTTCGGCCGCCGCGAGATCGCGATCGCAGAGACCGAAATGCCGGGCCTCATGTCGGTTCGCGACGAGTTCACGAAATCGCAGCCGCTCGCCGGCGCGCGCATCGCGGGATCGCTGCACATGACGATCCAGACCGCGGTGCTCATCGAAACGCTCGCCGCGCTCGGCGCCGAGCTGCGCTGGGCGTCGTGCAACATCTTCTCGACCCAGGACCACGCTGCTGCCGCGATCGCGGCCGCGGGCATTCCGGTGTTCGCGCACAAGGGCGAGACGCTCGACGAGTACTGGGAGTTCGCGCACCGCATCTTCGACTGGCCCGCCGGCAAGCACGCCAACATGATCCTCGACGACGGCGGCGACGCGACGCTGCTATTGATCCTCGGCGCGCAGGCCGAGAAAGACCCGTCGGTCATCGCGAAACCCGCCAACGAGGAAGAGGTCGCCCTGTACGCATCGATCGGAAAGCGCCTCGAATCCCAGCCCGGCTGGTACTCGGCGCGCCTCGCCGAGATCCGCGGCGTGACCGAGGAGACGACCACGGGCGTCAAGCGCCTCTACAGGATGGCGGCCGAGGGCCGCATGCCCTTCGCGGCGATCAACGTCAACGACTCGGTCACCAAGTCGAAGTTCGACAACCTCTATGGCTGCCGCGAGTCGCTCGTCGACGGCATCAAGCGCGCGACCGACGTGATGATCGCGGGTAAGATCGCGCTCGTCGCCGGCTACGGCGACGTCGGCAAGGGCTGCGCGCAGTCGCTGCGAGGGCTCGGCGCCACCGTGTGGATCACCGAGATCGACCCGATCTGCGCACTGCAGGCGGCGATGGAGGGCTATCGGGTCGTGACGATGGACGACGCCTGCGACAAGGCCGACATCTTCGTGTCCGCGACCGGCAACGTGAACGTGATCGGCCACGACCACATGCGCCGGATGAAGCACCAGGCGATCGTCTGCAACATCGGGCACTTCGACAGTGAGATCGACATCGCATCGCTCCGCCAGTACCGCTGGGAGAACATCAAGCCGCAGGTCGACCACGTCATTTTCCCCGACGGCAAGCGCATCATCGTCCTGGCCGAGGGCCGCCTCGTGAACCTCGGCTGCGGGACGGGCCACCCGTCGTTCGTGATGTCGAACTCGTTCACCAACCAGGTGCTGGCGCAGATCGAGCTGTTCGCCCACGGCGCCAAGTACGAGCACCGCGTGTACGTGCTGCCGAAGGCGCTCGACGAAAAGGTCGCGCGGCTGCACCTCGGGCGCATCGGCGCGAAGCTCACGTCCCTGACGGCCGAGCAGGAGCGCTACCTCGGCATCCCCGCCACCGGGCCGTTCAAGCCCGACCACTACCGATACTGAAGCGTAGTGCTCGTATTGCAGTTCACGGACCCGCATCTCGCCGGAACGCCGGACATGCGGGTGCGTGGCGTCGCGACCGCCGCGACGCTCGCGCGCTGCATCGCCCACGCGCGGCGACTGCACCCGCGTCCCGGTGCCGTCCTGCTGACCGGTGACCTCGTGCACGACGACCCTGCCGGGTACGCGCTGCTCAGGGCGCAGTTCGGCGACGCCGGCGCGCCGGTCCACTGCCTGCCGGGCAATCACGACGATCCGGAGGACGTCAGCGGCGAACTCGACGGGCCGCCGTTCGTGCACGACTTCGCCCGGCGTCACGGCGCCTGGTTGTTCGTCATGCTCGACAGCACGGTCGCCGGCGAGCACGGCGGCCATCTCGACCACGAGCAGCTTGCCCGCCTCGACGTCGCGCTGGCGGCACAGCCGGACGCACACGCGCTCATCTGCCTGCACCACCACCCGGTGCCCCACGGAAGCGCCTGGCTCGACGAACTGATGCTCGACAACGCGGAGGATTTCTTCGCCGTACTCGCGCGCCACGACAACGTGCGCGCTCTCGCCTGGGGGCATACCCACCAGCCCTTCGAGGGCATGCGCGGGCGCATCCGCCTGATGGGCACGCCCTCGACGTGCATGCAGTTCGCGCAGGATTCCGATGAGTTCGAGATCGACGGCCGCCCGCCCGCGTACCGCTGGATCGAGCTCGATCCGGCCGGCGGCATCGATTCCGGCATCGAATGGGTGGACGGGGATGCGTAACCTGCGAAGGGTCGGCCTTGCGGCAGTCGCGGTCGCGGCGCTCGCCGCCGGCCCTGCCAACGCCGAGCCTGCTCTCTGGGAAGTGACCGGCGGCGAGAGCACCGTGTGGCTATTCGGCTCCGTGCACCTCCTGCCGGAGGGCGGCTTCACGATCGGCGACGCGCTGGCGGATGCCCTCGATGGCGCCGGGCGCGTCTGCCTCGAGATCGACAGCGCTGCGGCGGACGAAGCGTCGATGGCGGCCGTCACGCTCGCGCGCGCGGTCGATCCCGAGGGCCGCGACCTCTTCGAGCTGCTTGGCCCGGACGCGGAGCGCGTGCGCGAGGCAGCCGAGGAGGCCGAGGTGCCGCTGGAGGCGCTCGCGATGTTCGAGCCCTGGTTCGCGGGACTCACGGTGTCGGTCATGGCGCTGCAGGCGCACGGCTACGACGTGCAGCACGGCGTCGAGCAGATCATCCAGGCCGAAGCGCGCGATGCCGGCAAGGAGTCTTGCGGCCTCGAAACCCTCGACGGCCAGCTCGGCCTCCTCGACGGCCTGCCGGACACGCTGCAGAACGAGATCCTGCTGCAGGCGCTGGAGGAAGCCGGCGAAATCGAGTCGCTGATCGAGCCGATGCTCGACGCCTGGCGCCGCGGCGACGAGGCCGGTCTCGAACGCAGCCTCGAGGACGACTTCGAGGGCTATCCCGAGCTCGCCGACGCGCTGATCTACGACCGCAATGCGCGCTGGGCAGACCAGGTGTCCCGGATGCTGGGGGGCGACGAGGACGTGCTGGTGGTAGTGGGCGCAATGCACCTCGTCGGCGCGCGCGGGCTGCCTGCCCTCCTCGCCGATCGCGGCTTCCGGGTCGCGAGGCGCTGACGGCGCCCATGTCCCGATTCGAGGAAGCGAGCCGCTACATCGCCGGCGGCGTGAACTCGCCGGTGCGCGCGTTCCGCGGCGTCGGCGGCGAGCCCCTCTTCATCCGCCGCGCGCGCGGCGCCTCAATCGAAACCGAGGATGGCCGGCGCCTGATCGACTATGTCGGCTCCTGGGGACCGATGATCCTCGGGCACGCGGACCCGGACGTCATCGCGGCGGTGACGCGGCGCGCCGCCGACGGCCTTTCCTTCGGCGCGCCGACGGTGGTCGAGACCGAGCTTGCGCGCCGGATCACCGAGCTCATGCCGTCCATCGAGCTCCTGCGCATGGTGAGCTCCGGCACCGAGGCGACGATGAGCGCGATCCGCGTCGCGCGCGGGTTCACCGGCCGCGACCGCATCGTCAAATTCGAGGGCTGCTATCACGGCCATGCCGACGGGCTGCTGGTGAAAGCGGGCTCGGGCGCGCTGACGCTCGGCGTCCCCGACTCGGCCGGCGTGCCGGCCGCGGTTGCCGCCGCGACGACGACGCTGCCCTATAACGACGCCTGCGCGGTCGAGCGCTGCTTCGCCGAGGCGGGGGGCGAGATCGCCTGCGTCATCGTCGAGCCGGTGGCGGGTAACATGGGCTGCGTGCCACCTGCGCCGGGTTTCCTCGAGGCCTTGCGCACGCAGTGCACGCGCCACGGCGCGCTGCTCGTCTTCGACGAGGTCATGACCGGCTTCCGGGTCGCGCTCGGCGGCGCGCAGGCACTCTACGGCGTGACGCCCGATCTCACCACGCTCGGCAAGATCGTCGGCGGCGGCATGCCCGTCGGTGCCTTCGGCGGTCGGCGCGAGGTCATGGAACGGCTCGCGCCGCTCGGTCCCGTCTACCAGGCCGGCACGCTGTCCGGCAATCCCGTCACGATGGCCGCGGGGCTCGCGACGCTCGAGGGCATCTCGCGGCCCGGTTTCCACGCGCGCCTCGCGCAGGCGACGGACCGCCTCGTCGACGGGCTCGCGGGCGCGGCGCGCGACGCCGGGATCCCGCTCGCGGCCAACCGCGTCTGCGGCATGTTCAGCCTCTTCTTCACGGCGGACGGCCCGGTGACCGACTATCGGCGCGTGATGGCGAGCGATGCCGCATCGTTCCGGCGCTATTTTCACGGGATGCTCGACGCCGGGGTCTACCTCGCGCCCTCGCCGTTCGAGGCGGGATTCGTCAGCGCCGCGCACGGCAATGCCGAGATCGACGCCACGATCGAGGCCGCCGCCCGCGTCTTCGCCGCCCTCGCCCGGTCGCGCTGATGCGCGCGGCGCTCGCGTTCCTCGGCGTCATCTTCGGCACGCTGATCGTCGCGGCCGCGCTCGCCTGGCCCGCTTGGACGGCGGTCCATGCGCTCGAGCCCGACTGGCCGTTCCATCGCGTCGTGAGCCGGCTGTGGCAGCTCACCCTGCTGGCCGCGTTCCTGCTCGCGATGAGGCGGCTGCGGCTGCGCGGGCGGGCCGACTGGGGTTACGGCCTCGCGCGCGCGGCATTCCTCCGCCAGTTCGCCGCGGGGCTCGCGATCGGTGTCGCGACCATGCTGCCGATGTCGATCGCGATGCACGCGCTCGGCATCCACGAGCTGCGGCCGGAGTTCGGCGTGTTGCTGCTCGTGTCCGCCGCCGCCGAGGGCGCGTTGATTGGCCTCGCCGTCGCCATCGTCGAGGAAACCTTCTTCCGCGGCCTGATGTACCGCGCGATCGAGCGTGAATCCGGCTTCGCCGCCGCGGCCTGGTGCACGGCGCTCATCTACGCCGCGATTCACTTCTTCGCGCGCGTGAAGATTCCCGCCGAGGAAGTCGGCTGGGACAGCGGCTTCCGACTGCTCGCCGGGGCGCTCACGAACCTTGCGCACCCGCTCACCATCATCGACTCCTTCGTCACGCTCACGCTGGTCGGACTGCTGCTCGCGCAGGTGCGCAGGCGAACCGGCGCGATCGCGGCCTGCATCGGGTTGCACATGGGCTGGGTGTGGGTGATCAAGTCTACGCTCGCGGTCGGCCGCGAAGTCGAGCCCTCCGCGCTATCCTTCCTCGTGAGCCGCTTCGACGGTTACACCGGGTGGCTGGTCGCCGCCTGGGCCCTGCTCCTGATCGTCGTCGCGCAGAGGCTAGGCTGGCTCGCGGGTGCCGCGAGCACGCGGTAGGGCAACCCTGCGCTAGCCGCGGTTCCGGGTCACTGCAGGCTCGAGCGCGGCGAGCCGCTCGAGCGGATCCGTCAGTTCGAGCAGCGCCTGCTTGTCGCCGAGTGCGAGCGGCAGGATCTCCGCCAGCCGGTTGGAAACCCAGGCCGCGTCGTCGCGCCGCTCGACGTGCTGGTAGGTATCGCCGGCCTCGGGCAGCACCTGGGCCACCATTTCCGTGAGCCAGGCCTGGTCCGGGGGTACGGGCACCACGCGGTCCGCCGCGATGTCGAGCACGCGGCCGCGGTTGAGGCCGTCGGCCTGGCGCCAGGCCTCCACCACGCGCACGCGCTCGACGCCGATGCAGCTGATGCCGAGCAGCCCGCCCTCGAGCCGGTCGAAATCCACGATCCGCGCCTCGGTGCCGGTCGCCGCGAACGTCGTCGCCGACGCGACTTCCTCCCCTTCGCCAAGCAGCACGACCGCGAAGCCCGACTGCTCGCGCATGCACTGGCTCACCATGTCGAGGTAGCGCGGCTCGAAGATCCGCAGCGGCAGCGGCCCGCCCGGGAACAGCACCGTGTTGAGCGGGAACAGCGGCAGCTCACGGACTTCGGCGTTCACGCCGTGCGGGCCCGCAGCGCCTGGAGCAGGCGCTCGTGCAATCCGCCGAAGCCGCCGTTGCTCATGACGACCACGCGATCCCCGGCGCGCAGTTCGGCGGCGAGCGCTGCGGCGAGCGCCGGCACCTCGCCGAGGACGCGCGCCTTCGGCCCGAGCGCCGCCGCCACGCCGTCGAGGTTCGAGTCGAGGCCCGCGGGCTGGAACAGCCATACGCTGTCCGCGGCCGCGAGCGCCTCGGCCAGCTCCTCGCGGTGCACACCGAGGCGCATCGTGTTGGAGCGCGGTTCCAGCACGGCAACGATGCGCCCGTCGCCGCCCTGGCGGCGCAGGCCGTCGATCGTGATCGCGACTGCCGTCGGATGGTGCGCGAAGTCGTCGTAGACGCGGATGCCGCCCTCTTCGCCACGCAGCTCGAGGCGGCGCTTCACGCCCGCGAAGCGTGCCAGGGCAGCAGCGGCTTGTGCAGGCAGCACGCCCATGCCGGCCGCGCAAGCGACGGCCGCGAGCCCGTTCTCCACGTTATGCAGGCCGATCAATGGCCAGCGCACGATACCGACCGGTGCGTCGCGATGCAGCAGCTCGAACGCGCCGCCTTCGGGCGACACGAGGCGCGCGCGCCACTCGGCCTGGGCCTCCCGCGCGAACTCCGTGAGCGGCGTCCACGAACCCATCGCGAGCGTCGCCTTGAGCGCGGCGTCCGCCGAATTCCAGGTGATGCGGCCCGATGCGGGCACGGTGCGCACGAGGTGGTGGAACTGGCGCTGGATCGACGCCAGGTCCGGGTAGATGTCCGCGTGGTCGTACTCGAGGTTGGTCAGGAGGAGATGCCTCGGCCGGTAGTGCACGAACTTCGCGCGCTTGTCGAAGAACGCGGTGTCGTACTCGTCGGCCTCGATCACGAACGGCGCGCCGCTGCCCGCCCGCGCCGAGGCGCCGAAGTTCGCCGGGATGCCGCCGATCAGGAAGCCGGGGTCGCGGCCGGCGTCCTGCAGGATCCAGGCGAGCATCGAAGACGTCGTCGTCTTGCCGTGCGTCCCCGCGACGGCGGCGACTTGGCGCCCGCGCAGCACGTTCGCGGCGAGCCACTCGGGGCCCGAGACGCAAGGCAGCCCGCTGTCGAGCAGGCGCTCGATGACGGGCTTGCCGCGGCTCATGACGTTGCCGACGACCACCACGTCCGGGTTCAGGTCGAGCTGCTCGGCACCGTAGCCTTCGATCAGCGTGATGCCCTCGGCCTCGAGCTGGGTGCTCATCGGCGGGTAGACGTTCGCGTCCGAGCCGGTCACGCGGTGGCCCGCGGCCCGAGCGAGCGCCGCGATGCCGCCCATGAAGGTGCCGCAGATGCCGAGAATGTGCAGGTGCATTAGGTGGCGGCGCCGAACAGGCTCCGGGAGATCGCGACCGTCACGACGAGCCAGGTGACTGCGATGGCGAAGCCGGTCACGAGGCCCGTGTCGAGCGCGCTGCGCAGGATGTGGCCCACGATCAGCAGGTACCAGACCATGAAGACCGTGAAGCTCGCCGTGACAAGGAGCGAAAACGCCTGGCTCGACCGTGCGGGGTTCCTGAGCAGCAGGAGCAGGATGATGACTGGAGCGAGCAGGACGTACACGCCGAGCGCGGCGTTGACCGTCTGCGGAAAGCGGTGTGTCCGGCGCGTGATCGCGAGCAGCAGCCAGAAGAACGGCAGCGTCAGCGCCAGGTCGACGGCGGTGCGCGCAATGACGGGCTGGATGCTGCCCGTGCTGGCGACCACGATGTCGGCAAAGGCATAGGCCAGCACGAACACGGCAACGGACGCCCAGGACGACGGCAAGGCGCTCGGATCCCCGCGCAGCAACGCGATGTTCGCCAGCGATTTCACCAATCCGGCCATGCCGCATAATAAGGTGGCAATGAGTCCCGGCGAAACTCCAATTCGGGAGCCACGAGAGCTCCAGAGCCGCGTCGGCGCGTGGCGCCGTGACGGCGCGCTCGCGCTCGACACCGAGTTCGTGCGCGAGCGGACGTACTACCCGAAGCTATGCCTCATACAGGCCGCCGCCTCGGGCGACATCGCCCTCGTCGACGCGCTCGCGATCGCGGACGGCGGCGCGCTCGCGCCGCTCCTCACGGACACCACGCGGCCGAAGCTGCTGCACGCGGCGCGCCAGGACATCGAGGCGCTGCTGCCGGTGACGGGCATCCCGCTCGCCCCGGTCTTCGACACGCAGCAAGCGGCTGCGCTCCTCGGGTTTCCCGCGCAGGTCGGGTATGCCGACCTCGTGCGCCAGCTGCTCGGCGTTGAGCTCGCCAAGGGCCACGCGCGCACGGACTGGGCACGCCGCCCGCTGTCGGCCGAGCAGCTCGCCTACGCGGCCGACGACGTGCGCCACCTGCCGGCCCTAGCCGAATCGCTCGAGGCGCGGCTGCTCGCCGCCGGCCGGCGCGCCTGGCTCGACGAGGAGTCGGCGGCGCTCAACGAAATCGCGCGCTATCGCGTCGAACCGGCCGAGGCGTGGCGGCGGTTGAAGGGACTCGAGCGCCTGGACGTCGCGTCGTTCGCCGCGGCCCGCGGCCTCGCCGAATGGCGCGAGCGGCGCGCCATGGCGCGCGACCTGCCGCGCGGCTGGATCCTCCCGGACACCGCGATCGTCGAGCTCGCCATGTTGCGGCCGGCGACGCGCGAGGCGCTCGCGCGCATCGCCGCGGTACCGCCGGGCACCGCCGCGCGCGCGGCGGAAGAGCTGCTGGCGGCGATCGCCGCCCCGAGCGGCGACGTCGCAGCGCGCGAAGCCGGGGATCCGGGTAGGCCCGGGCCGGAACAGCTGCGGTTGCAGAAGGCATTGCAGGCACGGCTCGCGTCGATAGCGGCCGAGCTCGCGATCCAGCCCGAGGTGCTGGCGACGCGCCGCGAACTCGCGGCGCTCGCGCGCGGCGAGCTCGACGTGCCGGCGATGAGCGGCTGGCGAAGGGAAGCGGTCGGGGAAAAGCTGGTAGCGGTTCTCTAGGAGGGGTCTGACCCCTTCGTGCCTCCGATCAGCGCGACAGTACGGCCTCCAGCCGCGCGTCGACGTCGTCGAGGCTGCCGTCGGCGTCGATGCGCCGCAGCAGCCCCTGCTTCGTGAAGTGGTCGATCAGCGGCTGCGTCCGCTCGCGGTAGACCGCGAGGCGCTGGCGCACGGTTTCTTCGTTGTCGTCCGGACGCTGGAAAAGCTCGTGCGGCTTGCCGTCCGTGCAGCGCTCGCCCGGTCGCGGCGGGTTCGACTCGACGTGGAAGACGCGTCCGCAGCGCCGGCAGGTGCGCCGCCCCGCGAGCCGCCGCTCCAGCACGACCGGGTCGATCTCGAACAGCACGACGGCGTCCAGCGGCTGGCCGATTTCGTCGAGCAGCCGCGCGAGGCCTTCGGCCTGCACAAGGGTGCGCGGGAAACCGTCCAGGATGAAGCCGCGCGTCGCGTCGGGTCGCGCAAGCCGCTCGCGGATGATCCCGAGCATGGTGCGGTCGTCCACGAGCTGGCCTGCATCCATCACCGCCTTGGCCGCCCGGCCGAGTTCGGTGCCGGCAGCCACGGCTTCGCGCAGGAGGTCGCCGGTGGAAACCTGGGGAACGCGGCGGCGCGCCTCGAGACGCTGCGCCTGCGTGCCCTTTCCGGAACCGGGCGCACCCAGCAGAACGAGCCTCATTTTCCGCGATTCTCCAGGGGCGCCGGCCTGCCGTGGCGCGCCCATCCTGCCCGCGGCGTCAAGTCGCGTCAAACCGCGATGATCGGCTATGCTTCGCCCCCCGACGGGCCGCTCGGCGCCCGCGAAACGGATTTGACAATGGCAGGACGCAGGAGCACGAAGCCCGGGCCGCGGAATGCGCTGTACGCGCAGTCGGGCGGCGTCACTGCCGTCATCAACGCGACCGCCGCCGGGGTCATCGAGGCCTGCCGCAAGAACCGGCGCCGCATCGGCAACCTCTACGCGGGCCGCGACGGCATCGTGGGCGCGCTCACCGAGGACCTCATCGACACCGGCCGCGAGAGCGCGGCGACGATCAGGGCGCTCCGCCACACGCCCTCCGGCGCCTTCGGCTCGGCGCGCTACAAGCTCAAGGACCTCGAGCGCGATCGCGCAAAGTACGAGCGCCTGATCGAGGTGTTCCGCGCGCACAACATCGGATACTTCTTCTACAACGGCGGCAACGACTCGATGGACACGGCGCTGAAGCTCTCCCAGCTCGGCGCGCAGGCCGGCTACCCGATCGCCTGTATCGGCATCCCGAAGACGGTGGACAACGACCTCCCGGTCACGGACTGCTGCCCGGGATTCGGCTCGGTCGCGAAGTACGTCGCAGTGTCGACGCTCGAGGCGTCGCTCGACGTCGCCTCGATGGCGCGCACTTCGACGCGCGTCTTCATCCTCGAAGTCATGGGCCGGCACGCGGGCTGGATCGCGGCAGCGGGCGGCCTCGCCGCGCGCAAGGCCGGGCAACCGCCCCACGTCATCCTGTTTCCCGAGATTGCCTTCGACCGCGAGAAGTTCCTCGCGCGCGTCAAGGAGACGGTCGAGAGCAAGAGCTTCTGCGTCGTCGTCGCCTCCGAGGGCACGCGCGACGCGGACGGGAAGTTCCTCGCCGACATGGGGACGCGCGACGCCTTCGGCCACGTGCAGCTCGGCGGCGTCGCGCCGACGCTCGCGCAGATGGTCAAGCAGGCGCACGGCTACAAGTACCACTGGGCGCTCGCCGACTACCTGCAGCGTGCCGCGCGACACATCGCCTCGAAGGTCGACGTCGACCAGGCCTACGCGGTTGGCCGCGCCGCGGTCGAGCTCGCGCTCGAGGGCAAGAACGCGGTGATGCCGGTCATCCGCCGCCGTTCCTCGAAGCCGTACCGCTGGGACATCGCCTCGGTCTCGATCGAGGCGGTCGCCAACAAGGAAAAGATGGTGCCGCGCGGGTTCATCACCGCCGACGGCTTCGGCATCACGGCCGCGGCGCGGCGCTACCTCGAGCCGCTCATCGAGGGCGAGCCGTACCCGCCCTACCGGAACGGCATCCCGCAGTACGCGACCATCCGGGGCGCGCGCGTGCGCAAGCGGCTCACCACGGTTTTCAAGATATAATTCAGGGTTTCCAGGGGAGAGAGTTCATGTCGATGCAAGAAGCGATCTGGCTCGCGATCGCGGCCAGCGTCATCGCCGTCCTGTACGGCGTATTCATGTCGCGGTGGATCCTCGCCCAGCCCGCGGGCAACGCGCGCATGCAGGAGATCGCGGCGGCGATCCAGCAGGGCGCCGGCGCCTACCTGAACCGCCAGTACACGACGATCTCGATAGTCGGCATCCTGCTGTTCGTCGTGCTCGGCTTCGCGCTCGACTGGTACACGGCCATCGGCTTTGCAGTCGGTGCGATCCTCTCCGGCGCGACCGGCTACATCGGCATGAACGTCTCGGTGCGCGCGAACGTGCGCACCGCCCACGCGGCGAGTATCGGCCTGAACCCGGCGCTTCAGGTCGCATTCCGCGGCGGCGCGATCACCGGCATGCTCGTCGTCGGGCTCGGCCTGCTCGGCGTCTCGGCCTACTACGCGATCATGATGCGGCTCACCGGCGACGGCGACCAGGCGCTGCACGCGCTCGTCGGCCTGGCCTTCGGTGGCTCGCTGATCTCGATCTTCGCGCGCCTCGGCGGCGGCATCTTCACCAAGGGCGCCGACGTCGGGGCGGATCTCGTCGGCAAAGTCGAGGCCGGCATCCCCGAGGACGACCCGCGCAATCCCGCCGTGATCGCGGACAACGTCGGAGACAACGTCGGCGACTGCGCCGGCATGGCCGCGGACCTCTTCGAGACCTACGCGGTCACGGTCGTCGCGACCATGCTGCTCGCGGGCCTCATGATGAAGGACCTCGGCAACGCCGCCGTGATCTACCCGCTCGTGCTGGGCGCGGTCTCCATCGTCGCCTCGATTGTCGGCACGTTCTTCGTCAAGGTGAAGGACGGCGGCAACATCATGGGCGCGCTCTACCGCGGCGTGATCGTCTCCGGCGTCATCGCGGCGATCGCCTATTACCCGATCACGAGGACGATGTTCGGCGAGGCTGCCATGCCGCTCTACTTCTGTGCCCTGATCGGACTCGGCCTCACCGCGGCGATGATCTGGATCACCGAATACTACACCTCCACCGAGTTCAAGCCCGTGCGCTACGTGGCCGAGGCCTCGCAGACCGGCCACGGAACCAACGTCATCGCCGGACTGGCGGTGTCGATGAAGTCGACGGCGCTGCCGGTGCTGTCGATCTGCGCCGCGATCTGGGGCGCCCACCAGCTCGGGGGCCTGTATGGCATCGCGATCGCCGCGACCGCCATGCTGTCGATGACGGGCATGATCGTGGCGCTCGACGCCTACGGCCCGATCACCGACAACGGCGGCGGCATCGCCGAGATGAGCGGCCTGCCGAAGGACGTGCGCAAGATCACGGATGCGCTGGACGCGGTCGGCAATACGACCAAGGCGGTGACCAAGGGCTACGCGATCGGCTCGGCGGGTCTCGCGGCGCTCGTGCTGTTCGCCGACTACACGCACAACCTCGAGATCTTCGACAAGCTGCAGGACTTCAGCCTGTCCGATCCCGCGGTGATCATCGGCCTGTTCATCGGCGGCCTCGTGCCCTATCTGTTCGGCGCGATGGCGATGGAGGCGGTCGGCCGCGCGGCCGGCTCGGTAGTGATCGAGGTGCGGCGCCAGTTCCGCGAGATCAAGGGCATCATGGAAGGCACGGCGAAGCCCGACTACTCGCGGGCCGTGGACATGCTGACCCGCGCGGCCATCCGCGAGATGATCGTGCCGTCGCTGCTGCCGATCCTGATACCCGTGGTCGTCGGCTTCGGCATGAACTTCCTGCTCGGGCCCGGCGCGGGCATCCGCGCGCTCGGCGGCGTGCTGATCGGCACGATAGTGACCGGCCTGTTCGTCGCGATCTCGATGTGCACCGGCGGGGGCGCCTGGGACAACGCCAAGAAGTACGTCGAGGAAGGCAACTTCGGCGGCAAGGGCTCCGAGACGCACAAGGCGGCGGTCACCGGCGACACCGTGGGCGATCCCTACAAGGACACCGCGGGCCCGG
>Ga0209486_10000046_pt1 | contig 59269 bp, 53 predicted proteins | sample NCCompost_FD_187518 | JGI IMG/M metagenome (GOLD analysis project Ga0209486, IMG submission 187518) | Agricultural soil microbial communities from Utah to study Nitrogen management - NC Compost (SPAdes) (version 2) | ecosystem: Environmental > Terrestrial > Soil > Agricultural land | place...
TCCTCGACATCCGTTATCGCGGCAAGAATGTACATGAAGTGTTGAGCATGACGGTGCGTGAAGCGATCACGTTCTTCCGCGAGGTGCCGAAGATCACGAACCGTTTGCGCGTACTCGACGATGTCGGGCTTGGTTACCTGCGATTGGGCCAGTCGGCGACAACGTTGTCGGGCGGTGAAGCGCAGCGCATCAAACTCGCAGCGCACTTGTTGAAGCGGACCGGCGCTAAAACGCTCTACATCTTCGACGAACCAACCACGGGCTTGCACTTCGACGACATCAACAAATTGCTCGCGGCGTTTCGTGCGTTGATCGATGCGGGCGGTTCGCTCCTCGTGATCGAACATAATCTCGACGTCATCAAGACCGCGGACCAGATCGTCGATCTCGGTGCGGAAGGCGGCGACGCGGGTGGGTATGTTGTCGGTGTCGGAACGCCAGAAGAGATCATGCGTATTCGCGAGTCGCATACCGGCAATTTCCTGCGCAGTTATCTCGCGAAGGCCAATGGAGGATCTTCAAAATGAGTTTGAGTGAACAGATTGTTTCCGATCTGACGGCGGCGATGAAAGCGCAGGACACGCAACGGACGTCAACGCTGCGCATGGTGAAAGCGGCGATGATGAATCGCAAGATCGAGAAAGGTAGCGACCTGACTGACGACGACGTGCAGAAACTGTTGCGCTCGCTGGTCAAGCAACGGCGCGATTCGATCGAGCAGTACGAGAAGGCCGGGCGACAGGAACTCGTCGATAAGGAAACTGCCGAGGTCGCAGTCATCGAAACCTATCTGCCGCAGGGTGCTTCAGCGGCGGAGATTGAAGCGGCAGTGAACGCCGCCATCACCGAGACCGGCGCGACGTCGATGAAAGACATGGGCAAGGTCATGAAAGCCACCCAGGCCGCGTTAGCTGGTAAAAACGCGGATGGCAAACAGGTAAGCGAGATAGTGAAATCGAAGCTCTCATAGTTCTCTTTGCGCCTTTGCGGCTTTGCGGGAGAATTTTTAAAAGCAGGTCTCCGGCAAACGCGCAAAGGCTCAAAGGAAAGCCGTGCCTCCCAAGTTGCCTCTATATAGTGGTTTCCGTATAATCCACAGCTTGCTCGAAGGCACGGGGTCTCGTCCGGTGGGTTTCGCGCCCACTTTTTTCTTTGGGCGACAAACTTCCGAAAGGACGAACCATGGGAAACGATTCGATTGCAGCGCGGCTTCAGGAGATAGCTGAACGAGTAGCAATCGACCACGGACTCGAACTGGTTCACGTTGAAGTCGCCGGCCCTGATAACAAGCCCATCGTTCGGGTTTTTATTGATAAACCGCAGGGTGTGACCCACGACGATTGCTCCGAAGTGAGCACGCATCTCGGGACGATTCTCGACGTCGAAGACTTCATCCACGCTTCCTATACATTGGAAGTATCGTCGCCCGGGTTGGAACGTGGGCTTTATAAGCGTGCGGATTACGAGCGCTTTGCCGGCAGTAACGCGAAGATGAAGACGCGGCAACCGGTTGGCGGACAACGCAACTTTCGCGGTCGCCTGGTCGGGCTCGAAGGCGACGACGTGATTTTCGAAGATCGAACCAATGGGCAGGTGCGGGTTCCCCTGGGTTTGATTACCAAGGCAAATATAGAAGTGGATGTTGAAGAGGACCTGCGGCGGGCCACTAAATAGGGATTTAGAGAAACTTTCATGAGTTCATCGATCGCACAAAACATCGAGGCGCTTTGTCAGGAGCAGGGTATCGACCGCGATCTAGTCATAGAAGCAATGAAGGAAGCCGTTCGCGCCGCTGCCAAAAAGCAATTTCGATCAGGCGAAGACATCCAGGTCGACTGGAACGCCGAGACCGGAATAGAGCTTTCTGCGTCTAAAGTCGTCGTTGACGACGTCGAAAACCCGGCGACCGAACTCTCTATCACCGAAGCGCGCGAGCTCGCCGGCGACGAAGTTGAACTTGGCGACGCGCTGCTGCTGCCGCTACCGATGGAAGAACTCGGCCGCATCGCCGCCCAGACAGCCAAACAAATTCTTTTTCAGAAAGTCCGCGACGCCGTCCGCAGCAACGTTTACGAGCAATACATCGACAAGATCGGCGACCTCGTTAACGGTTATGTAAAACGGTTCGAACGCGGCAACATCATCGTCGATCTCGGGAACCTCGAAGCGATCCTGCCGCGGTCACAGCAATCGCGCGGCGAGCAGTGGAACCAGGGCGAACGAATTCGCGTCGTAATTAATAACGTCTCCAAGGAATCAAAAGGACCCCAGGTTGAAGTTTCCCGCACCTCGCCGGAACTCTTACTAAGACTTTTTGAAATGGAAGTGCCGGAGATTTACGACGGCACTGTCGTGATCAAGTCGGCCGTCCGGGAGCCCGGCGAACGCGCGAAGATCGCCGTCATGTCGAACGAGCGCGATGTCGATCCGGTCGGCGCTTGCGTCGGTATGAAAGGATCTCGCGTCCAGGCAATCATTCGCGAACTCCGCGGCGAGAAGATCGACATCATCGAGTGGTCTGACGAACCTTCAGTCTTTGCCGCCAACGCGCTTTCACCCGCCAAGGTAAACCAGGTAAGAATCACCGACATCGAGAACCGCCAGATGGAGGTCATCGTTAACGAAGACCAACTTTCGCTGGCCATCGGCAAACGCGGCCAGAACGTGCGGCTCGCGACCAAACTCGTCGGTTGGAACATCGACATCCGCAGCGAGGAAGAGATCAAGCGCGAAGTCACCGAACAGATGGGTGCTCTTATTGCTTCCGGCGAGTCAGTACCGCTTTCGGTTATTGAAGGTGTGACTGCACAACAGGCTGAAGCATTGGCAGAGCACGGCATCAACGATATCGACGCGTTGTCTCAAACCTCCGTTGACGATCTAGTCGAATTCCTTGATCTGAGTCTCGACGAAGCGGAAGTGATCCTGAGCGCCGCGCAAGCCGTAGTTGCTCTGCGCGACCGTAGTCTCAGCGGAACCGAAGGTGAGACCGACGCAGACGGCGGCGAGGAATACGTGCCGGAAGAGCAACACGCGGTTTCAGCTGAAGCTGACGATTCGATCGAGGCAGCTGAAGTTGAGCCGAACGACCATATGACGGCCGCGGGCTACGATGAAGCGGTCGAAAACGGCGTTCCGTTCACTGCCGAACAGGACATCATGGCGTGGGATTCAGCCGACCCGGTCCCCGTGACCGAGGCTGAGGAGATTCCAGCCGACGAACTCGCTTTGCTGGAATCCGGTCGCGACTTGCGCCCGGACACCATTACGCCATCACCTGACGTTACCTCCTCGGCCGTAGAGGGCTACGAGAACATCGAGGAACAGGTGGCAGAAGCGTTGGCGTCAGAAGAAGAATTTGCTTCCGAGGCATCGGCTGAAGAAGCAGAAACAGCTCCCGCAGTTTCGGAAGATGCTGCATCAGGCGGGAGTGAAGACGAAGAGAAGCAGTGATGCTCCAATGATGCAGCAAAAGAGGAACAACACAAGACCGGTTTATTCGGGCCGTGTGTGTTGCCCGCTACTCGCCCACTGTCACGCGCCGAACTTCTGATTCGGACGTTCTGAAGTGGTTGGGAGCGGCCAAGTTCCTAACCACTATCAAGACCGTCAGGACGCACGGGTAAGCGTCGAGAAGGAGTGCATGACAGTTACTTCCTCGAAAGTTCGTATTTACGATCTCGCCAAAGAGTTAAAACTCGACACCAAACGTCTCATCGAAGAGGTTCGTCGCGAGGGCGTCGACGTCAGTGTTCCTTCCAACTCTGTGTCAAAGGAACTGGCGGAGAAGATTCGCAACAAGTACTTCCCGAAAAAAGAGACGACGGCGAAGCGCGTGGTGAAAGTGGTCAAGCGCGCGGCGCTGCCCACGCCGGAAGCCGCCGTCGCTGAAGCGGAGCCCGAGGTTCACGAGCCCGAACCGGTAGCTGCTGCGCCATTGGCAACCGCGCCGGAACCGGTCGAGACGCCCACACCAGCCACTGCCGCACAGCCGAAGCCCGCGGCGCCGACGAAGCTCGTCAAGCGCTTGACTCCGGCGGTACGCGCCGAAGCGCCGGCTCCACAGGTTGCCGAGGAGGCGCCGGTGCCGGACGATTTTGCGCCTGAGGCGCCGGAAGCTCCGGTTGCGCAGGAAGCCGCCGCTCCAGCATTGGAGATGCCAGCGACCCCCGCCGTGCCGACCAACGGTGCACCGGAAGTGAGGCGGCCTGCACCTGCCGCCGCGATTCCGTCGCGACAGGTCAGAGTGTTGCGTCCCACTGCGGCGGCGCTGAACGCCGGTATCAGACCCGGCGAACGTGCTCCTGTACCGACTCCGCCGCCACCCGCAGCTCCAGCGAAAGAGCGCAGCTCGGATCGCAGCAGCCGGCTTCGCGAACGGCCTTCCCTGCCCCGCTCTGAGCGCATGGGAACGCCCGGCGAAACCGCGACGCCGCAAACCACCTACATTCCACCTCCGGACGCTGGCCGCCGTCGTTCACGACGCAGCAGCCCCCGCGGTGGCCGGAAGATCGAAGGCAAGGCCGGCAGGTTCGACAAGGGCGATTTCATTCCACCACCGAAGGCCCTGTCGCTCGAAGACCGTATCGCCGGTCGTCTTGAAATGCCTGGCTCAGGCGAGTTGAAGTCCGTGCGGTTGATCGAAGGTTCGACGGTCAAAGAGTTCGCCGAAAAACTCGGCATCAAGCCGAAAGACGTCGTGACGTTGCTGCTGCAACGTGGCGTGTTTGCAACCATCAATCAACCGCTGATGGACGACGTCGCCGCCGATCTCGGCAAGCGCTTCGGTTACGACGTCTCGTTCGTCCCGTTTGAAGAGATGGTCGCGGAGGAAGAGTTTGAAGAACTGATCGCCGCCGACGCAGACGACGTCGAATTGCCGCGCGCGCCAGTGGTCACCGTGATGGGCCACGTCGATCACGGTAAGACTTCGCTGCTCGACGGGATTCGTACAACTGACGTTGCCGGCGGTGAAGCCGGCGGCATCACACAGCACATTGGTGCGTACAGCGTCCAGGTGCCCAATCCGGATAACCGGGACGAAACTCGTCGCGTCGTGTTTCTCGATACGCCGGGTCACGAAGCGTTCACGATGATGCGTGCCCGCGGCGCGAAAGCGACCGACATCGTGGTGCTCGTTGTCGCGGCTGACGACGGCGTCATGCCGCAGACGATCGAAGCGATCGAACACTCGCGCGCAGCAGGTGTTCCGATCATCGTGGCCATCAACAAGATCGATAAACCTGACGCGAATCCCGATCGAGTTCGACAGGAACTCGCGAAGCAAGGACTGTCGCCACTCGACTGGGGCGGCGAGACGGAAATGGTCCAGGTCTCGGCGAAGAAACGCGAGAACCTCGACACGCTGCTCGAAACGATCCTGCTGACTTCAGACATTCTGAATCTGCGCGCAAGTCCGACTCGTTTGGCGTCCGGCGTCGTGCTCGAAGCGAAACTCGATCGTGGCCGCGGCGCGGTCGCTACCGTTCTGGTCCAACAGGGGACGCTGAAGATTCACGAACCATTCATCGTCGGACAGATCTCTGGCCGCGTTCGCGCGATGTTCAACGATCGTGGTGAACCGATCACCGAAGCGGGACCCGCCACACCGGTTGAAGTGCTCGGCCTGCAAGGTGTACCGCAGGCGGGTGAGAGCTTCCAGGTGGTTTCCGACATCACGAAGGCCCAGTCGATCTCGCAACATCGACAGATGTTGAGCCGTCAGGCGGCGTTGTTGCAGACGACCAAACGCGGTATCGAAGCGCTGGGCGAGAGTGAAGTTAAGGAACTGCTCGTCATCATCAAGGCCGACGTGCAGGGCTCGGTCGAAGTTCTCAAATCGACATTGCAGAAGCTGTCGACGGATCGCGTGAAAGTGAAAGTGATTCGCTCAGGTGTGGGCGCAATCTCCGAATCCGATGTGTTGCTCGGTACGGCTACGCAGGCCGGATCGTCGTCGTCCGCCGTGGTAATCATCGGCTTCAACGTGCGTCCCGAAGCGCGTGCGGCTGATATCGCGAAGCAGGAAGAAGTCGATATTCGTCTCCACTCGATCATTTACAAGGTCGAGGAAGAGATTCGCGCGGCCATGATCGGCATGCTCGAAGCTATCGAGAAGGAGAAAATTCTCGGCAAGGCTGCGGTGCGCGAAGTGTTCCGTGTGCCGAAGGCCGGAACGGTCGCCGGTTGCATGGTCATCGACGGACTCATCAAACGCAACGCACGCGCGCGGCTGATTCGCGACGCTGTCGTGAGTTGGGAAGGCAACATTGCTTCGCTGCGCCGGTTCAAGGACGATGTTTCCGAAGTTCGGGAAGGGTTCGAATGTGGTATCAGTCTGGAAAACTTCAACGATGTGAAAGTTGGAGACCAGATCGAGGCGTATGTCGTGGAACGGGTCGCGGCGACGGAGTTGTAAGTCATGCGGCGGGCAGAACGAGTCGCGGATGTTCTGCGCGATGAAATCTCGCAGATCGTTGGTTATGAACTCGAAGATCCACGTCTGACTGCGGTAACCGTAACAGACGTTCGCCTTTCGTCGGATAAAAAAGCCGCGCGTGTTTACGTCACGATTCGGGGTGATGAGAAAGAACATCAGGAGGCGTTGTCTGCTCTGAAGCACGCGGCGCCGTACGTTCGTAAGCAACTCGGTCTTTCGTTGAATCTGCCCCGCACTCCCGAAATACACTTCGTGCGCGATCGCGTTGAGGAAGAAGGCGAGCGAGTCGATCAATTGCTCGAAGAGATTGAACGAGAGTGGCAAAGACAAGGAAAGGACGAACAATGAATTTCGAAATTCGAAATTCGAAATTCGAAATTTAAGATTATGCTTAGTCAAGTAGTCGAGCTGATCGAGGCAAAGCGTCGTTTCGCGATCACCTCGCATATCCGTCCCGACGGCGACAGTTTAGGATCGTCGCTCGGTCTTTACTGGTTGTTACGCGCTCTCGATAAAGACGTCGAAGTGATCATGCGCGACGCGGTGCCGCACGCGTATCAGCAACTCCCGGGTGCCGGCGACGTTCGTGTTACACCTTCGGTAGATCCTTCATATCACGCTGTTTTTGTCATCGAGTGTTCTGACATCACGCGGCCTGGTCTCGGGGACCTCGAGAAGCAGTTCGTCGTCAACATCGACCACCACTCAACCACCGCACTCTTCGGCACGATCAACTGGATCGACTCAACTGCCTCGGCAGTCGGCGAGATGATCTACAACTTGTGCAAAGCGACCGGAGTGCGCGTGACGCGAGAGATAGCCGAGTGCGTCTACACGGCGCTGATCACAGACACTGGATCGTTCCATTACTCGAACACGACGGAACGTACGTTCAAAGTCGCGTCCGAACTGGTCCGCACTGGTGTCAAACCTGCGAAAACGGCGGAAGCTGTTTTTGCGAGTTACCCGTGGAGCCGGATCGAGTTGATGGGCGCTGTTTTGTCCACCGCAAGACGCGATGAAAGCGGACGCGTGGCGTGCATGCGCCAGTCGCTGGAGATGCAGCGGCAAGCAGCCGCGTCTGACGAAGACGCCGACGGCTTCGTTAACTATCCGTTGACGGTGGGCGAAGTTGAAGCGGTCGCGATGCTGAAAGAATGTGAGCCGGGAATCTATCGCACTAGCCTCCGATCGAAAGGGGATGTGAACGTTGCGAAGGTCGCGGAAAAGTTTGGCGGGGGTGGACATCGCAACGCCGCAGGCTGCACGCTCAAGGGAAGCTGGGAAGAAGCGGAGGCGACGATCGTCAGGCTGTTGCAGGATGCAGTGAAGCGCGCCAATGGCGACATCACTGAAGATGCCCTCAAAGAATCTGTCGCCTAATCGTCGTGGTTGAACGAAAGTATAAATGGCGACGCGAGGACTACCAGGAAAACACCCATGGACTCCTGATGGTCCATACCGGAAACGGTAAAGGAAAAACCACCTGCGCGCTTGGCCTCCTGATGCGCGCCGCCGGACGCGGTTTGAAGTGCTGCATGATTCAGTTCATGAAGTCGCGCAACGACCGCTACGGCGAACACGAATCCGCTGAAAAACTCGGCATCGAAGTTCACACGATGGGCGACGGTTTCACGTGGGACACCAAGAATCCCGAACAAGACATCAAGACTGCGCGCGAGACCTGGGAGCTGTGCGTCGAGAAATTGCGCTCCGGCGATTACGACCTGCTCGTGTTTGACGAGCTCGTTTACGTGCTCAGTTACAAGATGTTGCCGGTGGATGAAGTGGTCGCCGAGTTTCGCTCGATTCGTGCCGCGCAACCTGCTCTACACATTGTAGTTACCGGCCGCGACGCCCCGGCTGAGCTGATCGAAGCGGCTGACCTGGTAACGGAAATGACCGAGATAAAGCACCCATTTACCGCGGGAATTCGGGCCCAACAGGGTATCGAGTTTTAGCCGCAAAAAGGCACAAACCTTCGGACACAAAAGGCACCAAAAAGCAGGTGCCGCAATCAGGTAACTCTTCTTTGTGCCTTTTCGCGTCTTGTTTTTGTGCCTTTTGTGGTTCCGTGCTAACCTTCCCCCCATCCAATGGCTTGGTTCAACAAGAAATCAAAGCGCATCGAATCGGTCCCGCCTGAAGAACGCGTCGTGAAGACTGAAAACGTCTTCGTCAAATGCGACGGTTGTGAAGCCCATCTATTCAAAGGCGAACTCGAAGACGGACTTCAGGTCTGTAAACACTGCGGCCATCACTTCCGTATCGGCGCCCGCGAGCGTCTGGCTTTGTTATTCGACGACGGAAGGTACGAAGAGCTCGACGCGGAAGTGATCTCGATCGATCCGCTCGAGTTCACCGACAGCAAGCCCTACACGGAGCGTCTCGCGCAGGCTACGGAGAACTCCGGACTGCCGGAAGCAATTATCAGCGGCCGCGGAACTGTCGGCGATCATCCAGTGCTTGCCGCGGCGATGGATATGAGCTTCATCGGCGGCTCGATGGGATCCGCGGTCGGCGAGAAAGTGACCCGGTTGATTGAGCGGGCGATGCGCGACCACAGCGCCGTCGTGATCTTCTCCGCTTCCGGTGGCGCACGCATGCAGGAAGGCACACTGTCGCTCATGCAGATGGCCAAGATTTCAGCGGCCCTCGCGGCGCTCGACGAAGCGCACCTGCCTTTCATTTCGGTACTAACCGATCCGACGACTGGGGGCGTGACGGCGAGTTTCGCGATGCTCGGCGACGTGATTCTCGCGGAACCAAAAGCACTCATCGGATTTGCTGGACCACGCGTGATCGAACAGACGATTCGACAGAAGTTGCCAAAAGATTTTCAGCGCTCAGAGTTCCTGCTGGACCACGGCATGGTGGATGCAATCATCGATCGACGTGAGTTGCGTGCCCACATCATCAAGCTGTTGAACTTCATGATGAACCCCGAGATCCATGGCGAGTCGGACATTGAACGGGCTCGCCGTCGCGCAGCTTCGAGAGGGTGATTCCCGCAAAGACGCAAAGGCGCTAAGAAGAAGTTATTCTGTAAACCCCAAAGACCCCTCTGCGTCTTTGCGCCTTTGCGGGAAACTTATATGCGTTTTGCAGAGTCGGTTCAGTATCTTCTCAGCTTGGGCCATGAGACTCTGACAATCAAACTCGGCCTCCGAAACACCGAACTCCTTCTCGAATCACTCGCCAATCCGGAACGCTCATTCCCAGCTGTACAAATCGCAGGCACTAACGGCAAGGGTTCGACTGCGGTGATGCTCGATTCGATCTGTCGTGCCGCAGGGATGAAGACCGGGCTCTACACTTCACCACATCTGGTATCGATTACCGAACGCATTCAGATCGCAGGCGAGCAGATCAGCGAAGAAGATTTTGCGCGTCACACGGCGACAGTGCGCGACGCTTCGCACCGGTTGCTCGAAAACAAGCAGATCGAAGCGCTGCCCACTTTCTTCGAACAATTGACCGCGATTGCACTGCTTGCATTTCGTGAGGCGGCGATTGAGTTGGCGATTCTCGAAACAGGCCTGGGCGGAAGGCTCGATTCGACAACGGCCGCAAACGCAAGCATCGTTGCTATAACACGGATTGCTATGGACCATGAACAGTATCTCGGTCAAACGATCGAAAGCATCGCGACTGAAAAAGCTGCGATCATTCGTCCAGGCGTAACTGCTGTCATCGGCAAGCAGGATCCCCAAGCGTTATCCGTGTTGATGCGCCGGTGCGAAGAAACTCGTGTTCAGCCAATTATGGCAACGCCTCCCGACGCATTAATTCGGCTCGGACTGCGCGGCAGGCATCAGCTTGAAAATGCAGCGATCGCTATTCGTGTTGCTGAAAATCTCTCGATCTCACGTGACGCAATCATGACTGGACTCGAAACCGCGCACCACCCGGGGCGGCTTGAGTTGATTCCATCCGAACCGCCCGTTCTTCTCGATGGCGCACATAATCCTGCGGGTTGTCAGGCCCTTCGCCACTACCTCGACGAGTTTGTGCGCCGTCCTTTAACACTCGTGTTTGGCGCAATGAGCGACAAAAAACTCGAGCGCATCGGCGAAATACTCTTCCCGCTCGCCGATAACCTCATTCTGACCGCGATCGAAAATCCACGCGCTGCCTCAGTCGAGACTTTAGAATCGATAGCGACGCGGTTTGCCCGCGGATCCATCACAAAATCCACAACAGTGACTGACGCATTCAGCACGGCTCTCCGCATCACTCCACGTCACGGTATGATCTGTGTCACCGGTTCGCTTTACTTAATTGGGGAATGGAAACAACAACATGAGTAGTCCACACGACGAACTGCCAAAGATCGTCAGCAGTCAAAAAGTCTTTTCAGGACGCGTCTTCGACGTCACAGTCGATACCGTGCGCGAAGGCGAGCTCACGTATCAACGTGAAGTGGTCCATCATCACGGCAGCGCCGTCATCCTGCCTGTGTTTGACGATGGCACCGTCGCGCTCGTGCGGCAGTATCGACACCCTGCCGTCCGCTATCTTCTCGAAGCTCCGGCGGGAAGCCTCGATGACGGCGAACGTCCGGAAGATGGAGCGGCGCGCGAACTACAGGAAGAACTCGGACTTACCGCTGGGCACTTGGAGAAGCTGTCGGAGTTTTTCGTCTCGCCTGGTTTTTGTGAAGAGAAGATGTGGGTGTTTCTCGCGACCGAGTTAACCGAGGGCGCACAAAACCCCGAGGAGGACGAGGTGCTTGAAGTCGTACGCCTGCCGATCGACGAAGCGCTCGAGATGATCTCCAGCAGTGAAATTCAGGACGCGAAAACAATCATCGCCCTGATGCTCGCGGCGCCGCGTGTCGGCGCGCCGTTTTTGGACGTTGAGTACCCGGCAGTGTGATTGTTGATTTGTATTCTTAACTCCCCTACACTCGTTTCAGTGATTACAAAAGAGCCATCACAGCATGTGACACCGCTCTCAGACGAGCAAGCAGGGTTTCCGGCACAAATCTCTCCCGATGGTCTAACACCGCCGCCCACACCGCAGTCACAGTCGTACGCGTGGTTGGAAGTAATCAAAGGGTTTGTCGTTTGGGTACTCAGCGTCGCGATGCTGGCCTTCGTGCCGGTAATCGTCGCACTTCCTTACATCATTTATCAGTGGAGAACGGTGGGATCACCGCGACCGGACGCCATCCTCACCGACAAGACGCTCATCTTTCTTTCAATTCTCGGCATTCTACCGGCGCATGTCCTGACGATTGCGCTCGTCTGGCTGTTTGTTACCGAAGGCGGAAAGAAACCGTTTTGGGATGGTCTCGCCTTCCGATGGCCACGCTATTCATCGCCTCTGGTTGCGACGCTGCTTTGCGTTCTGCTCGCTCTGGCGTTGCTGGCGATCGGCCTGGCGATCACAACTCTATGGGGCGGCAGTAAGACGCAGTTAGACGCGCTCGTTGAAAGTTCGATGGCCGCGCGTATCGCAACGGCGCTCGTTGCCGTGCTTACCGCACCCCTCGCCGAGGAACTGATCTATCGTGGCGTGCTGTATTCATCGCTCGAACGCGCCACGAATCGGGCCATCTCGATCGTGATCGTGTCGTTACTGTTTGCCGGCGTACACGTCCTCCAGTATATGCAGAACATCGGCGTCATTCTCGTGATCACGCTCCTCAGTTTTACGCTTACTCTGTCGCGGGCGTACACTGGATCGCTTATCCCACCTTTCATCATTCACCTGGTTTTCAACGGTATACAGGCAATCGTTATCGTCCTCACTCCGTATATCGAAAAGAATTTTCTCCAAAAAGGCGAGCAGATCACGCCGACCACTCCCGGTCTTGAACTCGGCAGCCGTCTCTTCGAAACAATCAGTGTTTATTTATGTCGTATGACGTAGTGGTCGTCGGTGGTGGTATCGCCGGGTTGACCGTCGCGGCACTGCTGTCGGCACGCGGAGTGAACACGTGTCTGCTCGAGCGGAATTCGCAAGTGGGCGGGTGCGTTGCGCGTGTCGAGTTTGCCGGACATGATTTCGAACCGGGAATGGGGCTCTACACTTCGTTCGGGCCGGGAGAGATTTACGATCGTGTGTTCGCGGAATTGCCAGTCGATCTTCCGGAGACTTCGCTCATCGCCGGCAGTGACAGCTTCTATTCGATCAAAGGTGGACCAGCCAACGTCGCCGAACGGCTGGCGGAGTCGATCAAGAAAAGTCGCGGCACGTTGCGGTTGAATAGCCCCGTGCTGCGTATCGCTTATGACGAGACGGGTCAACGCGCGATGGGCGTCGATCTACTTAGCGGCGAAAAAGTAATCGCTCGCAAAGCAATCGTCAGCAACCTCACGGTTTGGGACACTTACGGAAAACTGATCGGACTCAATCGAACACCGCTAGAAACAAAGAAACTTCTGAAAACGCTGCAAGGCCGCGGTGCTTACCTCGTGTACGCAAGTTTGGAAGAGTCGGCTCTTTTGCGCCTCCCCGGCGAGCGATTCACGATCAACGAGTTCACCGTGGCCATTGCTCCGGCAGGCTCAGCGCCGCCGGGCAAACGCGCCGTTACAATAAAGACCGATACGGACCCGGAAGATTGGTTTGCCTTCCAGGCGAGCGAAGAAGAGTACGAAGAACGCGATCAGGCTGCGTTAGAACAGATTTGGTCTCGTCTGCACGAGGTGCTGCCTCAGCTTGGCTCGGATATTGAAATCATCGAAACCGCCAACCCACGAACCTTCTACGAGCTTACCCGCCGCAAACTCGGCATGGTCCTCGGCGTCGAACCAAACCCGACAGCCGCCTCCAGCGCCGCAATAATCAGTCACGACACGTCGCTACCGAACGTCTTTATAGTCGGTGACACCATCACCGCCACCGCTCGAATGGACGCCGTCGTCGAATCCGCCCTGGCCTTAGCCAACAAGCTAACAAAATAAAACCTCTTGACGGGATATAGTTATCTACAAGGAATGATCCCGATGAGGCTTTGATGCCTCAGAAGTCTCTTGCTGAACTGCTTCTCTGTGCATCCTGTTTATGACTTTAGGGCAAAGCATCCCCATGACGATCCGCTACTGACAATCAGCAACGCGAAGCCTCGCTTGTGACTTGACAGAGAACGTATGCTAGAGCTGCTTATCAAAACAATCCAATCCGTAGTTAGGAGCACGACAATGATGAAAGGGTCGCGCGCGCGCTTTGGATTAGCGCTTGCTCTGTTGTGTTTTAGCAACGTCGAAATGCTGGCCCAAAACGCCGACAGTTCGAAAGCCAGCGACGAGAAGTTGGTTTATGCAGACTTCCAAAAGCTCGAGAACGGCCGCCTGGTGAGTTCACGTGGTGGCCGCACTCAGCTAAACCGCTGGGCACAAAACATGGGTGCTGCGCCGAAAATGCGGGGCCTCGAAAATGCTGAACCACCAAGCCCAGCTCCGGCACGAGTAACTGATGAGGATACCGCGGCCGCATTTGAGTACGAGATGCGTATGCCCAACGAGTGGGCTGGTGTTAGTTTGGAGGTCTTTGGTCACCCTGAGAAGGATGGCAAGCCCGTCGCAGACGATATCAGTAGCTACAAGTTCATCACTATGCGCCTCTTCGGCAAAGGCCCACAATCAGTTCGAGTTGAACTAATATCACGAGGTGTGGGCGTTAGCCTCGAATCCGGTTATCCGCAAATGACGTTTCGCCTCTCTCCGGGATTCAACACCTACAAGTTCAAGCTAGACTCATTTCGCCAGCCCGAATGGGCCACGCACCTTGATTTCAAGCGCGATGTATTGATGAAACTAACCTCTGTGACTATCGGAGTGTTCTGCGACAAATGCCGCATGGAGTCAGGCACGGTGGTGGTCGATAACCTCGCGTTCGAAAAGTGATCTTCACGGTTCAAAGGGTTACCCAATAAACCCCTGGACACGCCGGAGTTGTCTATTGTATACAATCACCAGACAATTATGTTTGTAACAGTCGATGAACGAGACGCACGGCCGCTCTACCAGCAACTGGTAGACGAAATCAAAACCCTTATTGCGCGCGGAGAATTGGCGGAGGGGACGCTATTGCCGCCCGTTCGACAAGTGGCCTCAGACCTGGGCGTGAACCTGAATACGGTCGCTTTTGCTTATAGGAAATTGCAGCAGGAGGGGCTGATTCGGGTCAGGCATGGCTCAGGAGCGGTCGTCATCTCCCAAACGCTCACGGAGAAACCAGACGACCGCCTCAGAACTCAATTGCGCACCGCGCTCACACAGTTGATCCTGGCCGGGTTGAAGCCGCCGGAGATCAGGATACTGATTAACGAAGAGTTGGAGGAACTCAAGGCACCGCGCCAGAATTAGGGTCTCCCCGGCTCCATGCTCTTCCGAGGCATCGGCCGGCCCGAGTCGGAATCGACACCCCTGACCGTGGTAGGCATCGAAGGCGATCCGCCATTTCCGCCGCCGTAACCGCCGCTCGGGGTTATCGGACGGGGTGCCGAACTGCCGCCACTGCTTGGATTAGAGTAGCCACCGTTGCCGCCCGATCCCGTTGACGGAGTAGATCCGCTGCCACCGCCTGTATTCCCACCAGAACCATTGTTACGCCCTGCCGACCAGGCGTAAGGGTTGTAAGTACCGGTCGTATACGACGTGCCGTAAGGTGATCTCCAACCGTAGTACCACGGAATGAACGTGTAGCAGCCAGCATGTGCATTGAAGAACCAAAGACCATAGCCGCGAGAGTAACGCCAGCTGCGGAATGGATCGATGTTCGACGAAAACGCCGTGGCCAGCATCCCGTGCGTGGTGCGACGATTGGCTTTGGCCAGGGTCTCAGCCCTTTCCTTGCTCCACGCGTCGATCTCTTCCTCAGCCTTCTTGTCTTCCTTGGTCAGCTTGGCGACGGAGGTGTTGGTTTGACTGAAAATCACCTTGTTGCCGCCCTTGACCTTGGTTTGATTGTCGCTGAGGACAACACGCCCTTTTCTCACGATAAGCTCGGTCGTATCGCCAGGAACCACGCTCACACGATAGAGACCGTGGCGCACTATCGCGAGCTTCGTGTGCGGCGTGCTGATGTTGATGTTGAGCTCCAGGTCATCGACGCCGGTAGCTTCAACGATGGCGGTCCCTTTGATTAACCGCAGCGCGAGATTGTCGAGGGAGTTGTTGGACATCTCAACCTCGGAATTGCCGCCGACCCGGAGATAAGAACCTGGATTCAGCAGGATCTCTACACGGCCATCAAAGTCTGTGCGTACGCGGTCGCCGGCCCTCAAATCGTCCGTAACCATGAGCTGTTGCCAGTCAGAATCGCCTTTACCAAACACCCGAGCTTGACCCGTAATCGTGTTGATTCCGCCCGCCTTGGCCGAAATCACGTATTTCTCACGGTTTTGAGCAAGGCTCAGCGCGGAGCAGCAGAGGACAAGTGCCGCTGCAAAAAGAGACAGCACTGGGAGGCAGGTTGTTTTTCTCACGGGAAAGTCCCTCCGATATATCGCGATTAGAAAGTGACCGGCCGGTTAATCTCTCCAGCATTATAGACCGGTTACGGACATTTACAAGCTGTGAGAAACACGGGTTACTTCACAATTTTGTTCGCGGTGGTTTCTGCCGGCTTGGCGTAGTAGCCGCGCTTGGTGCGGGCGAGGAGATCGGGGCGTTGGACGAGCCTGACTTCAACTGAACGCCACTTGCCGTCGAGTGCCTTGTTGGTCGGGCTGTAACCGATGCTGTAAACGGTGCTGAGATCGCGGACAACCTGAGCGTAGACCTTTTCCAGATCCGCTAATTTCGCCGCCCGGTACATCGGTGTGCCACAAGCAGCGGAAATCAGGGTGAGCTGTTCGCGCGCCAAGGCGTACGCCGTGCGTGGGACGTGATGCTCCTTCACATTCTCTTCTTCGGTATCGAGGTAGATCGGAAACACGATCGTTTCTGAGTTGCGGATATTCTCCAGCAACGTATTGAAGTCAGTGCGAGAACCGTCGCCGTAAACCTCGGGAAGCGCATTGTCTACTCCGTCGGTCATCACCACAACAGCATTCCGACGTCCGGATCCCTGCGGGGCGAGCACCTTGACGACCCAATTAAGCGAATCCCAGAAATTGGTCCCGCCATACGCGTCGTCCATTTCGTCAATGCTCTTTTTTAGCTTCGCCCGATCGAGCGTGAAAGACGAATAGAGCGCCGGCTGATCAGTAAACGAAACGACAGCTACCCGATCGGTCGGACGCGTTGCCTCGACGAACCGTTTCGCCGAGTTTCGAATCATCTTCAACTTCTTGGCATTCGATCCGGAGAGATCGAGTAAGAGGACGAGATCGAACGGAGTATCGGCGGCGGCGAAGAACGAAATCTCCTGTGGCGCACCGTCTTCAAGCACAGCGAAATCTTTTTGCTCAAGTGCCGGCAGCGCGGTGTTATTGCCGGCAACGCCAAGCACGCTCACTTTTAGATCGACGAGATCCGAGTCGATGCGAATCGTCTCGACCGGATCCTGCAACTGCGTCTTTGGTAGGTCCTGGCCGCGAACAAGACCGAGAAAAAGCACACACACAACCAGACCCGCTGCCACTAAGAAACGAGCACGTGATACGGATCTGATTTTAGTTTGCATAGTAGCCACGTTTGCCGCGCGCTACAGCGTTTGAGCGACTAACACCAATCTTAATTGCTCGCCATTGTCCATTGCGAGCATTGTTTGAGGGACGATACGCCAAACTATAAACCGTTCCGAGGTCGGCGACCACCTGTTCGTAAGCACCCGCCAGATCGGTTAGACGTTCCACCGGATAAAAGACTCCGCCGCCGGCCTCCGCCATCTCCTTCATCCGGTCATGACCGGCATCGAACGCTTCCGGCTGCGTGTCCTCCGGACTCATCGCCTCATACTCTGTGTTCAACCATAGAGTATAGAGCACACCGTCAAACTCCTGAATGTTGCGAAGCGTCTCGCGATAGGACGTTTGCGAACCGATCTGACCGCTGATGCCGGAAATAGTTCCATCCAACCCGTCGCTCATCACCACGATAGCGGCACGACGCGAGTTGCTGGCGTCTTTCCTGACCTGGTTCATCGTGAAGTTTATCGCGTCATACAGCTTCGTGTCGCCCCTTAAGGTGTCGATCGTTTCGATTCGCTGACGCAGCAGATCGCGATCGGCGGTCAGTCCCGATACGATCGTCGACGTTCCGGCAAACGTGATCACGGCGATGCGATCGGCGGGTCTTGCCGCGTTGACGAAACGCAACGCAGCGGCACGGATAAGTTTCACGACGTCTTTCGTCGAACCTGACAGATCGATCAGAAGCACGAGATCGAACGGCGACGACGACGATTCAAACTGCACGATGCGTTGTTCCTGACCGTCCTCAAACAGGTTGAAATCTGATTGGACCAACCCGGCGAGTCCGCGACTAGTGCTGCGATCGATAACGCTGATGTTCAGAGTAACGAGTTGCGAGTCGACGCGGATAATGTCGCCTTCGCTAATCTCGACGTTCTCGGCTTTGTCGGCCGGAGTTCCTGACGGTGCTTTGGCAGCGTTTGTCCCAATAAGCTTGGGTGGGCCGTCAAGATTTGGTGGGGTGTCTGTGGAAACCTGGATCTGCGGTTTGACGAAACTCGAACCGTTCCATGCGGTAATCTCAACGTTAGCCGGAATCTTCAGTTTCAGATGCACTGCAATGGCCGGATCAATCGGACGTCGAATAACTGAAACCGTTACTAACTTGCCTTGATTGTTGATCAGGATCGGGGAACGAGTGAGTGTTGCCACACCCTCAAATGTGTACGAGACGGTAGCGTAATTCTGGTCCCACTGTTCAACGCTCAGATCGCCGTAATCATTTCGGACCTTGAGCTGAGTGCCCGCAGGCAATTCGATTCGAATCTCATCGAAAATGGTGCCTGGAACTGTCGTCGGGAGAAGAAGCGCTGCGGCTAGAATTAGAGAACGCAACATAGCCAACTGACGACAGATTATACAGGTCAGGGCTCAATGAGATCGAGCATCGACGTCTCATCCCGCGCCGGAGCGCCCGCGTCACGCGGTGGCGGCGGGGCGCCCGCGAGGTCGGAAATCTTAAGCAAAAGGTTGTTTTGATTGGTTGCGTAGGACATCGCGGCTTCGATGCTAACGACGCCCTCGCGAATTAACCGTTCAATAACGGTGTCGAAAGTCTGCATGCCGTCCTGGCCGCCTTGCTCCATCGCGTCGATCAGCGACTTCCCTTCCGACTCGCCTCTTTCGATGTACTCCCGCGTCCGCATCGTCGACTTCAGAATCTCAATCGCGGCGATACGTCCTTTGGCATCTCCAAGCGGTATCAGCCGTTGCGAAACAATGAACCGAAACGATTGCGCGACGCGCGTCCGGATCACCTTCTCCTCATTCTTGGGAAAGACGCCGATGATGCGATCCACAGTCTTCGAGGCGTCGATCGTGTGCAGCGTCGACAGCACGAGGTGGCCTGTTTCCGCGGCCTCGAGCGCGACTTCAATCGTCTCGCGGTCACGCATCTCGCCGACCAAAATCACTTTCGGCGCCTGACGCAGCGCTGCGCGCAACGCGATGGAGAAGCTGGGCGTGTCGGAGTGGAGTTCGCGCTGGTGAATCGTCGAGTTCTTATGCGTATGCAGAAACTCGATCGGGTCCTCGATCGTCACGATGTGGTAATAGTGCGTTTCGTTAATGAGGTCGATGACGGCGGCGAGTGTCGAGCTTTTGCCGCTGCCGGTTGGACCAGTAACCAGCACGATGCCGTTCTTCAGATCGACGATCTCCTTCAACGTTTCGGGCAGATTGAAATCGCTGAACCGCGGCGGACGCATCGGAATCACGCGCATGATTATCGCGTGTGTCCCTCGTTGCCTAAAGATATTGACGCGAAAACGAGCGTCGCCCGGGAGGCTGAACGACAGGTCGGCGGAACCGGTCTTTTCCAGACTGTCGACCGCGGCTTGCTGATTCCCGAGAATTATCTTCGCGATCCCCGCGGTGTGCGCAGGGGTCAACTTTTCCAGGCCGGCAATGCGCACTGGAACGAGTTTGCCGGCCAGCTCGATTTGCGGCGGCCGCCCGGGACTAAAAATCAGGTCGCTGACCTTGTCTGAAGCCCGCAACATCTCTCGCAAGACACCGATGAAGTTTAGTGCTGGCGGAGCTGGTGGTTGTTGAGTGGAAGAGGTCGTCGGTGGTTGGCTGCTCATTTTTCCTTTTGGAACTTTTCACCCTGTTCGCGCGTCAAAAGGAGGGTGAACGACAGTGAGAATATTTGCACTCCGAAGAACAAACTACTTTTCACTTGCGTACATCAAAGTGTTGCTTGACAAGAACACGGTAAGCGAAAAGTTGGACCGTGTACTTGATTTTTAAAAGAAAGGCGCTGGACACATGGCAACGTACAGAGATCCTGTCAGCTGCTTTGCACCACTTGAAGTAATCGAGCGCCTGCTGGAAATTCGAGTTGAAGCGGGTTACTCGCCTGCCGTATATCTGCTTTCCCCCGATGATTTGGCAGACTATCTCGATGCATATGGCTTCGACGTCTATGCTTTATCGGAGGCGGAAGCTGAGTTTCACTTTGGCGACTATCGAGCTCCGTTAGCACCGGGCGGCGATCACGCCCACTGCTCGTTGACCGCACACTAGTATAATCCGTGTTCCCACCACACGGATTATTTCAATGCCTTAATAACAAAAAAAGTTACGTCATCGGTAGCGCCCGCACTCGCCGTCCATTCCAGTACAGACATCTGAATAGTCGCAACCATCTCGCGCGCCGGTTTATCAAGTGACGCTTTCACAGCTTCGATGAGACGTTCGCGGCCAAACTCCTCGCCTGTCGGACTCTGTGCTTCCGTTGCTCCATCGGTGTACAGCACAAAGACATCGCCCGGTTCCAGCACTACGTGATTCTCGTGGTAACGCGTGTCCCGAAACATCCCCAGGGGTTGTTCGCCCTGATCGAGGAAACGAATCTCGCCGCCGGCTTTGATCAGCAGCGGTGGATTATGGCCGGCGTTCGAGTACGACAAAGTCCTGTTCGACACATCCAGAATTCCATAGATCGCGGTCACAAACTGGTTTCGCTCGATCGACTCCCAAAGCAGATAGTTCACCTTCGCCATCGAGATGTGCGTCGCGTAACCGATGTGACTGGCAGCCCGCAGGCTCGCGCGCAGAAAGGCCATCAAAATCGCGGCTGGTACGCCTTTGCCTGACACGTCGGCGATCACGAGAGCGATCTGGTCCTCGTAAATCCGTACCCAGTCGTAGTAGTCGCCGGAGACTTCTTCGGTCGGAAAGTTGTAGGCGCTGACGTCGAAACCCTTGAGTGCAGGATCGTTGGCTGGTAGCAGTTCCAACTGGACCTGCCGCGCAACTTCGAGCTGCCCTTGCAGCCGCTTCTTCTCAATCAACTGCTCGTGGAGCTCTACCTTCTCGATGATGATGGCAACCTGCGATGCGAGCAGCATCAACACTTCCAGATCGTCGGGTGAATAGGCATTGAGTTCGTCGCTTTCGAGGTCGAAACAACCGATCACTTCGTCGTTCGAAATGATCGGCGCGACCATCTCGGAGCGCGTGCGGTCGCGGGCGTTTACATAAACGGGATCGCTCTGGACGTCGTTGGAGATGATCGGCTTCCCGGTCAACGCGACGCTGCCAAGAAATCCCTCGCCGAGTTTCAGGTGCAGATCGTAGAGTTCTTCGACGTCGTAACCGCGAACAGCTTCCGCTTTGAAGGCGCACGCTTCCTGGTCTCCCGATTTGTCGCACTCGATGAGAAAGATTCCGGCGGCATCGTACGGGATCACGGAGTCGAGCGTGTCCATCACCAGGTGCAACACTTCGTTAAGGTCCAGCGAACGGCTGATCTTCTTGGTGACGTCGAGCAGTAGTCTAAGCTTGTCTACTGTGGTCAGGCCGGGCGCTGCTGCATCTTTTACCTGTTCAGTCATTGGCGGTCTATTTTATCTAAAATCTTTGTATTCGCGCCAAAGATGCGTCACTTTCATTCGATACTCCACCAGCTCGCGGCTTACGCGGAAATGACCCGCGATTTCGCGCACCGTTTTTCCCTGTAACAGCAAGCGTTTCAGCGAAGCATACGGGACCAGCGCGGCAGCCCCGACGCCGTAGGCTTCTTCCTCGTCGGCCTTGCGATAGTCGCGATTCATGACTTTGCCGCGCTCGTCTTTGGTAACGATCGACAGACGATTCGGCTGATGGCCCAAAAAGACGTGACAGATCTCCTCCATCAGCGTGGCTTTGGTTCGTGCTGGACCATGGTTTGGATTGAGGATCACGAGCTTCATTCCGTTCGGCAAGGTGCATGCGCCGCCGGACCACGCTTCAGTCGCTGGTCCAAGCAGGTGTTCGCGCGCATGGTCGCTGAGGCCTTGTACTTTATCGAAGTCGAGCACGATCAAGTTTGCAAAGTGGGCGAGGTCAAAAGGGTTGAGAGGCAAGTCCGGCCGGGCGCGGGCGAAATCGCGCAAGGCCATGGCTTTCAGTTCAAAGTTTCGCCACTTTTCACCTGGAGGTAGATCACCAAGCTGCACTCGTTGAGTATAACGGTTCGCACGCGCCTAGCGCCGCTTCTTCCCTGGCTTTTCAATGCCGCTCTTGCTGAATTGCGTATACGCGACGCGGAAGAGTTCTGAAAGCGCCGAGGCCGTTTCCGGCGTGAGATTACGATCGGCGCGCAGGTGGGCCTCGACGATCTCGGGCGTCGGTTCCTGCGGATAGTAAACGACTGGCGGCGCTGCTTCTGGTTGTCCCTGTCGTCCGCTGAGAATGCGCTCCATTGGGACGTCCAGCCACGACGTCAAGCGAGCGATGTTGTCGGCGTCAGGTTTGCCCGTACCGTTTTCGATACGTGAGAGCGTCGAGGCGGAGACTGAGGTTCGAGTAGCGACGTCGCGCAAGCTGAGTCCGAGCTCCTCGCGACGGCGACGGACAGCGCGTCCGAGCTCTTCAGTGTTGACGAGCGGTTTGGAGGTGCGATTGGTGCGTTTCATACCAGCAGACCGTATCACACTGCGGGTTTTAGACGCAAGACTCTGTTTTATGCTTGAAACAGTAACCACAAAAGGCACAAAAGAGACAAGAGGCACAAAAGAGATAAAAGAAGGGTGGTTACCTCTTTGGTAATTTCTTGTGCTTCTTGTGCTTTTTGTGGTTAAGGTCTGACGCTGGCGGTGCCGCGTGCGAGGTTGCGAGCTTTCGGTAATACGTCGACCGCTTTCGAGACTTGTGGATCGTCCGTCGTGATAAAGACGCGATCGCCAGTTACGCGTCCGTGCGCAGCAGTGACTATATTGAATCGCAGTTCGAGCTCGACGTAAGAACGATAGCGATCGACCATCGCCGGTGTAACTCGGTAAGCCGGATCCTTTTCAACAAATTCGCGAAACGCGCGGAAGATCTCATTAGTGATCCGGTATTCATCGGACTTGAGGTCGTGGTCGAAAACAATGCCGCGACCAATCCGGTTTGACTCAAGACCGGCGATGCGCCCGTTTACCAGGTCGCGAACGAAAGAAAAGATCGGACTCAGCATCCGTCGCTGGGTGAGATTGACGGTCCGCGGGTTCACGTTCTCGTCAGGCATGATGCCGCCGCCACCGTAAACAGCACGACCGGTGTCGGTCTTCTTCTCCGGACCTGAGGGTTTCGGCGGCTCGCGTTTGGGATCGCGGGCGACACCCGCGCCGTGCGTGTAGTAGTCGTAGAAGCCACCGTTTGAATAATCACGTTGAATCAACCTGCCCGAAGGCGTGAAGTACTTCGCGGAAGTGAGCGTCAACCCCGCGCCGAAATCGAGCGGGATAATGCTTTGGACCAAACCCTTACCAAAGCTCGTCTGGCCAACAATCAACGCGCGATCGTGGTCCTGCATGGCACCGGCAACAATCTCTGATGCCGAGGCAGTCTGCTCGTTGATCAGGATTACGAGTGGCGTCGTGTTTGGACTGCTGTTTTTTGATTCGAAGGTGTTATCGCGGTAGCCGTTGCGGCCCTTCTGCGTCAGGATGCGCTGTCCGTTCGGCAGAAACACTTCCGCGACGTGAATAGCCTGGTCCAAAAATCCTCCTGGATTATTCCGTAAATCCAGCACCAGCGACTTCATTCCCTTTGCTTCCAGACGCTCGATCGCGTCAATCAGTTCGTCGGTTGTCGTGTAGTTGAATCCGCGCGTCATGTCGATATAACCGACACTGGGACGGAGCAAATAAGCATCAGGTATGGACGGTTGCGGTACTGCGTCGCGGACGATCTCGACCTTCTCGAGGAGCTTCGTAGCGGCACGTTCCAGCGTCAACTTAACGGTCGATCCGCGTGGACCACGAATCTTGTCGCGGACTTCGAGGGACGACTTACCAGTCATCGGCACACCGTCGACTTCCACAATGCGATCGCCATAACGCAAACCCGCGCGCCCAGCCGGCGACGAGTCAAACGTCGCTGTTATGTATGTGTGAGCCTGGTCCTTGTAGAGGAAATTCTGAATGGAAGCGCCGATGCCGAAGTATTCAGAGCGCTGGTCCGTCTTTAGTTCTTCAAACTCTTCGCGGTCGTAGTAATTGGAGTGCGGATCGAGCGAGCGCAGCATGCCGATGATCGAAGACTTGAAGACGTCGTTGTAGTTCAGCTTTTTACCGTCGACATACTGCTCCTGGATCATCTTCAGCGCCTCGTCGAAGTCGCGCTGAATTGACTGGACTTTCGGATCCGGTGCCGGTCTAGGCCTGCGCCCCTGGCCTCGTCCGTCGAGAACACCCGATGGCCTTTGTGCCAGAACAAAACTCGGGGTGATGAGGGAGAGAATCAGCAGGACAAGCGCTAAGTGAGCGGGAAATCTTTTCATGCGACCTCGAATCTACCTAACCAAACTTCCTGCTGGCACTATAACGGATGCCGACTTGACCGGGCAAGAACGGGCTCCGTAGAATGAACTTCCACATGACAACAATCGTAAGAACGGACAGTAAGAAATTCGGAGCGCCAAAAGGAGTCTTTGCGAAATGAGCAGTCCGTATCATAAGGAAGAGCAGCCTATTCCCGAACGAGTAGACGATCTAATGCTGCGTGACGATGATCCAGAATCCATTAACGACGAGAATCGAGCCGCATCGTCAGTTCGCGATATTGCTTCGCGTATTCCAGAATCGTTGAGCGCCATCGGGCGCGATATTAGTAGGACCATCGAGAAAGCCATCTCGGCGAAGGATGATTACGTGGTAGCTGTGAAGGTGACGCCGGAGTCGCAGGAAAAACTTGAAGCGCTGGTCCAGGCAGGCGTTTTTCGCAATCGCGCGGAGGCGGCTGGATTTCTGATCGAAGAGGGCATCAAAACCCAGTCAGCTTTGTTCGAACGTGTCAGACAAAAGCTCTCAGAGATTGAACGGCTGCGCGCAGAGCTGCGCGGGCTGATTGCTGATAAGACGGTTTAGTTTCGAACAACGGTGTGCGATCCGCGCCCTGATTGCCGCCAAGAATTCAACTTCCCCCCAAAGCAGTGCTTTACCACTCCTCTCGATTGGTAAAGCACGCCTTTGTTTTCGGCAGAGAAAAATTTCGTGGCAGAAACATTTCAACTACCGCCGACGACTATCGAGGAGCTTACGCTTGCCAACGGTCTGCGCGTCGTTTTCAGTCCTGATCATGCTATGCCGGTCGTATCCATCGCCGTTTATTACGACGTCGGCTCGCGCAACGAACGCGAAGGTCGCACCGGTTTTGCGCACCTGTTCGAACACATGATGTTCCAGGGATCGGAGAACGTTCCCAAAGCCGCGCATTTCCAGTACATATTCAACGCCGGCGGCACGATGAACGGCACTACGTCAACCGAACGCACCAACTACTTCGAAACGCTTCCTTCAAACTACCTGCCACTCGCGCTCTGGCTCGAGAGCGATCGCATGCGCTCGTTGAAAGTCACGCAGGAAAACCTTGACAACCAGCGCAGTGCGGTCCAGGAGGAAAAACGGCTGCGCTACGACAATCAGCCGTACGTCACCGCGTTCCTGCGGATGAACGAGTTGCTATTCGTCAATCCCGCGAACGCCCACTCGACGATCGGCTCGATGGAAGATCTTGACGCCGCGACGATCGACGACATACGCGAGTTCTTTCGCATCTACTACGCTCCCAACAACGCAGTGATCTCCATCGTCGGCGACTTCGACAGCGCCGAGTTACGCGCGCTCGTCGAGAAGTACTTTGGCAGCATCCCAGCGCAACCAGTGCCGCCCGCTATCGATGTTTCGGAGCCTGAACAGGTCGCGATTCGCAGTGAGCGATTCCCTGATCCGCTGGCGCCTGCACCCGCGTTCGTTCTCGGCTGGAAGACTCCGCCGCGCCGCACGCGAGAGTTCTATGCACTGTCGCTCGCCGGGACGCTCCTGTTTGAAGGCGATAGTTCGCGTCTTTATCAGAATCTTGTAAAAGGCGACGAGTCGGTTATCTCGATCGAAGGCGGACTCGACGAACGTCGTGGTCCATCCGCGCTATACATCTTCGCGCTGCCCAAACCCGGCGAAGACCCGGACGCAATTCGCGAACAGATTTTTCAGGAGATCCACCGCATCGCCACTGATGGTCCAACAGATGACGAGATGGAAAAACTGCGCAACTCGCTTTGCAACGACGCAGTGCGCGGACGCCAGTCGACGATGTATCGCGCCCAGCGTCTCGCGGAGTTCGCGCTTTACGATTCCGATCCGCGCTTGATCGACTCCGAGTTGGACCACTATCTCAGTATCACCGCCGCAGATATCAAGAATGCAGTTGCGCAATACATCGACGTCGACAACCGCGTCGTACTCGACATCGTTCCCTCACAAGCAGAAGAAGCTGAGGCCGTTGCTGCTTCGCCGCATCCTCCTGGTGATCCGAATCAACCGGCTGCGCCATCACCGCAGTTTCCTGATGCACCTCCTCCCGAACCTGAGTCGCCCGTGCACGCGGACGTGCCCCAAATAAAACCGGCAACGTCCGTTGAGCACCAAAGCGACCCGGCTGACGTTCCGCCGCAAACAAAACAAGGATCCGGACCGTTACACCCGTAGGTAGAGAATGATTCAGCCAGAAACTTTTCGTAGCCAGGCGCCGCCGCCGCTACCATCACACCCGATTAGCATTCCCACTCCACGCGAGATTACGCTGCCTAACGGCTTGACTGTCGTTGTCGTTGAAGACAACAGGTTGCCGCTCGTGAGTTATCGTTTGGCGTTTCGCGTTGGCGGAGCTTTCGATCCGCCGGAACTGCCCGGACTCACGGATCTACTCGCCGGACTGTTGCCGGAAGGCACACAATCGAGAACGAGTCGCGAGATTGCGGAAGAAACCGCGCGCATGGGCGCGAGCTTGTCGGCGGGAGCTAACTCTGATTACACGATAGTAGCTGCATCGGCGTTGTCGCAGTTCAACGATCGCATACTCGACTTGATGGCTGACGTGGTGTTGCACCCGTCGTTTCCCGAGAACGAAGTCGAGCTCGCGAAACAAAACACGAAAGAGAGTTTGCGGCAACAGCGGGCGCAACCTTCGTTTCTCGCTAGTGAAATGGTTTCGCGGGTGATGTTTGGCGATCACCCGTATTCGGTCGTGGCGCCGACGCCGGAATCGATCGATCGTTCCTCGCGCGACGAGTTTGTCAGATTTCATCGGAGCAAGTTTGTTCCGAATAGCGCAGTCTTCATCATCGTTGGCGACGTTCGATACGACGATGTTCTGCGGCGACTCGAATCGCTGTTCTCGACTTGGGAGCGCGGAGAAGATCTCGTAACAAATTTTCCCGCGCCGCCAATGAGGACGAAGCGAACGGCGTTCGTCATCGATCGCCACGGCTCGGCGCAATCAAACATCATCATTGCCAACAGCGGCATCACGAGGACCAACCCCGACTATTTTCCGCTGCTGTTGATGCACACGGTCCTCGGCGCTAATGCTTCGTCGCGTTTGTTTATGAATCTGCGCGAGGAAAAGGGTTACACGTATGGCGCTTACACGAACCTCGACGCGCGTCGCACGGCCGGCACATTTCGCGCGACTGCCGAAGTGCGAACGCCTGTCACCGGCGATTCTTTGAAAGAGTTTTTGTACGAGTTGAATCGAATTCGGAACGAGCGCGTTTCCGAGAAAGAGATCTCCGACGCGAAGTCTTATCTAACCGGTGTGTTTCCGATTCGTTTGGAGACGCAGGAAGGACTGACTGATCAACTCGTGCAGATCAAGATGCTGCGTTTGCCCGATGACTATTTGACGCTTTATCGCGATCGGGTGCAGGCAGTCACGCTTGAAGAGATTCAGACTGTTGCGCAGAAGTATGTCAAACCTGACGAAGCGGCGGTGATTGTGGTGGGCGACGGCTCGGCGGTGCTGGACCAGATCCGGCCATACTGCGAAGACATCGAAATCTACAACACATCCGGAAAACGGAAACCGGTCGATGGATCGATACCGACTGATCCCGTCGGTTCGTGGTCGATCGAGCTAGAGACTCCGCTCGGACAAAACATTCCTGCGACGCTGACGATCTCACGCGAAGGCGAAAACTTCACTGGCCGGTTTAGTTCAGAACTCGGCGCAGCAGATCTGGGCACGATCGAGATAAACGAGAATTCGTTCCGCGCGTCCACTTCCGTGGAGTTGGATGGACATTCCGTGCCGGTGCAGATTTCGGGAAGTTTCGAAGGCGACCACGCGGAAGGTTTGCTGACACTCCAGGACTCACCTGCAATTCCCTTCACGGGAAGTAAGGACTAACCACAAAAGGCACAAACGAAGCCCACAAAAGGCACAAGAGATAAAAAAGAGTTTATGCCTTATCTCTTTGTATTCTTGTGCCTTTTTGTGTCTGGTTCTTGTGCTTCTTGTGATACAAAAACGCCCGGTATGGCCGACATACCGGGCGCAAATCACAGGAGGAACCGAGTGTTATGGTCGTCGCTATTACTTTGCGACGATCCGATTAACCTCGCGGACTAAGATGTAATTGATGGTATTTTGGGTTGCTTAAAGCCCCGCCCGCACTATTCGCAGTCGCAACGAAGCACAATCCCCTCGGCACCAACAGCCCATCCGATCTTCTTGTTGAAATTGAGCGAATAAAGGTTTTGCCTGGTTGTCGATTCCTGTGGAATCCACGTTTTACCTTCGTCGCTACTGCGAAGAATCGTCCCGCCGCGGCCAACCGCCCACCCATCGTCGTCGTTCATGAAATGAACGCTCAGCAACGTAACTTTCGCGCTGGTCGTTATCGCTATCCATGATTCGCCCCCGTCAGTCGTGCGCAACAACGTTCCGCGCTCGCCAACCGCCCAACCTCTTTTGTCGCCGCGAAAGTCGACGTGATAAAGCGTCGCATTCGTTCCGGTGTTCTGCTTCGTCCAGCTTTCTCCGCTATCGCGGGTGAACAGAACAGTGCCGTCGGCGCCGACAATCCAACCCCGTTTATCACTCACGAAGTCGATATGGATCAGCTCGAGACGGCTCGGCGCGCGCTGTCTGCGCCAGCTCTGCCCGGCGTCGTCGGTGTAAACCAGAATACTGTCGACAACGCGCTCGCGCTTGCTAACAGAACCAACCACCCAACCTTTGTTCTTACTGGAGAAACGGACGCTGTAGAGTTCGACCTCAGCGCCCTCGAACTCTTCTGGCAGGAAGGTGCGCGACTTGGTCCAACTGTTGCCGTTATCGCGCGTGACGAAGATCGAGTTCCCTGCTAACAGGAAACCAATCTCCTTATCGCGAAAATAAATATCGTTGATTGCGGCTTTGGTGTTGAGGGTTTGACGGGCCCAGGAACTCCCGCCGTCGTCGGTGCGACTCAGGAAACCTTCGTCGCCACCGACCCACCCGCGTTTGCTGTCAGAAAAGTAAACCGTGTTGAGATCGGCGCCGCCGGTGTTTACGCGGTACGGCACCCAACCGCGCTGGGCGCTAACCGCACTAACGAGCGTCAGTAACACACAACCGGCGGCAGAAAGCCGGAGCATTAAAGTTCGGGTTTTCATTTGGTGAATTTTTTACCCTAACTTGAATGCGTATTCAAGGTTAGGGAGCGGCTGCATTCACCCGGTAAACTCGTCCTTCAAAAACAACCAGCACCCGCTCGGCCAGCGAGAAGTAACTGCTCAACTTCGGATACCGCTTCAGCAAGGCAAAGTATTCGTCACTGCCGTAGCTGACCACGGTCTCAGGCAATCCCGTCTCACTCTTGAATTCCGAGTCGGTCCAAACGTCGTCGATCAGGTAGAACGTCTTGCCGGCCGCGCGACGCACGGCGTCGGCGCGTGTATCGTCTTTCAATTTTGAGGCGTCTTGCTGTTCGCGCGATTGCCGGCTTAATTGAACCGCGTCGCCGCCGGTTGTCGTGGTAGAAAGCGGCGCATTCGCGGGCGCTTCTTTCGGAGGACGTATCGTCATAGTCCGACGCATGGCTCCCCCTGTTGGCGCTCCGCGACCTGGAGGCGGGGCCATGTTTGTGCTCACTGCCCCTTCTTCCAACGCGAGATACGACGTGTACGGAGTGACAATGCCGTACCTCGTTCCGAGATCGACGATCTCATCGCGCAACTCTTTCTGTTCACCATTCGAGCGTACCTGCTCCATCAACCAACCGACGCGCCGAGTGGCCCACAACCGTGGCAGGTAATCGTTCGCATCCGTGCGCAGTGGAAAACTCAGCTTGTCGTAAGTGTAAGTGCGGCTCTGCCCACTCGCTTTGCCGTTCAAACGCAAACTCACTGCTTCAAGATTAGACGCGTTGCTGTACCGGCCAATCAACGTCACCTGCGATCCACGAAACAGATCCGGAATCCCGCGCGGATAAATCAGATCGGTTCTTGCACCGCCCATGTCGATTTGCAGATCGGTGAGTACCGGATAGTTCACCTTCGTAAAGAAATTTGAAACTTTGACTTCCAGGTCTTCTTTCGGCTCAACGTAATCCGCAACGCCGCCGTTTTCCGCCGCGAGCTTATCGAGCAACGTCGTGTTGACGTCGTAACCGACTCCGAACGTAAACAATCGGACGCCGGGTTTACCGGCCTTGCGCACGTTGTCGATGATCCTGCTGACGTTCGTTTCGTCGACCGTCGGTAAGCCGTCAGTCATGAAAACGAGGATCTTTGGACGATCGCGATCGGCATCGCTGAACTGACGCAACGATGCCAGCAGCGACTGATTGATATTCGTCCCACCCACTGGCTTCAGCCCTTTGACGAACGCGGCGCCACGCTGACGACCTTTCTCATCAGCTGGGATCAGCCCTGTTTCCATCAAATGCTCTTCGCCTGCAAACGAGATCACGTTGAAACGATCCTGTGGACGCAGGATGCTGACGCCGTAGAGCAACGCAGACCGCGCCTTCTCCATTTTCCCTTCCTGGGCCATCGAGCCGGAGGTGTCGACCACGAACACTACGTCCTTGGCCGAATACTCCTGTTCGGACCAGTCGTCTTTCGGCGAGATCATGAGCAGGAAGTATCCGTCTTTGCCGGGTTCGCGATGTGTGAGCAGTGTTAGACCGAAGTCTTCTTTTGAGATCGTGTAGAAGAGTTGAAAATCCTGTGGCTCTTTACCGTCGTTTTCAAACGAAACGAGCGAACGACGATCGTTATGACGCTTGACGTCGATTGTGTGCGTCGGCGAGTAGACGTTGCGCAACGGTTCACGACTCTCAACTTCAACGCGCCCTGCAACCGTTCCGATCTGCGTTGCCTGCCGTCCGGTTCCGAGCGGGTAGCGATATGAAACCGTGCCGCCTTCCGCGCGAACGACTTGCGTGTACGTTATCTCCAACTTTTTATCGGAATGAGGCAGGATGGGAAAGATGCTTGCCTGAAAGAGGTCCTTGCCGGCGTATTCGAGCAGGCCGGGGTCGCGCTGGCGCCGGACAATTTCGTCGTAAATGCGCCGCGCTTCCTCGCGACTTCGCACCTCGCCGACGAGCCGCTGGTTCCCTTCCCAAATGGCGAATTCAGAGATCGACGCCGCCTCGGGAATTGGAAAGAAGTAGGTGCCTTCGAGCGTGAAATTCGTGTCATTGCGAAAGACCTGTTCGACGTGCGTGGTAGCCACTTGCGAACTGATACGCGTGTCGATCTTGATGGACTTGACCGGGAGCGAGCGCGGGAGCGCAGCCGGCGGTATCTCGCGAATCGGTGGCGTCGGGCAGCGGTGGCACCGGCCGGGAACGATAACTCCCTGGGCACTGGCTATCGAGGCGCCGGCAGAAACAATGAGGAAAAGGAGCAAAACTCGCGTCAGGTTAGGTCGCAATGGCATAGGAATCTCCTAATAGAAATCCAAACTCGTCGGTACTAGAACGACCTCACTTTTGGTTCTTGCGTCTAGCCCGGCAAAACTTAGTGCAGATCTCGGAGGCGTTTGTTGAAAAGTGCGACGGCAGAGGCGCAAACCGTGACGATTAACCCGCCCGCAGCCAAGACCTTTTGCGGCCCGTAATGAGTCGACAGCCACCCGGCGATGATGTTTCCAATCGGCATCGTCCCCATAAACGACAGGATAAACATGCTCATCACGCGCCCTCGCATCTGATCCGTCACGAGTTTCTGCAACAGCGTGTTGGTGTTGGCGACTGAGACAACGATCGCGAAACCCAGTCCAAACAGAAAAACTAACGATAGCGCGAGGCTCGTCGTCAGGGCGAAGTTCGCGATGCAGATGCCAAATAGGATGGCGCCGCCAAGCACTAGCCAGCCCTTGCGTCTGGAATCGCCGAGATAAGCGACCAGGAGCGCGCCGCCAAAAGCACCAGCGCCGGCCACGCCCGACATAACTGCCAGGCCAGTTGCGCCGAGATGAAAGATGTCACGTGCGTAAACCGGGACCATCGCGAAGTACGGCGCGCCAAACAGACTGTTGACCGCCGACAGCATCAGCAGCGCCGAAACGCGCGGCCGGTTGCGCACATAACGAAAACCTTCAACCAGATCCTGCCAGAGCGCGCGCCGGTCTCGCACCGAATGCGCGGCTATGTGCGGTTGGCCTTCAGCCCGCACCATTTTCAGCGAAACGATCACCGCCACGAACGAAATCGCGTTCGCAAAGAAACAACCAGCTATTCCCAGAAAACGAAAAGCAAGTCCTGCGAGTGCTGGTCCAACTACTCGCGAAAGCTGAAACTGCGTCGAGTTCAAGGCGACTGCGTTGGCGAGGTCTTCGCGACCAACGAGATCGTAAGTCAACGCGAGAAACGACGGACTCGCCAGCGCCATGCAACAACCGGTAACGAATGAAAAGCCCAGCACCATCCATCGATCGACGACATTGGTCCAAACGAGTAATGCGAGACCGAGTGCTGCGATTCCGGCAGCGACTTGCGTGGCAAGCAGCAACCGGCGCCGATCGATCAAATCCGCGAACACGCCGCCGACGAGTGTGAAAAGCAATCCAGGTATGGTCGCAACAAACGCGTCGAGACCGAGCCAGAAAGGCGAGTCGGTCAACTCCAGCACAAGCCATCCTTGCGCGACGGCCTGCATCCACGTGCCAATGTTTGAAAGGAAAGCGCCGGTCCAGAAGAGACGATAGTTGCGATGTGAGAGCGCGCGGAACATTCCGCTGCGACGCGTGGTTGGGGGAGCTACTTCGGAAACTAATTCAGTGGGCATCTCAGGACTTGCGCCGCGACGACGACAACGAACCGCCCCTCCTGTCGCGACGCACGGCAACGATTTCAGCAATGATCGCGAGCGCCACTTCTTCCGGGCTGATCGCGCCGATGTCGAGCCCAATCGGTGCGTGGATCGTTTTCAGTTGCTCTTCGGAAGCGCCTTTATCCCGTAAGCGATCGATCACGATCGAAGTGCGACGTTTGCTACCGATCAATCCGATGTAGTCCGGATCAGTGTGTACGACAGCTCGCATACAGCGCTCATCTTCATTGTGCCCGCGCGTGACGACAGCGACTGATACTCCGCGGCCGTTCGCGATCGCGTCGTGTACTGCTGTTTCCCAATCATCGGCGAGTACCGTCTGAATGTTTTCTTCTGGAAACCGACCGCCTTCAAGAAACTCCGCGCGATCGTCGATCAACGTCGTCTGGTAACCGAGAAAACTTCCGAGCTTCGCCAGTGCAGCGCCAACATGTCCCGCGCCGCAAATTACCAAACGCGGCGCCGGCTGAAGACGTTCAAATAACAACAATCGCTCACTCGCGAGGGGAAATTCCGGTGCAAAGTCTTTGACGCTAAACAGCCGCGTCTCGTGATGCGACTTGAGAAACTCCGCAGCCGGAGTTTTTACGAGTGAGTCTAGCTCGCTGCTGCCGAGACTACCGGCGAGGATTTTCTGTTCGTTATCGAACAGGAGTTTGGAACCTGTTGCTGGACCACGTACGACTGTCACGACAACACCAACCGCACCGCGGTCGAGTAGTTGGGCAATCACTTGCATGATTGTCGGCGAAGAAACGTGGTCCATCTTGTCGGCCATCAAAGTTGATCGGCGGGCGGGAAACCGAGGGGTTACTTTTGCACTTTGCTTAATCCAAATACCGAGCCGACTCGCCTGGCGAGCCACAATGGTCCAACCAGCAGGTACACCGGATTCTTGAAGAAGGCGGGCTGATTCCCCTCGATCGCATGACCCACGAATTGGAGGATCCAACCGACGATGAACAACGCCAGCGCCCACCGCCAGTTGAAGAAAAACAGCGGCAGCGAAATGACAATCATCGGTATGCCGATGCTGTGCGTGAGCCGGTTTAGCGGATGTTGGTGTTTGGCTTTGTAATTGACCAGGAAACTTTCCATTTTTCATTTTCCATTTCTCATTTTCCATTTGTCATTTAGTAATGAAAAACGACAACCGACAAATGGAAAATGGAAAATGTCAACCGTTCATGACTTCAATAAATATATCCATCGTGCCGCCGCAAACCATTCCCTCCTCGCTCGCTTCGTCGGCGGTGAGCGAGAAATGGTGCAATTCAGATTTGCCCGATCGCATCGCCGACTGCGCTTCCGACCAGACTTCCGCTTCAATGCAACCGCCGCCGACCGTTCCGGCAACTTCTCCGTTTTGAAAGAAGAGCATCTTCGCGCCGCGTTGTTGTGGCGTCGACCCGCGCGTGTGCGCGACAGTGGCAACGACAACACGTTCACCGCGTTCGCCGGCTTCATTGATCAAGCGATATAGATCGCGTTGCGGAATCGTAGGCATTTGAAAGTAAAGTGTACTCTCACGATTCGGATCTCTCAAATATGCTATTTAACTCTGCGAAGCCAGCACTTTCACCGAGGGAATCAAACGTTCCGGTCGTCGCGATACTTTGAGCGGCACGCATGAACGAACCCCAGGCTACGCGTGCGAGTGCCGAGCCGACTGAAATACGCCTGACGCCGAGACTCGTGAGTGCGGTAAGGGTGAGATTCGGATCGGGCCGCGATACCAAAACGTTTACCGGTTTCGGAGAAACAGCTTTGACGATCGCGTCGATTTCTCGTGGATCGGTGACACCGGGCGCGTAAAGACAGTCGGCGCCCGCATCCGCGTAGTCGCTCAATCTTTCCAGCGAGACTGAAAACGCATTCGGGTCGCGCACCAGGTATGCCTCGCAACGTCCTGTAAGAACCACCGGAATTCCGGAATCGTCGATGGCGCGCCGCGCTGCTTTGATCCTTTCGACCGCAAGTTGTATATCGTAGAGCGGCGTCTCGCTGGTTCCGGTCGCATCTTCGATCGACAGTCCGGCAACGCCGGTGTCAATGCAGCGCGTGACGTTCGCGCCGACATCTTCAGGCGAGTCGGCGTAGCCGTTTTGAAAGTCAGCATTAACTGGCAGTGGCGTCGCCTCGACAATGTCGCGAATGTGCGCGAGCACAACGTCCACAGCAAGAACGGAAGGCGCGTCGGGTAGTGCTTTGCTAAATGCAAAACCGGCCGACGTCGTCGCGAGGGCTTTGAAACCAAGATGTCGCAGGTAAACCGCCGTTCCTGCGTCCCACGGATTTGGCAGTACAAAACAACCTTCGGCGTGCAATGTTCTGAACGTTTCAACAGCAACTGTTTGGGTCTCACTCATATGAACAAACTTCCTTTGATTGCGATTGTTATCTTGATAGCAGCAGGCAACGTGTTTGCGCAAACTGCGCCGGACGCGGCTGAGTTGACCAGGTTACTCAACGAGTTCCTGGCGGGTGCGTCGCGAAACGATGCGACGATTCACGAGCGCTTCTGGGCTGATGATTTGATCTACACGCGTTCGGCCGGACGTCGCGTCTCGAAGGCTGACATACTGCGCGACTTGCGCAACGCGCCCGCGCCGAAGCCCGGCGCTCCCGTGACGATCTACACGGCCGAAGACATTCGCATTCAACAGTACGGCGACACGGCGATCGTAGCGTTTCGTTTGGTCGCTACAACTGACTCCGCCGGAACGAAGTCGGTTGCGAATCTGCTAAACAGCGGAACATTCGTCAAACGGAACGGTAAATGGCAAGTCGTAAATTGGCAGTCGACACGCATGCCACAAACTGAGGCCGAAAGCAGGAAGGAAGTCACGACCGCCGTCGAAACGCTTTATCTGTCGTTGGTGTCGCCTGACGTGCCTAAGTTGACTTCGGTAGTAGATCCAAATTTTATTTGGACCAGGCATGATGGCCAATCAATCGCTCTCAAGCGATTGACTGACGATCTCGCGTCCGGTCAGATCAAATTTCCCAATCCGAACCCGACCAGTTGGCTCATTTCAATGCATGGCGATACTGCTGTAGTTCGTGGTGAGATCGAAGCCAACAAGATGGTCTATACGTTGACGTTTGTGAACCAGACTGGCGGGTGGAAAGCGGTTGCAATGCACAGCAGCAACCGCCCCAATCAGTAATCCGTGGTTAGAAATCAGGTCGTGGTTTGCGAGTCGACTTGCGTTCGGATGGCGGCTGCGCATCCATCTGATCGCGTCGCTGTTGCAACTTCGCGCGCAACAGATCCACTTCGTTATCGGCGGCCTGGCACGCTACTCCCAAACGCGCTTTGCTCGTCTGAAGTAACGCCAATTGCGTCCGCGTCCGGGTCCGTTCAGTTTCAAGCTGCTTTCGACGGGCGTCACGTGCCTCTTCCGGACGCGTTGTACCGTAGCCCTGCGTAGCGCGGTCGATGTTCTCCGGCCTCAAAGCATACTCAATCTGTTCCAGCTTCGCTTCGAGATCGGCCATCTTGCCCTCGGTATCGAACATCTGGCTGCGCAACTGTTCGGCGCGCTGCTCCGCGCGCGTCAACCGCTCCATGTCGAGATGGTAACGATCGTCATCGTTCATCTGACTGAGCTTGTCATTGAGACGCTCGACCTGATCGGAGAGATTGTTGATGGTCTTTTGCATCTCCGGGTTGGAGTTGCTGTCCGACTGCGCCTTCTTCGCAGCCGATGCTGACGATGTCGCTTCCTGACTCTCGGTCGGCTCTGCGGACGCCTCGGCGGTGCTGATAATCTTCACGTCGCCGGTTGTGGCTGGAGCCGTCTCAGACGGAGGCGCGATCGGAGGATTCGTAATCACCGGTTTGGGGGCCGCCGGCTTCGTGGTCGTGCGCCGCGTGCGTTTCCTTCTCGTCTGCGCGTCGGCTTCGACCAGGCAAAAGCTCACAAGCAGGAAAGCTGCAACGAAAAATTTCATGTAATTGCGAATCCGGACAGGCATGTGGGCAACTCCTTCTTTAACTGCCTAAAGATACCCCCGCTACCGAGATGTCTTCAAGCTCAACGCAGATGCTTGGTTTTAACGTCGGGTTGCGAATCGGGTTCCAAAAACCGTTTTAATCGGAGTTTTGCGGCCGTCTTGCAACAACTTCGTACAACGCATTTTTGAAAAACACGCGCTTGAGCCGGTCACCGAGATGCCGCGCCGGCTGCTTCCGGGCGCGAGCGCGCGCTTCTTCAATGTTGCTCTTTTCGCTGAGGATCTCGACCGGCAGGCCGCGAAACAACTCGGTCGCCGATGTGAGTGTGAGATGCGTGGTGTGATCGGCGAAGGGTCCGATCTCGTACGGCAAGCCTATTGCCCGCCAACTCGAATGCATTCCAGCCGCTACGCTGTAGAGTGAATGATGAACGTTGACGGTGAAATACAGCAGTCCGCCCCGCGCAAGGATCCGCACTAGCTCTCGCACGATTTGCGGCGGCGACTCCGCATGATCGACTACGTTATCGCAAATGACTACGTCGAAACTCTGATCGCGAAACGGTAGCGATTCGCCAACCGCCGCGACCGTTTGCGCACGCCGCTGCCAAACTGGAAACAACCCACGATAATCGACCGCCAACGGATCAACACCGACGCGACGATCGCTCTCAAAACAGAAGATCAAGCCATGCGCGCCGCTGCCGACCTCGATCACGCGCGCATTCTTCGGAATCGACTGAAACTGCTCCAATAGATCGCGCACGCGCCGCGACGATTTTGTCATCGCGGCGATAACTTCTTCTTCATGACCCCGAAGATGTTGCGCCTTGTGTTGTTGATAAGCGAGCTGCCGTTCCAGCGCGCGCTGGGCAAGTTTTCGGCGGAGATTCATTCGTGTCTAGAAGGGTTGGACTTTAAAACTGATGTTCGCCGCTGGTGCACTGGTCAACGATTCGACGCTGATCAACTGCGCGCCAGCTTCGGCGAACTCGCGAACACTTGCCGGAGTGGTTTTTCCCGAATACTCGATCACTACTGCTTGCGACAGTTCTCTCGCGATGCCCACCAGTCGCCGGAATTCGTCTACGTTGAGATCCTCAAGCACCACAATATCCGCGCCTGCGCCGACCGCATCACGCAACTCGGTTTCGTTCGCGATCTCTACGCCCACTTTGTGCAAGTAACCCAGTTTCTCTTTCGCGCTTTTAACCGCCGCGGCGACACTGCCAAGTATCGCGACGTGATTCGATGTCACAACCACGCCGTCGTCCAAGCCGAACCGTCCGTTGGAACCGCCGCCGAGTTCGACGGCATAACGTTCGAGCAAACGGAGTCCCGGCGTCGTCGCGCGCGTGTCGACGATTTGCGCGCTGGTACCTTCAACTGCGGCGACGAATTGGTTCGTCAACGTCGCGATCCCGGAAAGTCGCTGCAGCAGATTCAGTGCGACGCGTTCCGCTGAGATGAGCACGTCGGCGAAACCGACCATGCGTGCGATCACCTTGCCCGATTCAATCTTTTCGCCGTCAGAGACAAACGCTTCGAGCTGTTGTTGCGCATCGAGCGTCAGGAAGACTTCTTCTGCCGCTTCGAGACCGGCGACGATCATGTTTTCGCCGGCAACGAAGCGTGCTCGGGCGCGGGTGTTGCGCGCGACAATCGATTGCGTGGTGATGTCGCCACGCCCGAGATCCTCGCGCAGGAACAAACTGATCTGAGAATAGAGCGCGCCTTCGTCGATCCAGTTCATTGCAGGTTCTCGATTGCGTGGTCCAGCGCCTTGAGTTGCAGTTCGATTTCCTTGATACGGTTCTCGGCTTGCTGAACTTTTTCGGCCGGGGCGCGTGACGCGAAATCGGGATTGGCAAGTTGCGCCTGAAGTTTTTTCTCTTCGCTTTGGAGCTTCTCTTTCTTTCGCTCGAGTCGCTTCGTCTCTTCAGCAAAATCGACGAGGCCTTCCAGCGGGATGGCGACCTCATCAGTGCTCGTCAACAAAAACTTGGCGGACGCCTTAGGAGTACTCAGATTCGCCGAGATATCGATCGTGGAGGCGCCTGTGAGCCGCTTGATCTGACCTGTGTTCTCTTCAAATACCTTACGCAAATTTGGACTTGGGATTCCGATGAGTACGGTTATTTTGTCTGACGGTTTCAAGTTGTACTCAGCCCGGATGTTTCGCGCGCCGGAGATCAGATTGATGAGGGCCTGCATTTCTGTCTCGGCCGTCTCGTCGACTTCGCCACCCTGCGGATACGCGGTCAACATCACAGTTGGTTCGGCGTTGGAGTACGCCGGATGATGCGGCTTCTCGCCGGGTAGACGTTGCCACAGCTCTTCCGTGATGTAAGGCATGAACGGGTGCAACAACCGCAAGGCCTGTTCGAGCACGGTGAGTAATCGCGACCGCGCTTCGTCACGTGTTGAGCTGGCTGTGTCTGAAGTGACGTCGGTCTTCGTTAATTCGATGTACCAGTCGCAGAAGTCGTCCCAGAAGAAGTGATACAGAGTTTGCACCGCGCCGTGAAACTCGTAACTGTCCAGGGCGGCGTTCATCTCGCGGGCCGTTTTATTAAGTCGCGAAATGATCCAGCGATCGTGCAGCGCGAGGTTCGCGTTGGTTTGTAACAGTTCCGGCCTTACTCCCGCGCCTTCTGAGTAAAGCAAACAGAAACGCGCGGCATTCCAGATCTTATTGGCGAAGTTTCGATACGATTCGACCTGTTTTTCGTTCCAGCGCGTGTCGGTGGTGCCGACCTGGGCCAATGTCAGACGCGTTGCATCCACGCCGAACTTGTCGAAGACGTCGAGCGGATCGATTCCGTTCATCTTCGTCTTCGACATGCGCTGCCCCTGCGCGTCGAGAATGGTTCCGGTGACGAACACGTCTGCGAATGGTTCTTTACCGACAAACTTCAGTCCCGTCATCACCATGCGCGATACCCAGAGAAAGATGATGTCGCGCGCCGTTACCAGCACTGAAGTTGGATAGAACGTTTTCAGGTCTTCGGTTTCGTTGGGCCAACCGAGTGTTGAGAAGGGCCACAGCGCCGATGAGAACCAGGTGTCGAGGACGTCCTGGTCCTGCGTAATCTCGCTCGTGCCGGCCATCTCGCGCGCTTCTTCCTCCGAACGCGCCACGATGACCTCGCCGTTGCTCGTGTACCAGGCGGGAATCTGGTGTCCCCACCACAGTTGACGCGAGATGGTCCAGTCGCGGAGGTTTTCTAGCCAGTTTGTGTAGATTTTCTCGTACGGAGTCTCAGGAACGAAGCGCGGCTTTCGCTCTTTGTTCATCAATTCGAGGGCGAGATCCCGGAGCCCGTCCATCTTCATGAACCACTGGGTCGAGATTAGTGGCTCGATCACCGTCTTGCAGCGTTCGCATTTTGAGATCGAGAATTCGTAGTCGATCACTTTCTCGAGTAGTCCCAGGGCTTCGAATTCTTCGACGACTTTTTCTCGAGCTAAGTAGCGATCGAGGCCAGCGAAACGTTCGCCTGCTTCCGGAGTCATCTTCGCAAACGTATCGATCACGACTACTTCCGGCAGGTTGTGCCGCTGGCCCATATCGTAATCGTTTGGATCGTGCGCTGGAGTTATCTTCACAGCGCCTGTGCCGAACTCAGGATCGACATACTCGTCGGAGATGATCGGAATCTCGCGGTTCGTGAGCGGCAACAAGACCGTCGCGCCGGCGAGGTCGCGATAACGCTCGTCGTTTGGGTTAATGGCGACGGCCGTGTCGCCGAGCATTGTCTCGGGGCGCGTCGTCGCGACTGTGATGCGGCGGTCGCTGTTCTTGATCGGATACTGAAGGAAATATAGCTTGCCTGCTTGCGGCAGTTTTTCGACTTCGAGATCGGATAGTACGGTTTGATCCTGTGGGCACCAGTTAACGATCCGGTTGCCGCGGTAGATCATTCCCTGTTCGTAAAGTTGGACGAAAACTTCGCGGACGGCACGAGAGAGATCTTCGTCCATCGTGAACTTCTCGCGCGACCAGTCAACAGACGCGCCCTCGCGGCGCATTTGGATCGTGATCTGTCCGCCTGATTCTCTCTTCCACTGCCAAACGCGTTCGACGAAATGTTCGCGTCCGAGGTCGTGTCGTGACTTCCCTTCCTTCTTCAGCGCGCGCGACACCATTAATTGGGTCGAGATCCCGGCGTGGTCCATCCCCGGCAACCATAAGCTTCTGTAACCGGACATCCGCTTATGACGCGTCATCACATCCATGAGCGTATGCTGCAATGCATGGCCCATGTGTAACGATCCGGTGACGTTGGGTGGCGGAATGACGATCGTAAACACCGGCGCGTGCGGATCCTGGTTGATCTCCGGCGCAAAATACCCATTCCTCTCCCACCGCTCGTAGTGGTGCTGCTCCGCCTGCTTCGGATCGTACTGTTTCGGAATCTCCATGCTGCTTACGTTGTGTTGTCCTATGCTTCGTTCTTGAGTGAAAAGTAAAGGGTAGAGTCTACGTCAGACAAGCGGCAAAGTTCAAAACGGTGCTCCTGTCTGCGTATTTCGGTTACGGGAAAGCTATGTGCAAGATACTTGAAAAAATCTGCATTGAGCGGCAAACTGCGACTATGACGAGTAAAGAGATCGTTCAAGATTTGCTTCAGCGACTTCCAGACGACGCCTCACTTCAGGATATTGCCCGAGAGTTGGAGTTTATAGCCGCAGTCCGGCAGGGTTTGGACGAGCTTGACAACGGTGAGAGCGTACCGATCGATCAGGTTGAACAAGAACTTCCCTCATGGATTATCAAGTAGTTCTTTCCGCTTCAGCACGTTCAGATATACGAGACATAGTTCGATACATTTCGTTCGACAATCCAAATCGCGCTATCGACTTCGGTAGGTTTCTCATTCAGTGTGCTCGAAGTTTAGCGCAGTTTCCGTTACGCGGTGGGTGGTACCTGAGTTCGCCGATGAATCGCTTCGAGAAGTAATCGCACGAAAGTACAGAATCGTGTATCGCCTCAAGCACGAGGATCAGTTAATAGAGATCGTTCGCTTTTGGCACGCGGGCAGAGGTACTCCCGATATCATTGAGGACTGATCCGCTTGAGGTCACAAATTGTGACCTCAAAGACGAAGCAGGTAACCCGTCAAGAGTCACCTGCTTTGATAAGCGAGCCTTAGTTGATCGTTAATTCGCTTGCTTCTCTTCAAGTTGACGTTTGATGAGCAGTTCCGCGAGGTCGGGGACGACTTCCCAGGCGATTTCGCGGATTACTTTGTCTGACATCAATTCAACTGCGCGGCGGGCGATGGCGTCGATCATTGCCGGAGAAAGTTGATCGACGCTCATGGAAGTCGCAGTTTCGTGGACATCGGCAGTTGGGAATTCGGTTTCGCCGAACACCGGCACCGGATCGGGAGTGAATTCCGGCGGCACGGCCGCCGCTTCATACGGCTCGATCTCGGTTACGGCGTACGACACGTCCTGCGTGTCTGCAAACGAAGAGTGAACCGCCGGTGACGAGTGGACAGCCGGCTGGTATGTCGATTCAAAAGCAGCCGCCGGCGCTTCTGTGACTTGTGGTTCGACAAAGGCGCGCATCGGAGCTTCGTACGCGGAAGCGGCTGCGTACGCTGATGCTTCATCACCAGCCGCATCATCAAGGTCCAATACGAAATCGTCAGAGTCGGACGACGACGCATGCGCAGGTTCAATATCTCCAAGGTCCAGTAACACATCCGATGATTCAGTTTCGCTCTTTGTTGCGACGTTTTCAGGGATTCCAGGTTCCATTCTGCCCTCGTGTTCTGACGTACCCTCGCTTGTTGACGACTGTCTCTCATCAAGCAGCGCTTCAAGACGCGCTGACGGTGTAACGCTCACAGACGATTCACCAACCGGGCGATCGACTCTGGGCAGAGTGTCTATCACCATGTCGTCCGGCAGCGGCATCGTGTCCGCTGTGGTTACTTCGAGCTCCTCAGTGCTCAGCCGAGGCACCTCTTCCGATTCTTCCCTCGCGGGAAGTTCGGCCGTCGGGCCTTCCTTCTCAACAGGCGGGCTACTCACAAGAGATCCCACTCTGTCGATCAGTCGTCGAATGGATGAAAATGGTTTCGTCAATATGTCATCCGCGCCAACTCTGCGCGCCTCCGCTTCGTCGAACGGCTCAAACGAGCCAACGAGCAGCATCACCGGGATGTGTTTCAGCTTCTCGTTTGTTTTGACGTATCTGCAGACTTCGTAACCGTCGGGAGACGGCATGAAAACGTCTGCGAGAACTATATCCGGGGCAAATTCCAGGATCTGATCGAGTGCCTCCTGACCGCTACTGACAGCCATCACTCGCACACCTTCGTCAGCAAACGTAAGGTCGATGACTTTCTGAATGGTGGCCGAATCGTCGGCAAGTAGGAGTTTGCGTCCAGCTAGCAAAGCTAGTTCCTTTAGCTGAATTGCACCATCGGCGGGGCCCTGTGCAGTAGCACGGATGGCGCGGGCAAGTCGTTACGCAGTGGGCCTTTGGAACAGACCTCGTATGAAACCTAACACCCGCCGTTACGGGCAGTCAAGAGTTTAGTTTTTGACGACTATGTCGTCCCCAGTGTTGGGTTTGCCGTCCGGGCCGAGGGAACGGAGGGAATACTGGGTCTGCTGACCGTCGTACTGATAGGGCCGGTGCCACGGATCTACACGGATTACAGGAGTAAGGTACTTTGGACTGAGGTGATCCATTAAGACAGATTCTTTGTCAGAAACGACGTAGAACCCGCGTTCGCGACGATATTTATCAAGGGCCTGGGCGATCAGCGACAACTCATTTGCTGCTGATGAGCGTTTGAGTTGATCCAGTGTTGCGGAGAGACCCTGGACGTCGACCCAATCGCGATTACCAGCCTTGACAGCGGCGACTTGCCATCCCCGACCTTCGCGCACGAAGCGGAAATCGAGTTGAACTAAAGACGTAATCAAAGCAGTTGCGTCGGCTGAGCCGAAAGACAACCCAAACGGCGATAAGTCACGTATCCTCACTTGATCCGAAGGCAGCGCAACATCGAACAGTGCCGCAACCAAACATCGCGCGCGCTTAGTAGTTAGTGCACTCGCGTCTGCGGTCTGCGCAAACTGCGATGGGTCATCACACTTTTCTTCCGCGATATCAACCTTCAACGCCTGAGCAATGTAGGCGAGACGTTCCCAGCGAGTAGGGGCAGTCCGAACTTCGCTCAACCGCCAGCGACCATCATGCTGCGTCACCCGAAACACGAGTTGCAGTTCGGCGGTGACTTCTGCACTCTCCGAACTCGCACGTACCTGCTGCACGCGAACGGAATCTCCGCCCAACGCCTGGATGAGTTTGCGAGCCTGACTTTGACTGAGATCAGCGCGAGCAATGACAGGAACCAGAACTAGCAGAAGCCACAGATGGGAGCAATAACGTAGATTCACCATCACTCAGCCGGCTGTTTGCCGATCAACATCTGCAACATGATTTGCAATTGCGCCGTCGTGAACGGCTTAGGCAGGAACACACACGCACCCGCCGAAAAACTATCCGACGACAGTTTCGGATCGTGTTCGGCAGTCATCATCATCACCGGGATTTTCTTCAGTCGATCTTCCGCTTTCATATACCGCACCAACTCCGGTCCGGAAATATGCGGCATCACTACGTCCAGAATCGCGGCTGTAAAATCGGCATCCGCCTGCAACGTCTTGTAGGCCTCACGGCCATCGCGAGCCGTCACCACCGTAAAGTTTTCCTTCTCGAGAATCGTCGCGATCAAACGCAGGATTGCCGGATCATCGTCGGCCACTAACATCCGTCGTGATTTTTTCTCGTCGTTCCCGCTGGTCACGTCGTCGTTGTTCTCCATGTGAGTGTAGTTTCCTCGAAAGAATAGAGAGATAGAGTTTTTTAAATCTCAACCGCGCGGCAACTCTCGCCCGACTTCATCGACAGTTCCGCGGCCAGCTTGATCGCGGCCACCATGCTCGAGTGCTCAGCGAGTCCTTTACCGGCGATGTCAAAGGCAGTGCCGTGATCGACTGAGGTTCGGATAAAAGGCAGACCCAGTGTGACATTGACCGCCTCACCAAACGACAAACATTTCACCGGAATCATCGCCTGGTCGTGATAACACGCGATGACGGCGTCAAACTCGCCGCGCGAGGCGCGCAGAAACACGGTATCAGCCGAAAACGGTCCCTGTACATTTATTTCTTCGAGCCGGCGGCTCGCCTCGATTGCAGGCATGATCTCCGACGCTTCCTCCACTCCAAACAAGCCGCCTTCCGCTCCGTGTGGATTCAGCGCAGCAATTGCGAGTCGCGGTCGCTCGATCCCCCAGCGCTGCAGTTCACGATTCGCGAGATTGACGATCTTCACCACTCGATCCTTTTCAACCATGCGAATAGCTTGCGAGAGCGGCACGTGAGTCGACAACAACACGATACGGAGATTCGCCGCAACAAAAGCCATCGCACACTCTTCCGTGCCGGTGAGATGTGCGAGAAACTCAGTGTGGCCCGGAAAACTGTAGCCACCGAGAAACAAGGCCCGCTTGTTTATAGGCGCCGTCGCGATCGCGTCAACACTGCCTGCGGCACACAATTCCACCGCGGCTTCAATGTATTCACCCGCCGCCTTCCCGGCGGCCGCCGATTCGATGCCGGGTTCGATAGAGCCGCTGATATTGTCGAGATGGTAGATGATCGGCTCAGAGAACTGTTCGGGAAAGTCCTCGTCTCGCCGAATGATGTCGTAGCCGGATTGAAGATCGAGAGTTCGGGCGGTGTGCGCCAACAACTGCGCGTCGCCGATGATCACTGGCACACAGATGCGCTTTATTTCTTCTTCGGCGACGGCCTTTAGCACCACTTCGGGGCCGATACCGGCCGGGTCGCCCATGGTGATGCCGATGCGCGGCAGAACTCGCCGGGGTCGAGGACCCCCGCTTGATGAGCTTTGGTCTGAGTGTCGCATTTTCTGAGGCGACGCACCGTTGTCCTGGGCAAAGAATTTAAGACGGGCGAGGGCTACTTAAATCTTGCTTTACGCGCTGGCGCTTTGAACCCGCTCGTCGGCCTTGAACATGTATTTGATGTTCCGTTTGAGCACGAGCAGATTCGGCGCTCCCTTACGATTTACCTTCAACGCGCCACGATCGTACCACTCGATAGTTCCTTCAATCTCCTCACCGTCAAGCAGAACAATGACCATCACTGTGTGAGCGTCGATCTGTTTCTTGTAGTAGAAAATCTCCGCATTGGTTTCGTTGGGAGGTGGAATTCTCTTCTTGACCTGAACTGGCGCGTGTTGCTGCGCGGCACGTGCCTGGCCGCCGTCGTTTGAGGCGCGGGAGCTCCCATTCGAACGCTCTCTGGGCTGCGGAACCTCTCGGGCTTTACCCTTGACTTCCGCGAGTGTAGTTCTGATGAGTTTGCGATTCACGTGATTATTACCTCCAAAAATCTACGACGGGGGCGTTTTCACCCGTCAAGAACTTATATGCTTAGGACACAGGGCTTAGTTGTACGGAACAAGATCAGCTAAAACTCTCGCAGGCTGCGGCCCACCCGAGGAGAGGAACGAACATTACCCGTAATGGATTTTCCTGCAAGGAATGAGCGACATGCTACACAACACGAGCAGAAAAAGCAAAGGAGAAAACTCCAAAGCAGTCAATTAGTTTTACGATTTTTATTGCAAGAAATAATGCATCCGTGTCATCTGCGTTGCCGCATGCGGATGACACGGAAAAACTACTTACTCAATCCGCTTTCTTGCGGATGAACGTGGGAACGTCGAGATCATCGACGCGCGGGTTTGCCATCATCGGTCGCGGTAAATCATCCGCGGGCCGCGTTACGAAACGAGGCGGAGGAACCGGCATCGTTGTGGTCGACGCTGCCGAAGCAACTGCCACGGCTTCTTTGTCAAAGCCGGTTGCGATCACCGTAATCTTCATCTCGTCAGTCATATTTTCGTCGATGACCGCGCCGAAGATGATGTTGGCATCGTCATCAGCCGACTCGCGAATGATCGACGACGCAGCGTTGACTTCAAACAACGTGAGATCCGGTCCACCGGTGATATTGATCAAAACACCCTTCGCGCCCTGGATCGTCGCTTCTTCAAGCAACGGCGAGGAGATCGCTTGTTGAGTAGCTTCGATCGCGCGGTTTTCTCCAGTCGCGCGCCCCGCCCCCATCAACGCCATTCCCATTCCCTGCATGATCGATTTCACGTCCGCGAAGTCGAGATTGATCAAACCCGGAACGGTGATCAAATCGCTGATTCCTTGCACTGCCTGGCGCAGCACGTCGTCAGCAACGCGGAAAGAATCGGAGAGAGAGACGCCGCGCTCGACGGTGTGCAGCAAACGCTCGTTGGGGATCGTTATCACTGTGTCGACGCACTCGCGCAACTCGCGCAGACCTTGCTCGGCCTGTTGCATGCGACGGCGTCCTTCGAAGTGAAACGGCTTCGTCACGACTGCGACTGTCAACGCGTCGAGCTCAGTCGCAAGCGAAGCAATGATCGGTGCACCGCCAGTGCCCGTGCCGCCACCGAGACCAGTGGTCACAAACACCATGTCGGCGCCTTCGAGCACTTCGATGATCTTGTCAGTGTCTTCGAGCGCGGCTTCGCGGCCGACGGTAGGATCGGCGCCGGCGCCGAGACCTTTCGTCAAACGGCTTCCGAGTTGAATTTTAATCGGGGCGCGGGAGCGCTTGAGTGCCTGGAGATCCGTGTTGGCAACAAGAAATTCGATGCCTTCGATGCCGGCCTCGATCATGCGATTGACTGCATTGCTGCCACCGCCACCGATGCCGATCACTTTGATCCGCGCTCCGGTGAGGGGCGGATCATCATCAATGAAAATATTAATGCCGGTTCCGGGTTGACGAGTGTCCGGTGTCATAGTTAGTTCCTCTCTCCCAAAACGGGATGGCTTCCAAGGCCGCTTCCTTCTATGTTGCGTTTCTTGAGCCATCGGCATCGATATCTTGCGGACAATATCTTGTGCAACCGGGGCGCAAGCATACAACACATTGTCAGAAAATACTACCAAAACGATTTTTAAATCGTGATACGAAGTGCGTTAACTTTCCTGTCGATCCTCGCCGGCCGACTCCAGTGCGAATCTCTGCCGCTTGAGTGCGATGAGCAAGCAGCGCGAGACCGGCGGCGGCTGCCCACGCGGGGCTTTGAATGTCTTCCACCAACCCACCAAAACGATCGCGTTCCGGAAAACCAATCCGTACGGGCGCGTCGAAAACCTGTTCGGCGATCTCGGTCATGCCGTTGAGTAACGCACCGCCACCGGTCAACACGACGCCGCTCGACAGTTGACGTTCCCAACCCGCGTCTTTGATCTCGTCAGCGACGTGCATCAACACTTCTTCAGCACGCGGTTGCAGAATGTCGCAAAGTATCTGTCGCGACAGTTGTCGTGGTGGACGTCCACCGACTGACGGCACGTCTACTAATTCACCGCGCTCGATCTCGCTCAACGAGCTGCTACATGCGCAACCCACAGTCCTCTTAATCTTCTCCGCCTCGGGTATTGGCGTTCGCAGTCCGAAAGCGATGTCGTTTGTGAAGTGCGAACCGCCAAGCGGGAACACCGCAGTGTGCTGGACCGCGCCGCGCTGGTAAATGATGAGCCCTGTTGTCTCCGCCCCGACATCGACAAGCGCCGCGCCAAACTCTTTGTCATCTTCAGTTAGCGACGCCTCGGCAGCGGCAAGCTGCTCCAGCACCATGTCAGCGACGACCAGGCCGGCGCGGTTCACGGCGTTGATGGCGTTCTGACGCGCGGTCACTGGGGAGGTCACGATGTGCACCTTCACTGCCAGGCGCGCACCGATCATGCCGACAGGATCGTTGATGCCATCCTGATCGTCGACGATGAATTCCTGAGGCAGTCGATCGACGATCTCGCGGCCCGCGGGAAGTTGAATCGCACAAGCAGAGTCGATCGCGCGGCGCACGTCTTCGGCAACGATCTCGCGATCGCGTCCCGACACGGCGACAATTGCCTGGCCATTGAAGCCAAGGATGTGTGAGCCGGCGAGATTGATTGTTACTTCTTCCGCTTCGAGTCCGCTCATTCGTTCCGCATCTTCGACTGCCTTCTTGATCGCATCCACCGCAGCGTCGGGATTCACGATCACTCCTTTTCGCAAACCACGCGCTTCTGCTTCTCCAATGCCAACCACTTCGAGTAATCCACCTTCACCTGGCTCGCCTGCAATACACGTGACCTTGCTTGTCCCTATGTCGAGTCCGATTGTGTGTTGCGTGCGCTTGGCCATCGGGGTTTGCTCCTAGCGACTATTTATCGTCGCGCCGACTCCGACGAGTCAGCGATCGTCTGCTTGCCGGTCACGAGACCGACGACTGCTCTCTTTCCCTGCGAGAGATCGAGGTAACTGATAAGTGGTCCACGAGACGTTTGGCGTTCTCTGTCGAGGACCGTTAGCGCCCACTTAAGACGTGAGGCGTGGTCCTGTGCGCCGAGACGAATTTCGATCTGCGCATCTTCGCCTGCGAGTTGCACGCGCACGTCGCGCAGATCGAGCAGGTTTACTTCACTCACTCGATCAGAGATCGACTGTGCATTCCACTCGCGCTGGAGTTCGAGAAACCGGGCGACGCGCTGGCGATTCTCTGTCTGTGCGGCAGTTGTGTTCTCTTCGTTCCAACCGTGCAGGAAGAACGCCGGCATGTGATCCGTGGGCTTCAGTTCGCCTAGATGCACTGCATCGTCGTCGACCCAGATGAAACGTCCGGAGGTGGTGCGGACGACGGCGCGCGGCTCGCGTTCAGTGATGCGCACCCGAATGCCGTCCGGCAAAACACGCGTGACGATCGCGGTACGGACCCACGGCAAGCGTTCCAGGTGCTTACTCATTTGTTCGAGATCGGCGCGCCACACCCCTGTCCCGGCTACATCGCGAACCACCGCTGCTTTGATTTCGTCGTTGGAAGCGCGCACGGCGCCACGTGTTTCGACATTGCGCACTTTGAAGAAGTCGGCGGAAGCCGCGGCGCGATAACCGATGAGACCTACCAACCCAAATATCGCGATCACGCCGATCCGCAACGCGAGCGGAATGTAACCGACAAGAGATCGCAAGCGCGTCGTCACGCTTTGACCCGGTTCGCGATCGCGCCGCGCGGGTCGTTGACCGGCGGACGATTTCGTTTTGCCGATGCCGGTGCGGTTGCCCACTTTCTGAGGTACAACTTGTTCTCTCAAGGTTATTGCTCCTCTTTCTCAGTTGGTGGTTCGGGATTGGAGCGCCAAAGTTCGACTTCATACTCCAACTCAATTCCCTGTTCGCGTTTGACGCGTTCACGTATCTCTTCGGCCAGCGCAAGTGCGTCTTCGGCGCGCGCGTTCTCACCTTCAGTGACGATGAAGTTCGCGTGAACCGGCGACACAACGGCACCGCCGCGACGCTGTCCCTTCATTCCCAGGTCGTCGATGATCTTGCCGGTGCTTGTCGTGCTTGCCGGTGGGTTCTTGAAAAAACAACCAGCGGATCGCGAGCCGTGCGGTTGCGTCGCGAGTCGGCGGCTTTTCGCATCGTCCATGCGTGCTTTGATCTGTTCCGGTTCGTCCGGTGTTAGTCGCAACGTTGCGCCGAGTAATAACTCGCCGTCTTTAAATGACGTGTGACGATAGTTCCACTGAATGCTGTCGCCGGGAATGTCAGTCACCTTGCCTTCACGCGCAACACGCACCGTTTCAGTCACGGTGCCGATCTCGTGATCAAAAGCTCCCGCGTTCATCCAGAGCGCACCACCGACTGTTCCCGGAATCCCGCCAAGACCTTCGATTCCCGAAAGTCCGGCGCGGGCGACGTCGATGCACAACCGTGGCAATGAATAACCAGCGCTCACCGACACGCGATCGCCTTCGATCCGCACCTCGCCTTTCATCTCACTCATGTTCAGAACGACGTAGTGATGATCGTGATCGTCGGCGAGAACGTTGCTGCCGGATCCCAATGGACGCCAACCAATGCCTGCCTGGTCCAACTCGTGAACAATTGCCGCAGCTTCTGCTTCCGTCTGCGGGGAGATGACCCAGTCAATCGCACCGCCGACACGAAGACTGGTCAACTCGGCGAAGCGGCGTCCGCGTTCTGCGCGCACGCCGAGTCGCGCGGCGATCTCTTCGATGGCGCGATCTCGTTCTTCCAATTTGTTTACTTCTTCCAACACGATCACGTTTTCTAAGGTCTCCCGCAAAGGCGCAAAGACGCAAAGACGTCCATCTAATCCTCTCCCTTTGCGCCTTGGCGCCTTCGCGGGAGAACTGCTTGTTCAGCCGACTCATCACTTGCTTCACGCAGTAAACTAAGCAGTTGTTCACTCACTCGATTTACTGTTCCGGCGCCGAGAGTCAGCACGAGATCGCCGGGCTGAACACATTCACGCAATGCCGGCGCGGCGTTCTCGAGTTCGCCGATGTAGTTGACGTCTTTGTGACCGAAGCGCTTGATGGCGTTCGTCAATGCTTCCGCAGTCACACCTTCAATCGGATCCTCGCTCGCTGCGTAAATATCAGTAATGAACAGCACGTCTGCGTTGTTAAATGAGCGCGCAAATTCCTGCATCAGGTCGTGCGTGCGGCTGTAGCGATGCGGTTGAAACAGCACCACGATCCGGCGGCCGCCCGAACCGAGTTTGGCGGCGGCGAGCGTCGCGCGAATCTCCGTCGGATGATGTCCGTAATCGTCGACGACGAGAACGCCGTCAACTTCGCCTTTCGCCTGGAACCGCCGCCCCGCACCAGTGAAGCTGTGAAGTCCTTCGACGATCTTTTCGAAGGGAACTTCCAGTTCGAACCCGACTGTGATCGCGGCGAGCGCGTTGTAAACGTTGTGCAGGCCCGGTACGCGCAGGACCATCTCGCCCATCACATCGGATCCGCGCCACACGTTGAAACTGGATCCGAAATTGTTGTCGTGACGAATGCCGTGCGCCGAAACGTCCGCCTGCGCGCTGAATCCGTAGGTCATGCGTCGCCGTTCGAGGAGGGGAATAATCGCCTGCACGTTTGGATCGTCGAGACACAACACGGACGAACCATAAAACGGAACTTTGTTGACGAAGCTTGCGAAGCACGCACGCACGTCGTCCATGTCGTGGTAATAGTCCATGTGCTCGCGATCAATGTTGGTAACGACGGCGATTGTCGGCGTCAACATCAGAAACGACCGATCGCTCTCGTCTGCTTCAACAACCATGAGGTCGCTCGTGCCGAGGTGCGCGTTGGAACCAAACGCGCCGACAACACCGCCGACAACCATCGTCGGATCCAGCCCCGCGTGTCCGAGAACTGTCGCGACCATCGACGTCGTGGTCGTCTTTCCGTGCGAGCCAGCGACTGCGACGGTATGCGGCTTGAGTCGCATCAACTCCGCGAGCATCTCGGCGCGCGCAATCACTGGGATTGAACGCCGGTGCGCCTGGACGATCTCGGGATTGTCATCGCGCACGGCCGTCGAGCGAACGACAACGTGCGGTTGGCCCACGTTCTCGGCGTTGTGACCTTCGAAAACCTCAACACCCATTTTTTGCAGTCGATCTGTGGCAGCCGAACGCTTCAAGTCGGAACCGGAAACGCGGAAGCCGAGATTGATCAGTACCTCGGCGATACCGGACATGCCGATGCCTCCGATACCGACGAAATGGACGTGTTGAATTCTGCGAAACATTACCGCTTTGCCAGTTCCTCAATCATATCTACCGCTGTTGAAGCAGCATCACCGTGGGCCAACTTCCGACTTGCTTCTTCCATCTGGTTTATCCGCTCTGGCGATTCTGCAAAAACACCGATCTCTTTCGCTAATCGCTCGCCACTCAAATCCTTCTGCAAGATCATTCGCGACGCACCAGCCGCTTCCAACGCTTCCGCGTTCTTCCGCTGATGATCGTCAGCCGCGAACGGGAACGGAATCATGATCGACGCTTTGCCGGCCGCGATCAGTTCCGCTGTCGTCGTGGCTCCAGCCCGGCAGATCACGAGATCCGCCGCGGCGAAATCAGCCATCATGTTGTCAATGTAACTGCGCACGTCCGCTTGCTCATTCCAACTGGCGTCGCTGTACGCCTTCTTCACTTTCTCAAAATCGGCCGGGCCTGTCTGATGCTTGATTCGTAACGTCCACTTCAAACTAGCCAGCGACGGCAACGCCGCTACCATCCCTTCGTTGATTGCTCGCGCTCCCTGCGAGCCGCCGAATACGAGCAACGAAAACCTTCCCGAGTCTCTTTGCTTCGGCGGTATCTCAAAAAACTCGCGACGCACCGGATTTCCGGTCACTACGCCTTTGCCGCGAAAGAACGGCAACGCTTGTTCAAACGAAACCGCTGCGCGATCGACGAAGCGTGCCAGCACACGATTGGTCCAACCCGGTAGCGCATTTGACTCCATCACGAGCGTTCGTCGATTCGTCAGCGCCGCCATCAAAACCACCGGACCGGAAACATAGCCGCCGGCTCCAACGACCACATCCGGTCTGACGGCACGAATCAGGTTCAATGCCGAAAGAAAACTCTTCGGCAGAAGCATTACCCCGCGCATCTGCGCCATGCGACCCACGTTCTTCAAACCCGCACTGTCAATGAGCGACAATTCAAATCCCGCTTGCGGCACGAGTCGTGTTTCGAGCCCGCGCGCTGTGCCGACGAAACGCACCTTTGAATTCGCGTCGCGTCGCATGATCTCCTGCGCGACCGCGATCCCCGGATAAATGTGTCCGCCAGTGCCGCCGGCAGCGATCAGTACTTTCATTGCCAATCGGTGATCGCCGGTTGCCGACTTACCCGACCTTCAAACTTCTTACTCAAACTGGCAATCGGCGATTTGAAATCGGCAATGTTTCCACTCGCGTGCTGCGACACGTTCAGCAAGATCCCGACGGCCGCGAGTGTCGGCACGAGGGACGATCCACCGTACGAAATAAACGGCAGCGGAATGCCCTTCGTCGGTACAAGCGAAAGCACCACACTGATGTTGAAAAGCGCCTGCGCGACGATGCTCACCACAATGCCGAGGCTCAACAACATTCCAAAACGATCCGGCGCGAGCAACGCGGTCCGAACGCCGCGCCAGAGAAACAACGCGAAAACGAAAACGACTGCCAGCGCACCAACCAGTCCGAGTTCCTCACCAATAACCGCGAAGATGAAATCCGAATGCGCGAACGGCAGATACAACATCTTCTGCTTCCCTTGCGCGAACCCGAGCCCGTTCGAGCCACCTGAGCCGATAGCGATCAGCGATTGGACCACCTGAAAACCCGCACCTTGTTGATCGGCCCACGGATCGAGAAACGTCACGAGCCGCTTCAACCGCCACGGGACAAAAATTAACAAGCCCGCTGCCACTACTAACGCCGGCGCTGCGGCCATCGCCAGATGCGCAACGCGCGCGCCAGCCGTGTAGATCACGACGGTAAAGATCAGCACCAGCATCATCGCGGTGCCGAAGTCGGGTTCGATCACGACGAGCCCGGCGAGCAACGCGGTAACCAAACCACACGGCAGAAACGTTCGCCAAAAGTCGCCTTCTTCACCCGCACGCTTCTCAAGGAAGTAGGCGAGAAAGATGATCAGCGCGAGTTTCGATACCTCCGACGGCTGCATCGAGAACCCAGGAAACTTAATCCAACGATGCGCTCCGTTAATCGGACTGAACGCAAACACGCCCAGCAGCGCGATCGTGCAAAAGACCAACAAACCGTAAACGATGCGCCGGTTCTTCAGTTGTTGATAATTGAACTGCATCATCAGCAACATCACGCCAAAACCGATCGCCACCCACACGCCCTGCTTGATCACGTAATGAAACTGGCTGCCGTTGTCGCGTTGGGCCATGATGGCCGACGCGCTGTAGACCATCACGACGCCAAACAACGCGAGGCCGGTTGTGGCAGCGAAAAGCCATTTGTCAGGAGCAAGTTTGCGCGCCATCTCAGTAAGACTTCTCCCGCAAAGGCGCAAAGACGCAAAGCCAATCTCCAGCTTTTACTTTCATCTTTCTTCTTTGCGCCTCTGCGCCTTTGCGGGAGAACTTTCTTTCAGTTCTTCGACTTCCGCTTTGAACACCTTGCCACGGTGTTCGAAACTCTCAAACATGTCGAAACTCGCGCACGCCGGCGCGAGCAACACCACGTCACCTAGCTCAGCCGTCTTAAACGAACGCGAGACCGCATCGTTCATGTCCGTTGCTCGTTCGCTCGGCGCGAACTCACCCAACTCGTTCGCAATCGTTTCCGCATCCTCGCCGATCAAAACAAGCTTTCGCACTTTCGATTTCACAAGCGATGCGAGCGGCTCGTACGGTGCTTTTTTCCCTCGCCCGCCAAGTATCAAGATTATCTTTCCCGCGTCTTGCGCGAATGCTTCGAGGGCTTTTACGGTCGCATCGACGCTCGTCGCCTTCGAATCGTTATAAAACCTGACGCCACCGACCTCCGCGACAAACTCAAGCCGGTGTTCGACCGGATGGAACTGTTTCGCTGTCGCGGCCAATGACTCAACCGACGCGCCCGCTGCGATTCCGGCAGCGAATGCCGCAGCTACGTTCTCGACGTTATGCAACCCGCGCAGTTTCAAATCATTCACTCGCAACAAAACTTGATCGCCGTAAACCAGCTCATCGCCCCGCAGAAAAACACCGTTCTCGAGCTCGCGACGAACGCTGAACCACATAACCTTCGCTCGCAACCCACTGGCCCACGACGAAACCGTCTCATCGTCCGCATTCAACACCGCGACGTCGTCCTCGGTCTGATTCATAAAAATGCGATGCTTCGCGGCGGCGTAATCGTTAAACGTCTCGTAACGATCCATGTGGTTCGGCGTCACGTTCAAAACAATCGCAATCGAGGGTCGAAACGTCTTGATCGTCTCCAACTGAAAACTCGACAACTCCACCACCGTCCAACCATCGTCGCGCGAATCGTCGACCATCGAGATCAGCGCCTTGCCGATGTTTCCACCGACCTGCACGTGCGGTAAACCAGCGTCACGCAACAGTTCTCCAATCAACGACGTGGTCGTCGTTTTCCCATTGCTCCCGGTGATCGCGACAACGCGTCCTTTCAAATAACGGCCGGCGAGTTCAATCTCGCCGATAACTTCCGCCCCTGCTCGTTCCGCGTAACGAATCGGAATAATGTTCGCCGGCACGCCCGGACTAACCACCACCAGCTCAATCTGATCGAGCAACCAGCCTGGCGGATCACCGGGCAACAAACCCACTCCCAACTCTTTCAACGCCGACGCTTCCGGCGACCACTGGTCCAACGGCTTTTGATCGTTTAGGGCAACCGTCGCGCCCTGGTCCAACAAAAACTTCGCCGCTGCAATTCCACTTCTTGCAGCTCCGATGATTAAAACCTTCTTGCTCATCGGAGTTTCAACGTCGAGAGACTCAGCAGCGCAAACAGAATCGCCAAAATCAAAAACCGGAAAACGATCTTCGACTCGCGCCAGTCCTGCATCTCGAAGTGATGATGCAGCGGCGTCATCTTGAATAAACGACGCCCGGTGCCGGTTGTGCGCTTCGTCATCTTAAAAACGCTCACCTGAAGCATTACCGAAAGCGCCTCGATCACGAACACCCCGCCCACCATCAGCAACATAAACTCCTGCTTCGTGAGCACAGCGACTGTTCCCATCGCCCCGCCGATCGCGAGGCTGCCGACGTCTCCCATAAACACTTGCGCGGGCGGCGCGTTGTACCAGAGAAACCCGAGACTCGCTCCCGCCATCGCTCCGCAAAACACCGTCAACTCAGCCGCTTCCGGTCGATGCGTCAGGTCCAGGTATCCGGCCCAGCGCGCGTCACTGCTGAGATACGTGAAGCCCGTCAACGCGCTCATCGCGATGAACGTCACGCTGATCGCCAGTCCATCCAACCCGTCCGTCAGGTTCACTGCATTCGACGAACCGAGTAACACCACGGCGATCAAGATCAGATACAAATAAGGACCAACAAAAGTCTTTCCAACCGGGTCAGATGTCGCTTTGAAAAACGGAATGCTCACGTTCCACGAATACTTCGTCGTGACGTAGAGCATCGCCCAAACACCCACGGCCACCAGCGCCTGGCCCAACAGCTTTTGCCGCCCAGTTAATCCGAGACTGCGTTTCTTCGCCATCTTCGAGTAGTCGTCGATAAATCCGATGGCCGCGAACAGCAGTGTGGCAATCATTGCGGTCCAGACGTAGATGCTCGAAAGCTTGGCCCACAGCAACGTCGAGATCAGGACCGAACCAACGATCAACACACCACCCATTGTCGGCGTGCCGCGTTTGACCATGTGGCCCTGCGGTCCTTCTTCGCGAATCTGTTGTCCGATGTTCCACTTGCGCAGCGCTTCGATTAACTTGCCGCCAAAAAAGAGCGAGATCAGCAACGCCGTTATCGTCGCGTAAGCGGTACGAAACGTGACGTACTGAAAGACGTTGAGCGCCTTTATGAGATACCAATCCTTGTCTTTGAAGTGGTTGAAAACCAACTCGTAAAGAAAGTAATAAAACATCTCAGTTCAGCGTTTAGTTCTCCCGCAAAGGCGCAAAGGCGCGAAGAAAGATTCCTGCTCTTTGTTCTTTGTGCTTTGTCCTTTGTTCTTGGTTCTCTGTGCTTCCTTTGCGCCTTTGCGGGAAACTTTATTCTTCACCGGCCAGTGGAAAACGTTCACGCAACGCAGTCACCACCTTGTCGGTAGCAACGCCGCGCGATCCTTTGATTAAGATCAGGTCTCCTTCCTTCACCTCCCTAACAACTTCCGTCGCCGCATTTTCTGACGACTCAAAAAACCTCGTCGCCACACCCGCCTCGGCGGCGCCTGCCGCGATCTCTTTTCCGAGTCCACGCACACCCCAAACCATGTCGACGCCTGCCCCGGCAATCTCACGTCCGGCATCACGATGCAACGAGACTTCATCCGGACCGAGTTCCAACATCTCACCGGCGATCACGATCAACCGCCTTCTACTCTGACGCGCATCTGCCATCGTATGGACCATGTTCAGTAACGATCGCGGATTCGAGTTGTACGAGTCGTCAATGACTGTAAACCCGGCTGTGAAATCAAATATCTGACCGCGCATCTTCGGCGACTGCGCCGTCTTCAACGCCGCCGCAATCTCCTCGGTTGGTAAGTCGAACGCAGTAGCAACTGCTGCCGCCGCCAACGCGTTACTCAAATTGTGACGACCACTCATCGCCAACGACGCCTTTGCTTCTCCCAACGGTGTGCGCAAACGAAACGAGATCTGACCAAGCGATCCGGTATCGATGTCCGTCGCGGAAATGTCGGCGGCGTTATCGATGCCAAACGTCAACACGCGACCGCTGTGCTTCTCGCGCATGTTCATCACGAGCGCATCGTCGGCGTTCAGTACCGCGATGCCTTCCGGTTTCAAACCTTCGATCAACTCCGCCTTCGCCGCGGCAATGTTTTCGATCGAGCCAAGATATTCGAGATGGACCGGCGCGACCATCAGTTCCACGGCAACGTCGGGCGGTGTAATGCGACACAGCCGCTGAATCTCGTGTGTCGGCGACGACATGCCCATCTCCAACACTGCCAGATCGAACTGGTCGGGCGAATAACGGCCGCTCACCATTCGCAGCACCGACAGCGGCAGTCCCAACCCGTTGTTGTAATTGCGCTCGCTCTTCAACACACGATAGCCGGCGCTGTTCAGCACGTGTGCAGTCAACTCTTTCGCCGTCGTCTTCCCGGCGCTGCCTGTGATCGCCACCACCGGTCTGCCCCACGCGGTGTAAACACGATGCGCAAGTTGCTGCAAAGCCGCGATCGCATCGTCAACTAGCAGCAAACGATCCTTGAGCGCTTCAAGCTGACTGTCGCCAATGACGCGATCGGCCCGTGCGACAGCGGCGATTGCGCCGTTTGCAAATGCGTCGGCGATAAAAGTATGTCCGTCGACAAACTCGCCATTAAAACCGGCGCGGACGTAGTCGGGTTGCGATAACGCAAAGAACAACTCGCCCGCGCCCACAGAACGCGAATCGATGGAATAATCAATAATCTGTTTGTCAAACAACTCGGCGCTTGTGGCTTTAGCTTGAGCGCCCATCAAAGCTGCGGCTTCCCCAACCTTCACGTGATTAGTGCCTCTTCTCGCTCCAGCTGGGCGGTCGCCCGATCTGACGAGGT